>Ga0193733_1000374_pt1 | contig 15179 bp, 11 predicted proteins | sample U1s2metaG_FD_145076 | JGI IMG/M metagenome (GOLD analysis project Ga0193733, IMG submission 145076) | Soil microbial communities from a riparian zone of the East river system, Colorado, United States - U1s2 | ecosystem: Environmental > Terrestrial > Soil > Riparian zone | place: USA: East River...
ACCAATTTGGGCGTTACCTCGTTGACGTCTCAATCAGAAAAGGCCACCAAGTTCTTTTGACGACACACAGCGATGCATTGCTCGGGGCTCTTCCATCTGATTCCAGGGTTTATTTGCACGGTGGTGCGGCGGGAATCGAGGTGGTCTGCGGGTTAACAGCCTTGGAGGCGAAGAGCCTGATGACGCGGGGCCACGAGAAGGCGTTACACATTCTTGTGGAGGATGATGTCGCCGATGCGATACTCCGAGAGCTCCTGCGAAAGGTTGACAGCGCATTTCTTTCAACTACCGCAATATACGTGGCGGGAGGGTCCTCAGAATTGACGGGGGCGATCAAAACAATTCGAGCGACTGGGCTTCCGGTCGCGGCGGTGTTAGATGGTGACAAGGCGGCACTTCCAAGGTCGAATGTCTTCAAGCTCCCTGGTACTCAACCTCCTGAAAAAGAGTTGTTCGCAAGTGATCGTGTTCAGAATTTCGTAAACTCGACGTATGGCCTGAGCCTACAGGACTTTGCGGCAGGTCTCGCGGGAGTTGATCACCACGACTGGTGTGGGAGACTTGCACATCGTATCAACCAAAGCGAAGGTGCTCTTGTGTCCGAACTGGCGCGTGCTTACGTGACGGGACTTTCCGAGGTGGAAGCTACTAGCCTCAGAGATCAATTGAAAGAAGCCTCTAGAAGATGACCCAGTTTCCTAAGCGTCTGATCGAAGTGGATCTCCCAATTAAGCGTATATCTGAGCACGCGCGACGGGAAAAGAGTATCAGGCACGGACACATCTCTACCCTGCATATTTGGTGGGCAAGGCGACCTCTTGCAGCGTGCCGAGCAGTCATCTGTGCTGCTCTGTGGCCCGACCCTGCTGACCCATGTTGCCCACAGATGTTCCGCGATGAGGCGTCCCGGCTCATAAATGACTTTGCAAGAATGGCGAGCACGGACAAAGAACTCGCGGCCCGTTGCTCTCATGAAACATGGACAAAGTGGCAGAAACTTTGTGGTTCTGGTGGACTAGATTCCTCCAAAGAACCCCATTGGAACGTTTTGCGTTTTGCCTTGCTCGATTTCATTGCGGACTTCGCGAATTGGGATAACTCGAGCGTAATTCAATATTTGGATACGAGTTGTGCCCTCACGGCTGCGGCTCATGCGGCTTTGGGCGGGACTCCTAGCACTAGGCCTTTGGTGGTCGATCCGTTCGCAGGTGGTGGTTCGATACCACTTGAAGCTCTGCGAGTCGGCGGAGACGCATTCGCCAGCGACCTTAATCCCGTCGCCGTCCTCCTTAATAAAGTCGTGCTTGAGTACATCCCCAAGTACGGCCAGGGCCTCGCCGATGAAGTGAGTCGATGGGGAATTTGGTTAAAGGAGGAATTGTCGAAGCAACTCGAAGAATTCTATCCGCAAGATCACGATAGTGCAGCACCCATAGCGTTTCTTTGGGCTCGGACAATAATTTCAGAGGCGCCCGGGGAGGGGAAAATACCGGTTGAGATTCCACTTCTTAGTTCTATGTGGCTTGCGAAGAAGGGAGATAGACAGCAAGCGCTACGTTGGGTTCGAAATAAGGACGGCGATGTACAAACGAGAAGCATTACAAAGACGTTCGCTAACGGCCAGAAGATTTCGATTCTGGAACCTATCCTGGAAATCTTTTCACCATCCTCTCCACGAGAAGTCGAAAGTGGTACGTCACGAGGCGGCGCGGCCACCTGCCCGGTTTCGGGTTTTACGACATCTGTCGAAAGCGTTCGAAGACAGCTTAGCACCCGGAAGGGTGGCGCTGCAGACGCGCGGCTCTTCTGTGTAGTGACAACTCATCCTGGGAGACTTGGGCGTTTTTACCGCCTACCAACAGAGAAGGATACGGAGGCGAGTCACTTCGCTTCAATAGAATTTGAGCGCCAAAGACAAACCTACAGCGGTCTGGGCGCGTTTGTCCCGGAAGGCGAACTTAACCATCTTCGTGGTTTTTTCAACGTAGTGCTGTATGGAATGAAGAAATGGGGCGATCTCTTCGCGCCACGGCAAGCGCTCGCAATGGTCACAATTACAAGGCTCATAAAGAGCGTCAGAGAGAAGCTCATAACTCTCCACGGGCACGATTTCGCTGCTGCAATACAAACTTGCCTCGCGATTGCAGCTGACAGGCAAGCAGATTCGTTGTCGTCATTGACTCGGTGGCAGCCTTCACGCGAAACCAACAGCAACACTTTCGGACGTCAAGCATTGCCAATGGTTTGGGACTACGTTGAACCTGTACCCATTTCGGAATCGGCGGGAAGTTTCGGCAATGCGATGGATTGGATCGTCTCTGTCATTGAGACAAACAAAAGTATTTCGGGGATTGGAAAAGCGGAGCAGGCAAGCGCTACGAAGCATCCATTGCCAGATGACATCGCAGATGCAGTGGTGACAGACCCGCCGTACTATGCGGCTATCCCGTACGCTGACCTGTCAGACTTTTTTTACTCCTGGCTAAGAATGAGCCTGCAAGAGGAACACGAGACCTTGTTCAAGGAAGAACTGAGCCCGAAGGACGATGAGTGTGTTTCTCTTTCCCACCGGGCGGCCATGTATCGACACAAGGATAGTACTTGGTTCGAAAGAATGATGGCCCTTGCGTGTGCGGAAGCACGAAGAATTGAAAAGCCTGGAGGGATTGGCGTTTTTGTCTTTGCCAACAAGGAAACATCTGGTTGGGAAGCAATGTTGACTGCGTTGGTGAGCTCCGGTTGGATTGTGACTGCTTCTTGGCCGATAGATACGGAAATGGGATCCCGACTGAGGGCGCGCAATTCGGCGACTCTCGCTTCTTCAGTTCACCTGGTTTGCAGGCCACGAGAGAAAGAAGATAGGCCTTCGAAAAGCGACAACATCGGCGATTGGCGCGACGTGTTAGCAGAGCTCCCAAAGCGTATTCACGACTGGATGCCGCGCCTGGCCTCTGAGGGAGTGGTCGGTGCAGATGCTATCTTTGCCTGCCTGGGGCCAGCGTTAGAAATTTTCTCCCGATTCAGCAGTGTCGAAAGGGCAAGCGGCGAAAAAGTGACGCTCAGAGAGTACTTGGAATATGTATGGGCGGCGGTCGCCAAAGAAGCCTTAAACATGATTTTCGAGGGAGCTGACGCCACGGGCTTCGAAGAAGATGCGCGACTTACGGCAATGTGGCTGTGGACTCTGTCGACTGGCCCCGGCGGGGACGGGAGCATTGCAGAAGGGAGCGACGATGAGGTGGAGAAAGAAGAATCCGGGAAGACTCCGAAAAGCACAGGCTTCGTGCTCGAATACGATGCCGCTCGCAAGATTGCACAGGGACTGGGCGCACATCTAGAGCAATTGAATAGTCTCGTGGAAATCAATGGTGATCAAGCTCATCTGCTGCCCGTTTCGGAGCGCGCACGGCATCTATTTGGAAAAGTTGAAAGTGTAGGGCCCACTAAACGCAAAGGAAAGCCGAAGCAGCTTTCGTTGCTCGATATTGTGGCGGAAGAAGATGATAAAGGCTGGGATGACAAGAGCGCGTCGAAGTTGGGCAACACCGTTCTTGATCGGATTCATCAAGCGATGGTGCTGTTCGGAGCCGGCCGAGGAGAATCACTTAGGCGCTTTCTTGTAAACGAAGGAGTCGGCCAAGATCAGAGATTCTGGCGCCTCGCACAGGCCCTCTCTGCTCTGTATCCGAAAGGAACTGATGAAAGACGCTGGGTCGAAGGCGTGTTGGCAAGAAAGAAAGGCCTGGGTTTCTGATGGCTCATGCGCTTGCCGAACGCTGGTTCACGAACTTCATGCAAACGGTTCGCGGTCACGCGGCCTCGGGGCCGTTGCGGGATGCGGCGATGAGAGCACAACTAGGCGATTGGACGCGAGCACTGACATCGGTCGTCGTCGCCACTTGCGAAGTGATGGAGTGGAAGGGTGCCGCGAAGGGACATCGGTCGAGCTTACTGCCCGTCTCGCGTCAAGAATATTTAGGCCTCGATGCAATCGCTTTCGAGTCGGTTGGGGAACGGCGATGGCGTTTTCCGGTTGCTGTATTTGAATTGGAAAATAGTGGAACTGATGACCGGGTTGCCTATTCATTGTGGAAGGTTCTATGTATTCGCGCCCAACTGCGCGTTGTGTTCTGCTACCGCCAGGATGGCACCGAGGGAGCGAAGCTAGTCCGGCACCTCTCGGCTGAGGCTGCACAGGCGATGGAGCTATCGGAACGGGCCGCGCTGCTTGGGGAGACGCTTGTTGTTGTCGGCTCGCGAGATGAATCGAAAACGTTTCCCTATGGCTTCTTCAAGGATTGGATATACGACACCAACGTAGGACGCTTCGGTCGAGCTTGAAATTGGAGGACGAGTAATGGCCCTCAAACCCTGGTACAAGGTCGTAATCCCGCGCGAAGATTTGCGTGAAGGAAAACCGCTCGACGCTGCCGAGTTTGCTGTCCACCTCGATCAGGTGCGCGACGGGCGCGCGCCGGCGGACTATCAGAGGCCCGATCAATTTTTCGAACGGACCTATCTCACTCAAACACTTACAACGCTTGGCGCTCAAGTCATTCGCCGCCTGTCGGGTGAAAAAACCGAAACCTCTGCGGTTTTCAACATGGCGACCCAGTTCGGAGGCGGCAAGACTCACGCTTTGACGTTGCTTTATCACTTGGCCAGGGGCGGTGCGAAAGCCGATAAGTGGGCTGGTGTGCCTAAGCTGCTGGAGAAGGCGGGCATTTCGTCCGTTCCTGAAGCGGCCACTGCTGTGTTCGTCGGAACCGAGTTCGACTCACTCACCGGACGCGGAGGGAACGACGGGACACCATTGCGAAAAACTCCCTGGGGCGAAATCGCCTTCCAACTTGGTGGCGAGAAGTCGTTTGCCCTAGTTGCCGAGCACGAGAAGCAGTTCATCGAGCCTAAGGGCGACGTGATTCGCGCCATGCTGCCTAAGGATCGGCCCTGTCTGATTCTGATGGACGAGATCATCAACTACGTCAGCACGTATCGCAAGAAGGGCTACCACAATTCACTCTACAATTTTATTCAAGCGCTGTCGGAGACTGTGCGCGGCCAGGACAATGTCGTTTTGGTGGTATCGATTCCGGCGTCCGAACTTGAGTACACATCTGAAGATGAGGCAGACGAACAACGATTCAAGAAGCTTCTAGATCGCGTGGGCAAGGCAGTGATGATGTCGGCTGAAGCCGAGACTTCTGAAATTATTAGACGGCGGCTCTTCGAGTGGCACGGCGTGCCGGACGAAGCACGCGAGGCAATTGCGGAGTATGCCGACTGGATTCTCGAACACCGGCAGCAAATTCCCGAATGGTTTCCAGTTGATGGCGGGCGCGAAGCTTTCGCCGCGACCTATCCGTTTCATCCTTCCGTTTTGTCGGTTTTTGAGCGGAAGTGGCAAGCATTGCCTCGCTTCCAAAGAACACGGGGCATCTTGCGGCTATTGGCTCTATGGGTGTCGAAGGCTTATCAGGAAGGATTCAAGGGCGCACACCGCGACCCTCTGATTGGGATCGGTACCGCTCCACTGGAAGACCCGATGTTTCGTGCGGCTCTATTCGAGCAATTAGGAGAGCCGCGCCTTGAGGGTGCGATTACGACTGATATTTGTGGCAAGAAAGATTCACATGCCATCCGCCTCGACAAGGAGGCAGTGGAATCGATTCAGAAGGCACGCCTTCACCGGAAGGCTGCGACGACAATCTTTTTCGAATCGAACGGCGGACAAACCCGCGTTGAAGCGACCGTGCCGGAGATTCGCCTCGCTGTTGCAGAACCATCCCTGGATATTGGGAATGTTGAAACTGTCCTCGAATCGCTGACAGAGGCCTGCTACTACCTGACCGTCGAGCGCACGCGCTATCACTTCAGCTTAAAAGAGAACCTCAATAAAAGATTCGCTGACAGGCGGGCCAGTATTCAACCGCCGAAGATTGATGAGCGGGCGCGTACGGAGATTCAGCGGGTGTTCAGCGCCGGATCAGGATTGGAACGCGTCTATTTTCCTGAGCAGAGCGGGCAAATACCTGACCGCCCGGTACTCACTCTGGCCATCCTTGGACCGGATATTTCGATGCAGGACAAAACGAAGGCCATGCAGATGGTCGAATTAATGACGAGGGAATGTGGCGGCTCTTCGAGAACTTTCAAGAGCGCATTGCTATGGAGCATTGCGGATTCTGCGGGGTCGATTCACGACGAAGCAAGGAAGGTTTTGGCTTGGGAGGACATCGAAGACGAACAGGAAGATTTGAATCTCGATGAAACGCAAAAGCGCCAACTGAACGAAAACGTAAAGAAAGCCCTGCGCGACCTCAAGGAAAGTGTATGGCGGACCTACAAAAACATCGCACTTTTGGGAAAAGACAACCAACTGCGCATCGTGGACCTCGGACTTGTTCATTCGAGCGCGGCGGATTCGATGGTTACCTTCATTCTCGAACGATTGCGGAAAGATGGAGAAGTCGAAAAAGGTATCAGTCCCAATTTGTTGGTCAGGAACTGGAATCCCGCCTTTAAGGAATGGAGTACCAAAGCAGTACGCGATGCGCTTTTTGCATCTCCTTTATTCCCCAGACTTCTCGATCCTGGGTCGATTAAGGACACGATTGCCCGAGGAGTTGAGGGGCAGGTGCTGGCCTACGTGGGCAAATCTGCTTCGGGTGACTATGAGCCGTTTCGCTATGGGGGCAGCCTCAATGCTCAAGATGTAGAGATTTCTGATGACATGTACATCGTCACCCATGAGACAGCTGAGAATTACAAGAAGCTCAAGGAAAAGCCGCCGGTGCTGGCGTCGTTAATCGTGTCCCCTACCAGTGCGCAGATTCAGCCTGGAAAGAAACAGGCTTACGTTGTGCGAGGACTCGATCAATACGGCCAGGACATAGCGACTACTAGCGTTGAGTGGAAGGCAACAGGTGGAATGATTGATAGAGACGGTGTGTTCACAGCCGCACAAGATGAAGGAAGTTTTGCGGTTACGGCCAGGAGTGGAGCGGTTAAGGGCTCGGCGATGCTCGATGTGGTCAAGCCAGGGTCGAAACCGCTACCAACACCACGGCCCCCGGCGACGCCCGGAGCGTTGAAATGGACTGGTGAAATACCTGCTCAGAAATGGATGAACTTCTACACGAAGGTTCTATCCAAGTTTGCAGGATCGCAAGGACTCAAACTGACTTTGAGTATTGAGGTTAGCCCCGAGGGTGGAATTTCTTCCCAAAGAATTGAAGAGACCAGAATGGCACTGCAGGAATTGGGGCTAAGCTCTGATCTCGAGACCCACTAACCCAGAGTCTTCAGGTGGCAGACGGGCTTCTGGAAGTGTTCTGAATAGAAGGCGAAGTAATCGGAGGATCGCATTTATTTCGGATGCCTGCTAACGAAGACTGATCGTTCGTAAGGAAAATTAAACGCCAGGAAGATTGTAAGGGCCTGCTATGCCAACCCACGACTGATTCGTGAAAGAACCAGAGTTTTGTCCTCCAAAAAATCACCTGACCCAGGCCAATTCAGGTCGAGCCGGCGCGATGGAGAAGCGCCTGCACAAAATTCTGGAAATGCAGCGTGCGAGGACAAGCCGCGCAAAAATCAAGGAGTTTGCCACCAGTCTTGCCCGAGTGTCAGAGTCGGGGGATGCGGCGAAAGAGATTGTTACAGCTTGCACACCGGCTACCGGAGGCGGACGTTTTGTTTTGGATTTCCGGGAATCGTCGGAACATGGGAGTGGATGAGATCCTGTGGCGGGGCTTTCTTGCTGGCCACTTTGGGCGAGGTTCGACGGATAATCCGGATAAAGCCGCGAGTGCTACGAAGATTCTTTGTGCTTTTGGACGGCGCCCATATTGGACTTGGGTGCGAGTTTCTTCAGGACCCAATTCGCTGAAAAGCTGGCTGCGCGAGAATCGCGAGGAGCTCAAGTCACTGCATTTTGGCAACCACCGCAAGTATGAGTCGCACAAACCAGTGATTCTGTACAGGGTGATTCGGAGCTTCATCGAGTGGGTAAACGATAACGGTGGCACTCCTGGATCTGCTTTTCTTTTCAGACACGCGCCGATAGGGGCCCAGAAGCACAGTTCGATCATCTGTACCATTCCCTGAAGGACATCTTCCGCTTTGGTCGGACGGGTGCCTTCGACCTGCTCTGCATGCTGGGAGATATGAGAATTCTTCCGGTGCGGGCAGATTCGTGTCATCTGCTCGGTTCGACGGGCCCGCTCAGAGGCGCAAGAAAGCTTTGGGGGATGCGACGACCACGGGAACTGAATCGGCTTGCTGATTCCACAGCGAAGACCCTCATGATCCCGTTTGAGATTTTTGAAGATGCGCTGTGCATGTGGCAGAAGTAAGGTCGGCGAACCGAGTCTGCCTTGCAGCAGAATTAAACCTTCAGAAAAAAAACTTCGTGCCCTCGCTCTCGCAGGTCTCTATAGAGTCTTACTAAAGAGCATCTGGCAAAGAATGGCAGTTGTGCGGTAGATTTCCCGAGCGAGACTAAACAGAGATTCCAATCGCCGTTTCGAGGTTTTGATTTCAGCCATTCCGTGTTTTCAGCTGCGTGTTGCTTCTTGAAAACCTTAGTCAGCGCCTGACGATATGTTCCATCAGCACTGAACAAGAGCTCGGCTGTTCTGCGAACCTGTTCGACCAAATGACTCATACCGCTGGACTTCGAGGCAATTTTGGCGAAGTACATAGTCCTGCTTTGCATCTGGAGGAGATCGCAAAATTCAAACTTTGATTGGTTGCCGCCATACATGATGTTCTTCGTGTCGAAGTGCAAGAATCCAGGAAGATTCCCACAGCGAAGGTTGTACTCGGGTTCACTTTCACCGCCGTCCCAGGCGGGCAACGCCGTCGCCGGGGGCGGTATATGGCTAGCCGCATTGTTAGTCTTCTTCAGGAATTCGAAAACAACTTCATACCACACGCCAGATGACAAAATATAAGGCTGCTCATTGAGGGCCAGTTCATACCCAATACAGTCGAAGACATTGGAGACGTTCATCTCCTCCTTATCCTCATCTAAGAGATGGATCGGAGTGGTCTTCGCTTCGGCAACGCTGGGGACGCGCTCCTTTCGTGCTAGGAAATTAATCCAGCTGTCGACCATCAAGTATGGGGTCGTCGCGGCACCTTCCGTCATGCGGCCGAACACGTATGAGTCGATGGGCGTGGCTTCCACCCGTCGATAGGTCGGCGTAAACATTACCATCTTCTTTTGGGCGGTGCCTGCTGCAAGGTCTGCATCGAATTGGAGCTCGAGTTTGTCGATCAGCGATTGATCCTTAACTGGGCTGACGTTATCGACCTCTGGCCAGCGTTTCTTGTAGGCGTTGCTTGTAAAAAGTGTGGTCGTTTTGCTCAACACGGCTTCGATCTTAGAGAAAGGGACCTCCAAGTGAAGGTTGGTCCCGCCCCGTACGATCTTGCCGAACAACTTGACTGAAGAAAGTCCCTCAACCGTCGCGACAAGGTCTCTGTCGGATTCCACGCTAAACTCACCTATCGGAGAGGCACGTGGAGCGCGCTCACGAGAGGTATGCCATTTCGCAAATACCTGCTCGGATTGCATCTCTACGACCTTGTCTGGGGCGATTGAGTTTAGAGCTACGCGTCTACCGAAATCGCTCTCTAGCCACTCATCGTCCAACTTGCGCCAACCATACCCAAACGTCAGAACGAAAGTCTTACCAGCATGACGCAGAACCAGCAAGGCTCCAGCTGATTGTCCTGTGAGAGAAAGGGCATCCGGAGTTTGAAGGGCCGACTTGAGCACCGTCACCCATTCCGGAGTAGTCTCTCTGTTCCTCAGCGGGAGAACAAATCCATCGAGTGGTTCAGTAAGCGGTAGGTTTACTTGACCGGGTCCAAGCAGCTTTTTCTCGAAAGCCTGGATTCGATCTGGCCTTAGCAGATAGATGCTCAGAGGGAGGTTTTGGTCGTTCATCCCAAGTGCCATGACGTCTCCGGAACGCAGTCCGCCGCGAAAATGTTCCGGCCATTCTTGAATTTACCATGGGCTTCTCCTAACTCTCAGATAAAGACTCGAACCAGTTACCTATTCATCCGCCGGCCTCTGGTAGAGCGTACTCAGAGCACACGATCTGATTTCCTGCATATTTGACCTCCACTAGAGTATTCGTGAGATCTCTCGTGCCGATATGTTTGAGCGCCGCGCTAAAGAGTTCTCGCTGACGAAGAGGGGTGACGCTGGGAACAATAATGATGACCCCGGCATGCAAGGGTTCTTGTCCATGAAGAACAAGAAAGTCAGAGCGATTGTTTGTCACGAACGTATAGTCTCGCTGGCGGATAGTCTCCATTAGCTCCCAATCTTTGGAACCGCCCAGACCGAGATAGTTGACATGGTCGGCTACGTGACCCGCCGCGTGTGCCAGTTCAATAGTTCAATTAACGAAGTGTGTAGGCATTCATCGATCAGGAGCTTCACTATCACCCCGCAAGGGCGCGGCCATGCCGGGTCACACGAATTGCCTTTCGCTTTGCCCAAGGGCGAGAAGCCGGACGGCCGCGGCGCGGGAAGGCTTGCATGTAGAGGGGAGCGAGTTCGATTTTCTCCTTATCCAAAGATGGGTAACCCTCCAAAATTTCCTCTGTGGTCGCACCTTGTCTTAACATGTCGGCTATAAGATCGACTGGAATGCGAGTCCCACGATAAACAGGTGTACCACGCATGATCTCGGGGTCGGAAGCGATCATGTTCTCTGCTCGTTCAAGCCTCTTCAGGTCCAAGTCGAGTTCCAGCCGCACCGACTTTACTTCGATTATTAACGCAGAACCCTCTGTAAGACCTACGAAGTCGATTTCAGGAGACGACTCAATCTTCTTGGCAATCGCGCGACGAGACGCGATCGGGAGGAGCCGGACGCCCTCTGCTTCGAGACGCAAATATAGCACCTGCTCCCGGCTGAGCATTCGTTGGATGGAACGGCCAGTGCGGAGTCGCCGTGGTCGAATCAAGCGACGCTCGATGAGCTTATGAACGGCAGGAAGCGGGAGGTTCGCAACCGCCGAAGCTTGTGCAGGAGTGTATTCAGTGGTTTCCATGTAATTATTCTACCCCAGAGGGGATAGAATTAGTAGTGTGAGGTCTTTGGAGGCAAGTGTCTTCGGCGCAAGGCGAGGCGCTCCTGATGTTCCTGTAGTACCTCGTCGTAAGTTATTATTCGAACCAAAGGCCGGTCAGCCTTTCGTTTCTCCCACAGACTCGCATCTGCCGGGTGCGGAGTTCTACCAATCAGCACAGCTTGCTGAGAAGACTCTGGAGCGTAACCAAGTGCCTTCTCTATGGCCTTAAGATTCAGCGGGTGACGAAGATTCTCTGCGTAATCGCTAACCTGAGCTAAGGCTTGGGTTAAGGCCGTCGCAAGGCCCCTATGTAAATACCGCTTACTCGCCAACACGCTCGCTTCCGGCCCCTTCAGCTCCAACAGTGTCACCGAGTCAGCAGAATCACGAGGAAGAACAGGAGAGACCGCGAAATCTGGCGTCTGCTTATTTCTCGGAAAATATGGCTGATGGGAGACTGGAACACCCATCATGGCTTCGGCCAGAAAATTGGGATGTTCCTCGAAAAAGCGATGCAACTCCCGTTCCCCTGTCTTAGGATCGTTCAGCAACTGCTCGAACAGACATGCTTCGTAGTCAGCTCCATCCATCTCCCGCCCAATGGTCACAAAACCGCGAAACTGCCGTCTGTCTTTCCCTCCGAAATAAAATTCGCTCTCGTTCGAGTCTTTCTTGCGAAATGCTCGTCTGACACGGTAGAGTCCTCGGTCGACGGTTACCATGAATCCGACCGGCTCGTAATCAGCCATCGCACGTAGGTGGTACCGATTGACGATTTCCTCGATTTTGTTCCAAGTCACTGGACTGGAGTAGCCTTCGACAAGCATTAGTTCGGTGACATCTATGACCACGTCCAGACCGTCGTATGCCTCGTGTCGATGTCCGTGCTTGGTCAAAACAATCTGGGGAATTCTTTTCCATTTACGCCCATCCCGCTTGGGTTTAGAGAAATCTGGCGGAGAGGGAATTCGAACTCTCGGACCTCTAATGCCATCTGCAACTTGCAGATTCTACGTTGCCGTCGTTGCCGAAAATACCATGATTGCCGTGAAGGATTGCCCGAAATTCCCCGAAAAGCGCCCGCGGAGGTTCACCATGCTTTCATTCGGAATAGCCGACCCTGCATGTTTTCATCATGGAGAGTGAGGACGACTTCCTCGGTGGTAAAAGCCCGGTCTTCGTCTTTGGAGGGCTCTGGTGAGTCAGCGTCAATCAAGGTGATGATTGATTGAATTCCCATCTCAGTATATTTGCGAATCTCTGCCAGTAAGTTTTGTTTTTTGCGCGGATCGAGTGACTCGAAGACACCGTCGTGATAAACGAACCGAGGAAATTTATGGTCAAGATGCGCTCTAAGAAGCGCCGTGTCAAAGGCTATACAAAGCAGCTTGCGGTATGTGTGACCTAAATCCGCGCTGGTAGTGTTGCCTGATTCGTCCAGAATCTCCGCCTTGAACTCAAGATGGCCCTCTTTGTTTGGCGACACGCTCAAAAGAGCCTTGCGGTCAATGACATCTTCAACAATCTCACTGAAAAACAGTCTGATTGTCGAAAACAGGCTGTTGTTGTCTGCGTTTTGCTTCTCAACGTCGGCTTCGATCAGAATTTGAAGTCGTCCGCGGTCTTCTGTGATGGCGCGAATTTCCGAGCGGTGTTCTTGCAATTTAGTCAGAAATCCGCGCTGCCGTTCGAGGGACGTGATATCGGCCCGTAGCCCGACCATCTCATCGGATATTTGTTTGTATTTGCCGAAAACGTCGGTTGAGCTCAAAAAAGATAGCATGTCCGAACGGCGTTTCCCGAGTGTATTGAGTTCGGCGTTTATGCGCTTAAGATCGGCCTCGATGTCAACTCGTTCTACTTGCAGATATTGGCGGCGTTCGTCCGTTATAGCCTTATTGAAGGATATGAGTTGCTGGAAGTCCTTCTTAATTTGATCCTTGAATAAAACTCCGACCTCTTGAAAGAGCTTCTCCGCCTCGTCTGGATTGAACAGAATTTGATCGTCCTCCAAGGAGGCCAGGATTTTCTTTTTGTTCTGGTTCAATGAGTAGCGTTCGGAGTTAAGCTCCGCTATGCGTTCATCGATTTCATCCACCAACTGTTTGGTGCGCTCTTTGTCCTGGGCCCTGAAGTCGAAGGCATCAAGCAGCTTTTGTTTTCTCTCAGCTTCTTTGTGCTTGAGGAGCAGGATGCCTTCTATTTTGCTTATGTCCTCAACTGAACCGCCGAGCTCATTCATGATCGTCTGGACGACCTGCTGCTTTTCTTCGAGTTCCTGTTCCTTCCTGTAATGCAATTCAATGTTTTCAGCATTGAAGCCAAGAGTATGGGCGAGGAAAGGCTTCCAATCGGAGTGGCCGGAAAGGAATTTATGAAGCTGGAAAACGTCGCGATAATCGTCCTGCGCGCGGAGCAGGTAACCAAGCTCCTTCCGAAAATCCCACGGCTTGAGTGCCCGCCAATCCAGCAAGCTGTCGAGCATTTCTCGCGCTCGGTCGAATGGCAACTCAAAGTGATCCCATCCGCCATCACCAATGGTCGAGAAGTCCTGGTATCTGGCTTCGTGTTTCTTGAAACTGATTTTGCTTGCTTCTTCGACTCCGCGCCGCACTGTCAGATAAGAAGCGTCAGTTAGTTCAATTTCGAGAAAGAAAATGAAGTCTTTGAATAGATCGAGATGCTTGAATAGGAAAAACTTGGGGTCTCGGCCAGCCAAGAAACTGAAATCGAGAAGACGGCCGAGAGTCGTCTTGCCAAGATTATGAGTATCTTTGTTTTTATTTTCGGGCAGACGTATCTCGGCCATTACGACATTGAGGCCGGGAACGAAGTCAACCGGCCCAAAGACATCGGGTTTGTTGCAGTAAAGCCTAGACAGCTTCATGTGGGCCCAGATATTCCACCGAGTCGGTTTTGGGTCGATACTCGATCAGTCCCATTAGGTATAGAAAATTCAGTGCGGGCAAAAATAGTACGTCACCGCCGCTCACTATTTTCTTGGCGTACTTTTGAAGGCCGTAGTAGTCGTCCAGCCTTCGGTTCTTTAGACGTGCCAAAAGGACCACTGACAGATTGATGACAGTGCGGTCAGGGTGCGAATGTTTAGTTGGTCGTAGCATCGCCCGTTTCCCCAATATCACAATTCCAATACATATAAAACAACATCGCTCGCGTTAAGCGCTTGTGGGCATGCTGCCGAAGTACCGGATCGCGTTCGAACAACAAATCTATCAAATAATTCATGATCTCGTCGAACGTCTGGTAGTCCTTCCGCTTGGCGATAATCTTGAGCTGAAATTCTTCGACGACAGACTCATACATGCGGAGCAATTCGTTGTTCTCAGGAGCCGCGAGAAATCGCCGAATTTGTGGCGTTTCCTTTAAATATCTCTTGAGCTGTTCGGCGGCATACGATTTCGTCATGTTGTTGATGACGTTTTTGTCTGCGTAGCTGACGCGAGGTGTCGGTGGATCGTCCAAAAGCGCTTTGATCACATCCTTGTGCTTGGCAAAGGCCTGGACGACTTCGGAAAGATCGTCCGGGCTAATGATCAGGGGCGAGTCTACAAGGTCAAGATTGGCCAGAGTGGCGACGCCGGGAAATTTTTTGAGCCAGACTTCCAATTGCTCGACGCCGCAGAGATATATCGAAGCGACGGGTACTCCAGTAGGCTTAGAGATGTACGAGACGATTTCGCTTTCGGCGTTGGCCGCCAGCCGACGGTTGGCGAAAAGCATGTAATGGTCGAGCTCTTTTTTGTTGCGCAAATTTGTGATTTTGGGAATCTCCTCGCCAATGATGCTTTTGGTCTTTGGCTTGGGGTTGTAAAAATCGGTTTCCGAAAAGCTTCGGTTGTAACCGTTGGTGTGCTTGGCTTGGATGATCGTAATTCCAATCCATGGGTCCATCGTGCTCGGGTGCAATTGCGCTTTCCCAATAAATTTGGCATCGCGACCACCATCAACTCCTTTGGCGAACCCTTGTGTCGCAACTCCCAGAAGCTCATGGCACAAAAACACGATCAACTTCTCAAACTGGTCGTCACCAAGATTTTCGTAGGCGTATTTCATAATAG
>Ga0193733_1000375_pt1 | contig 15155 bp, 14 predicted proteins | sample U1s2metaG_FD_145076 | JGI IMG/M metagenome (GOLD analysis project Ga0193733, IMG submission 145076) | Soil microbial communities from a riparian zone of the East river system, Colorado, United States - U1s2 | ecosystem: Environmental > Terrestrial > Soil > Riparian zone | place: USA: East River...
TGCGCGAAATGAAGAAAGAGAGATAGAGCGTAAGGGCGAAGAAATCCTTGGCGAAGTACACGGTCATGTTATTGCCGAGATACTTACGGAACAAGTCTTCGACCGCGATCCACGCCACGAAGCAGTAGACCCCTCGTCTCCAGTCTTTAAGGATTGCGAGGAGTGCCACACTGCCAAGTACAACTAATCCCGCGGAATACAACCTAAGGGGATCGTCTTTGATGATAAGCTCTGCACACTCGTAGGCTGTTACCGCGATGAGTCCCACGGCGAGCAGGTTGCGCCTGCTATTGTGAAAAAAATCGAAGGAATCTCTCAGCGCGCCGAGTTTCATGTGCGAACACCGAAAACGTGGTGCACTCTCTTTAGGGGAGAAACCTTTGTGATCGTGGCTGAATCTTTCTTGACCATACTGGATTGATCTTAGCATTCGAGAACAGAGTGTGGGCCCTGGAAAAATCAACGCTGTCCCGAATCTTAAGGAACGGACCTCTTTGCTCTAGTTCGCGAAAGAGCCCGCTCCACAGCGTCCAGAACTCCGATGATATTCTCCCGGGCGGACCAAGACTGCATCCTTCGAAGAGAGTCCTGGCCTCGCCGGGCCAATTCAGTTGGATCGGAAAGCGCTCTTTGCAGTATTTCTGTGAGCGCGGGAATGTCGCCGCAGGGAAAGACGAAATCAGGATTCACGGGAGCTATGAGGTCGGCGGTGGCGCCAACACGGTCGCTCGCGGCAACGGGACATCCGCAGCATGAGGCTTCGTTTATGGCGACCGCGAAGGGTTCGTACTCAGAAGGCAGAACCATCAAGTCCGATGCCTTGTACACAGCCGGCAACGCCGATTGATTTACGAAACCCAGGAAGCGAACGCGATCGGCGATTCCCAAGGCGAGAGCCCTTTGAAAAAGCGTTTGCCGGAGCGGACCCTCGCCGGCGAAAACTAGGACAGCACGGGAGATTCCTGTTGCGGCAAATGCTTCCAGAAGATCGCCTGGCCGCTTCCACGGCTGCAGCTTGGCACAGAAGAGGACGACGGTAGCGTCTGGCTCGACTCTCCAAGCGGAGCGCACAGCAGCACGGTCAACCTGTGCCGATTGTGCGGCCCACCAATCGTTGTCAACGCAATAAGGCGTTAAGGTAATGTGGTTCTCAGCAAAGCCAAGTGACCGCATGAGATCTCGGGTCCTGGAAGAAGGCACAATGATTTGATCCGCCAAAGCGAAAAGTCGAGGCCATAAAACCTTCTTCAAAGTAACTTTCCAGGATTGCGAATCACGGGGAGCCAGGCTATTGGCATCGGTTCCAAAGAGAAAAACGGAGCTGCTAAGACGGGCGGCGAGGAAGGCGATCCAGAAGGAGGCCTTTATGTAGCCGGTGTGGCAGAAGACCGCACCAAAGTTGTTCTGCCGAATGAGTCGCCAGAGGCCGGGATTGCAAAGACCGAGAAACGATTCGGCGCCCGTACCAATGTTGGGAATCTCCACCCAATTATAGCCATCCAGAAGAGGAACGTCCCATTGAATGGCTGTTGCAAAATCGGGGTCATAGCCCGAGCGAGCTCCTCGCAAGCAACAATAGGCAACCTGCAGATCGATCTGGGGATGTTGAGCCATCCGCCGAAGCAGAGGGGACATATACTGAACGGGGTGCGAACAGATGATAAGAATCCGGTATGCAGGTTCGGGCATGTCCTACCAAGGAGCCTCAACAAACTCGCTGACATATAGTGCGTGATAAAGGTTCGGAATCGCAAATCTCTGGAAAACAAACTACGGCTTTTGCCGCTGTGCGTTACCCGATTGTTGCGAGAGCACGCGCAAAAAATGGGAGCCTTTCTCGAACCTATTAAGCTATTGCACAACAGCGGCTTCTGCCGCGGCCGGGGATACAGCGTGAAGGTGGTCTCCCAGAGGAACACCCGTGCCGTCGACCACCGCCAAAACTGCCATCCGGAAACGCTACGCTCCACTTCAGTTGCTGGCGTTCGTTCAGTTCGCTTAGAAACGCGCGCCAGATGTTCAGCCAGGCGCCCTGCCCCTCCCAGTCCCGCAGCCGTCGCCAGCAGATCGAAGGATGCGGATACTTCTCCGGCAGGTCATGCCCACAAGCGCCGCTGCAGAAAATCCACAGAGTCCCTTCCAACTTCCAACACCCGACGGTTCTCTATCCACGGACAGCCACCCTTGACGTGCTTGGGCGGTTTGGGGAGCGGGAGGACCTAGTGTGAATCGTGCACAGTCCGCGCTGACCATTCACATCGGAAGAGCACAGATCGTGTTATCCGGTAACTCGCAGAAGCCCTGCTCTTCATTGCGTACTCTCACGGGCCTGCCACACTTAGGGACTGGCTAGACAACGGATGCCGGCGGTAATAGACGGTCACCGTTTCAAAATGATGTGCATCATGTTTCGGTTTCGGGTTCGTCCGGTACTGGCAAGAGTCATTTAGCCAAGGCCATCGGACACGCGGTCATCGGGCAGGGCTATCGGGTGATCTACCGCGAGGCCCACATCCTGCTTGAGGAAATCGCCGAAGCTTTCATCGACGACACCCGCAAGGAACACATGGAGCTCCTGGCCACCGTGCCCCTGCTCATCATCGATGATTTGGGGATGCGCAAGTTAGAACCCACAGCGGCGGGAGAGGAACTGCTGGGGATCATGATGTGTCATCACGAACGCGCCAGCACTCTGCTAACCTACAACCGCCCTGTGGAGGACTGGGGCAAACTGCTCGGTGACAGCGTGGCCGTCACCGCCATGCTCGACCGGTTACTACACCAAGGCCATATCCTGAAATGTGGACCATGAAGCTGGGGAACAAAAACAGGCTTGCCTGACCTGAAGAAAACAGGATAAAAGAACTTTGTTCCAGGCCGCATCCGCTGGCCGGTTTTCGCCCTGACCACCATTGGCCGCTTTTGAAGTGACCGCTGAGGCCGGGTAGGAAGGCCATTGCAATGGCGTTGGACCTATAGCATATGAAGATCATCAACCATATGTTGGCGCGAGGTATGAACAAGCCTTTCATCAGAAGACCCTGGGACGCAATCACACGCCTTCCAGTCATTGGAAACTTACTTCACAACATTGCTCGCCGTCTTCTTCCTCCGGAGCAAAGAGTGTGGGTGCGCGTCAGTTATCAGGAATTGCCTGGAAAGTCGTTTTGGATAAGCGTGGAGCCGCGTTACGAATCCGGGCATCTCTTGGGAACACATGATCCCACAGTCCAGAGGGTTCTTGTCTCTCACCTGAAACCGGGGAATTGCTTTTATGATGTAGGGGCTCATGTGGGATTTTTTTCAATATTGGCTGCAGGCCTAGTAGGAGAGAAGGGGGTCATTGTTGCATTAGAACCCGATCGTCGGAACGTTGCCCTATTGTGGGAAACTTTGGCTCGGAATTCTCTCACCTTGATCACAGACGTTGTCAATCAAGCAGCTTGGTCGCGCGCGGGCAACGTTAGACTACTGAGTGCGAACCCTGGGCCACATTCGAATACAGGCATGAGCAAGATCGTTCCAGGGAATTTGCCCGATTCCTATGAAGTGTCTTGTACAACGCTTGACAAGCTGAGTAAGACTCATCCTGCTCCAACCTTGATCAAGATTGATGTGGAGGGGGCCGAATCCGAGGTTCTCAAGGGGGCTGAGGAGTTATTCAAGCATTCGCGCCCGCACCTCATCTGTGAGGTGCACGATCCAGGGAATGCTTCATTTGTTGAAACGTGGCTCAATACTAAGGACTACGATCTTCGCTGGCTGGACGTAGGCGGGGACTTCCCTCGACAACTTCTAGCCACGCCGAAATGAATGGAGGAGGACCGTAACGCCCTGCCGGATTCGCTCGCCGCTTGCGGACGTGTAACGCACTTACCGGAGAAGTCCCATAAAAGCGAATGTCACGAGATATTCTCTTCCGTCGGCTCGGTGCCGACACTTTTTGGTTTCGGCATTCAGCCCAATTACTTGAACGTGCACTCGCGAATCGACGAGTGGTCTCTCTCAGACGACGTAGTGTCGTGCTTTGTTTTCGTCGCACGAAACGGTGAGATCCTTCTTCCTCCCCTTTATTTACTGTCGTGACGGCGCCATTCGCCCTGATCCAAGCAGAATTGTCGCCTAAGTGAGTTGGCACGACAATTTTCGAGCCCAACGGAATCATCGCTGTTTCAAACACGGCGTGGACTTGCACGACGCCACCAACCCACTTCTCGGTGTCGTATGATATTTCACCGATTCTGAGTGACTAAGGATGGCCATGAAGGTCGCTTTTGAACTGACCACTGAGGCATGAAGGAAATAAACGGCACGGCATTTCTAATCGGCGTGGCTCTTGCAATCGTGAGAATTCTTTATCTAAAAGCGAGGAATCAAATATGAAAATCCTGACGATTATCGCTTTAGTGTTTGCGTCATTCAGTGAATGTGCTGAGGCGGGAAGTATTTGTCACTGCCGCTGCGAACAAAATGCAATACTCATACTCCCTGGTGGAATATTTGCAAGGCAAGCGATCCTATCCCTATCCTAGGTACTAATATGAAAAAAGCCTTTCTAGCGATTCTGCTATTTGCCGCACCTGCCTATGGACAGCAAGCAGCCATTCGTTATGTCTCAGGAACAGGAAGAGATTCTGATGACGGCCTTTCCTGGGGAAGTTCCAAGGCAACTATTTATGCTGCTCTCATTTCCTTGCCTGGAGGGAATGCAGTCGGACCTTTCTCTGGAAGCGGAACGGTGTACGTAGCTCCTGGTTCAGCTCTCAATCCCACGGCAAACGCCGGAATCTGGTTTATGGCTCCGCATGACCCAAACTACGCAAATCCTCCCGCGGGATGGCTGAAATGCAACGGATGTACCGTAAATATAATTGGATTGGGCAATTATGGTAACGGCCCAAACCCGCATAAGAATAGGGTTTTGGCAGTGTTGGGAAAAGGGCCAGCGATCTGGTTATCCGGTACGCAACAGCCCATCCACATCGCTAATTTAGGATTTCAATACCCGCAGCGCGGTGTTGTGATTGGGGAATGCTCAAACGGCAATCGCACGGGGATTTGTGGTGTCTCTGGCGCAGTTCTGGACAACGTCACCGCTGGACTTGCAAATCAGCTGAACAGCGGCCCTTGCACCGATATCACAGGAGGCTCGTTCTGGATATGGCTCAGAGATTACGGTTGTGGGGGGAACGCCTACAATGCGGCTGGAGGACGCTTCGCCAACAACGCTGCGGCTGTCCTGATTGACGGTACGGGAAATTCTGGCAATGGCCTCATCCACATCAGCGACTCGAACTTTGCTGGAGGCGGCATAAAGTTCATACCGGGAGCCAACGGCGGAAGTCTGTACGCATCCAACATCACCGAGGAAGGTCTGGGGGACCGAGTTCACGACATTCCGCCTGTTGTCTGGTTTACCAGCTTCGGCGGGGCCGTGGACTCTTATCTTTCGAACATCCAAATGGCGGATGGAGGACCAACGCCGACCCCAGCGATTCAAAATGATGGCGGTGGTCCAGGTCCAACCGTAGCTAATACAACAGGTGGAGGCGGTATCCGAGGTCCAGCTACCGTCTTAAGCCAAAACGGCCAGAACTTCACCGGTCAAGGTATCAGCCCAATTCTTTCAAGGCAAACAGGATTCTTTAACGGCTACATGGTGGGAGAGACGGACTCGGCTCGGCGCCTTGCCGGGCTAGTGCCTGTAAGGTTCAAGAATCTTGCCGTGAGTAATTCTTCGTCTTGGGTGGCTACGCAGCATTCCGGAGCAACTACACTCAGCACCGGGCAATCTGACCCTTTCGGCGGAACGAGTGCAACAAAGGCTTCCTCAACGACAGCCATGAATGAAGGGATGTATTTCTCTAAGGCGTGCCAAGCGACGCAGTACACTCCGACTGCTGGCGATTGGATTATTGGCGGTGCATGGATTAAAGGGGATAGCAGAACCTCGATTAACGGGCTGGGGTTTTCCTTCTGCGGCTATCCACAACCCATGTTCAGTAACAAGGTCTACCAGGAAGGCATGTTGCAGGGTGACGGTCAATGGTCATGGCAGTGGCTGGCCTACAAGGTTTCTGGCGGACCGGCGACCTATTTCTCGCTCTATTGCGAATTCTCGACTTTTCCTGTTACGGCGTACGGACCAGTGCTCTATATCATTCCTAGCGGAACTATTTCGGATGATGATGCTTTGGAGTTTGCGAGCACAATGGCCTCAGTGGATTCAGCCTGCCCTGTGGGTTCTATTTGCAACATGCCGGGACACCCTTTGGTGACTGTGAAATGAAATACTTCCTGCGTTGTTTTTTGTCATTGGTATGAAGGCGCTGAAATCGAGAGGCGCTCCTACGCCGAAGATCTTTTTCGCGAATAAATCAGCACTCGACAGAAAGCGTGCCGAAATGCTCTTGCGCGCTGCGATGTGGTTCGCAAGATCGGGCGTGTTGATGGGCTAGTCCAAATAGCTGCGAATCTGGCGTGGTGAAGCAGCTGTACCTTGAGTGAGGAATTTCTCATCGGCGAGAGTGAGTTCCCGAATAATCAAGAAGGATGCGTACCGAGGATTCTTCACGGCCATGCTGCACGATGTCGAATGTTCTTTAGGAGCCCCTCATGGTTACCACAATAAGTTTACTGGAGTAGTTTCCCAGTCACCCAATTGGGATTGTGAAACCGTACCGTTGTAGACGTACAGGACACTCCAATGCCCCCCGGGTTGCGCAAAGCGTCGCACCGGTCGCGCGCTTTGTTGCAAGCCACGCAGATAGGAAGTAAAGCCGCTTAGCCGAAATCTAGTTTCATAAACATTGGTCAAATCAGCGTCGTCTGCATCAAATAATCCATAGAAGTAGACATTCGTTCCGTCGGCAGTGGCCTTTTTTATTATGGTGTTCAAATCTGCCTCAACTCGGCTTGGTTGAAGATTTCGCGCCAGGGCGAAGTCAGGCAAAGGTATGATTTTGTCTCCGTTCGAATACAACCAGAGATGCGCAACGTCGCTAGACCAGCCCGTAATCAACACTCCTTCTCCCACGATGGCGTGCAATTGTTGCGCGTTCTTATTTGGTTGGCTAGGCTGAATATTGGTTGTTATAAGTACTCTCACCCCGCCAGCCGCAACCACGGTCACCAACAGTAGCAAAAACCAACGATGGACTCTATCGCTTTGGCTGTCTGTGAAACCGACAGCAACGGTCAGCCAGAACAAAATGAGAGCAAAGATTTGCAGTTTAGGGTAATACGGATCCCACTCCACGCAGACAGCTTCTACCAGCAGAAAGGTCAACACTGAAGAAAAAAGCGCCACCTTGTGGATGATCTCTCGCCTGGATAAGAGGTAAATTGCTCTCGTCAGGAGGGCGCAGATGATTAGACTCAATATGCCCGCAACGAGAGCGACCACAGGGGTCTGATGGTAAAGAGATCGGAGCCCGCGAAAATCATCCGGAAGAATCGGAAAAAATGCCTGCGTCAGTCCTACGGGCGTTGCAACCAGTGAACCCAGCTTGAATCCACCATAGGTACCTTGCTGAGGGAATTTCAAAATTGCAATAGCAAGACTTGCAGGACTGTGGACGCCACTCAAGTAGAGAACTGCGACCCAAATCCCGAGAAAGACCAGAGCGAAGACAGAAAGGAACAGGAAGAGCGTCTTAATAGTTGATCGAGACGAAGATCGAGAAGCGATTATCGCTATGGCAATGCAGGGCACCAATGAGCCAGCCAGTAAATAGGTTATAGCCGCGAGCCCGACGAGAACGCCTGCCACAATGGCGCTACGCTCCAGAAACTCTCGATCGGCCAATACGAGCAAAGTTCCTAAAAAGAAGGGCAAGGCCAGAGCCACTTCTGCCACGTTGGTCGCTGCAAGCAGATAAACAGGAGAAAGGCAGACGCCAACCGTCACAGCCAGGGAAATCCCTTTGGGGACCCCAAGCCGAAGAGCAAGAAGAAAGAAGAGTCCGCCAGCAATTGCTGCAGAAACAGCGTTCACTGCCTGGATCGCAATAGTTGCATCACCGCGAATGCCAAGTGCCTGCTGCAATGCGAATGCCGTCCGCATCGCGAGACCAAACAGGAAATGATTGTGAACCACTACGCGATCGTAGTGGGCTCGATACACTTCCAACCAGGGCTTCGGCTGGAAAGACACGGGCGGACCTTCTGTGATTGTCCGCAGTGCCGGGAGGTGTCGAAGCCCATCTCCGATAAGGGTGCTACTAGGAAACTCGTAGAATCCTACAGAGAAGATGAGGACAAGCAGCGCGGCCACATATTTCGGGGCTAAGAAACCAGCCGAGCCTTGCTGCGGTAGTGTCTGGTGGTTTTCCGTGAACGCTGCCGTAGAGCGCATCAGTATTGAGCTGCAAAGTTCTCAGCATGGAGAATCGTTTTCTCAGTTAATGCGCCTCAGCGTTTTATAGCGGAGATAATTCGATGTGTCAAGTTTTCGGGATCTGCTTGAATGAGCAATGCGTTGACACGATGTTTTTGACGAGTACGGTTGGCCTGCGATGCTGTCGCGACCCGATTCAGTCGCATATTTGAGCTCGTGGGTAGCCTTCGAACGTCTCTCTCACTGATCGCTGGCGTGCAGACGCGGGTTTGGAGGTATTCTCTTCGAGTATGCAAACAATACCGGACGTTTCGCCAGTCCTTGGCAGTTGCATGCACATTGTGCAATGCGGCAGCCCAGCGCGTCTCCCTCATTGTTTCCGCCCGCGTGTCGTCTCTTTGTCGGAAAGCATCCACAACCGTTCTTCGTTGTGCCGCCCCAGTTGACCGATCCTTTGCGCGCATCTCTGATACCCTAGAGAAGGGAGCGTCCAATATGCCGAGCGCTTCTAGAGGTGCGAACTTCTTCTAAAGAACGGAACAGACAGATAGTAGCGCAGAGCATTAATAAGCACCTTATGCGAGGGAACGCGCTCCATGAATTGGATGTCATTGGTCCAACGACTCAGCACCTCGTTGTTATTGCGGCAAATCTACGCATTTGCGAGTCGCATTCCCATCCTCGGTTCCGGGCTTAACGAGTTTTCGCGTACCGCCATTCCCTCGGACACCCTTGTGTGGACATCGATTCGTTCCGGCCCGGGCAAGGGCCTCTGGCTTCGTCTCAATCCCCGCTATGAAATGGAATATCTTGAGGGCGATTATGAGGCCCCAGTCGAGCGAATTCTGCTGTCGAATTTGCGGCCAGGTACTGTCTTCTATGATGTCGGAGCACATATCGGCGTATTTAGTCTGATTGCGGCGCGGAATTTGGGTGCTCACGGTTCTGTGTTTGTGTTCGAACCGGATCCCTCGAACGTCCGACGCATCAGAGAGCACGCTTCTCGCAATCAGCTCGACGCGATACAGATTATTCCTAAAGCAGTGTGCTCCACAGTCGGGCGCCTGCGTTTTCAACGAGCTAGTTTTCAGTCCAGCATGAATCGCGGCGTTCTTGTGGAAGACGCGTCCGCCGCCAAAGAATCCACAATCGAAGTCGAATCCATCACTTTGGACGCTGTTGCACGGGAGCACGACTTGCCCAGCTTGATCAAGATCGATGTCGAAGGCTCCGAAGCGGCCGTCTTGCACGGTAGCGAAGATATCTTCCGGTCCGCGAAACCCCTTCTCGTCTGCGAAATTCATCACGAACAAGCTTCCTCCGACGTTACCGAATGGTTACGGATGCGGGGCTATACGTTCCATTGGCTCGAAAGCTCGACAAAATTTCCGCGCCATCTTTTCGCTAAATATGTTGGATATCCAAGCAATATGTCGGAGATTGAGACTTTCTCATCCGGATCCTCAGGGCTCGTATAAAATTCGATAACCACAACTTCTGCGCGCGTTGCCCTGATTGGACGAGCCTCTTTTTTCTGAATTAGTTTTTGTTTTGTCGTCGCCGCGCTCCATGCTGGGGCCCGCAATTATTCATATACACTTTGGAATGATTTTCCCCAAGCTCGTGAACGGACTTGCGATTGCCCGGATTTTGCCCGCTTTCTTTACTGTCGGAGACAACTGTCTGCAGTTCAATGTGAACCCCATCTGATAACTGGGTGTTAGTTAGAACGTATCTTACCGGAGGTGATTCATAATCAACTACTTCCTGGTTTGCTGGGGCGCCTCTCCGCTGAACTGCGCAGGCGTTTCTTCAAACGCAAGGATCCTCATGCAACAGATTTAACGTCGTGACACCGAGACATGGAGAAAACTACTTCTAAACGTTGAAGTGAATTCTCAAAGAGGGTCAGTGCCGTGCGAATCCCCACCTACGAGGAGCATCTATAGTAATCTGGAGAGCGCGTGGGAATGAAGCACTCGACGCCTAAGTCTTCCGTGTCCGTATTGGAAAGTGCACCTGTGCTTGGACGGAAAGATAACATGGGTGTGGGCGCGGAATCCGTACCGGATAACCACAGCGCTAGCGTTGGCACTAGAGTTTTTCAGAACACTATCGTGCAGCTCGGCGGGCGGGGTTTCAGCCTTCTCTTGTCGGCGGCGGCGTCCATCCTCCTGGCGCGGTATCTCGGCCGAGAACGCGTGGGCGAATACGGTGCCCTCTATGCCTACTTGGGGCTCTACTCCTTCCTTGCGACATTCTGCTTGGAACCGATCCTTGCCCGCGAAGTATCGCGCCGCCGTTCCGAAGCGACACAGATTTTCCACACCGGCTCGATGGTTGCCCTGTCCTTCGCGTTGGCGGGAACGATCCTGGCCCCGCTGCTGGCCCCGCTTTTTGGTTATGCCGGACAATTGCGCTGGCTCGTTGCCGTTGCCGCGCTGGACCTGCTGATCCTTCCGCCGATCCGTCTGCCGGCCATCGTGTTTCAAGTAGACATGAAGCAGTGGTTTGCTGTAGGTATCGGCCTGCTGCGCCAGGTGTTGTGGCTCGCGGCGATTGTGCTACTCGCGCTGAGAGACGCCGCCTTCTATCAAGTGGTCATCGCACGCCTCCTTTGCGGAGTCCTCGAAGCCTTCGTTTTCTTTAAGCTTTCCTATCGCCGCGGATTCCTCAGCGGACCGCGCCTCTTTGACTGGAGCGAAGCGCGGCGGCTCTTGCAGTACGGATATCCCCTGGTCCTGAGCGCCATTGCCGCGGGCATTTTTTTTCGGATTGATCAGGTCATGCTCCATAAAATGGTTGGTGCTCGGGCCCTCGGTCCCTATGTTGTCGCGGTTCAGCTCACCGAGCAATTTGGCGCGCTTCCCGTGGCGCTCATCACATCGCTCGCACCTGTGCTTGCGGTGAGCGTCGGCCAGGAAGTGCTCTTCCGGCATTATCTCAAGCAAAGTTACCGATTCCTGACGGCGGTCGTTTTTTTCGTGTGCGCCGTGATTACGCCGATCACGAAGCCAGTTATTGCCCTTCTGTACGGGAAGGAGTTTCTGTCGTCGGCGGATCTGATCAACGTACTGATCTGGTCGGAGGTGCCGCTTTTTCTCGGTGTGGTGGTTACCCATGCTCTTATCGCAAAAAATCTCCAACGCTATTTTCCGCTTTCGGCTGCGGTGGGCGCGGCTATGAACATCGGGCTCAATCTCGTGCTTATTCCGCACTGGGGAGCGCTCGGCGCTTCCTGGGCTACGGTCATCAGTTATACGTTTGCTGCCATTCTGATGTATCTGGCGTTTCAGCCGTCCCGGGCGATCGCCTGGGACGGCCTTTGTATAGCGGCGCCGCCGTTTGCTGTGACGTTTGTGATTACTTTTGCTCTCCGCTTCTGGCCCGTACATTTTGCAGTCAAGTGCCTTGCGGCAATCTCGTTGTACGCTGTGGGCGCCTGGCTCACGGGGACAGTGCGCAAACCGGAGATCGATCAACTGAAAGAAATTATCCACAGGACATTGAAGCGAGGCAGGCCTGAGACGACCCGAAACGAAGAACCAGGGGAGTCTAAAAGCGCCGTACCTGCGCGTGGTGGAAAATAGGGAAATTGCAAACAGGGTATTGAAGAGCGCATTGCCAACATCCGAATATTGCTTTGCTTGTGGAGTTCAGTTCTGTAGTAATTGACCTTTACGTTGAGGTGACATGGCAATGGGAACGGGGCCGAGGATTTCCTTTGTCGAAATCCAGTCTTCCAAGGACGACGGACGACGTCGAGACGCAAAGCTGAACCATTCATTCTTTGGCTGGCTAGGATTGCGGCCCATTTTCGCGCAACACACCTCCACGGAGCACGAAGCGATTCGAAATGCCGCGGCGATGCGCCGTACGCTTGTTGAGATAGGAGTAGCGGAGGGTGCTTCGGCGATCGCTCTCCGCGAAACGATGGCTCCCGACGGAAGGCTTTTCTTGATCGATCCGTATCACTTGTCCCGCGTCCGTTTTCTCAATACTTTGCGGCGCACCGCCCAGCGCGCCGTGCGGCAATGCAAGCGGGGGAATGTGGTTTGGATCGAGCGATTCAGCCACGAAGTGGCGCCGTCTTGGAAGGATGCGATTGATTTGCTGCTCATCGACGGTGCTCATCATGAGCAGGCCGTCTGGCGAGATTGGAACGATTGGAGCAAGTTTGTTCGGCCCGGTGGCGTGGTTATTTTTCATGATGCACGTCTTTTCGAAGGCGGCTGGACGAATCCAGAGGACGGACCAGTTCGTGTCGTGGACGCTCTGTTCCGAAACTCCCGGCTACCTGGTTGGCATATTATCCAGGAAGCAGATTCCGTCGTCGTCGTTGAGAGGCAGGCGTGACCGTTTTTGCTGCGGACAGAGAAATATACGAGATCGGTGAACACGGAGTGGGGAGAGAAGTGTTCATTCTTACGACGGAGCCGCCGGAGATTCTCGGAGGGATGGAAACGTTCATCCGAGCTCAGATTCACGGTTTCGAGGAGCGCGGCTACGCCGTCCGCGTTTTTCATCGCGGAAATTCCGGCCGTGCCTCCTTCCTGCGTTTAGCCAACCAAGCGAGCCGCCCTCTCGCCGAGGCTCTCCTGGGATGGGTCATCGGCAAAGCCGCGCAGCGGGCCATGCACGAAGGGGTCGCCGCGGTGATCTCGCACAGTCTCGTGGGCTGGTATCCTTTGCGCGTGCCGCCCTGCTGCAAGCAAATTCATTTTTATCACGGTACGTATCGCGCCTATGCCGAAGTCATGCGCTCGCATATCTCCCTGCTCGGCTACTGGAAGATGAAGTGGTGGGACACGATGCTGCTTACGCGGCTGAGCGGCCGGGCCAAGCTGATTTTGTGCAATTCCGGCCAAGTGGCCGCAGAGGTCGACCGTTTTTTCGGTTATGAATCTCACATTGTTTCCCTGATCGGCACCCGGCAATCAGCTCCTCTTGACCGGGCCGAGTGCCGCCGTGCCCTCGGTTTGCCTGTCGACGCCCTCGTCGGAACCTTTGTCGGTTCGCTCCATCCCATGAAGAATTTCCCGATGGTTCGTGCTCTGATCCGGGCACTCCCCGAGGTTCACTGGATAATTGCTCTCCGCGGTGATCTTCCGAAGGAGCCTCTTCCATCTCCAAACGTTCTTTTGATTCGGGACGTGCCTTCCGCGATGATTCCCCGGATTTTCACAGCCGCCGATTTTTCTCTCTGTCCTTCAGCATATGAGCCGTTCGGCTATGTTGTGCCGGAAGCGCTCTCCTGTGGCACCCCGGTAATCGCCGCGCCCGGCGGAGCCAGCAGCTTGTTCTTGAGCGATCCTCCTCTGGATTGTCTGCTTGTGTCGGATTCGAACGACATGGAAGGGTTTCTCGCGGCTGTGCGCGAGGTGCTTGCCCGGCCCGCCTTTTACCGCCAATTGGTTCTGGAGCATGCGCGACCCCGAGTTGAGCAGTGGATGTCGCCGGAAAACTGGTGGCGGCGTTTTTTTGAGGTGACCGGCCTATGAGAGACGCTCTGGCCTGCGGCTTCGCACATTGCGTCTCCTTCGCAGGCTTTGCGCTATGTCCGCTCTCGTTGGCCCGATGAGGACCTTGAGTTTTCTGTTTGCATGGGATTCGCTCGTTGTGCGAGAACAATAAGCTGTCCTGACAAGTAGTCGCTGCGCTAGGATGATCGACAATGGTGCGCTGGCGACCGACTCAGTGAGCGGGCTGGGTGCATGGTAAAGAAAGGCGAATAACGACATGGCTCCGAGTGTGACAAAAATCATGAGCCGGGACTGGGACGCGCGTGCCCGGAAGAACGCGTTTCATTACATCGCGTCTTGGCGAAAGGAATGGGACCTTGAATCCTTTATCGCTTCAGGTGAGGAAGATTTCGAGCGATTGGTCATTCCGGTTTTGGCGCGCTGCGGTTTGCCTGTAACCGGCAAGCGCATGCTTGAGCTTGGCTGCGGCGCAGGACGCATGACCGCGAGTTTTGCCAAGCGTTTTGAACATGTCTATGCTTTCGACATCTCGCGTGAAATGCTCTCTCGTGCTCGGCAGATGCACACCGCACAGAAAAACATCCTTTGGTTGCTCAGCAACGGGGCCGACCTCTCCTGTGTCGCTTCGGACTCGATGAATTTCGTCTTCAGCTATCTCGTCCTGCAGCATCTTCCGGAGGAAGCTCTCGCGATGCAGTACATCCGCGAAATGCTGCGTGTGCTGCGGCCCGGCGGTGTGTTTCTCTTCCAGTTCAACGGCGGTCTTGTGCCGACGATGAATTGGCGCGGGAGACTTGCGTGGGAGGTCGTGGATGCGCTATGGGCGGCGCGCCTAGGAATCCTCAGCCGGACTGTCGCGTCTGCCCTGGGTCTGGACCCGGCGCTGGCAGGAAAGAGCTGGCGTGGCGCTTCTCTGATGGCTAGCTCTGTCGCCGAATGTGTGCATGCTTCCGACGGTGTGGTCCGTGAAATCAATGGTGAAAATACGCCTATGGCGTGGTGCTGTGGCATAAGGCGGCAGCTCGGTGGCTGATGTATGTCGCGGTTCACCATCAGCGAGCGGCGTCACGCTATCTGGAATCGCTACTCGATTTCCATCGCGACTTGGGCGTAATACTCACCAGCCGCGCCTAACACCTTGCATGTGCGACCAAAGGCGGAAGCGTATCAGGTAGAGTGATCAGATTGGTGGTTTTCTCCGAAACGGACGCTCTCGTTGGAACTTGATCCCACTTTTTCCTGAGAGTTTCGAACGAACTTTTCCATGCCGAACTCTTTTAGTCGTAGGGCACGCCTGTCTTGTGGAAGTTCTTCAGCTCTTTGAGTGTGTGAAT
>Ga0193733_1000376_pt1 | contig 15131 bp, 12 predicted proteins | sample U1s2metaG_FD_145076 | JGI IMG/M metagenome (GOLD analysis project Ga0193733, IMG submission 145076) | Soil microbial communities from a riparian zone of the East river system, Colorado, United States - U1s2 | ecosystem: Environmental > Terrestrial > Soil > Riparian zone | place: USA: East River...
TCGAGCGAGAGAGCAAGCGCGTAAAGAACGGGCGCTATGTCCTCATCCCGGCGGGCGGCGACACGCGCGGCCACGGCACCACCGGCAATGCGGGGTTATGGAAAGAACATCTCGCGGAGTTGCTGCAGAGGGCGCCGAGAATGGGGAAGTAGTCACCGGGGTTTCGGGAAAGCTTGCAGTTTCCTGACAGCGTCTCGCGACGAGCGCCCCGGCGCTTGACGCGGCTCCTTCGGCGCGCGCATGATTTTTCCGCAGCCCCTGTCGCGGCGTGTCTGCAAAAAAATCGCCGACCTGTACTTACCCACCAGAGGAGGATCACGTCATGAAAAACATCGTTCTTGCGTCCTGGGCCGCCTTCTTGATATCGATCCTCGCCGCCGCGGACGCCGCGCTCGCAGACGATACATTCATCCTGGCCACGGGGCGCAGGGACCCGCGCATCTATGCGATCGACTTCCGCGCGGCGCTGAAGCGGCACAACAACAACACGCCGAACGCCATCGTGAGTCGATCCAAGGTGCACCCGGATCGCCTCGACGGCACGCCGGTCGGCGACCCCGCAAACATCGTGCTGAGCGAGGATCGCCGCACGGCATACGTGATCAACCATCACGGCCCCGTGGACAATGCCGAGTTCCTCCAGCATGGCGGGCGTGGAAGCGTCTCGGTCATGAACGTGAGGCAGATGCTCGATCCGGGATCGGACAATACCGATCGCGCAGTCGAGCACAATTACGACAGCGGTTACTTCGGGGCGGTCGGTCTCCTGGTCCTTCCCGAGCTGCTCCTCGTGAGCCACTCGGAGAACTGGCTGACCGAAGACGGCTCGAATCGCATCAGCCTCATCGATCGAAAGACCGGAGGCCGTCGCGGACAGATCGAGATGGCGCTCGGGCATCCGGCACACGCCTGCCCGAGCTTCCCCGTTCCATTCGTTTCCCCGACTCCGCCCCCTGTTGTTCCGTTCGCAGGTCCCGACCCGCAGTTCGGTTGCTGGCCGAACCCTGAATTTCTCGCCCTGGGCCGCGGCAGCGACGGAAAGACTTACCTGTTTTCGGGTAACGCGGGCACCGACGATGTGTCCGTGATGGATCTCCACCAGGCGCTGATGGGCGCGCCGGTCGTCGAAATCGCGCCGCGCATTCCGGTGCAGACCGGCCCCTTCGGCATCAAAGCGAGCCCGAACGGCAAATTCATCGCCGTCACCGCGCGGGAAAGCGGACAGGTGGACTTCGAGGGGAACACCATTTCCATCATCGACGTGGACCGCGCCCGCGCGGGCGCGCCGGGCGCCGAGGCTGCCCGCGTCCGTGTCGGAACGAACGATCCCAACGGCCAGACGCGGCCGTTTACGGTCGCCTGGACGCCCGATGGGCGGCAGATCATCGTGGCGAATTTCCGGTCGAACAACGTGTCGATCGTCGATCTGCGCCTGGCCCTCGCGCACGATCCGCGCGCGGAGGTCGCGCGCATCCCTGTCATCCGGCCGGCGGAGGCCGACGGCAGCGTGCTTCCGGGCCGCCCCAAGGGTACTGCCGTCACTTCCGACGGACGCTACGCGGTGGTCTCGGGCGGGCCTCGTCTCGATCCCGGCGCCCCGCCGAGCGGGACGGTGTGGGTGATCGATCTGCATGCGCGCGCCGTCGTCGCGACGGTGACGGGAGTCGGCAACGATCCGTACGGGCTTGCTATCCTCGAAGACGGAGGGGATTAAAGAAACGCCCCGGCTCTCAGCCGCCTTTCACCGCCCTGTAGGCCGCCTCGACGTTGGTCGGGAAACGCTCCTGCGCGGCCCAATTTTCGTACTCGGGCATGCGCACTTCCTTCCTGATCTGATCGAGCGACTTGCCCTCCTTCGCGAGTCTGCCGACGCGCTCGAGGAGCAGCGCGTAGTATTTTTCGCTGTCCTCGAAGATCTTCACCGTGCCGGGCGCGCCGTGCCCGGGAATCACGTGCAGCGGGTTCAGGCTCTTCATCAGCTTCGCGGAGGCCAGGATGTCGGGAATGGACACGATGGGCCGGAGGTTGTTGATCTGGCCGACGACGATGCCGGCCGCGGAGAAGAGCACGCGTTCCCTCGGCAGCCACACGGCGGTATCCGACTCGCTGTGGACGCCTTTCAGGTACATCAGCTCGAACGTCCGCTCCCCGACCCTGAGCGTCATCTTCTGCTGGTACTCGACCTGCGGCGCGACGAAGCGGTAGCCCTCGAGCGCCGCGCGCATCTCGGGCGAGGTGCCCGCGAGCTTCTGGATGCGCTCCGGGTCGCCGCGCTCGCGCGAGCGCATCGAGTCGCCCGCGCCTTCCGCCGCGATGATGGTGGCGGGAGGAGAAAAGACGAAATGGCCCGTCGTGTGGTCGGGATGCGGTTCGGTATCGATGAGGAAACGGACCGGCAGAGGAGTGAGCTTTCTCACCGCCTCGAGGATCGCGCGTGAGTCCGTCGGGTTGTGCCCGCTGTCGATGAGCACGACCCCTTCCCGGGTTAGGACGATGCCGCAATTGGAATTGAAGTTCTTGCCGACGTAGGCGTAGATGCCGTCCTCGAGCTTCCTGATCTGCGGGCCCAGTTCCTGCGCCGACGCGAAGCCGATGGCGAAGAACGGGATGAAGACCGCGAATGCGTTCTTGAGTTTCATGGCGCTCCTTTGACTTGTTGCCTGCGTCCGGACGTGGCCGCCGCGTATACATTCTGGGGCAGCGCGGTATTCCGCTTCAAGCACGCCGTGACAAGCGGCCATGGAGGGATGCTGCCGATGTGAAAAATTGGCAGTCTTTGTGGACTGCCTCCGCCTATCCCCATGGATTGACCCGCTTTTCGAAGCTGGCCCGATCCGTGCTATACATTCTGGTTTCCACAGTAGCTGGGCCCTCTCGGGGAAGCGAACAAAGCCATGCCAACCACGGCCTCAGGATGGTTGAACAACCGGTGGACGATCGCCCTGGGCGGGGCGATGTTCATGATGACGCTCGGCACGATTTATTCGTGGAGTCTGTTCGCGCAGCCTCTGCTCGCGTGCTTTGGATGGTCGAGCACGACGGTCACCTGGACTTTTGCGCTCGCCATTTTTTCCCTCGGCACGGGCGCCGTGGTCGGCGGACGCTGGCAGGACAAAGCCGGGCCGCGCAAGGTCGCGCTGACCGGGGTGGCGCTCTGGAGTCTGGGCAATTTTCTCGCGGGCCTGGGCACCGCTTATTTCGGCGCCGCTTGGCTGTACCTGACCTACGGATTGATCGGCGGCTTCGGCGTCGGCATGGGATACGTGACTCCGGTCGCCGTGGTGACCAAGTGGTTTCCCGAGCGTCGCGGTCTGGCCGGCGGAATGGTGGTCATGGGCTTCGGTCTGGGTGCGGTCATCTATAATTTCGTCATCAAGAGCATCCCGTCGTTCGCGGCCGCCGCGCAGGCCGCTGCCGACTATTCCGCCCAAGCTGCTGCGGCACACGGAACTCCGAACCCGGCTGTAATCGTTCTCGCGCAGCACCACGTTTCGGCGGTTCTGGACGTGTTTCTGTATTCCGGCATTGCGTTCGCCGTGCTCGCGGGAGTCTGCGCCGCTTTCCTGAAAAATCCTCCGGCGGAATTGCCCGGCGGCGCCGGCGCCGCATCATCCGATGCCGTCGCGCACACCACTCGTGAAATGCTGCGCACTCCGCAATTCTATCTGCTGTGGCTGATGTTGTTTCTGAACGTGACCGCCGGGATTCTCGTCATCGGCAATGCGGTGCCCATGATGCAGGAGTTGACCAGCCTGGCGCCCGCGTTGGTCGCGGCGACGTACGGCGGAGTCGCGCTGTTCAATGCGCTCGGCCGTTTTTTCTGGGGCGCCATATCCGACCGCATCGGGTCCGTCCGCACGTTCGCGCTGATATTCGGAATTCAAGTCGTGGTGTTCGGGTTGATGGACGGAATTCACAGCCTCTTCGCTGTAGCGGCCGCCTACGCCATCGTGCTGCTGTGCTTCGGCGGCGGTTTTGGCACGATGCCGTCGATCATCGCCGAATATTTCGGCGCCCGCCATATGGGTGCCAACTACGGCGCGATTCTGACCGCGTGGGGCGTGGCCGGTGTCGCCGGCCCGCTGTTTGCTGCGCGAGTCAAAGACGCGACCGGGTCCTATAGCGGCGCGATGTTGCCGGTCGCGTGCATGCTCCTCGGTGCCGTACTGCTGCCCCTGATCTTGAGGAAACCCAAGCCTTCGAGCCCAGTGTCGCAGGGCGATAAGATCTAGGCGCGGCTCCCGGCCTTCAGATTTCGAGCGATGAAGGCCTTGACCATCTCGCGGGCCCGGTCGGTCTGCGGCCCCGGCTTGGCGACCCATTCGTGTTCGCTGTCCGCGAACACGTGGAAATCGACCTGGCCGCCCGCCGCCTTGTAGGTCGCAGCGAATTTCTCCTGCGCCGCCGGAAGCACGTTGTCGTCGAGCGCGCCCTGCATGATCAGGAGCGGCACCATCGTCATCGGCTCGCGGCGTTCGAGAATTTCCTGCGGGTTCGCCTCGTGGATCGTCTCCCACGGAACGAAGAAGGTCCTGTTGTTCTTCATCATGTTCTCGCGCTTTTTCTCTTCGGCGTTCTGGAAGCGCGCGAAGGTGTTGCTGATCGGCGAGCGCGTCGCCACGTACGCCACCGTCGCATCGGCGTTCGGCGCGGACGCGAGCGGAATCGCGTTGTAGCGCGCATCGCGCGGGCGCATGCCGAGGAGCTCCGCGACATGGCCGCCGCTCGAGCTGCCGAATACGCCGATTTTCGAAGAGTCGCCGTTCCACCCGGCGGCTTTCGATTTCAGCCAGCGCACGCCGTAGTTCGCGTCCTGCACGCAAGCCGGGTACGGCGCTTCCGGCGCTAGCGTCATGTCGATCGCCACCACCAGCACCCCGCTCGCCGCGATCGAGCGGTCCATCGGCTCCTCGGCGCGGCGGTCCTTGTTGTTCCACGCGCCGCCGTGCAGATCGAGCAGCGTCGGGAACGGCCCCGCGCCCTGCGGCTGGTAAACGCGGGCCATCAGCACCCGCCCGCCGGCATTGCGGCGGAACTCCACCTCGCTCACCTTGAGATCGAACTTGGCCGCGGGATCGTAGGCCGCGTGAGCGGAGCGAGGCGCGAGCCCCGCGACGACCGGGACGCCGGCCACGCCCAAGGCAGTCATCTTCTTCAGAAAGTTACGGCGCTCAAACAAATGCTTGTCCATGCTGGCCTCCTTGAGAGAGGATTGTAAGCGACTTGCGCCGAGTCCGGGCATGCGCACTCACTGTGCCTGAACAATAATTTGACTTCTGAGGTCACGAATCATCTGATTGATCGCCGGCAACATTGCTTTGAAATCATCCGGGTTGCAGATCGCCTCGGCGCGATGGAATCGATAGTGCCGTTTGATGACCACAGCATTGTCCTGACGCAGATATTCAGAGTTGTAATCAAAATTGGCATCACGCAGGGTCACTGGCTTAGGCACTGCCACAATGCTGATTTCATTTGGGAGGATGAACCTCGACTGTTCTTCAAACTCCGCGGATAGACATACGAACGGTTGTGCGCGTTCTTTCTCCGAAGTAAAACCAAATACAGCCGGCAAGATCCCACCGACGAAACTACTCATAGTCGGCATACCAATCGGTCCGGGTAAGTTAACCAGATTATCCGTGTGACCGCTTATCTTCATTTGATACGCATCACCCGTTCCATCCAAATTGCCCGTGTCAAGTGTTCCAGATCCTCTCTGTCCATACAGCTGCAAGACTCGTTCAACCAACAAGTCGCGGTCCGAGGGCTTGAGATTGCGCATCAGGTAACGAATCCCTTCCGCTTCCCAACCGGTAACGCTAATCAAGTAATTGAAGTCGGCTGCGCCGTGCGCCGATATCCTGAATTCCGTTGTGCTCATCGCAATACTTTTTTGCGTGGCCGGAGTGCGCCTTATCTGTCCGGTCTTGGTCAGTACAACAGGTTTGTCCAGCTCGGAAGCCGGCAAGTAACCGGCTGCTACTGATCCGGCGGTGGAATCCAGAAACAGATTCAGACTCGGGATATAGGTAATTACATGGTTCAGGACCCCAAGCGTGGGAACTTTCTGTAAGCGGTAACTATTCCCAAGATTGATAAGGGCCGGGGTGCTGTCCATGCCAATCGCTGTGAGCATCGCTTCCAGCAAAGTTACGTGATCTTTGCAGTCGCCATAGCGATTGTCCATGACTGTCTCGGAGGCATGTGGAACAACCCCGCCGGGGCCGATGTAGACCGCAACATAGCGAATGTTCTTGCGTACCCAATCACTCAGGGCAAGCACTTTGGCGCCAGGTTCTGTCAGATCGTTGGTGATCTGCTGTGCCAATGCACGAATTTTTGGTGTAACTACTACCTTGCCTTTGGCGCGGGCGTCATAGGCAGCTGCGAATGCGCCAAAATTAGGGAAGGTCGATACGAATAGCCGATCGCCATAATCAAGGTAAGAAACAGACCCATTTTCGATACGTCGCTTTTCGCTCGGCACATATTCCCACTGGTATCGCATCCTGCCGGGGCTGCTCGAAGAGTTTGAGCTGGAAAATCCCTGTGCCTCGGCGTGGAGTCGAAGACTCTCGGGAACGTCGTAGATCAGTTGATATTGTTTTATGGGACGAAAGTCTGGAATGGAAATATCCTCGAAATGCCCCGGAAACAGCGGTGTCGTGCGAGTTTTCTTATACTGCACGACCAAGCGATCACCAACAGCCACTTCAGGGAAGATAACCGTTCTGATCCGCGTATCCTGAAACATAGGAGCACCTGAAGATCGAGGCTCTTGTTGATCCTTGATCTGGTCCGCTTGTACATTTACCTTCCGTCCATCAGGCTTCTGCGTATAGGCCTCGGTGACATCTATCGTTTCCAGCATTCGGCTGTAGCCAATCGGGAGTTGCGCGTGGCTCTTGACCGCGCGCTCTTCATTGATCAGCCGCACCGCGTCATACGTCACCACGAAGCTGCCATCAGGATTGATGACATGTAGTTGGATTTCCTTCTCAACCGTCACGGACGGATCGGTACCATCGTCCTTGGCGTAAGCAGTGCATAGCGTCGAAAGACATAAAGCGCCAAGCAAGCAAACGACCACGAACTGAACGCACGTTTTTTTCCCGGGACAGTGAACGTTTGTCGATTTATGGCCTTTACCCCAACGGCCCCAAAAACGGCTCTCCCAAAAACGTATCGCTCTGCGCCTCCACTGCTTCCGGCCATTTGGCGTTGTCGATCTCCCAGCGCTGCGACTCGTGCCGCGGTTTGCCGTCCCAGCCGATTTGTTCCATGTAGTAGTAGAGCTGGAAGGCGAAGCCGTCGGGGTCGATGGCGAAGGCGCAGTAGTCGATTCCCGGGAATAGTTCGGGCGGCAGGTATTTGATGGTGACGCCGTTTGATTTCAGGAACGCGATCGCGTCGCGCAGTTGCTTGTAGGTACCGAGCTGCAGGCCGAAGGACATGAGCGTGGTGTCGGAGCGCAGGCGCAGTTCGTCGCGCAGCGCGAGCGGATAGAGCGCCATGGTGTGGTGCTCGGTGTTCGCGCGCAGGAACACGCAGTGGTGGCCTTTGTAGTTGATTTCCTCGGTGATGGTCAGGCCCAGGTCGTCGCGGTAGAAGCGCACCATCGCTTCCATGTCCTCGGTGAAGAGGCGCACCGGCCCGATTCTCGCGATCTTGAAAGGCCGGGCGAGCAGGATTCCGCCGACGTCGTAGGTCTCGGGGCCGCCCATGTCGCTCGCGCGCAGGCCCTCTTCGATGGCGATGCCATCTTTCGTCGCCTGCATCACTTCGGCGTATTCGGATTGGTGAGGCAAATTCGGCGGCTTGGTGTAGCGCACGCCGTACATCTCGCGCGGCTTCGAGTACCCGTCCCAGCCGATCTGCTCGATTCCGTAATAGAGCTCGTTGGTGTGGCCGTCGGGATCGGGCGGATAGAAATGCCAGTTCGATCCCGGCAAATCGCGGCCCGCGCGGCGGATCTGCTTGCCCCGCCGGGTAAACCAGTCGAACGCGTCCGACACTTCCTGCAGCGACCCGACCTGCCAGGTGATTTGATTGATGGTGCCCGAAGGCTTCAGCGAATGCGGGTTGAGGACGGCGTAGGCGTCCTTGGGGAAGAAAACGAACGAATGGTGATCGGTGCCGTGGCGCGAGAAGTAGCCGACCGTCGTGCCGACGCTCGCGCGCTTGTCCTCGGGCAGCCGCGGGCCGAAGTCGAGCGGGTCGGAGATGCGAAAGCCAAGCAGCCGGCAGTAGAAATTCTTGCTCTTCTCCGGATCGGCGATGTTGACGCCGAAATGACCCAGGCGCCGGATGCGGAACGGCCGGCGCATGATCACGCCGCCCACCTGGAACTCTGCCGCCGCGACCGCCGAGGTGAGGCGTTCGGGTTTGGTCATGCGGTGCTCCTTGCTACCGGGACATCGCGTGCATTGTACGCCTGCCCGCTGGACGGTCCGCCCCCTTCGCCCCGCTCATGAAGTAACATCCCGGTCGGGCCGCGCTCGCGGCGCGAGCAAGCCGGGGGAGAAATGAAGTTCGGCGTTTTCGATCACATGGATTCGAGCGGCGAGCCGCTTGCCGAGCTCTTCGAGAACCGGCTCAAGCTCGCGGAGGCCTACGACCGGCTCGGAATCCATGCTCTCCACGTCGCCGAGCACCACTCGACGCCGCTCGGGATGTCGCCTTCGCCTTCGGTTTTCCTCGCACTCGCGGCGCAGCGCACCAAACGTCTCCGCATCGGGCCCCTCGTGTATACGCTGCCGCTCTACCATCCCTTGCGCCTCGCCGAGGAGATCTGCACCCTCGACCAATTGAGCGGGGGAAGGCTCGAGCTCGGCGTGGGCCGCGGCGTGTCTCCGCTCGAGATCGCCTCGTTCGGCGTCGAACCCGCAAAATCGCAGGCGATGTACCTCGAGGCCTACCAGGTCGTGATGAAGGCGCTGGGCTCGCGAAGCGTCAGCTTCCGCGGCGAGCACTATGCTTTCGACGACGTGCCTTTCATCCTGGAGCCGGTGCAGAAGCCCCATCCGCCGCTCTGGTACGGCGTGTTCAACGCGGAGAGCACCGAATGGGCGGCGAGCGCCGGCGTCAACGTCGTCACCAACCTGCCTGCCGCGGCCGTGCGCGCGATCACCGACCGCTACCGCGAGCACTGGGCGAAACTCGGCAAGGATTCGAAGCGCATTCCGTTCATGGGAATGAACCGGCACATGGTGATCGCCGAGACCGACCGCGAGGCGATGGAGATCGGGCGGCGCGCCTACCGACGCTGGTTCGCGAATTTCACCAGCCTCTGGCGCAGGCGCAAGGTCCCCTTGCCGAGGAACATCGCCTACTCCGAGGACTTCGACGGAATCGTGGCGAGCGGGCAGGCGATCGCCGGATCGCCGCAAACCGTGCGCGACGCGATCGCCCGCCAGGCGGCGGAGAGCGGCGTCAACTACGTCCTCGCGCGCTTCGCCTTCGGCGACCTCACGCTCGAAGAATCGCTGCAATCGGCGGACCTCTTCGCTCAGGCTGTGATGCCCGAGTTCGCGGCCGCGTCGGTGACCTGAGCGCCCGCGCCCCGATATGACGAACGTGCTCATCGTGCTCACCCTTCCTGAAGCCGTGCGGATGCAGTATTTCAACCACGTGAAGGACCATTTCCCCGACGTCAAGCTCGACATGGTCGACCACCACAGCAAGGTCGATCCCTACATCGGCGCGGCCGAGGTCCTCATCACCTTCGGGCCGCACGTCGCCAACCACGTGTTCGAGAAGGCGAAGAACCTGAAATGGGTGCAGGCCCTGGGCACTGGCGTGGACGGCATCGCCGACCAGCCGGGGCTGCGCCGCGACGTGCTCCTCACGAACATGCATGGCTTCCACGGCGCTCCGGTGTCGGAGGCGGCGCTCCTGGCGATGCTCTCGCTCGCGCGCGACCTGCCGCGGTCGCTGCGCCAGCAGGCGCGGCGCAAATGGGACCGCTTTCCGGTAAGGCTGCTCAAGGAGAAGACGGTCGGCATCTTCGGAGTGGGCACGATCGCGGCGGAACTCGCACCCAAGTGCCGGGCGCTCGGGATGAAGGTGGTGGGCGTCTCCTCGGCAAAGCGCAAGCTTGATGGGTTCGACGCAATGTTCGGGCGCGAGGAGCTCGCGCAGGTGGTGAAGGAGTGGGACTACTTCGTGCTGCTGACTCCCTACACGCCGCAGATACACCATGTCGTCAACGCGAAAATCTTCGCGGCGATGAAGCCCTCGAGCTTCTTCATCAACCTCGCGCGCGGCGGCGTGGTGGACGAGGACGCGCTGCTGGACGCGCTGAAGAACAGGAGAATCGCCGGCGCCGCGCTCGACGTGTTCGCCAAAGAGCCCCTGCCCGAGGACTCGCCCTTCTGGGACATGGAGAACGTCATCCTTACCCAGCACCAGGGCGGGTTTTTCGACGGCTACCCGCGGTTCGCGATCCCGGTAGTCGAGCACAACCTGCGCAAGTACCTCGCCGGGGACTTGAAGGGCATGATCAATGTGGTGAAACGGTAGGCGAGCATCCCCTCCTTGGACAAGGAGGGGTGGCGCGAAGCGCCGGGGTGGTTTGATGAGCGCGCACTACCACCCCGCCCCTTCGGGGCACCCCTCCTCGACGAGGAGGGGAAATTGCATTAAGTTCGCACCACTCTGAGCCGGAGGATCGATGGCCGAAGCGTCGGAACGCATCAACCACCCCATCTCGACCGCGGAGCTCGAGCGGCGCTGGGCCGCGGTGCGCGCGGCGATGGCTGAGCACAGGATCGACGCGCTCCTCATGCAGTCGAACAACGACTGGATGGGCGGCTACGTCAAGTACTTCACCGATGTGCCGGCGACCAACGGCTACCCCGTGACGGTCGTCTTCCCGAAGGACGAGCGCATGACGGTGATCGCGCAGGGGCCGATGGGCGTGGTGCGCGAGTTTCCTCCGCAAGGCGACCCTGTGCGCCGCGGCACCGCGCGCTTCATGGGCATGCCCTCGTACGCCTCCTGCCCGTATACGGCGGAGTACGACGCGCAGCTCGCCGAGCAGGCGCTGGAGAAGTATTGGGGCGGGACCATCGGGCTCCTCGGGCGCGCGGCGATGTCCTTCGCGCTCGGCGACTACCTGAAGCACGCGCTCCTGCGCGCGAAGTTCGTCGACGCCTCCGACATGGTCGACCGCATCAAGGCGGTGAAGAGCCCGGAGGAGCTCGATCGCATCCGCCGCACCGCCGCCCTGCAGGACAGGGCGATGGAGGAGACCTTCGCCTCGGTGAGGCCGGGCATGCGCGAGCTCGAGGTCGCGGCGGTCGCCGAGCACGTCGGCCACCAGTACGGCAGCGAGCAGGGCCTCTTTCTCGCCGGCTCCGGTCCGGTCGGCACCGCCGCCGCCTTCGCCAACCGCTACCAGCAGAACCGCGTGCTGCGAGAAGGCGACCAGTTCACGATCCTGATCGAGAACAACGGCCCGGGGGGCTTCTACACCGAGCTGGGGCGCACCTGCGTGCTCGGGCAGGCCTCGCAGGAGATGAAGGACGAGTTCGCCTTCGTGCTGGAAGCGCAGAAATTCACGCTGGCCCGGATGAAGCCCGGCGCGAAGTGCAGCGAGATCTTCGCCGAGTACAACGCCTTCATGCGGCAGAACAAGCGCCCCGAGGAAAAGCGCCTGCACTCGCACGGGCAGGGCTACGACATGGTCGAGCGGCCGTTGATCCGCCACGACGAGACCATGACGATCCAGAAGAACATGAACATGGTGTGCCACCCGACCTACGTCACCGAGCGCACCTACAGCTGGTGCTGCGACAATTTCCTGATCGGCGACTCGGGCGTCGCGGAGAAGCTGCACAAGTTTCCGCAGAAGATCGTGGAACTCGGATGAAGATGAAAATGGGGGGAGGCATGAAAAAGGAACTATGCGTATTGCTGCTCGTCGCGCTCGCCGCCTCGACCGGCCCTGCCGCCGCACAGGACTGGCCGAACAAACCGGTGAAGTGGATCCTTTCCCAGCCCGCAGGAGCCTCGCCCGACATCACCGCGCGCCTCGTCGCCGACCGGCTCTCCAGGATGTGGGGGCAGCAGGTGATCGTGGACAACCGCCCAGGCGGGCAGAACGTGATCGGCGCGCAGCTCGCCGCCAAGTCTCCGGCCGACGGCTACAACTATTTCTGGGCGACGACCGCCGCGCTCGTCTCCAATCCCTTCACGTTCAAGTCGCTCCCCTACGACCCGGAGCGCGATTTCGTTCCGGTCGCGCTCATCGGAAAATCTCCCATGGTGGTCGCGGTCAACAATTCGGTGCCGGCGAAATCGCTCGCCGAGCTGATCGCGCTCGACAAATCGCAGCCGGGCAAGCTCGCCGTCGCCAACGAAGGCGCCAAGACCTTCGGCGGGATGATGAGCCAAGCCCTGAACATCGCCACCGGAATGCGGCTCCTCCAGGTTCCGTACAACGGCGTCGCGCCCGCATTGCAGGACACAGTCGCAGGCAGGACTCAGGTGGTGCTGGTGAGCTCGGGGGCGATGACGCCTTTCATCAAGCGCGGCGACCTGCGGCCGATCGCGGTCACCTCGGGCCGGCGCGTGACGGGAATGGAAAACGTGCCGACGCTCGCCGAGACCTACCCGGGATTCGAGTACGTCGGCTGGTTCGCGCTGGTCGCGCCGACGGGCGCGCCCGCGGAGGCCGTGCAGCGGGTTAACCGCGACGTCAACAAGGTGCTCGCCGAGGCCGAAGTGTCGCAGCGCCTGCGCGAGCTGGGGGCGATCCACGAAGGTCCGGGAACGCCGCAGGACCTCGCGCAGTTCCTGAAGGACGAGCGCGCGCGCTGGGCGAAGCTCGTCACGGACATCGGCCTGCAGCCGGAGTGAGAATCATGAGGAACCTCGTTCGCGCGCTGTCGCTCGCGGCCTTGTGCTGCGCCTTCGGGGAAACCGATGCCCAGAGCTGGCCGACGCGGCCGATCCGCGTCATCGTTTCGTTTGCGCCGGGCTCGGCGCCCGACATCATCTGCCGCTTCGTCACCGATCGCCTCTCGCGCGCCGTCGGCCAGCAGATCGTCGTCGACAACCGCCCAGGCTCGGGGAACATCATCGCGGCGCAGGCCGCCGCGCGTTCCGCCCCCGACGGCTACAACTTCTTCTGCGCAACCGCGGCGACGCTCGTTTCCAATCCGCACACTTTCAAGTCCCTTCCCTACGACCCGGTCCGCGACTTCGCGCCGGTGGCCATGATCGCCAAGGGCCCGTTCTTCGTCCTGGTGCACCCCGGCGTTCCGGTCAAGACGCTCGCGGAGCTCGCCGCCTACGACAAGGCGAATCCGGGCAAGCTCACTTTCGCGACAGACGGCCTGAGGAACTTCACCGGGATGATGGCGGCGTGGCTCAACAAGATCGCCGGAACGAATATCCTGACGGTGCCCTACGCGGGCATGCCGCTCGGAATCCAGGACACTCTGGCGGGCAGGACGCAGGTCATCATCCTCGCGATCCCGGCGGCGGCGCCGCGCATCAGGAGCGGCGAACTGCGCCCGCTCGCAGCGAGCTTCGCCAAGCGCGTTCCCGGCTACGAGAACGTGCCGGCGATCGCCGAGACTTATCCCGGATTCGAGCTGGTCGGCTGGTTTCTCATCGTGGCGCCTGCCGGAACCCCGGCGGAGGCCGTTCAGCGGGTGAATCTCGAGATGGACAAGATTCTCAAGGATCCGGAAACCGTGCGGCGGCTGCGCGACCTCGGATTCTTCACCGAAGGCGCCGAGACGCCCGATGCGGTTGCGGGAACGATTCGCTCCGATCGCGAGAAATGGGAGAGGATCGTGAAGGAAATCGGGATCCAGCCGGAGTGAGCCGCGGGCGCGGTCCTTGAGTCCCAAGCGGCACCGACGGGTCGTCACCGGGCACGACGCCAAAGGGCGCTCCGTCGTCCTCATGGACGGCGAATCGCCCCATAGCTTTTTTCTTGAGAAGGCGGGCGGCCTGCAGCTGACCGAGCTGTGGGAGACGCGCTCCTCGCCCGCGGACAATTCGGGCGCGATAGACGCCGCCGCGCACGAGCGGCGCATCGAGCCGACCGGCGGCGGCACCGTGTTCCGCATCATCGAGTATCCGCCCGACCGCGAGCGCTTGAAGACGCTGGCCCCCGATTCGTTCTTCCCCGAAATGGGTGCGCAGGCGACCGACAAGGCCGAGCGCCGCCACCCCGGAATGCACAAGACGAACACGGTCGATTACGCGATCGTGCTTTCGGGTGAAATCTACGCGGTGCTCGACGAAGGCGAAGTGCTGCTGTGCGCCCGAGATTGCCTCGTGCAGCGCGGCACTCGCCACGCCTGGAGCAACCGCACCGAAAAGCCCTGCGTCATCGCGTTCGTGCTGGTTGCGGCGAAACCCACATGACGGGAAAGCACCGCATGGTGCTCGACAAGGACATCGCCGTGCCGATGCGCGACGGAGCGCTGCTGCGCGCGAACGTCTTTCGCCCCGACGCGCCTGGAAAATTTCCGGTGCTCATGACCCTCGGCCCCTACGGCAAGGACGTGCACCTTTCACAGTTCATGCCCGAAGCCTGGGAAGCCCTCAAGCGCCGCCATCCCGAAATCCTCGAAGCCTCGTCCTGCAAATACCTCGTGTTCGAGACGCCCGACCCGGAAGTCTGGGCGCCGCATGGCTACGTCGTGATGAAAGTCGATTCGCGCGGCTCCGGCAAGTCGGCGGGGAAGCTCGACGTGAATTCGCCCGGGGAGTTCCGCGACTTCCACGACGCGATCGCGTGGGCCGCGGTGCAGCCCTGGAGCAGCGGTAAAGTCGGGTTGCTCGGCATCTCTTATTACGCCGCGGGCCAGTGGATGATCGCCGCGCAGAGGCCGCCGCATCTCGCCGCGATGCTTCCCTGGCAGGGCACCTACGACTTCTACCGCGACCGCACCCGCCAGGGCGGCATTCTCGGAAGCGGCTTTCTCGAGCGCTGGTGGAACCGCAGCGTGCTGCGAAACCAGCACGGCAATCCCGACACGCCTCTCACCGACATCGATACCGGAGAGCGCAACACGGGGCCGGCGAGCCTCTCGCCCGCCGAGCTCGCCGCGAACCGCGTCGAGTACATCGAGAATCTTCTCGCGCATCCGCTGAACGGCCCCTGG
>Ga0193733_1000378_pt1 | contig 15111 bp, 11 predicted proteins | sample U1s2metaG_FD_145076 | JGI IMG/M metagenome (GOLD analysis project Ga0193733, IMG submission 145076) | Soil microbial communities from a riparian zone of the East river system, Colorado, United States - U1s2 | ecosystem: Environmental > Terrestrial > Soil > Riparian zone | place: USA: East River...
CGCCATGTAGCGCCTCAGCGAATATCGCCGCGTCCCAAAGCCGCGCGTACTGCTTCGCGCATCGCGATCACGGCTTCCTCGCGGGCAGCGGGAGAATCCTCACGAACATGCAGCTCGATTCCGTCGGCGACGGGAAGACGGTGCCAGCGAAGCGAAATATCTTCGTCGTGTGCAACAGCTTCGTGTGCGCCGGAGCCGAGCGCGGGCGCGAGAGACAGAGCGATCTTTCGCTCTAGCGCATCGCCGGTGACGTCGCGCATCTCACCACGGATGGTGTCGAGGCTCTGCCCTTCGCGCTGACGGATTTTGATGGACAGCAGCTGTAGAAGATGCCGGTATCCGTACGTCGCGCCGGTGCCTGTTCCCTCGGGGCGGTCGAGCAATCCACTCGCTACGTAGAACCGAACCGCCCGCGCACTCGGCGCCGCTCGTGCTGAAGCGTTGGTTGGTCGGACGCCGGCTGCGTCTACAAGAGATGTTGCGTGGGCTGCAAGTCCCCGCGCGTTCCAGGGAGCGTGTCGAGCGTGGGCGCGGAGGAGAGCGACAGGCGATTCAGCCATGTGGATAGGATAACATTAAAGTCCTCGGCTCGCTCGTCGTGCGGAAGGTCGCCCGCGGGAGACAAAACGGAGATTTCGAAATCCCGCTTGATCTCGCGGAAGCCACGAAATTCCTCGACGGGCGCGATCGATCCCTGTTCGCCCCACACGAGCAGCGCCGGCTGACTGAGACGGCGCAAGGCGTGTCGCACGTCGATGTTGAGATTGCCGGACAGGAATGCAGCCGGCGCGTGACGCGCACCTCGCTGATGGGAAGTCGCGTAATGGATGTCGACCAGCTCGCGCGTGACGAGCGAATCGTTCGAGTACGCGTTCTCCAGATAGCGGCGAAGCTGCGGCCGTGAGACGAGGGCGTTGAACATGGCGGTGCCGGCGATTGGCGTGTCGACGGCGAGCCGGCTCGCTTCTCCGCCCAGGCCAACGGGCTCGTGAAGGCGTACCAAGCCTGATGGTGCAATGAGAGCCACGGCTGGGAAGCGATGCGGATCACGCGCCGCGAGAACAATCGCGTACGCGCCCGAGAGAGAAGACGCCACGAGAACGGTCGGCTCGTCGATCACTCGGCTCACGAAATCGGAGATGAGCGAGATGTAGAGACGCGCCGAGTAACGGATCGCAGGACGATCCGACATGCCGAAACCGAGAAGGTCGAGCGTGTAGACGGTGTTCGTTTGCGCGAGCGCGTCGACGTTGCTTCTCCATTCGTAGGACCAGGCAGACGCATGGATGCCGTGGATCAGGAGAATCGGGGGACCCTTGCCGCGCTTGGTGAACGCGACCCTTCTGTCGCGCCAGTCGAAGCCGCCTTCTTCGCCGCCAATCAGATTGGTGAGCTGGTCGACGCCCTTCCGCGCAAAAGCATTATAGGCAGCAGCCGCGCCGAGGATGGCGCCGCCGGATAGAAGAATTCTTCGCCAAGGTCCTTCTCGCTCGTCGTTCTCCTGCATCACTCCTCACATCGGTCAGTCAAGGAAAAAGCGCGGTTACTTGAGAGTAACCGCGCCTCGGGTACTGCGCACGGGGGCAGGGAAAACTATTGCCCCTAGCGCTTCCGCTTGCGGCTCCCGCCGCTCTTTCCGCGCGCCTTGGACCCCCCTTTGGAGGCCTTCCGGCCACTCGCCTTTCGAGCGCCGCCTTTGTGTCCGGCCGCTTTCCTGGTGGTTTTCCGACCTCCAGCGGCCTTCTTTTTAGCTGATTTCTTTTTGCCTGAAGACTTGGACGAGCTCTTGGCGGCCTTCTTTTTCGAACCACCAGCCGCCTTCCTGGGTGCGGCCCGCTCCGAACCCTGTGCTCGCGCCCGTAGACGAGCCGCCTCCAAACCCCGAGCTGCCGCTCGCCCCTCCGCCGGCACTACTGCCAGGGCTTCCGAGCCCACCGCCAGTGAGAGTCGACTCCTGCTTCTTTCCCGATCCCTTGGGCCGCCCCCTTCTTCCTCTTGGCGCGCCTCCCCCGAAGAGATCCTCCTCTTCGTCCTCTTCGTCCTCTTCGCCTTCGCTTACGACCGTCGCATCGGAATCGGCCTCTTCGTCATCGTCCGCGTCTTCAGCGCTGTCCCAAAGGCGATCGCTGTGATCCTCATTGATCGCCCAGCCACCATCCTCATCGTCGTCATCGTCGTAGGAACGCTTGCCGCGACTGAAGCCACCGAGATCGTCCGGGTCGTCGTCGTCCGCAAAACGCAATGGCTCCACTGATTCACCGCTCGGCATTAGTCCTCCCATAGAATGTCAGCACTCGCACTGAGTAGCGCGGCATTTTCTGACTTTCGCCCGCTGCACGTCGCGTGCCTTGTGCACTGAAAGCTTCTCCACGTATTGAACACCGAATACAACCCTGGTGACGCGACGTCAAGGAGCAGCTTTCCGCACCTCTCGGGCTGCGGTGGACTGGGAGGCCACTCGTCTCGTTATCACGCTTACCAGCGCTTCGTAAACACCAGGGTCGAACTGCTTACCCGCGTCGACTCGGAGATGCTCCAGGGCTGCCAGAGGCTCCAACGGCTCGCGGTAGGCGCGCTTGGAGGTAAGAGCGTCGAAGGTGTCGGCTGCGCAAAGGATTCTGGCGCCCAGCGGAATGGCTTCGCCCGACAGACCGAGCGGATATCCGACTCCGTCCCAACGCTCATGGTGGTGTTCGACGTACTTGAGCGGCTGCTTGATGTGAAAGAGGGGAGCAAGAATGTCGAGCCCTATCTGCACGTGCTGTTTGACGTGCTCGAACTCATCGGCGGTCAGTCGTCCGGGCTTATTGAGGATTGCCTCGCGTATTCCAATCTTGCCGACGTCGTGAAGACGACCTGCAACTCTGAGATCCTCACACACGCTTTCCCCAAGACCCAGCTCCTGCGCGAGCTGTCCGGCCAGCTCCGCAACCCGCTGGGAATGACCCCTGAGGTAGAGATCCTTGGCTTCCATTGCGTTGATGAGCGTCTCGGCGATGCTAATGGACATCAGCCGCAGCGATTCCTTTTCCCGTTCGAGCTCCGCGGTACGGAGGGCGACCTCTTCGCGAATGAGCTTGTCGAGCCGGCGTTGTTCTATCAGCTCCGAGCGCTTGTGGAGGGCGCGATCGACAGCCTGCTGCAAGTCCGCGAGCTCGACGGGCTTCATCAGGTAGTCCGTGGCACCGGAAGACAACACCTCCGTCGCCGTCGCGGCATCGTTGACAGCGGTCAGCATGATGATCGACAGGTCCTGATCGCGATTTCTCGCCAGGGGAACGAGCTGGACCCCGGTCAGTCCCGGCATGCGCACGTCGCACAACATGAGGGAGAAGGATTCCTTATCCAGAATCTGGAGCGCGTGATCACCGGACCCGGCGATTTCCACTTCGTAGCCGCGGGAGCGGAGGAATTTACGCAGCGCGAGGCGGATGGTCTCCTCGTCATCGACGATCAGAATCCGGGTCACTTCTTACTCTCGCTGTAAAGCGGGAGCAGAATCGTGAACGTTGTTCCGACTTCAGGAGTGCTTTCGACCGAGATCGATCCGTCGTGCGCCTGAATGATGCCGTAGCTCACGCTGAGGCCCAGTCCAGTTCCCTCGCCGGGAGGCTTCGTGGTGAAGAAAGGCTCGAACACCCGCTGGCTCACGGATGCCGGCATCCCGTGCCCGGTGTCGGAAATGACGATCTGTACCATGCCGTGCTTGCGCTGCGTCACCAGCGACAGGTGACGCAACCGGGCGTCTCCCATGGCCGACTCGGCGTTCACCAGAAGGTTGAGGAGAACCTGCTGCAGCTTCTGTTCGTCGCCGCGAGTCCGGGGATTCGTTTCATCGAGACGCATGTGAACCTCGATACCACTCGATCGGGACGCCAGCGCGCGAAGCCGCACAGTGTGCTTGACGATGGTGTTGATGTCGACCGGAACGTCCCGCGCATCGGTCTTGCGCGCGAAGAGGAGGAGATCGCGAATGACGCCAATCGCCCGGTCGGCTTCGCGCTTGATCAGGCTCACCGACTCGAACTGCTCACCCTGCAGATTGTCCTCGAGGAGGAGCTGCGCGAAGGTCGAGATGCCGGTGAGGGGATTGTTCAGCTCGTGGGCGACGCCGGCGACGAGCTCGCCGATGGCAGCGAGCTTTTCCGTCCGCCCGAGGTGGTCTGCGACCTTTCGCTCCTCGGTGAGATTTCTGATACCGATCACCAGTCCGACGATGTTGTCGGTTGCGTCGCGGATGTGGCTCAGCGTAACAGCCGCCGGGAACTCGGTCCCATCTTTTCTTCGATGAACGTGCTCACCGGTCCAAAGTGGAAGGTCCGCCGGGATCGCCGGAATCGTCTGGCGAGAGGAGAGCTGGGTTGAGGCAACAACGAAATCGTCGACGGAAAGACCGGCGATCTCATTTGGCTCGTAGCGATATTCTTTGATCGCGGCAGCGTTGGCGTATTGAACCTTTGCATCGACGCCAAGTATCAGCACGGGCTGATCCATGGTCGCCAGCGCAGCTGCGAGTGTCCGCTCACGCGCGTGGGTTCGTTGCTCGTCTTCGCTGAGCAGAAGTACATCGATCGCGAGCGCAACGGCAGGCGCGAGGCGCAACAGTGCATCGACGTGCGGACCAGTCTGCAACTGCGCCGTCGCGGACGTTACGACAAGAACACCGAGTCGACGAGTGCTCGCGACGAGTGGAATCGTGATGGCGGGCTCCTCTGGCACCCGCTCCGGATTGTGAGCTTTCTCGCGGAGGTTTTCGACGAAGATCGGCTCTTCCTTGGCCCAGGCCGCTCGAACCGCGCTGCTCTCGACCGGCCCCGTGATGCCTTCCATCTGCTCGCAGGTGCCGCAGGCGGCGACACACGTAATGGTGTTTCCGTCGGAAGAGATAATGCCGATTGCCTTTCCACTCGACGGGACGACGCCGTCCAGAATATCGAGGATGTCGTGACTCGCCTGCGCGACGGTCACCTTGCGAAGCGCTACGCGCGCGATCTCGGCCGCGGCTTCGGTCTGCTTCTGCTCATTGCGCTGCGCGTCGAAGAGTCGCGCGTTGTCGATAGCGACGGCCGCCTGGCGCGCGATCAGCATGATGAGGTCGAGATCGTGCGCGTCGTAGGCGTTGGTCTTGTACGAGAGGACCTGCATCACTCCGACGGTTCGGTCGTGATAGGTGAGCGGCGCCGTGATCTCGCTCTTTACCTCACGCTTCGAGGCGACCTGGAAGATCGTTCCCTTCCACCAACGCTCCGGCTTTGAAGAAATGATCGGTACCGCCGTCTGAAAGACCTTGGCGATAGTCTCGGTCCCATTCGGGAAGTCGAGCACGCCTTCTCCTTCGCGCTCCACGGAATCGACGATGATGCAGTGAGCATTGAACTTTTCGCTTACCGGATCGGCGATCATGAGCGCAAAGCACGGGGCATCCACTACTGAAGCAACCGCCTTGTAGATCTCGCGGTACGCTTCATTCAGCGAGATCGTAGCCGAGATGGCCTGCTGCACCGTCGCGACCGCCGCGAATCGCGCGGCGCGGCGCTCGAGCTCGGCGACGAGCTCAGTCGTCAATGAACTCCACCGTCACCGGACGTGTTATCACGCCCGACCTGACGCCTTCGTCGAGGAAGAGCCGGATCGCTGCCCGGCCGCGTTCGCCGTAGTCGAGCGTCCAGTCATTCACGTACATCCCGACGAACGTATCGGCCTTGCTCCTGTCGAGACCACGCGCAAAACGCATCGCATGGTCCAGAGCATTCTTGCGGTGATCGAGGCCGTACGCGATGCTCTCCCGAAGATGCCGGGAGACTTTCTTCTGGACGTCGCGCGGCATTGTCTTTCGAATGACGTTGCCGCCGAGCGGAAGTGGCAAGCCAGTTTTCTCGAGCCACCACGCGCCCATGTCGGCGATGAGATGCAGTCCATCGTCCTTGTAGGTAAGCTGGCCCTCGTGAATCAGCAGTCCCGCATCGACATCGCCGCGGATCACTGTCTGATCGATCTGATCGAAGGGCACGACGACCGGAACGAAATCCGGCTGAAAAAGCTTCAGCGCCAGGTACGCGCTCGTCATCATTCCCGGCACGGCCACTCGCTTGCCGGCGATGTCTTCGTGTGTCATCGGCTGCTTCGCCACGAGCATGGGCCCGTAACCATCGCCCATCGACGCGCCGTGGGGGAGCAGAGCATACAGCTCGGAGAGGTACGCGTAGGCGTGAATCGAGACGGCGGTCACATCGAGCTCTCCGCGCAAAGCGCGGCCGTTCAGCGTCTCGATGTCCTGGAGCTCGTGGACGTAGCTGATTCCCTGCGTATCGATCTGCCCGTCGGCGAGCGCATAGAACATGAACGCATCGTCCGAATCGGGACTGTGAGCGAGATGAATCGTGCTACTCGCAGTCATGACTTCATTCCAAGGCTTTTCCTTGCCTGCTGTAAGGCGTTTGTGATGTCGTCCTCGTGGCGTGTGTATTCGTCCCGTTTTTTCGCCAGCTCGGCCTTCTGGGCAGCGATGAGTCTTCGCTCATACGAGTGGAGCTGCGTAGTATCACCGCCGATCGTTGCCAGACGCGCCTCCAGAATCAGGCCGAGCAGGTGATTTGGATTTTCGAGCAGGATGCTGTCCGCCTGTGCCTTCGCAAGCGGAAGCGCTCCGGTGACCTCACCGATCCGTCCCAAATCGTAGCGCTGGTCGGCGTTGAGCGGTGCCAGCAGCAGATATGATTGGACCGCCATGGGAGCGAAGAACTGCACGCTGTCGATCTTTCCCTGGGTGGCGAGGAGCATCACGCGATTGTAAAGACGGTCGGCTCGTTCCTGTGGCGACAAGCTCGAGATGTCGGGGGCGCGCACTGCGGCGGATTGATCATCCGTTGCGCTCCCGCGATCGTCGAGTCCAGCCTGCGGTAACGCATTTTGCGAACCGTCAACGGTGCTCCCGCGACGGGCGTTGAAGCCACGACCGGCGGCCATTGCGAAGAGAGCTAGAAAGGCGAGAGCGGCAACGATCCACGGAAGCGCATTCGTTCTCGATTCACGCGTAGCAGATGTGCTGGCGCCGACCGGGGTGCCGCAACGGTGGCAGAACTTCGCCCCAGGGCTTAGATCGGCTGCGCAGGAGGCGCACGCAGCTCCCGCCAGCGGGGCGCCACAACTCGCGCAGTACCTGCCAGTGGCTGCCCTGCCGCAGGACGGACAGGTTGTTGTTTGGTCGGGACTGGATGAGGGCGACGTCATGCGGCTGAAATTAGTCGGACGCAGACCGGGATGCAGCGCGGTAAGTCTGGGACTGCAACTGCAACTTACGACTACCGGCCAAGGGCGGTCAGCGGGCCGGCCGACAGCCCCCCGCCGGTAGTCGTAAGTTGCAGTTCAAACCGGGAAGAGCATCTCCCGATATTTGGGGAGCGGCCAGTAATCGTCCCCGACTGAAAGCTCCAGCGCGTCGCAGACCTTTCGCACTTCAGCCATGGTGTCGGCTCCCTCTGAGGTGAGCATCTCCGCCTGGCCGGTCGGATCGTCGTGTTTCGCCTCGACACGAGCGATGACGTCGCTCAGATCTTCGCGAAACTCCTGGAGCTCCTGCACCAGCTCGCCCACCTGATTCGCGGTTGTTACCTGCGGAATCACGGCGATACCCGCCGCCTTCGACTGGGATGCCGCTTCGGAAAGCACGGCGAGGTAGCTGTAGGCCGCTGGAATTACCATTGTGTCCACGATCTCGCGCATGGTGTGCAGCTCGATCAGCATGTCCTTCACGTAGCGCTCTACGCGAACGTGGTAACGCGATTCCAACTCCTCCTTGGTGAGGACTCCGAGCTTCGTGAGCAGAGCTCGCGACTGCTTGGATACCAGCTCCTTCAACGCCTCCGGGGTGCGGCGAAGATTCGGCAGGCCACGCTTCTTCGCCTCCTTGACCCACTCCTCGGAGTAGTTGTTCCCCTCGAAGCGAACTGCCGCCGTTTCCTTGAATACCTCTCCAACGACCTTGAGCACCGCATCATCGACCGACTTGTTCTTCTTCAGAGTTGCCCGCAACGATTCAGTGATCTCGCCGATCGCATCCGCGACGGCCGTGTTGAGGAGTGCGACGGGAAACGCGATCGACGCCGATGATCCCACTGCGCGGAACTCGAACTTCTGTCCGGTGAACGCGAAGGGAGAAGTGCGATTGCGATCCGTGTTGTCGCGCTGAACTTCCGGCAGCTTTGCGACTCCGAGCTTGATCATCTGCTGCTCAGCGGTCTCCGAGCCCTTTCCGGCCGCGATCTCTTCGATCACGCGGGTGAGCATGTCGCCCATGAAGACAGAGATGATGGCGGGGGGCGCTTCGTTCGCCCCGAGTCGGTGCTCGTTGCCCGAAGTGGCGATTCCGGCGCGGAGCAAGCCCGAGTGCTTGTGGACTCCCTTCAGCACGGCGGCGAGGAAGACGAGGAAGCGAATGTTCTGGTGGGGCGTCTTTCCAGGCTTGAGGAGATTCAATCCGTCCAGCTCCGGCGAATCGGCGATCACTGACATCGACCAGTTGCAATGCTTTCCCGAGCCGTTGATGCCCGCGAATGGCTTCTCGTGCAAAAGGGCCTGAAGGCCGTGCCGAAGCGCAACGCGTCGAAGCGTCGCCATCACCAGCATGTTGTGATCGACGGCGAGATCGGTTTCCTCGAAGTAGGGCGCCATCTCGAACTGGCAAGGCGCGACTTCGTTGTGACGAGTGGTAATCGGCACACCAAGTTTGTACAGCTCGAACTCGGCTTCGGAAATACATCCCTGGATCCGCTCCGGAATTCCGCCGAAGTAGTGGTCCTCGAGCTGCTGACCGCGCGGCGGCGGAGCGCCAATGAGAGTGCGGCCGCCCATCACCAGATCCGGTCGCATTCCAAAGTGCGCGCGATCGATGAGAAAGTATTCCTGCTCGGGTCCAAGCGTCGTGAAGACGCGCTGTACTCCCCTGTCGCCGAGCAGCTCGAGCAGCTCGATCGACTTATGCGACAGCACATCCGAGCTTCTGAGCAGCGGAGTCATTTCATCGAGCGCTTCGCCGTTGTAGCCGATGAAGACCGACGGAATGCAGAGAGTTCGGGCGCCGGTCGACTCGACGATGAAGACGGGGCTCGCCGGATTCCACGCCGTGTAACCGCGTGCTTCCCACGTCGCGCGCAGTCCGCCGGAGGGAAAGCTCGAAGCGTCGGGCTCGCTCTGAATGAGCTGGTCGCCGGTAAAGGATTCCATCGGCTGCCGGTCGTCATCGAACGCGAAGAACGCGTCGTGCTTTTCCGCCGTGAGTCCGGTCTGGGGCTGGAACCAGTGCGTGAAGTGTGTCACGCCGCGAGAGATCGCCCACTCCTTGATGACCTGTGCCACGACTGGCGCGATAGCGCGATCCAGCTTTTTGCCGTGACGGATGGACGCAGCGAGGCTGGCGAAGACTTCTTTCGGAAGCTTGTCGCGCAGTTGCCTCACGCCAAGGATGTTGACTCCGAAGTACTGGGAAGTCGGCCCGGGTATTCCGTCCTTGCTGAAACCGCGGGCGATTCGGGGCTCGCGGGAGGAGATCTCGTTCAGAAGAGCTTTACGCGGAGTAATTGCGGCGGCTGTCATGGGTGTCTGCGCGGATGAGAATGTAGTAGCAAAAAGTGCGTTGCCTGCACATTTGATCGACCAAATTGGCTATTTGAGCTAGAGAATGCAAGGAACGGGCTCATTTCTGTGCACGGTTTGCAAAAATATGGCAATGGGGCTACGTTGAGCCCATGCCCCGACCTCGCTCCCAGATTCCCGATACCTCAGGCGCTACGGCCAACGACATCCTGGAGCTCGCCGCCGCCAACAACGTCCGCTTCCTCAGACTGCAATTCACGGACATCCTCGGCATCAACAAGAACGTTGAGCTACCCGCGTCGCAATTCGAGAAAGCACTGGCGGGGGATATCATGTTCGATGGCTCCTCGATCGAGGGGTTCGTCCGGATCGAGGAATCGGACATGTTGCTGGCTCCGGATCTTAGCACTTTTCAGATATTCCCATGGGGGGATGAGAAGAGCCGCGTCGCGAGGCTGATCTGCGACATCAACACTCCGGACGGCAAACCCTTCGCCGGAGATCCGCGCGGGGTGCTGAGGAAAGTGATCGCACGCGCGGCCAAACTCGGCTACACGATGAACGCGGGGATGGAAGCCGAGTTTTTCATGTTCAAGCCCCGGCCGGACGAGGAGCCTTCGACGGTCACGCACGACGTGGGATCGTATTTCGATCTCGCGCCGGCCGATCTCGGCGAGGATGCACGCCGTGCGATCGTCGATGTCCTCGAGCAGATGGGGTTCGAGGTGGAAGCGGCGCACCACGAAGTCGCGCACGGCCAGCACGAGATCGATTTCAGATATGCCGAAGCGCTGAAGACGGCTGACAACATCGCGACGTTCCGGTTCGTGGTGAAGTACGTTGCCCGGACGTTCGGCCTCACCGCGTCGTTCATGCCCAAGCCGATTTTCGGACAGAATGGAAGCGGAATGCACACCCATCAATCGCTTTTCCGCGGGAAGGACAACGCTTTCTGGGACGAGAAGTCGGAGTGGGAGCTCTCGAGCACCGCACTCCACTACATCGGAGGGCTGCTTCGACATGCGCGCGGCTTTACGGCGATTACGAACCCTCTCGTCAACTCCTACAAGAGACTGGTCCCGGGTTTTGAAGCGCCGATCAATGTCGCCTGGTCGATGCGCAACCGATCACCGATGATCCGGATTCCCGATCGTCGTGGCTCAGGGACCAGAATCGAGCTGCGAATTCCGGATCCCTCCGCGAATCCCTATCTTGCGCTCGCGGTGCAGTTGGCGGCTGGACTCGATGGCATCACGACGAAGGCCGATGCCCGCGAGCCGGTGAACTCCAACATCTGGGAGATGTCACACCGGGAGAAGCGTCGGCTACGGATCGACGACCTGCCGCACAATCTTGGCGAAGCGTGCAACGAGCTGGAGAAGGACGATGTGATCACAGAAGCCCTGGGTGAGCACATTGCGACGCAGTTTCTCGCCGCGAAGCGCCTCGAGTGGCAGGAGTACATCACGCAGGTATCGTCATGGGAGCTCGATAACTACCTCGCCAAGTACTGAGGCGAGGGTGCGAAGCAAAGCGGTGAGATCCATTCCCATGGGTCTCACGGTGCTGAGACTGCTATTAGCACCGGTGCTCGTTTGGCTCGTCTACGCGAATGCGGCCGGAATCGTATTCGCGGTCGTGATACTCGTCGCCTTCGTATCGGATTACTTCGATGGGGTGATTGCCCGTGGGGTCGGAGTCGCGAGCGCCGAGCTCCGGCATTTCGACAGCAGGACAGACCTGGTGTTCTATGCGACGGCGTCGTGGGCAGTGTGGCGGCTACATCCGGAGGTCGTACGGGCGATCGCGACTCCGGCTCTCATTGTCATCGGTCTGGACGTGATCCGTCACGTTTTTGATTTCGTGAAATTCGGCAGGGATGTGGCATACCACGCTTGGAGCTCCAAGGTCTGGGGACTCTCCCTTGCGCTGGCGTTGGTGCTGCTGATGGGGTTTGGCATCGTTCAGCCTTTCGTCGCCATCACCGTCATCCTCGGCCTCATCGCCCAGGTCGAAGGGCTTTTGATCTCGGTCGTGCTTCCCGTGTGGACACACGATGTTCCGACGATAGTCCATGCGCTCCGAATCAGGGAAACCCATACGGCAAACGCACTTCACGGGGAGCAACGGCCGAGTTAGGGCTACATACCTAATGGTCAGCCGTATCAGCGGCTGGACCGCTTCCTTCCAGCCGAGCGCTTTCGGCCGCCAGGTTTGCGAGGGACTTTTGCGCCTTTCTTTCGCGCTTCGGACAGACCTATTGCAATCGCCTGCTTCCGGCTCTTTACCGTCCTTCCACTCCCCCCGGATTTGAGCGTTCCCTTCTTTCTCCGGCGCATCGCGCTCTCGACGCGCTTCGAGGCGGCCTTACCGTATTTCCGGCTGCCTGAGGATTTTCGTGTAGCCATTCCCGTCCTCCGTTTTGAGTCGTCGTATGTGGCTCCGGGCCGACTGGCGCGTGTTGTGCCAGAGAATCAACGCGTCGATCGAGTTGTAGCTGTCTATCTCAAATCGAACTGATATGAGCAGTCGGACCGGAATGGAAGCGGAAGCCATCACTCGTCTAACAGAAGGCCTGCAACCGCCGGCGATTCGGGCAATACTTGTGCAATGCCTGACGGGAGAGGTCGCCCCGTCGGTCACAATTTCGCGGTTGCTCGCGATGGAAGGCGCCTCCACCGTGCGCGCGGCGATCGACGACGTCACACATCGCGCGGCGACCCTCTCACGTGCAAGCGACACAATGGTCCGCGACAGAGTCGATGAGCTGACGCAGATCTTCATCGAGAAAGTGTCGGAGCTTGCCGACGCGAGCGACGAGACAAAAAACCGGACCGGACCTGGATTGGAGCGGAAATCTCGTCCTTCAGCATCCGGGGACCGCGACGAACCTCGAGCGGAATAGTCTCCGGCGTCGCGACGCCGACTCCGGCCGACACGACGCCGATAACTGCGTCGGAACTGACCACGTGCGGCGGGTGTTACCCAACAAGCGGCGGATGTAACCGGGCGCGCAAGCGGCGATTGTTGCCCACAGGTAGCTTATCCCGATAGGTGGGATGGAACGGGGTTGGGCGTACCTTTTGGCTTAGAATCCGTTACGGCAGACATGCGGTTTGCTCCAGGATTGATTGCGCTCCTCGCTGCCACGGTCGTCGCTCAGATGATTGGGTGCGGGGATGCATCCGGCCCGAAAGCTGGACCTCCAGCCAGCATCGTTCTCGTGTCGGGAGACGCGCAAGGATCAGCGGAAGTCGGGAGCAAGCTCGGACAGCCGCTTGCGATCAGGGTCTCGGATACCCAGGGTCGGAATCTGACCGGCGTTACAGTCGCCTGGAACACCTCATCGGGCGCACTCAGCGCGTCATCCTCGCTGACCGATGCAAGCGGTGTGGCAACGGTGGAATGGACTCTCGGCCCGCTCGCCGGAACTCAGTCAGCGACGGCGACTGTTACGGGACTCAATCCCGTCACATTCACCGCGGTCGCGATCGCCGGGCCTCTCGCACAGATAATTCTTTCCCGGGACACGGTCAGACTGCTCGGGATTGGTGATGTATTCCGGCTAAGCGCACGGGCGGCTGACAGGTTCGGAAACGGCGTCCTGATGGCAACCTCGGTCGAGTCAGCTGACACGTCGATCGTGACAGCCGATAACTTCGGCGCCGGGGCCATACTAACTGCTCGCGCCTCGGACAAGACAACCACCATTCGCGCGACGGCCGGCTCGATCGTCAAGACGGGCACGATTATCGTTCTCGCGCCACCTTGTCCGACGGGCTCGAGCGCATTCAATCTCGCGGTTGGTGAAATTGCACTCGTTTCCGGTCCAGCGGCCTCGGAGTTCTGCGTGCAGGGGGCATCTACCGGCGCGGAGTTCATCGCGGTTCCGTTCTACTCGGACTTCAGCGGATCGCTGCTGCGGCTTTCGATTTTTACGGGTAATACCACCATCGCAACAGCATCGAACCGAATCACCGATCCGCGGCTCGAGTTCGTGCAGACGCGTGGCTCCAACCAGCTGAGGAAGGATGATGCATTTGAGGCGGAGCTAAGGGAGCGGTCACGGATCGAGCTGACACCGCTGATTCCACGTGCCCGGAGTGCCAGGCAGGAGAACGCTGGTCGCTTCAGCCTATCGGTGGCCGTTCCCCAGGTCGGCGACCTGATGAATCTCAACGCGAACTCGTCGTCGGCCTGTGCCAACGCCACCATCAGGACGGGGCGCGTCGTCGCAATCTCGAACCGCGCGATAGTAGTGAGCGACACGGCCAACCCGCCCAATGGCTTCACGACACCGGACTTCGAGTATTTCGGGACCACGTTCGATACGCTCGTGTATCCGGTCGACACGCTCAACTTCGGTGATCCATCCGACATCGACAAAAACCAGCGCGTGATCCTGTTCTTCACGCGTGCCGTCAATGAGCTCACGCCTCCGAGCCAGAACTTCTACGTCGGCGGATTCTTCTTCGGCAGGGACCTTTTTCCAACCACGGCGGCTGGAACCGTTGAAGGCTGCGCGACGAGCAACTTCGCGGAAATGTTCTACCTTCTCGTCCCCGACCCCGCCGGGACCGTAAACCAGAATGTGCGCACCGCCGATTTCGTGAGGACAGTGACGATTGGGACACTCGCGCACGAGTTCCAACACCTGATAAACGCCTCGCGGCATCTATACATCAACGGTTCGAGCACGTTTGAGGACTCGTTTCTCGACGAAGGACTCGCGCACGAAGCGGAGGAGCTGATGTTCTACCGGGCGAGCGGACTCACCCCGGGACAGAACATCACGTACCAGGTAACTCAGTCCTCGCAGAAAACCCAGGTCGCATTCGACAACTTTGGCATTCAGAACTTTCGGCGCTTCCGCGAATTCCTGACGAATACGCTCACCAACTCTCCCTACGTGAACAACGCCAATATCCCGACGCGGGGCGCCATCTGGTCTTTCCTCCGCTATGCCGCTGACCGGCGCGGCGGCTCGGAAAGCCAAATGTGGTTCCAGCTTGCCAACCCACCGGCCGGGATCCACGGCGTATCGAACCTCACGCGCGCCATAACAACAGATCTCAGCGCCTGGGTTCGCGACTGGAGCGTATCCAACTACGCGGATGACTTCATTCCAGGAATCCAATCCGTAGACATGGATCCGAGCTGGAACATGCGGTCGATGGTTTCGGCGGTGAACGAAGGCACGTGGCCGCTGGGTACACAGCAACTCGATACGACCAGCGTCACGTCGGTCGGCATTGGGGACGGCTCAGCGGCGTACCTGCGTTTTGGCGTAGCGGCTAACGCAATTGGAGGCGGCCGCATTACCGCGCGCGGCGCCGCGGTGCCGGCCGGTTTTGCTCTGTCGATTCTCAGGACGAAGTAGTGTCGCTCTGATCGCGGCGATCGACGCGCCTGCGATCCTGTCCTCTTCGATCCTTGCGCGAACGCGCGCGCAGCCACCGCCAGGTGAGAAAGAACGCGAGGGCGAGTATGACCCAGTAAAAGGGGACAAGCAACACGAGC
>Ga0193733_1000380_pt1 | contig 15051 bp, 11 predicted proteins | sample U1s2metaG_FD_145076 | JGI IMG/M metagenome (GOLD analysis project Ga0193733, IMG submission 145076) | Soil microbial communities from a riparian zone of the East river system, Colorado, United States - U1s2 | ecosystem: Environmental > Terrestrial > Soil > Riparian zone | place: USA: East River...
GATTGCTTATATAGACCTGCCCAGCGCGCTGAGTGATATTAATGGCTCGTTAATCTTCAATCAGGATCGCCTGCAGATTGAGAATCTCACCGCCCACACCGGCGGCGGCCTTGTCACCTTCGGCGGCTACGTTACCGATCGCAATGGAAAACTTAGTTTCGACCTTAGGGTGCAAGGGCAGGACGTCCGCCTGCGTTACCCGCCCGGCATCAGTTCCACCGCCAACACTGACCTGCATTTTGTGGGCAGCTCTGCTGGCTCCACGCTTAGCGGCGACATCACCGTGATGAAACTGGCGATGACACCCGGCTTCGACTTTGGCGCCTATCTGGATCGCTCCCAGGCATCCGCGCTTCCGCCGACCAACCGCCTGCTAAACCGGATCCGGCTTGACGTTCACATTGTCACCACGCCTGAATTGCAAATGCAGACCTCCAGCGTACGGCTTTCCGGCGACGCCGATTTGCATCTCCGCGGCACTGCGGGTAAGCCCGTCATCCTGGGCCGCGCCGACATCATCGAAGGCGAGGTGTACTTCAACGGAACAAAATACAGCCTGGAGCGAGGTGATGTCACCTTCATCAACCCCGTGACCACCACGCCGGTTCTTGATTTGCAAGCCACCACCCGAATTCGCGACTACGACGTCACGCTCAACCTCAATGGTCAGATCGACCGGCCGAATGTGACCTACCGTTCCGAGCCGCCTCTGCCCACCTCCGACATTATTGGGCTTCTGGCATTTGGCCAGACTTCGCAAGAGTCTGCGCAACTGAACCAGTCCCAGTCAGCGTTCAACTCGGAGACTTCCAGCGCGATCCTGAGCGCGGCGCTCAATGCCACCGTGAGCAACCGGGTACAGAAACTGTTCGGCGTCAGTCGTATCAAAATCGACCCTCAAGGTCTGGCTACCGAAACTTCGTCCACCCAGACAGGTCCAGCAGTGACCATTGAGCAGCAGGTCCAGAACAACCTCACCCTCACCTACACCACGAACGTCGCGCAAGCCTCACAGCAGATTATCCAGGTGGAGTACAATCTGACCCGCAACGTCTCGATCGTGGCCGTGCGTGACCAAAACGGCGTGGTCAGCTTCGACGTCAGAGTTCGCCAACGAAAGAAATAAGTTTCCCATCCGCGCCGGTGGCGGGCAAAACGAGCTAAGCGGTAGTATTCTGGATGAGTTTGAGTAGCGAATCCTATCCCGATCGTTTTACGCTTGAGCGCGGCAGGATGGTGGAGACCCAGCTGCGAGCCCGTGGTATCCGTGATGCGCGCTTGCTGCTTGCGATGGAACACGTCCCGCGCCACGAATTTGTAGAAGCGCGCTACCGCGACCAAGCGTACGAGGATCACCCTATCCCCATCGATGCTGGCCAGACCGTGTCGCAACCCTACATAGTTGCGCTGATGCTCGAAATTCTTCAGCTGGAACCCCGGTCAAATGTGCTGGAGATCGGAACCGGTTCGGGATATCAAACCGCGGTGGTGGCGGAGATCTCCGCCCACGTCTATTCCGTCGAACGGCACCCGCAGCTGGCCTGCCAAGCGCAGCAAACTCTGTCGCGCCTCGGCTATACCAACTTGACTTTGCGGGTAGGCGACGGCGGCCGGGGCTGGGCCGAGTACGCTCCGTTCGACGCCATCGTGGTCTCAGCCGCCGCCACGCAAATCCCGGCGCCGCTATTTGACCAGTTGCGCGAGGGCGGCCGCATGATCATACCGGTCGGTCCGCATGAAGGACAGGAGCTGCAGTTGGTCCGGAAGCGGCAAGGGGAGCCTCTCATTAATCTGCGGGAGGGGTGTCGCTTTGTCCCCCTGATCAGCAGCGCAGCCTAGGCGGGCATCGCTACGGCTCTGTGCTTTACAATTCCGGATGTGCCTTTTCTCAACCACCTGCGCGTCACTCTGAGAATGATCAAGTGGGAACATTCCATTTTTGCTCTCCCCTTTGCCCTGTGCGGAGCCATGTTGGCAGCGAACGGCCTGCCCGCCGGAGAGCAGTTGCTCTGGATCATCGTCGCCATGGTCGCCGCCCGCTCAGCCGCCATGGCCTTCAACCGGCTGGCGGACGCCTCCATTGACGCAGCCAACCCGCGCACCCAGACGAGAGCTCTGCCCACGGGCGCGCTCACGCCCGCATTCGTGGCCACCTTCGTGCTTGTTTCCTGCGGAGTGTTCGTTTTCGCTGCCTCCCGCCTGAACCATATGGCGCTCCTGCTCTCTCCGGTCGCCCTGGCGGTGATATTGCTCTACTCCTACACTAAGCGTTTCACCCGCTGGTCACATCTGTTTTTGGGACTGGCGCTGGGCATTGCGCCATCCGCCGCCTGGATCGCCGTGCGCGGTTCTTTCGATCCCCGTATTCTGCTGCTCACGGCCGCGGTGACCTTCTGGGTGGGCGGTTTCGACGTGCTCTACGCCTGCCAGGACTATGAATTCGACCGGCAAGCCGGGTTGCACTCCATCCCGCGCTATTTAGGGATAGGACCCGCGCTCCGTATCGCCCGCATGTTCCATCTAGTCATGCTGATCCTGCTGTGGGGGCTGGTGGGGGTCTTCGGGCTGGGTAAGCTGGCGGTGGTAGGAGTGATCGTGGTGATGCTACTTCTGGCTTATGAACATTCCCTGGTTTCTCCCACCAATCTCTCCAAGCTGGACGCCGCCTTCTTTACGATGAATGGAGTGATTTCGGTAGTGTTCTTTGCATTCCTGGCGGGAGACCTGCTGCTAAAAAAGTGACACCCCAGCGCCAATCGCAGAGGGAGCGGCATTCTCGGCGGTGTGGCCGAGACGCTCGGCAATCATGCGGTTTATCCGCGGCGGATGACTTCTGGGAAGTCCCTCATTCCGTGCAAAATGCCCACACGCGGCAGGATAGCTTCCAATGTTCCGGTGATCCCTAACCCTGTCACTCTAGCTCTGGTGTGCGGTATTATCATAAGGATGGCTACGGCTCATCCTTTCCAGACCGACGATGCGCGCCTCAGACCCATTCACGGCAAAGTGCTTGCCGGCGAGCGCCTGAATCCAGAAGACGCCCTCGCACTCTACCGCAGCGGCGACATTCTTGGCGTCGGGTGGCTGGCCAACCACGTCCGCGAGCGCATGCACGGCGACAAGACGTACTTCAACGTCAACCGCCACCTGAATCCGACTAACATTTGCGTAGCCGCCTGTCGCTTGTGCGCCTTTGGCCGTAAGAAAGACTCCCCCGGAGCTTACACCATGGCGCTGGAAGAGGCGTTCGCGACCGCTGCTTCCGGCTACAGCGAGGCGGTCACGGAGTTTCACATCGTCGGCGGACTGCATCCTGACCTTCCGTTTCAGTATTTCCTCGATCTTATCTCGGGACTCAAGCAGCGTTTTCCTCAGGTCCATTTGAAAGCCTTCACGATGGTTGAAGTAGCGTATCTCTCCAAGCGCGCTAAGCTTACGATTCGCGAGACTCTGGAACAGCTGAAAGCAGCCGGCGTCGATTCGCTACCTGGCGGAGGGGCGGAGATTTTTGCCGATCGCGTACGCCATATCATCTGCGATCACAAGATTGACGGCGACCAATGGCTCGATACCGCCAAGCTGGCTCATCAGATTGGCTTGAAGTCGAATGCAACCATGCTCTACGGCCACGTCGAGAATGACGAAGACCGGGTCGACCACCTGTGTAAACTCCGCGAGCTGCAGGACGAAACGCGCGGCTTTCAGACTTTTATTCCGCTGGCTTTCCATCCTGATAACACACCCCTGCAGCATTTGCCCAGGACCAGCGGCATGCTGGATATCAAGCAAATAGCCGTCGGTCGCCTGGTACTCGACAATTTTCCTCACATCAAAGCCTACTGGCAGATGATGAGCCCCAAGATTGCCCAGATCGCTTTACGCTTCGGCGCCGACGACATCGACGGCACGGTTGTCGAAGAAAAAATTTACCACGACGCTGGCGCAACCACGCCCCAAGGCATGCAACGTAAGGATCTGGTCCGTCTGATCCGCGAAGCCGGTAGAGAGCCGGTGGAGCGCGATACCTTGTATCGACCAGTCACGCGTACCGAGACGTCGGTCACAGTTGCGGTGTAACCCCACCCCGTTCGCAGCATGTCCCTCATCCGTGCCCCCGCCGCCATTTGTTGGCGCGAATTAAAAATGTTGTTGTCGCAAATTAAAAATGCAAATTTGTGTAAATGCCTCTTGCGTTTTTCAGCGCGGGTGTAGAATCGGCAGGTAGGGACGAAAAGCTTCACGGGATCCGCTCCCCGTGCTCTGAGGCTTGGCATGAATGTCCATATCAGCTATAAGCTCCGGAAAACTCCCGGTCTCGAAAAAGAAATCAATCACCTGGTAGAAAAACTGTGCAAGCGGCTACAGGTCTTTCGACCTGAACTGCTGCACCTGAAGGGCGTGGTGGAGCAGAATTCACCGCGCGAGGGCACCACGGTAGCTCTCAATCTGCGTCTGCCCACGGGCCAGATGTCGGTGCAGCAGGCAGCGCAAACGCCGGTGGCCGCCATCAAGAACGCTTTCGACGACCTGCGGCAACAGATCACGCGGCACAAGGACCTGTTACGTAGCTCGCACAAATGGCCGCGCCGGGGTTCGAACTCGCGTCCAGCGGCACAGGTACCTTTCGAGCAAACCCTTGCGGCATTGCAGCCGTCTACCATTTCAGGCGACGACATCCGTTCCTACGTAAATGCAAATCTCTCGCGCCTGGACCGCTTCGTCGATCGCGAAATTTATTTTCGCGAAGCCGCCGAACAGATGGTCTCCGGCTCGGTGACCAAAGAGGAGGTGATTGACGAGGTTATTGCGGCCGCCCTGGGGGATGGAGAAGAGAAGCCGGAAAGGGTGGCCCTCGAGCCCTGGCTCTATCGCCTGGCGATCCATGCCATCGGCGACCTCCAGGCTCGCAATTCCGACCACGTTTTGTCGGTTCACCTCGAAGACTCGGCTCGCGTTCCTAACGTTCGCGCCAGCGACGAACCCGAGCTCCAGTTCCATCAGCCGGATGAAACCCTCACCCGGGAAAGCGTTATCGCCGATAGTCGGACAGCTACGCCCGAAGACATCGCCTACTCAGACGAGATGAACAGGCTGATGGAATCTGCTCTGGCCGCCGCCAAACCGCGAGACCGCGAAGTATTTATCCTGCACACGATCGAAGGATTCACGGTGGCGGAAATCGCTGCCATCACTGATCGCGAGCCGGAGGCCATCAGCGCCTCGATTGTTGCCGCTCGCGAGCACCTGCGGCGTTCTCCGTCCATTGCTGGCCGTTTCAAGAACCGAGGGCGACAGGACACGGGTACTGACTAACCCTGGGATGTTCAGGAGAGGTGGAATGATAACCCGCGAAGATATGTTGGAACTGGCCCAATTCCAGGGCAATGGCACAGATTGCGCCATTAGCTTCTATTTTCAGCCGTCACGGCCCAAAAACAAAGCGCATCGCGAGGATGTCATCCTGGCCAAGGATTTGGTTCGCCAAGCTCTGCGCGAGGCAGACAGGAACGGCCGCAACGGCAGCGCCCGAGCCGACCTGCAACGCCTCCTCGATTTAGCCGCCGAGTGGCACGGGAGCCAGAGCCATGCCAAGGTTGTCTTTGCCTGCAGCAGCCGTAACATCTGGCGCGAATTCGAGGTGCCGCCACAGTTTGTCGGAACTCAACTTTTTGTCAATCGCCGCTTTCATTTGAAACCGTTAGTTGTAGTCGTGCGTTCGCAGCCACGCTTGTGGTTGGTTTTTGCGGACCGACACCGGGCTCGCATTTTTGATCTGCAGCTCGACGAGCTGAGAGAACGCGAAGCCCTGTTCCATGCTTTGCCTCGCCGCGGCCGCGGAGATGGTTTCGGAGGATACGATGCCGGCCATGCCGAACGCAGCGTCAACGATCAGGTCCTGCACCACTTCAAGAACGTCGCTGAGTATCTGCGGCAGAGCCAGGAGAAGGGAGCCTTCGACAATCTCATCATCGGGTGCCAAGACATCAATTGGCATGAGTTCGAGCCGCATCTCCATCCCTACGTCAAAGAACGATTGTTGGGACGGATCGCGGCGGATGTCGGCACCATCACCGAACAGCAGGTGCGCGAGCAAGCTGCGCACATCCTGAGAAAGTCGCTCGATCAATACCGGCATGAGCTGGTCGACCAAGTTCTCAGCCAGGCCAAACGCAACGGACAAGGAGTCACCGGCCTGCGACGTGTGCTGCGCTCCCTCGAGATGGGGGAAGTGCGGACGTTGTTGATGACAGAAAATTATTCGGCGCACGCGGTCGAATGCACCAGTTGCGGGCATCTGGACGCACACATGGTGCGCTATTGTCCGGTGTGCGGGCGCCTCACCCGAGAGTTAGAGGATGTATGCGACGCTCTTGTGCCTGCCGCCATCCGACGCGGTATCGAACTGTTCTACGTGAAGGACGAGCCGGCACTGGACCATGTGGGGAATATCGCCGCGCTGCTCCGCTTCCGTGCCGATCAGAGCAAAGGTCGATTTGCTGTGGCTTCCTAGATCCGCCGTCACCCCATTTGTATCAGAGCCCCACCACGACTCGACGTGTCATTGCGCCCCGCTCCTGGGCGGCATGTTATGCTTTCCGCTTTTATAAGCCTTTCATAATCGTGGAGGATCAGAATGGCTTTCTCGCGTCGTGACTTTCTCTCAAGCGCTGCCCTAGGCGCTGTCTCGCTGGGACTGGAAGGACAGGAGCGGAACAAGCCGAACTCCTCCCAGGCAGAAGCGCCAACTGCGCCGGGTAAACGACCAATCATCGTGTCTGCGGCCAACGGTTTTGATTATCTCGACGAGGCCTATGCATTTCTAAAAAGCGGCGGCGACACTCTCGACGCAGCCCTGAAAGTGGTGAAAGGCCCGGAAGACGATCCCAACGAAGATAGTGTCGGGCTGGGCGGCTTGCCCAACGAAGAAGGCGTGGTGGAACTCGACTCTTGTTGCATGCACGGACCCACGCGTCGCGCCGGCTCGGTCGGTGGCGTACGGAATATCAAGAATGTATCGCTGGTGGCCCAGGCCGTGATGCAGCACACGGGACACGTGATGCTGGTAGGAGAGGGCGCAGAGCGTTTTGCCGTCGCCCAGGGATTTCCGCGAGAAAACCTGCTCACCGAGCATTCCCGCAAAATTTGGCTACTGTGGAAGCAAACTCATTCCGATTGGTGGGGCCCGGGTTTGGCCGATCCAGGCTGGAGGAAACGGACGCCTTCGGCACCCCACAGCGAGGATTTCCACCAACGGATCGAGCGTATCAAAGAAGTCGCTGCTGATCTGGGGATTGCGCCTGAGCACCGCATGGTCGCAATCCGTAAAGTCCTGTTCCCACCCACCGGCACTATTCACTGTTCCGCTCTGAACGAGAAGGGCGAAATCTCTGGCACGACCACGACCAGCGGCCTGGCCTGGAAACTTCCCGGGCGATGCGGCGATTCCCCGATCATAGGCGCGGGCTGCTATACCGACCAGGATGTAGGCTCGGCAGGCGCCACGGGCAGCGGGGAAGAGAACATGAAGGTGGCGGGCGCGCACTCCATTGTCGAGAATATGCGTCACGGAATGTCACCGTTGGATGCTGGCATGGACGCTCTGAAACGAATCGTGCGCAATTACAACGGCGATATGGATCGTCTGCGTTTCATGGATATGACTTACTACGTCCTGCGCAAAGATGGCGCCTACGCCGGCGTCTCGCTCTGGGAAGGTTATGAGCCGGGCAAGCCCCACAAGATTGCGGTGCACGATGGCCTCAGGCGGACGGAGAAGACAGCGAACCTGTTATCGGGCGTCTCTCAGGAATGGCCGCCAACTCCACAGTAATTTCAGGTTAGGGAGGTTTCGTTAACCAACCTGATTCACTCCGGCCTGGCCGGTGGCAGCGAGCAGGCGGCGGCCGAGTGTCAAAGGCAACCTTTCGAAGTGCCTTCGTCGAGCTGAACAGAGTCTACGACGAAGGCTGGAAGGCAAGGCTGGTTAGCAGCCTTGGCCGCATCGCGACGAAGTGGGCGCTGCTCCCCACGGCTTGGGCCAGCAATTGCACCTACTGCCTGGTGTCCCTTGGCAGGCCGCCTTATCCGGCCGATATCCCGGGAAATATGTCTTCCAGGTTGGTTGCGAAATATGGAGTCACAATCGGTGCCGCCAGCCTGGGTCTCCGGGTGCTTCCGAGGCGTTCGCCAGGTCAAAGACCGACCTAGAGAAACCTCACCTTTACATCCGGCCCCTTCTCCAGATGAATGCTATCAATGAATCGCACCTTGCCCGTGCGCAGGGTCAAGATTACCGATGAAGTTCGCGTGCCTTCACCGAAGAAGCGAACGCCCTTCATCAAAGCTCCGTCGGTGACTCCGGTGGCAGCGAAGATAAGCTGCTTGCCCGGAGCCAGGTCTTCAGCTTCGTAAATTTTGTTCTTGTCCTTAATTCCCATGCGTACGATGCGCTCTTCCAGTTCCGGCCTGTCAATTACCAGGCGTCCCAGCATGTAACCGTTAAGGCAGCGAATCGCGGCCGCTGTGATCACGCCTTCTGGCGCGCCGCCCGAGCCCATCACCGCGTGTACGCCCGTGCCGATTACCGCGGCTGCGATACCGGCCGATAAATCGCCATCGCCAATCAGCCTGATCCTGGCTCCGGCCTTGCGGATGTCCGCAATCAGACTCTCGTGCCGCGGCCGGTCGAGCACGATGACCACCAGATCCTCGACGTCGCGTCCCATGCGTTTGGCAATGTTTTTCAGATTGTCGATCACCGGCGCGTCCAAGTCTACTGCGCCTTTGCAGGAAGGCCCAACTACAATTTTCTCCATGTAGCAGTCGGGTGCGTTGAGCAGCCCGCCGCTTTCCGAAGCGGCCAGCACGGTAATGGCGCCAGGCGCGCCCGTGGCACATAGATTGGTGCCTTCCAGGGGGTCGACGGCGATGTCCACTTCCGGGACTTCGGTTCCGTCGGGAAACTCGGCGCCAACTTTCTCGCCGATGTAAAGCATCGGTGCCTCATCGCGTTCGCCTTCGCCAATCACAATGGTGCCCCGCATGGGGATGGAGTCCATGGTCTTACGCATGGCTTCGGTGGCTACCTGGTCGGACAGCTTGCGCTCCCCCTGGCCCATGGTGTGGGCGGAAGCGATGGCCGCCGTTTCGACCACCCGCAAAAATCTTGAGGCCAAATCACTTTCAATGTTCCGACCAAAAGTCCTAGCCTTTGCTTCAGATTTCGTACTCGCTACCATGAGTGCCTCCCGGTGGATAAACGGTTTTACGAAAGCGCGGTCAACGACTATAACCCCAACGCACCGCCGAGGGGAAGTTACGGCCGGGCCACGCGGCCACGGCTATCCCGACCCGTACATGTTCTGCCACAATGGGTAACCTGGTTCGAGAGACGGAGCGCTATTTTGATCAATTGCTTTCCGGCCGTGGCAGCGGTCGCATGCGATGGAAACACAAAAGAAGCGTAAGCCCTTCGACCAAGGTCGATGTCGGTTTCGCGATTTGACCCCGAAGACAAAGCGGGTGGTGGTGCGACAGTAAGAGGCTGGAGGTCTTTGAGCCTGTGAGGGCAAGCTTGCCGAGGCTAGGCAAAGATCGGAAGCAGAAATGAACTGCAGGGATGCAACTCGGCACCAAACGACACTCGGTTGTTTCGCGCTCGGGGCGTTTCCCTAGCTTCTAGAACGCGTCAATCCCGGTCACGCTCTGCCCAATGATCAAGGTGTGGATGTCATGCGTACCCTCATAGGTTTTCACCGATTCCAGGTTCGTCATGTGGCGGAAGATGGGATACTCGTCGGCGATGCCGTTGGCGCCCAGGATGTCGCGCGCCATGCGGGCACACTCCAGCGCCATCCAGACGTTGTTTCGCTTGGCCATGGAGATGTGCTGCGGGGCTATTTTGTCCGCGTCTTTAAGGCGTCCTAGCTGCAATGCCAACAACTGCCCCTTGGTGATTTCAGTGATCATCCAGGCAAGCTTTTCCTGCACCAGTTGGTGCGATGCGATGGGCTGATCTCGAAACTGCTTGCGGAACATCGAATACTGTAGGGCGCAATCGTAGCAAGCCATGGCCGCCCCGACTCCGCCCCAGGCAATGCCGTAACGCGCTTGGCTCAGACACATGAAGGGAGACTTCAAGCCTCCGGTTTTCGGCAGCAGATTCGATTCTGGTATACGCACGTCTTGGAGAGATAGACTGGAAGTGACCGAAGCGCGCAGCGACCATTTGCCGTGAATGTCTTCTGCCCGGAAGCCGGGTCGTTCGGTTTCCACTAGAAAGCCGCGAATCTGGTTGTCTTCGTCTTCTGCTTTGGCCCAAATGATGGCTACATCGGCGATCGATCCCGACGTGATCCACATCTTCTCGCCGTTGAGAATATATTCCTTGCCCGATTTTCTAGCGCGAGTGCGCATGCCTCCAGGATTGGAACCGAAATCCGGCTCTGTCAATCCGAAACAGCCGATCTTTTCACCTTTCTGCATCACCGGAAGCCATGTCTGTTTCTGCTCATCGCTGCCAAAGGCATATATGGGATACATGGCCAGCGAGGAGTGGACGCTGACGAAGGAGCGAATTCCACTGTCGCCACGCTCTAGTTCCTGCATCACCAGACCGTATTCTACGTTCGACATCCCGGCGCAGCCGTAGCCCTGAAGGCTGGCACCATAAAATCCCAGGTCCGCCATGGGCTTCACCAGTTCCTTGGGGAACCGTGCGGAGCGGTTGCACTCCTCGATGATGGGAATCAGGTTGTCTTCGATGAATTTGCGGGTGGTATCACGGACCAGGCGTTCATCGTCGGTGAGCAGGGAGTCGAATCCGATGAAATCAACTCCGCGGAACTTGATAGCCATCGGTCTCTCGTTTCTGTTTCGTAGCCGCGAATCGGGCAGGCACTCAAGGGTGGAAACCCTAGAAGGTAACAAAGCCTAACCAGGCCGTCAAACCAGTTTGGGAACGGATTTTACAATCTTTTTGCAAGTCACCTGGCGCACTTTTGCCAGGCGGCATCTAAGCTTTAAGTAAGTTGCGCCGTCGCCCCAAGACAGGCACAATACAGCGGTTCCTTAAGGATATGAGCCTCAACGTGCTCCTGCGACGAACGGCGCGGACAATCATCTGCGGTGCGGTCTGTCTGGCGGCGTTGCCAACTTCGGCTAGGGCAGCGGACGTCCCCGTCACCCGGACTTCGCTGGATCAAGGCTTTCGTCTGCTTTACAACCTTGATTTCGACCAGGCTCATCAACTGTTTCTCTCCTGGCAGAGTGAGCATCCGCAGGACCCAGTCGGACCCACCGCAGAGGCGGCTGGACTGCTGTTCTCCGAGTTTCACCGGCTGGGAATTCTGGAATCTCAGTTCTACGCGGACGACAAGAGCTTTCTGAGTCGCGAAAAGGTCGTTCCGGATCCGCGGGTGCGCGATGGTTTCAACGCGGCGCTGGCCCGAGCCCAAACCGTCGCGACAGCCCGCCTGGCCAGCACTCCTCAAGATCGGGATGCATTATTTGCCATGACCTTGTCCTCCGGCCTGCAGGCCGATTATGCAGCCATGATCGAAAAGCACAATCTACCCTCCCTCCGTTTCACCCGGCAGGCGAATGACTGGGCTGCCAAGCTGCTGGCGGTGGACCCGAACTGTTACGATGCCCACGTGGCAACCGGTTTCAGCAAATACATTATCGGCAGCATGGCCGCGCCGTTGCGATGGATCATGCGGCTGGGTGGCGTTGCGGGAGACAAGAAGGAAGGCATCGCCGAGTTAGAACTCACTGCCGAGCACGGCCACTATCTGGCACCGTTCGCGCGCATCCTGCTAGCCATCGCGTACGTGCGCGACAAAGACACTGCCCGGGCCCGGGGAGTGCTGGCCGCGCTGCGCGACGAGTTCCCCAAAAATCCCCTTTTTGCCCGCGAAATCAGCCGCCTAGATGCCATGCGCTGAGCGTGGCCGAGTGTGGCGCGGGCGCCCTCTCGGGGAGCGCTTGCCGGCTGAAAGCGAGCCTCTGGTCCTAGCCCGGTTCATGGGAAATTCACCACGCTGTAACACTCCTGTAACATTCCCGGCGTAGAACTGCCGCATCATCTAAGGAGGACCATCAAGTGATCCGCCGCATCGTGTTATTGTGCCTCGCTCTCGCCCTACCTGCTTTAGGGCAGACAACTTTGAATGGAGCCGGAGCAACATTTCCCAACCCGATGTATCAAAAGTGGTTTAGCGAATATCACAAGGCCCATCCTGATATCCAGTTTAACTACCAATCCATCGGAAGCGGCGGCGGCATCCGGCAGGTGCTGGCCCAAACAGTTGACTTCGGCGCCAGTGACGGGCCCATGACTGACGAGCAACTCTCCCAGGCCAAAACTAAGATTCTGCACATTCCCACTGTACTGGGAGCTGTGGTCCCTGCTTATAACGTTCCGGGCGTTTCTGGAGAACTGAAATTCACCCCGGAGGCATTAGGTGGAATTTTCTTGGGCAAGATCACCACATGGAACGATCCTGCCATCGCCAAGGCCAATCCTGGCGTCAATTTGCCCAACCAGACGATCATCGTGATCCATCGCTCCGATGGTAGCGGCACGACTTATATCTTTACCGACTATCTTTCCAAAGTAAGCTCGGAGTGGCAGAATGGGCCGGGGAAGGGAACTTCTGTGAAGTGGCCGGTGGGTTTGGGCGGCAAAGGTAACGAGGGCGTCGCCGGAATGATCCGCCAGATGCAAGGTGGGATCGGCTATATCGAACTCATCTACGCGGTGCAGAACAAGATTGACTACGGCAGCGTGAAGAACGCGTCTGGCGCGTTCGTGAAAGCTTCCCTGGATAGCGTTACTGCCGCCGCAGCATCCGCCAAGACCATGCCGGCAGATTTCCGCGTATCTATCACCAACCCGCCCGGTAAGGACGCTTATCCCGTCTCCAGCTTTACCTGGCTGCTGATACCCGAAAAGTCTAAGGAGGCCGGCAAGGGCAAAATCCTGGCCGATTTCCTAACCTGGATGGTGGACGACGGCCAGAAGATGACCGCGGAGCTTACGTACGCACCCTTGCCCGAAAGCGTAGCGGCAAAGGTAAAGGGCGCTATCAAGCAAGTGCAGTAGCACCGGCCCTGAGAAGATCCTGAGTTGAGAAAAGAGACAACCAATGCCAGGGACGGAAGCGGCCCGTCCCTTCACTGATGGATTCCTGATCGAGATTCGATGGGGGGCTCCGGCATCCCATTCCTCCCCGCATGTTCTATACTGATTTTCAGATGAAGCATTTCTGGGCAGGCACGGTGTTGCTGGCGGTACTGATTTCATTGCCCCGTCTGCAGGCGGCGGAAAAGCAGTACGGGACAGGTCGGATTGTGAGCGTCGAGAAGAAATCTCGCGAGCGCGTTCTCTACTACCTGGTAAATACTCCTGTGACTCAGGACGATCCGTATTATGAACTCTCGCTGCAGCAGAGCCCATGGCTCTACCTGGCGGAATACACGCCCCGGCACGCTGCGGACAGCTTGCCCGACGAGTGGAAGCGAGGCACCGAAGTTCAGATGAAACTTGCCGACAAGCACCACGCGCTGGTGAGAGTCCCGGGAGGGTCTGAATTGCAGTTGACCATCGTGAAACGCATGCCGGCCGCTGAGGATGCGGCTACTCCCCCGGCGCCTGTACGGAAATGATCAGTGGTTGCTCATTTGTGCTCCGTGATCGGTTGCCGGCAACCGGTCACCGAACCCTGGCTACGAGTCTCTGACTGCTTTTTGCCTATGTCTCGCCTTGCGCTCGATAACCCGGCCTACTACATCAATCGAGAAGCCTCTTGGCTTGCCTTCAATCGCCGCGTCCTCGAAGAAGCGCAGGACGAGAAAAATCCTCTGCTGGAGCGTCTGAAATTTCTTTCCATCTCAGCCAGCAACCTGGATGAATTTTTTGAGGTGCGGGTAGCCGGGCTGGTGCAGCAGATTGAGGATGGATACACCGAAGCCGGGCCTGACGGTCTCACCCTGGTCGAAGAGCGCGACGTCGTTTCCCGTGAGACCCACAAATTTGTGGATGATCAGTATCTGTGCTGGAACGAGGAGTTGCGGCCATCGCTTTCCACGCACGGAATCCGCGTTCTGGGCCTGCACGAGTTAGATTCTCGCGCCCGGACTTTTGTCGAAGAATACTGTGCGCGGGAGCTCGATCTCCTGCTGACCCCGGTGACGGTGGACCCGGCTCATCCCTTTCCGCGAGTGATCAACAAGGCCTTGTCCGTAGCTTTCCTGCTTCGCCGCCGCCGCCGGTCTGCCCTAACTTACACCGGAGTGGTTACGGTGCCACGCGCCTTGCCACGGCTGGTACGGCTGCCATCGGAGGGAACGGACGATTTCATTTTCCTGGCCGATCTGGTGGCTTTCCACGCCTCCCGGATGTATCACGGCTACGACATCGTTTCTTCCGCCGCTTTCCGCGTCACCCGTAACAGCAATCTATACCTGGCAGAGGAAGAATCCCGCAACTTGCTGGAATCGGTTCGCACTGAGCTGCACAATCGGCGCAAAGGCGACGCCGTACGCCTCGAGATCGAATCCGACGCAGATCCGGAAATCATTGAACGCCTGCGGACCAACTTCGAACTGGAGCCGTGGCAGGTTTTTTCCGTTAACGGTCCGGTAAATCTGTCGCGCCTTTTCAATATTTACGAGCAGACCACATATCCTGACCTCAAATTCAAAGCCTTTATCCCCCGCGAGCTTCGGCTCACCGCCAAGTCGAAGGATTTGTTCGAGGAACTTCATCGCCACGATGTTCTGCTCCACCACCCCTTCGATTCTTACGATGCGGTCGTCTCGTTCATTGAAGCTGCCGCCCAGGATCCACGGGTGCTCTCCATCAAACAGACGCTGTACCGCACCAATGAGCATTCTTTGATCGTTCCAGCGCTCATTGCCGCAGCGGAGAAGAAAGAAGTGACCGCGGTAGTAGAGCTAAAGGCGCGCTTCGACGAGGACAGTAACATCCGCTGGGCCCGCGACCTCGAGGACGCCGGGGTGCAAGTGTTCCACGGCCTGGTGGGTCTG
>Ga0193733_1000381_pt1 | contig 15048 bp, 16 predicted proteins | sample U1s2metaG_FD_145076 | JGI IMG/M metagenome (GOLD analysis project Ga0193733, IMG submission 145076) | Soil microbial communities from a riparian zone of the East river system, Colorado, United States - U1s2 | ecosystem: Environmental > Terrestrial > Soil > Riparian zone | place: USA: East River...
TGCGCGAAATGAAGAAAGAGAGATAGAGCGTAAGGGCGAAGAAATCCTTGGCGAAGTACACGGTCATGTTATTGCCGAGATACTTACGGAACAAGTCTTCGACCGCGATCCACGCCACGAAGCAGTACACCCCTCGTCTCCAGTCTTTAAGGATTGCGAGGAGTGCCACGATGCCAAGGACAACTAATCCTGCAGAATACAACCTAAGGGGATGGTCTTCGATGATAAGCTCTGCACACTCGTAGGCCGCTAGCGCGATGAGGGCCACGGCGAGCAGGTTGCGCCCGCTATTGTGAAAAAAATCGAAGGAATCTCTCAACGCCCCGAGTTTCATGTGCGATCACCGAAAAGGTGGTGCACTTCTCTTGTGGGGAGAAGTTCTTGCGATCTCGACTGAGTCTTTCTTGACCATGCTGGATTGATCTTAGCATTCGAGAACAAAGTGTGGGCCCTGGAAAAGTCAACGCTGTCCCGAATCTTAAGGAACGGCCCTCTTCGCTCTGGTTCGCGAAAGAGCCCGCTCCACGGCGTCCAGAACTCCGATAATATTCTCCCGGGCGGACCAAGACTGCATCCTTCGAAGAGAGTCCTGGCCGCGCCGGGCCAATTGAGTTGGATCGGAAAGAGCTCTTTGTAGTAGTTCGGTGAGCGCGGGAACATCGCCGCAGGGAAAGACGAAATCAGGATTCACGGGAGCTATGAGGTCGGTGGTGGCGCCAACACGGTCGCTCGCGGCAACGGGACATCCGCAGCATGAGGCTTCGTTTACGACGACCGCGAAGGGTTCGTACTCAGAGGGTAGAACCATCAAGTCCGCTGCCTTGTACACAGCCGGCAACGCCGATTGATTTACGAAACCCAGGAAGCGAACGCGATCAGCGATTCCCAAGTCGAGAGCCCTTTGGTACAGCGTTTGTCGCAGCGGTCCCGCGCCTGCGAAGACCAGGACAGTGCTAGAGATTCCTGCTGCGGCGAATGCTTCTAGAAGGTCGCCCGGCCGCTTCCACGGCTGCAGCTTGGCACAGAAGAGGACGACGGTAGAATGTGGCGCGACTCCCCAAACGAAGCGCACAGCGGCACGGTCAACCCGTGCCGATTGTGCGGCCCACCAATCGTTGTCAACGCAATATGGTGTTAAAGTAATGCGATCCTCAGCAAAGCCGAGTGACCGCATGAGATCTCGGGTCCTTGAAGAAGGCACAATGATTTGATCCGCCAAAGAGAAAAGTCGGGGCCATAAAGCCTTCTTCAAAGTAACCTTCCAGGATTGGGAATCACGGGGAGCCAAGCTATTGGCATCGGTTCCAAAGAGAAAAACGGATCCGCTAAGACGGGCGGCGAGGAAGGCGAACCAGAAGGATGCCTTTAGGTAGCCGGTGTGGCAGAAGACCGCATCAAATTTGTTCCGACGAATGAGTCGCCAGAGGCCGGGATTGCAAAGGCCGAGAAACGACTCAGCGCCCGTACCAACGTTAGGAATCTCGACCCAATTGTAGCCATCCAGAAGGGGAACATCCCATTGAATGGCCGTCGCAAAATCGGGGTCATGGTCGGACTGAGCTCCTCGCAAGCAACAGTAGGCGACCTGTAGATCGATCTGGGGGTGTTGTGCCATCCGCCGAAGCAGAGGGGACATGTACTGAACAGGGTGCGAGCAAATGATGAGAGTCCGATATCGAGGTTCAAGCATGTTTTACCAGGAAAAGTCGAAAGGCTCGCTCACATAGTGTGCGGATTCAGGCACCGAATCGCAAGCTATTGGAAATTCTACGCTCGACTGCGGCCGCTGTGCCCTGCCACGAACACGAGATATGAAGCGGGACATACCTGTCGCTACCCTCCGTGCCGACATCTTTGAGACAAGTCTAGCGAGGCTTCGCCTCAGACCAACAAGATGTATTTCGGTGGTGATTGCAGCGAGCGCATAATTCGTGAGGTTGGCTCCGGCTGAGCAGAGAACGGGCAAAGCCAGCTCCGATCATTGGACCGCAAAGCGGTAGGTGGTCCCGGAGGACCGCTGTCAACCGGAGCCGAAGATGAGTTTACCACGGAGCGTAGCCGAGATTCTGCGGGAGCATGTGAGACTGGAGATCGAAGGCATTGACCGGATGTACCTGAACGTGTACGTCCCGCAGCTGCAGCGGGAAGGGGGTGTGGCCAGCTTCTTCCGATTTCATCGCGGATACCCGTTTGCCTCCAGCGTCCTGATGGAGCCCATCAGCAAGGCGTTTATCGGCGCGCGGGAGAGATTTGCGAGCCAGGAAAAGATTCCCGTGGTCACCTTCCGGAAAGGGGAGCGCAAGGACGACATTGCCGGGAAATACCGGAAGAGCTGGGGGCGAGAGGAAGGGGTAGTGCTGATCGGCAAGGCGCAAGAAAAAACTCCGGTGTTCCGCACCGAGAGGCGGCGGAACGAAAAGACCGGGGTGACCTATCCCTGGTTGGTGCGCTCCACCGCCAGGGTGAACCACTTCTACATCTACGCCGTGGACCGAGACTTCGGCCCGTTCTTTCTGAAGTTCTGCATCTACTTTCCATACAACGCCAAGCTTTACCTGAACGGTCATGAGTACGTGAAGCGGCAACTGGACCAGAAAAGGATGGGCTACCAAGCACTGGATAACGGGATCCTGGCCTGTGAAAACCCCCAGCGTGTACAGGCCATCTGTGACGGATTATCGACAGAGAAGATTGATGCCCTACTGCGCAAGTGGTGCGGCGGTTGCCGCACCCTTTCACCGCCCAGGATCGCCGAGCCGGTTACCACTATGACCTCTCCATTCTGCAGGCGGAGTTTTCGCTCACCCAAGTGCTGGATCGACCGCTGACCGGCCGCATCTTCTTTGAAGAAGTCATCCGGGAGAATCTGGACATCGGCAGGCCCGATCGAGTGCAGTTGCTTTTCGACTGCCGGTTGACGCGGCGGACGCCCGGCCGATTCCGGACGCGGGTGCTGACAGAAGGCGTGGTACCTTCCTTGCACCTGGACTACAAGAATTCCCACATCAAGCAGTACCACAAAGAAGGTCGTACTTTGCGCATGGAAACGACCATCAATAACACTAGTACCGTTAAATAATGAGCAGTAGGGCGAGAAAGCAGAAGGCAGAGACGAATGGGAATTCTGTTGGTATTGCTCTTTCTCCCGGGGGTTTGGCTGCCGCGGAGTGCACCGGCAGCCAAAGCGGGCGCCGATTCAGTGGCGGCTTCGCGGCCGGATCCGGAATCGGTTAGAGCAGGAGCTGTGAGGTTGGTGCAAGCGCGAATGGATGCGATCTAAATTAGATCACAATTATCACTGCTTCCCCTTGCACAAGACCCCTACGCCATGAAGAATTTGCGCGTTTGGCGCCATCTTGGTGCTAGCAAAATCCCAGAACGCGTCATTCCATAGGGCGTCATCCGCGATCAAGATACCGCCTGGGCGAAGGAAAGGAAAAGCTTGTTCAAACTCAAATTTCATATGTTCATACGTATGTAAGCTGTCGTGAGTAAACAAATCAAGGGAAGGTAACTCGAGCGCTACCTGCGGGAGGATTTGTCTCGCATCCCCTAGGTGGAGTTTCCAGCGCTCCCGCAACCAATCCGGCACAACCCATCCAGGTTCGCGGCCTGCCGGCAGGTATGTAGAGTCGCCGATCTCAATGGAGTGTAGAGTGCCCTGACGATTCTTGTGGAGTGCAAGCAGCATGTGCGCTGAGGAAACGCCATTGGCCACACCGGTCTCCACAATGGTCTCTGGTCGCAGTGCCCGCACAATCGCATACTGAATCAGAACCTTCTTGGCGTAGACATTCGCGCTTTCAAACCTGGTCGTGCGGAGGATTTTCTCGCACGCAGAAATATGACGCAAGAACTCGGGTGTGTGTGCCGGTTCGTCAATAAACTGGCGAATCCGTGATACTCGTTCGCCAGTGATCTTGGCAAGGAATCGTTCATCCGCCCAAGTGACCTCACGCAACACAGCTTTAGCAGCATAGCCTGGGTTGGTAGCGATGCGCTGTAGACGCTGCTTCGCATTGAGGAAAAGCCATTTCATGATTTCATCTGATTAAGATCTTCTTTCAGCTTACGCGCCATCTCAACCGTTTGGGCTACAGAGTTAATATTGTCCCACGTGGTCCAGGACTGCATTCGCCGTCGCGCGGCATCACCAAGCACGCGCACGAGATCGAGTGCCCAACCCTGCCGCTCGAACGCTGAACCTAGCCATGCCCAATGGCCTCGACGGTCAGTCGGCAAATCCCGTCTCCTAAGTAGTGCCATCGTATTTTGTCATCATAGAGTATTTTGAGGCGTGCGCTTAACCACGGTCAACACTTCTGCCCAACTGCCATCATTTATTCGCCTTGTTACCCAGAAGATTGACATAAACCACATCCCTACATAGGCAGGACATGCGATAGTTGGCCATGCATTTTCTGAATATCATCCAAAGAACTATCGAACCACTTCCGATTCGTGGAAAGGTAAGGCTCGCTGAAGCCATTCTTCGCCACGTGCGATCTCGAGAAGTCGAATGCCATCCTTTGCCGGGAATTACAGTATCTCTGAGGACAAATCAAAGAATCGAAAGATGGATGTGGGCTGGAGCATACGAACGCGAACTCGTTCGGCTGATGAAAAGGACGCTCAAATCCGGGATGACTGTACTCGACGTGGGCGCCAATATCGGCTACCTCTCGGCGCTCGCCGCCGGTCTGGTTGGCAACTCGGGTCAAGTTCACGCCTTTGAGCCTATGCCGCAGAACGTTTCTCGCTTGCGGCAGAATCTGAGGGCATTTTGCTGGGCGCGCCTCTACCCCTGTGCCGTTGGGGAGACCCAAGGGAAGGCCACGATTTACTTCAATGAATCAGAAGCGGGCTGGGCATCGCTGATGATGAGTGATGATCTCAGACGCCGAGCCGATGTCGATGTCATTCGTCTGGATGACTGGGCAAGCGACCATGCCATCGATCGTGTCGACTTTGTGAAAATGGACATTGAAGGGGGAGAGTTCCACGCGCTTCGGGGCGCGCAGGAAATGCTGTCCCGCTTTCGACCAATAATTGTTGCCGAACTAAACGCCGCGTGTTTAGCTCGTGACCACCGCAAACCGGAAGACGTGTTTGCACTGCTGCTAGGCCTCGGATATGAGTGTTCTCCGTTCAACGACGGCGTTCTCGCCATTCCACAAATTCCTCTGGCACCACAGCGGTACCTTCACCCGTGATCCGCACGCACGAAGCGCACCTGCCCGAACTGCTATCACGATCTTGCCCATTCAACATTCGATTCGGTCTAATGATTCATCTCGATGACCGAGCAAAGCCATCCAGCGCTGAGGCTTATCCAACATGCTGACGGTCGAGAGAGATGGTGTTTTTGGATCGGCTGTGCCACGTCAATCTTGCCGAACGATCCGATTTTCTTCCCCGACGCCACGCCATGAGGGTGTGCTTTCCCGTGACTTGCAAGCTGGTCCCTCCAGCCGTTCGGACTGGCCCCGCTACTTTGGTTGCTTCCAGGGGTGCTCCGCGCCAATTCTTCCCTGCCATTGTAGGATCGAAGCTCAACAATCTCGCAGTGGCCTGGCTCAGCCGCTGAGACTAACAAATGCGTTGTTTCGACGGACAATCGAGCTCGGATATAAGCCACCTCAGTCAAACCGCGACATGGTTATGAAGTATGGAACAACACATTCCGTATTCGTTGCCATCGAAGTAAGCAACCTATCGGGGTGGCTAAGTGCTTCCAATGCGGAACGAGCCCGAGTTGGAACAGCTTCATGTTAAGCATGACAGCCTTGCAAGCGGTCCTAAGCGGCTCCTTATTTCTGCGCAGTGCAGATTGAACCTCCGTTTCACAAAGCAAGGCCTGCGCCAGGCTCTTGACCTCCCGCGACGTAGCACCAGGGATGCCCGGCACCCACTTGAAAAGTTGGCACTGAGATTCGTAACTTCCTGCGTTACCGACGAAAAAATTGTTGCCGTGATGGCGGTAGATGGAAAGTTTTTCGGGAAGATAGACCAACCCGCGCCGGGCTGCACCGAACAGAAGTGCACCATCAACCCCAAGCCCAAGTTCTGCCGGCAAAGGGAAGATATCCGCTACGGCCTTTTTCCAGACGCAAATGGTGTTGGCAACTCCGAGGTTGTCTGCGATTTTGTTTCCTGGACGATAGACAAAACCCATGACCAGAACGTCCCAAAATGAAAAGCGGCGGGTCACTGGATTGTGCTCTGTTGCTAGTTCGCTTCCGTATAGGTAATTGTTGTCCTGATCCACAATAAATGAATCATGAGTGAGACCACCCGCCTCAGATCGCGATAGGACTTCAGTAACGCGTTTAAGCTTTTCAGGCAGCCAATAGTCATCCGAATCCAAATGACAGATCAGATCTCCTTTCGAAGCATCAAAGCCCCGGTTAAATGCTACGGCCTTCCCAGCGTTGTTCTGCCGGATGTAGCGCACCCCTGGAAATGCAGACACGACCTCCGGTGTCTGATCGGTGGAGCCATCATCGACGACAATAATTTCATCGGCCGGCTGAGATTGCCCGAGAACACTCTCCAAGCAGCGTGGGAGAAATCGGGCGTAATTATAGGCGGTGATGATGACGGAAGTCGTGCTACTCACAGGGACATGTAACCCTTTCCGCTACGACGCACAACTCGGTGATCTTACAATATCGATGAAACCAATTCGCTGGCGCCGTCCGCATCTTCTAGTTGCGGGCGGACCCTATCGAGAATCACCCTTCGAAAATACGCCCGGTCGGCGGCAACTTCAAGAATAGCTGACCGGAACTTCTCGGCAGAGTTGGGATTGCAGTCAACAGCCGATCGAGTGGCTGACCCGGGAGGAATAGATGGCTAGCTCTGCCCGGCGAGGCAACGACAGCGTACCAACAAGCTTAAGCTCACTGCAACGACTTAACGGAACGCTTCGGATAGCCAGGGATGGATTCAAGAGTTCGCCGGACCGTACAGCATCGGCATCTGCTCCTAGGATGCATCCCGCAAAACCTTTACACTCGGATTTCCCAAATCTCCCCGTCTGTCAAAAAGAACCAAATCTGCTAGAATAATCATGCTCGGGGTTTTTTAGAATTGACGGGAGGGTATGAGGATAGGCCGTCATGGTCGCAATCCCTCAGAGAAGAATGCCGGCCGAGCAAGACTCTTCGATCATTAGACTATGCCATGCTCCTATCTCTCAACAAAGGCCTCTCTAAAGCTGCCGAGTACGGGCCAGTCCGGCAATAATAATGTCTAGAGAACGGGTCCTAGTTACTGGCGCTGCTGGGTTTATCGGATCCCACGTCGCGGAGCATTGCCTGAGATTGGGTTTCGATGTGATCGCGACCGACGATCTCTCCGGCGGTTACCGTGAAAACGTTTTACCGAGAGCGATTTGGGTTCAGGGTGATCTTCGGTGTGGGGATTTTGTAGAGCAGTTGTGGAACAACGGTCCCATCGACCATGTGTACCACATCGCTGCCTACGCAGCGGAAGGGCTCTCGCACTTTATCCGCCGCTACAACTATGAGACCAACTTGGGAGCGAGCGTCAATCTGATCAATCAGAGCTTGATCCATGAGGTCAAGACCTTTGTCTTCACATCGTCGATCGCCGTTTACGGAAAGAACCAATTGCCCATGACGGAAGACCTGGCTCCAAGCCCAGAGGATCCATACGGGATTTCCAAGCTCGCCGTCGAGCTTGATCTAAAGGCAGCGCACGAAATGTTCGGGATGGAGTACATCATTTTTCGCCCGCACAACGTCTACGGTTCGAGGCAAAACATCGCGGACCGTTATCGCAACGTCATAGGAATCTTCATGAGCCAATTGTTGCGGAACGAGCCCATGACGATTTTCGGAGATGGCCTTCAGACGCGCGCATTTTCCTACATCGATGACGTTGCGCCAGTGATCGCGAGGTCACCTCTGGTCAAGGAGGCGCGGAATTGCGTGTTCAACCTCGGAGCGGAAGAACCCTGCACTGTACTTCGTCTCGCCGAATGCGTGGCAAGCGCTATGGAGAAACCCTGCAAGGTCTTGCACCTCGACACACGTAACGAGGTCACTCATGCGTTTTCCGACCACTCGCGTGTAAAACGCGTGTTCGGGCAGACCCAGCCCGTAGGCCTCGAAGAAGGACTGAAGCGCATGGCCGAATGGGTCAGGAACAGCCCAAAATTGGAGCCCATAACATTCCCAAACATCGAAGTTCGAAAAATGCTGCCTGCATCCTGGTCCACGTAACCATGGATGACTACAATGCTGTTTCACAATGTCAGTCTCTGTAATTGCGAGTAACTTCAACGGTGAGCGGTTCCTTCCAAGACTGCTCAGTTCACTCCGCGCCCAGCGCGGCGTGACTCTCGAAATCATCGTTGTCGATCGTCACAGCACGGACGGGTCGTTGGAACTTTTAAGCCAGGAGCCGGACATTATCGTTGTACAAGCGCCTCCTGAGCTGGGCCTAGTGGCTGGCTACGCTTCTGGAGTCCCGAAAGCAGCGTGTGAGAATCTGTTCTTTTGCAACGAAGACATGTGGTTCGATCCCGACTGCCTGCATAACCTCGAGAAACAGATATCGCGAGAGCGCCGAATCGGAATTGCCGATCCTTGGCAGTGGGATTATCAGGGGGCGCAGGTAATTCACATGGGCACGCAATTGGTGCGCCATTGGGATCCCCGTTCGGTGCTGCCAACCTGGAGCTTTGAACAGTCGCTTCGCATCCCGGGCGGCGAGCTGACGGCAATGGCTTGCGCAGGTGCGATGATGATCGACCGCTCCGTATACGAAGAGATTGGTGGTTGGGACGGGTCATTCTTTCTTGACTACGAGGATGTGGATTTGTGCATCCGCGCATGGCAGAGGGGCTGGCGTTGCGTAACGGTGCCCGAGGCAAGAGCTTTTCATGCGGTGGGAATGTCGAATGCAAAGGTCCTCTCCGCCGTGAGAACCACAGTCGGCAGGAGGCGCTATGTGTCGGCCTCTTCGAACTGCATCATAGTGGCCGCGAAGTACTTTCGGTGGAGATCCGTCTTGCTCGCTGTGCTGGCTAGACTTGATCGATTTCTGAGAAACTCGCTCAAGTTTCGATTCAAGCTCGCTTTTCTTGACCTCGAATCGCTTTGGTTGAGCATTAAGCGGTTGCCACACGCCCTTCAGTTCCGTCGTTCCAATCGGGTGTGGAGCTCCGATCGACCGGGTGAGGGCTTTTTTCACGATCCGGCGTTTCGGCCTCGAACTACCGACATTCAGGAAGACGTCGGCGCCAATCGCCGAGCATAATAACGGTACTCCGGGATTAAGCATTGCGCTTGTGACTCGGGATTGTCCTGACGCGTTACGTCAGACCCTATTAGCGAAGACTCGGATCCTTTGCATCATCCGTCCGTTCAATGTGCGCGGACGCAGCATCCTTACGCCACCCCTGATGGGAGCAGCCCGAGCCAAAAACCGATGGTCAGGTACAAGGGGCTTCTATACCAAGCGGCAAGTTGAAAGACGGCGCGGCGGGTGGTAGTGAAGGTGGAGTTCCAGTTGGGGAAGATGTTCTCCCGAATCGGATTCATCATGACCAGCCTGGGGACGGACAGTCGGGCAGTGGTCTATTTCTACCACAAGCGAGGCACGGTGGAGCAATGGATCAAAGAAGGCAAACTAGCGGTGAAGATGACGCGGCTGAGCTGCCATTGTTGGAGCATTGCATACTGACAGGGGTGGGTGTACGTTATCGGTCGGTCGGGGAGTCAAAATGGAATCCCGGTTTATCCCGGATCCTGCTAGCACAGTGAAGCCAACCATTCGAACTCTCTGGCGCAACCTTTGGCCGATAATCATCGATTTGTGGGTCGCGAGCGTGCTGCTCTTGTTCATCGCTATCCGCGTGATTGGCTCGAATACAGGCAAACACCTGCTGCAAGCCTTGGGGATTCACTGAACTATGTTGCTGCTGATTGTAGGCGCCTTATTTGCTGTTACCATTCTTGCAGTGGCCGCATTTGGGGCAGGCTTCTGGATCGCAGACCTCTTGCCTCCATCGTTTTCGGCCATCGAGAGGCTCGCATTCACTTTGCTCGGCGGCCTCGGCATTCTTTCTCTCGCGCTCTTTTTGATCGGTCAGCTTGCTTTCACAAGAGCCACAATCCTTGGCACCGTAGCTGTATTTGTATTTCTCTCGATTCGGTCGATTCGCCGCCTGCTGCTCGTGCAACCCGCCGTTTGGAAAATGCAAGTCGGTGCGATACCTGCCGCCGTAATCGTTCTGGTCCTGCTCACTACGGCGGTAGCCGGACTCGCGGAAATCACCGGACATTCGGGGAACGATGCGATCGCCTATCATCTTCTCGGTCCAAAGGTCTGGCTTCAAGATGGAATGATCAGACCTTTGCCGGAGGTGAGCACCACAGCCTTCCCGGCAACTAGCGAAGTTCTCTTCGGCGCCCTTTACGCCCTCGGCGGACAGCGAGCGCCAAGCTTCTCCGCACTTCTGACTCTTGCCTGTTTCTTCGTCGTAGCATATTCGCTGGCGAGGGCTGCGGGTCTCGATGAACGGGGAAGTTGGTGGGCGGTTGCATTCACCGCGAGCATGCCGGCTGTCTACATTGGCGCTCATTCGGGCTTCATCGACGTGCTGTACGCAGCTTTCATTCTGGCTGCCGCTCGCGTGGGTTTCGAGGCGGGGGGCCAGAGCGGATTCATCCTTTTCGGGCTCTTTTGTGGCCTTGGCATGGCCACCAAATACACGGGTCTAGCAGCCGTCCCAGAGCTCGTTTGTTTTGCGGCCATCTCGCAATATTTCGGCAGACAGATCCAGAAGGTTTCGGTGCTCAAATATGCTGTTCTTGCGATTCTGATAGGCGCGGTGATCGCCTCACCCTATTACATCCGCAACTGGATCTTGTTGGGCTGTCCGATCTACCCGCCTCCGCCTTTTTTCGCAAACCAAGTTCCTGTGAAATTCTTTTCGCCAGAATCGCTTCACAAATTTTATGCATATCTGTACGCGCGCGGCTCGGGGCTCGGCCGGGGCCTGGTTGCATACTTTTTGCTGCCCTACAATCTCACTTATCACACATCCAATTTTAACGGCGCAGGTGGGATAGGCTTGACTGGCCTTGCCTTTGGCCCACTTGGTCTATTCGCGGCTCGTTCCCGAGTCTTTGCAAAGGTGCTCGCACTGTTTTCAATTTCCCTCACTACTTCCTGGTTTTTGACCCTACAAGAATCGCGGTACCTGATTCCAGCGTATCCAGTTGCGGCAGTTTTTGCCGCGTTAGGGTGGAGATATGTCGAATCCGTGAGGACGAGCTTTACGCGTGCGCTTTGCGGAATGGCGATTGCCTGCTCTCTGATCTATGGTTTATTCATGATCGAATCGAGCCAGTGGAACCATCTTTGGAGCGTCTTCTCGCCTTCGTTTGCTGAGAAACAGCACGAGGAAACAATTCCGTATCTCAGGAGTTTCGAGTATCTGAATGCGGATTCGACCGTGAACCGGGTGCTCGTCTTCGACCCACTAGTCCCTGTTTATTATCTGGACAAGCCCTACCTGAAGCTGTTCGGGCAGTGGGGTGAACAGGTGCTCCCCGAAGCCACTGATGCGGCGCAAGCGCTCGAGGAGATCGGCGCTTTGAAGGTTTCTCACATCCTAGATGTACACTCCAGCGTATCTGATTTCCAAGTACCGGAGAACACGCCAGGCCTAAAGCTTGTTTTTCAGGCAGAGAACCAAAGGGTGTACCGCGTGCTGTGAATCTGCAAGTCACGCAATATGATTCGTTTAGATCTGTAACTGAAATCAGGTGGTTATTGTTATGGTAAAAGACTCGGCACGGGTCGCCTTCTCCCCCTTAATGACCGGACTGTTGCGATCCTCGACTTTGGACTAGCCTATTTCCACTACTTGAGCCTGGTCATCTCGTTTCTCTGCGGAACACTATGGAGCTTCTGGGGATGGAGCAACCGTCGTATACGAAATTGTTCCAGCGAGACCGAGTGGCCGCTGACAGGAAGCGCGAGAATCGGCAATAAAGGCTGGCTGTTTGAGTAGAGCATGACTAAGGTATCGATGCCTCCAGTTTGCAACGAGCGAATTTATGCGGGCAGCAATCGGCCTCTCTTGCAGTTGATAGCCCCCCTCGCGGCGGGGGCCGCCCTAGACTGTGGCTGTGGAACCGGGGGTAACGCTCGAGAATTGCGCCAAATGGGCTGGCGTGTGACCGGAATCACCGTGAGTCCTCGCGAACTGGAGATGGCATCGGAGTGTTGCGAAGTTGTTTTATTGGGTGATCTGAATTCGGGCTTTCCGAAGGAGGCTGGCGGGCCATTCGATCTCGTCGTCTTTTCGCACGTGCTTGAGCATCTCCTTCATCCAGAGGTCGCCCTTCGCGAAGCTCGCCGGCTGCTCAGTCCTGACGGGCGCATTATTGTCGCCCTGCCAAACGTGCTCTACTGGAGGCTGCGCATAAGATTTCTGTTCGGTGAATTTAAATACGAGCCTACCGGGATCATGGACGAAACGCACGTGCGCTTTTACACATTTCATAGTGGAATGGAGCTATTGCGGTCCAACGGTTTTGAGATCTTGTCGACCCTCGGAGACGGCGACCTTCCTATTCCATTTCTCAGGCGTTTGTTCCCCGCGCTCGCTCGGCTACTGGATCCATGGGCTTCCCGGTTGGTCCCGGGCCTATTTGGTGCGCAAATCCTTTATGTTGCAAAAGTGGCTGCGCCATGATTTCATCGCAGCTCTACGAGCATTCTCCATCCTGTTGTGTCATCACCAAAGTTGTATACCTGTTCAGGTTAGGGGCGTGCGTTACATTGACCTTTCCGCTGCGAGGATGTGGTAAATTAAGAGCACTCCGTAAAGATTGAGGTAGAGGCAATAGGAGACGCGGCGAACTTCACGCAGTCGTACGCCGTGTCGACAACCAGTAACCCACAAATCCGGTGTCACTTCCGAGCCGCTTCAAGCGCTCGTACTTCCATCTCGCAAGGCAGATTCAGGATGCCCTGGAATTCGTCCCCAGTGTTTGTCATGGGCTTGGTTCCTACCACCATTTCGGGAAGCGCCCACCACCCATCAGTCCATTGATGGCCGTCGTAAACTCCTGCTTTCCAGCGATACGCACCGGGCTTGATAGGGAGGGTAGGGAGACGATGGAGAAACTCAAACGTGCCGGGTTGCAATCCGAACAGTTCGAAATTCCCATGCCAGATGATCCGTCCGCTATCATCGATAAGAAGAATGCCATAACTTCCCTTACGGATTGCCTCCGGGAAGTAGATCACCACCCGGAAGGAAACAGGACCAAAATGCTGAAGAACGTTTGGAGGCGCACCATCCTCAACGACTAACTCCCACTTGAGAAACTGTATACCCTGGCCGGAACTCTCCTCTTGTACATTCACCTCGGGGCGGTCCGTGAAAGCCCTCTCGTAGGCGGAGACAACATCGAGGGTCGGTCCGTCCTGCTTGATGACGCCGCGGTCGACCCAGATCACTCGTTCGCACAGCCGCCGGATCTGACTCATCTGGTGACTTACGAACACAATGGTGCGACCGCCCTTCGAGACCTCGCTCATTTTCCCAAGACACTTTTTCTGGAACTCAAGATCGCCCACCGCCAACACCTCGTCCACCAACAGAATTTCGGGCTCGAGCTGGGCAGCCACGGCGAAGGCCAGACGCATTTGCATGCCCGTGCTGAAATGCTTGAGCGGCGTATCAATGAATTTATCCACCTCGGCGAACGCCACAATCTCATCAAATTTGCGCTCGATCTCACGTTTGCCCATGCCAAGAATGGCCCCGCTCAAGAAAACGTTCTCGCGGCCCGTGAGCTCGGGATGGAAACCTGTTCCGACCTCAAGCAAGCTGCCCATCCGCCCGTGAACCTCGGCAAAACCGGCCGTAGGGCGCGTGACCCTAGAGAGAATCTTGAGTAGCGTGGTCTTGCCAGCTCCATTGCGACCAATCAGGCCAACAATCTCACCTTCCCGAATGTCGAAGGAAACGTCGCGGAGTGCCCAGAGCTGCTCCCGGCTGCGATTCTCGCCGCTTCGACGGTTCCGTCCTAAAATCCGCCTGGGCGCATTCATCGCGTTCGCGAGAACATCGCGGAGTGTGACGTACCGCGCGCGCTCGCCGATCGCATAGCGCTTCCCGAGCCCCACACTGTGAATGATCCGATCCATGATTCCAGATTCCTATGCGATGGAAAACTTGCTTGGGATATTGAGCACCCCGCTCCAATGATCGTAGCGATGCTGAAAGTTCTCAGTGGCGACTATCATTTCGGGCAAGCACTCCCAGGCGTCTAGGAGTTGTCCCTCCTCGTATAAACTCACGGCCCATGAATACGGTCCTGGACGGACAGGGAGCATCGGGAAGGAATAACGGAGTTCATGGACTCCTGGCTCTAACTCAACGTTTTCTACCGCCCAACCCCAGATAAGTTGACGGTCGTGATTGTAGAGGGTGACACCATGGTGCCCCATGTGCACGGCGGACGTAACCTGCACAACAAACTTTAGCGCGATGGGTCCCACTGTTGCGAGGGTATGTGGCGGTCCTGGCTTTGGCTCGGCGATTTCCCAGCTAAGAAAACGGGCCTTGGTTGCCGTTCCGCGATCTTGCGAGTGACCGTTCGTGTCTCCCCTGGCCATTGCTGACTCATAGGCAGAGACGACTTCATGACTATTGCCGTCCATACGAATCTGGCCCGCGTCAACCCAAATCCCGCGGTGCGAGAGACTGCGAATCTGATTGAGTTGATGAGAGACGAGGACGACTGTGCGTCCTGCACTGGCGACATCGCCCATCTTGCCGAGGCATTTTTTCTGGAAATTTATGTCGCCGACGGCCAAGACTTCATCGACGAGGAGAATCTCCGGCTCGAGGTGAGCAGCGACAGCAAAGGCCAGGCGGACGTACATGCCGGAGGAGTAGTACTTTACGGGGGTGTCAATGAATTTTTCGAGCTCGGCGAAGGCCACGATTTCATCGAACTTGCGCTCGATTTCGCGCTTGCCCATGCCAAG
>Ga0193733_1000382_pt1 | contig 14992 bp, 15 predicted proteins | sample U1s2metaG_FD_145076 | JGI IMG/M metagenome (GOLD analysis project Ga0193733, IMG submission 145076) | Soil microbial communities from a riparian zone of the East river system, Colorado, United States - U1s2 | ecosystem: Environmental > Terrestrial > Soil > Riparian zone | place: USA: East River...
TCCTAGCATAGACGACAAATGCGGGCGGGCGATTACGCGGGCGGGCAGAAATCAAAAGAGCGGGAAGTCCTGCTTTTCTTGATCATCAATAATTAGAGAGTCCGATGCCGCGAACCCCCGGTGGTGTGAGATGTTCTGCCAATCTCCCCATGTGAGGAGCAAGCAACCGGACAGACCACCCAGATGGAGCCAGATGGGAGCGAGCTTCGGCCTGGTTCCGGACCCCGAAGCGGACTTGCGGGCGGCTGGAACCGACAAAGCGTGTAGTCTAATCCCCAGCCGGGTCGTCTATAGGAGTGATGACACAGACGATCCCGGTCGAGCTCATCGCACTCTCTGGAGAGCACCGTATCTCAGAGCTGGAAGATATTGACGCCTTGATCCGGGTATATAAGCCGAAGGTCTTCCGCTTCGTGGCCTTTTCCCTCACCGATCGTGATGCGGCGGAGTCCATCACCCAGGACTGCTTTCTCAAGGCTCATCTGACTAGGGATCAGTTCCGTGGCGATTGCAGCATGAGCACGTGGTTGATGCGCATTGCCTTCAACCTGGTTCGCGACCACACCAAAAGCCAGAAGTTTCGTTTCTGGAAGAATGCCGCTTCCACCGCGGTCGATGCCCACGACGCAAGCCTGCGCCTGGCCAGCGGCGCCAGCTCTGCGGAAGCGCGGTTGATCGCCAAAGAACGAGTGGAGATGGTTCACCGGACGCTGCAGGAACTCTCCGACAAACAGCGCAGCGTATTCGTAATGCGTTTCGTCGAAGAAATGGATCTGCCTGAAATCGCTGCCGTTACCGGGATGTCTTTACCCACGGTGAAGACTCATCTCTATCGAGCAGTGGGAGCGATACGGGCCAGGCTGGGAGCAACTCTATGAGCGCACATCTGACGCATGAAGAATTAACCGACAAGCTATTGGGCTCTTCATCGCTAACCGTAAATGCCCATCTGCTGGGCTGCCCGGGATGCGCCAGTGAACTGGATCAGATGAAGAGCTCGATCGCCGCGTTTCGCGGCGCAGCCCATGCCTGGAGCGAAGGCGTGCTGGCGGCCGACCGTACTGTGCCGGTGGTGCGCACGCTGCCGAAATGGTCATGGGGCACCGCACTGGCGGCGGCGATTCTGTTTGCCGCCGGCTTTACGTTTTATCTGCGCGAGCACCCGACCGCGAAGCAGGACAGCTCCGCCCAGGTCGCGGCTTCTGTGACCAAGAGCGCAGCGTCTCAGTCGCAGATTGAAAAAGACAACGAACTGCTGTCCCAAGTAAACAGCGAACTTGCGGAGGCCGTGCCGGCGCCCATGCAGCCCTTGCGACTTCTGGAGTCAACCCCGTCGAGTATTTTCACGACCAAGTAAATCAAGAAGAGGCACCAAGTATGGCTTTATTCCGAAGTAGCACGAATTTCATGAGGTTGGTCTTTATAGCCCTCTGGCTGGGAGCGATCTGTTCTGGACAGCAGCCCTCCCCTGGCGGTCCTGACGATCCTTCGCAACAAGGCCCCGGAGAGCCGGGCCGTCTTGGCCGAGGCGGCCCCGGAGGTCCGGGAGGGCCCGGGGGGCGCTTGCGCATGGGCCCCCCGGGACGCTGGTGGGATGATCCTGAGTTCGTCAAGCGACTAGGCTTGTCCGACGAGCAGCAAACAAAGATGGACGAAATTTTCAATACCAACCGGCTCAAGCTGATTGACCAGTTCGCGGCGGTGCAAAAGGAAGAAGCAATCATGGAACCCCTGGTGGCTGCAGATCCGCCCGATGAAAACAAGCTGCTCGCCCAAATTGATCGGGTGGCGCAAGCCCGGGCTGAGCTGGAGAAGGCAAACGCCCGCATGCTCCTGGGCATTCGCCGCCAGTTGACCCACGAGCAGTGGCTGAAACTAAAAGCCGAGCGCCCGCCCATGCACGGCATGGGGGGTCCCCGCGAGGGACGCCGAGGCACCGGCCCGGACGGAGGACAAACACCCGACAAGGCGCGGCAATAAACTAGAATAAATTGGCCATTCCTGAGCGAGGCTGCCAGCAGGAATGACGGCTGGGTCGGAAAACTCAGATCCAGGACTCCGCCCAATCGAAACAGCAAAAGTACTGGCTTCCCGGCGTCCTTGGCGCTTTTTATCTTGGGTCTGATTGATCCCGCAGAAACTTCTTTAATCCATGCATCTTACTGCCCCTGAGGCAGGCCCGGCTGCTAACTTTTTCGAGAAAGGCCGTAGACTCATAATCGCGCTGGTCGAGACATCTCAACCCATGAAGATCCGCATTCGCCAAGCGAGCTCCGCCGACATCCCTTTCCTGCGAGAACTGATTGAGGCGTCGGTCCGCGGATTGCAGACTCGGGACTACAGCCCGTCTCAGATCGACAGCGGGCTGGCCACCGTTTACGGCGTAGACACTCAGCTGATCGCGGACGGGACATACTTTGCGGCCCACGCAGAAACCGAGGAAGGGGAGGCTGCTGCTTCGGGCGCGCAGCCGCCCACGGCTACTCCGCCCCTCGTAGGCTGCGGCGGCTGGAGCAAGCGCAAGACCCTGTATGGCGGCGACCAGTGGACCGGGCGCGAGGCCGCTTTGCTCAACCCGCCGCAGGAAGCGGCCAAGATTCGCGCTTTCTTCGTGCATCCATTCTGGACCCGACGCGGCATTGGCAGAACCATTCTCGAGGCCTGCGAACGCGCGGCGGTGGCCGCGGGCTTTACCCGCTTCGAAATGGGCGCCACCCTCACCGGAGTGCCGCTTTACCAGGCCTGCGGTTACGTTGCGCTGGAAAATCTCGAGGTTCCGCTACCCAACGGTGAATTCCTGCCCATCGTTCGTATGGAAAAGCGCGTTCGCTAGCAGATGCTTCCCCCCGAATGCGATGGTGCGGAGTCAAGCGAGCGGCTATCCGGCCTCACATTCTGGCGTCCGCACAACTTGCTCGGCGGCACCAAGGCCGTACGGAGGACGATCCATGGAGGTTTTGCAGGGTGTGGCGTTCGTGCCGTACGCGATCTTGGTTTTTTTCTGATCGGAGCGGCTTTGTTTCAAGTTAGGACCGGCGAAGCGGTTGTAATCCAGCGCGTGGGAAAATTCCTTCGCATCTAACGCCGGCAAATGAAGGTGACTCCATCCTTCTGGACGGCCCACGGAAAACTTAAGACCCGGGACATGGAGTGTTGGGGGTGTTGGGAAAACTCAGGGGATGTTACAAAAATGGAAAAGGCCGTGACATTGGTTATGCTCTAGCTGTCAGCTCTTGCGAGGGAGCTTAACAGCGTGGAGGCATGCACCATCACGGCCCTTGATGTGATCGCTGCTTTCGCAGTCCCTAACCCCAACTGCTCCTCGCAGAGCCGTCGGTTTTTTCGGGTTCGGTCGCCCACTGGGTTACCCCACCGGGCGGATCACCCGGCCTACTTCAGACTGGCCAAGTTTTAATTTGGGCCAACCTTTTCGGCCGTCGACGTTGGCGAAGTTAAATGCAATGACCAGAAAAGTCAACGCCGTTTTTCGGTGCAACAGCAGAATTCAATGCTGTGCAAATTAAAAATCCTACTTCGTTGAACTAGCGGCCCTTAGTAAGATGCCGCGATCACACTCTCTCTGTTTTCCACAAACTATTCCACAGTCGTCACTGCGCGTTGCAAGTGTTCCGAATAAACAACTTGACGGGAGAATCGTTTCTGACGCATGTTGATGACAGCAGACAGCCGATGTCGGATCTCGTAGCCTACGTAGACGGCGGTTCCCTGGGAAATCCGGGGCCGTCAGGTATTGGCGTCGTGATCGAAGGCTGCGCCGGCGGCACCATCCGCATCGCCAGATGGATCGGCCGCCAGGACAACAACGTCGCCGAGTACGTTGCCCTGCTTGAGGCCCTGCAATGCGCTCTGGCATTGAAGGCCAAAGCGCTGCACGTCTATTCGGACTCCCAAGTCGTGGTGCGCCAGATGCGAGGCGAGTACGCCTGCCGCAGCCCGCGACTCTATTCCCTCCACTGGATCTGCCAAAAATTAACGCGATCCCTAAAGTTTTCCATCACTCATGTCCCTCGCGAGCGCAACGCGGAAGCCAACCGCCTGGCCAACTCTGCTGTACGCCAGCGGCTTTCCTCGAAAACGATGGGCGTCGCCTCCTGCGCGTTCTAATCCCTCGACAAACCATACCACCCGCGTTCAACTTGCACCTCTGGCACCGCTCTGCTAACTTTCCCACTTCTCACCGACCCGGAGAACTCCTGGATGCGTTTCGCCCGCCGTTCCCTCAGCTTTCATTTGATCGCCGCAGTTCTGACCTTCCCCGGCCTGTCCTCGGCAGCGGATAACGCCGCCAGCCACTCCCTGCACCAGTTATTGGACCGCGAATGGGAATACCAGATGGCGCATGATCCGGTGACCGCGTCCGAACTAGGCGACCGCCGGTGGAACGACAAGTGGCCGGACCTGAGCCCCAACGCTGTGCAGGAGACCTTCGTGCACTCCCGCGAGGTTCTCGCCGAGTTGCACGGGATTGATCGCACTCAGCTTTCTCCGGACGACCAAGTAAGCTACGACGTTTTCGCTTACAACACGGGCGACTATCTCGAGGGTGAACCGTATAAGTGGTCCCTGGTTCGCACCAATACTTTCGACGGGATCCAGACAGTTGAAGGCACGGTCAATTCCCTGCGCTTCGAAACCGTGAAGGACTACGACGACTGGCTGGGCCGCATGCAAAACTTTCCGGCCTACATGGACCAGAACATCGGCCTGATGCAGGAAGGTATCAGGGCTCACGTCCTGCTGCCCAAGGTGATCGGCGAAAAGGTTCTCGCCCAACTGAAGGGCATGGACTGGCAGGATCCCACCAAACACGGGTTCTACAAGCCATTCAAACAGATGCCGCGGTCGTTCTCCGATGCGGACAGGCAGCGGCTGATCGCAGCCGCGCAGCAGGCCATCAAAGGCGCCGTTCTGCCGGCGTTCCAGCGCTTCCGCGACTTCGTGCAAAGAGACTACGTTCCCGCCTCCTTTGCCCCCGTGGGCGCATGGCAGGTTCCTAACGGCGACGCCGCATACGCCTATCTGGCCCGGTCGAGAACAACGACGAACCTCACGCCCGAGCAGATCCATGACATCGGCCTCAAAGAAGTGCAGCGCATCGGCACGGAAATGGATAAGGCCAGGGAACAGTCAGGGTTCAAGGGATCCCCGGAAGCGTTCTTCCATTTCCTGCGCACCGATCCGTCTTTTTACGCTAAGAGCGCGGAGGAACTGCTGCAATATACGCGCGCGCGCGCCAAGGAAATCGATCCGCTGTTGGTAAAACTGTTTCGCACTTTTCCCCGCCTGCCATACGGCGTAGAGCCAGTGCCGGCGGAGATCGCCCCGGGTATGCCGGCAGCCTACGCGGATGGCGCTTCGCCCGATGGTTCCCGTCCCGGATATTTCTACATCAACACCTACAAGCCGGAGATGCGACCGGAATACGAAATCACTTCGTTGATCCTGCACGAAGCCATCCCCGGCCACACTTTCCAGGGTGGCATCGCCATCGAGCTGAAGGGCATTCCGAAATTTCGGCGCTACGGCGGCTACAGCGCATATCAGGAGGGTTGGGCGCTCTACTGCGAGTCGCTGGGGGAAGAACTGGGACTTTACGGTAATCCATACGTGCGTTTTGGCAGGCTGAGCAACGAAATGTGGCGCGCCGTGCGACTAGTGGTGGACACCGGAATGCACTACAAGCACTGGACGCGCCAGCACGCCATCGAGTATTTCCTCGCCCACGTGGCCACCACCGAATACAACGCCACCAGCGAGATCGACCGTTACATCTCCTGGCCCGGTCAGGCGCTGGCCTACAAAATCGGGGAGCTTAAGATCAGAGAGCTGCGGCAGCGTGCAGAAAGAGAGTTGGGGCCCCGGTTTGATGTCCGCGAATTCCACGATGCCATTCTGCTCGAGGGCCCGTTACCACTCACGGTGTTGGAAAAGCAAGTGAATGCCTGGGTTGACGGGAAAAAATCGAAAAGAGAAAATTAAGCGAAAATCGCTCATGCCTGAAACTGCCACAGTATTGGTATCTTGTCCGGACAAGAAGGGTCTGGTCGCGGGGATGTCCAGCTTCATCTTCCGCCACGGCGGCAACATCCTGCAGTCGGACCAATACACCGACGTCGAAGCCGGAACCTTCTTGGCGCGTTTCGAGTTTCACCTTGACGGATTCCAGATTCCCCGCGATCAGATCGCTCGGCAATTCGGTCTGCTGGCCGAGCAATTCCGAATGAAGTTCGAAATTCACTTCAGCGACCATATCCCGAAAATCGCCCTATTCGCCTCCCGCTTGCCGCATTGCCTCGAAGACCTTCTGCAACGGCAGCAGGCCGGAGAATTCAACGCTGAAATTGCCTTGGTAGTCAGCAATCATCCCGACCTCAGCCACATCGCCGGCCGCTACGGTGTCCCTTTCCTGCATTTTCCCATCACTTCGGAGAGCAAGAAACAGCGGGAGGCGGAAGAGATGCGCGAGCTCGAATCAAGAGGGGTTGAACTGATCGTACTCGCCCGTTACATGCAGGTGCTGACCGAGGACTTCATCGCGGCCTATCCCAACCGCATTATCAATATTCATCATTCTTTCCTTCCTGCTTTTGTGGGTGCAAAGCCCTACCATCAAGCTTTTCTTCGCGGCGTAAAATTGATCGGAGCCACCGGGCATTACGTCACGATGAATCTGGACGAAGGTCCCATCATCGAACAGGAAGTGGCGCGCGTGTCCCACCGCGATACTATTGACGACATGATCCGAAAGGGACGGGATCTAGAACGAACGGTGCTCGGTCGGGCAGTGCGCCTGCACCTCGTCCACCGCGTCTTGACCTATAGCAACAAGACCGTGGTCTTCGATTAAGCCACCACAGTCGCAAATGCAGGAAGAGTTTGGTTGCCCCCCAGGGATTCGAACCCCGATAAGCAGATCCAGAATCTGCTGTCCTACCGTTGAACGAGGGGGCAACTGGCGGTGAGATGGCGGAAACGAACAGCTTTGATTCTATGGGCAGTCCCGTTTACGGTCAATGATGTCCAGTTACCGCACTATGGCGTGGCGCCCGGTAATTTTCATCACCTAAAATGATCAGTGGATAGCGAGGTTCGAGGTCGGGGGTCCGAAGGCCGACGCCCGGCCTACGGCGCCACAACCTTAAGCACGCTGCCGCTGTAGTCGACCACGTACAGTTCTCCCGCGGCGTCCTGGCCAAACGAACTGATGTTACGTCCGGTGGTCAGCAATAGGGTGCGCGTCCACGTTCCCGAATTCTCCGTTAGCTCCCAGATTTTTCCATTGCTGAAATCTGCAAAAAGGTAGGCTCCCACCAGCCCTGGGATCGCGGTACCGTGATACACGTAGCCACCGATAACCACATCGCCTTCGCTGTGATCGTATTCCGTAATGGGCAGAGTTAGACCAGTCATGTCGCAACCGCTGGACGGGTTAAAGCAGTGCGCTCCCTCCATGATGTTCCAGCCATAGTTGCCTCCTTTTTGCACCAGATCGATTTCTTCGAACTTATTCTGCCCAACGTCTGCGACGAAAAGACGACCTGTGCCGCGCTCGAACGAGAAACGCCAGGGATTGCGAAAGCCATAAGCCCAGATTTCCCCCCGGTCGCTGCTGCCAACAAATGGGTTGTCGGGGGGAATCGCATATTGCAGCCCAGTGTCGGTGTGATCCACGTCGATTCTCACAATTTTGCCTAGTACGGTTTGGCGATTTTGTCCGTTGCCCAAGGGATCGCCCTCGCCGCCGCCATCGCCGAATGCGATGTACAGAAAACCATCCGTCCCGAAGGCCATTTGCCCCCCCTTGTGATTCGGGGACGGTTGATTCACCGTCAACAGAATCCGTTCGCTCGTGGCATCGGCCAGGTTGGGGTCGGTCGGCACCTGGTACTCGGCGATGACGGTCTGCATTTGTCCACCGGAGAGGCGATCGTAGTTCAGGTAGAAGCGCCGGCTCTGGCTGTAGCTGGGATGAAATGCCAGCCCCAATAGCCCCTGCTCGCCGCTGTCATTGACCTTGCTGGTGATGTCCAGAAAAGGGGACGTCAACAGCGAGCCGCCGCTGATAATCCGGATGGTTCCCCGCTGCTCGACGATAAATAGGCGACCGCTGCCGTCATCCGGAGTTTGGAAGTCGAGCGGAGCGGTAAAACCAGCAACGAAGGGTGTTAGGGTAATGGGAGCCGTACCCGCCGGCGGCGGGGTAGCGGTAAAAGAACCACCACTCCCTCCACATCCACTCACCAGCAAGAGGAAAAACAACACCGAAACCTGAAATAGGAAACCGCGCCCTGGCATATTTCTATAAGGGTACCCGAATATCATCGGACCCGCCAGAGAGCCGGTGGGGATGAGTGGGGGTGACATCGTCCCGCTGCACCTGGAACAGCCGTCATCCTGAATTTAGGTTTCTTCCGAGTAGTGGATCTGGCGCGTATCTTCGCGCCGGGGAGGGGACCGCATCAGAATGGATGCAGCGTCATATTTCGGCAAACATATCCCGATTTTTCATCCTTGGCCCTGACTGCGCGGGCTATGCCACCGGCGCCTTTTTAACCACATCATTATTAAGGAGAGTGCAAATCGTCACTTCGGCGCGATTCCAATCGGCTCGATTCCAATCGGCTCGATTCCAACGTGTGTTTCCCAGGAAATCGCCGAATCAAATTCCTTACTCTTTCTGCTTTACCCTTACCACCGTGATCTTGGAAAATCCTTCCTCGAACGTTGGTGCTTTCAGCTTGGAGCTCATGCGGCGCATCGCGTCCTCGGGTACCACGCGCTCCCGCCGTTGATTCCGTTCCAGGCAAACTTCCAGAGGGACATCGAAGAACACAGCCTGCACTTCGTAGCCATAGTCATGTCCCAGCTTGACCCAACTCTGGCGCTCGTGCGGCGTCAGGTTGGTGGCATCGACGTAATTCAGGGGACGGCGCGCAATCAAGCGAGCCTTCAGCATGGAACGCAGGTTGGAAAAAATCAGATCCTGGAAGCGCTGCTCCGTGGGGTCATCAAATAGGAGCGCCCTAAGCAAGTCGCTCGAAAGCGGCGTGATCTTGTGCCTTTTGAACCATGAACTCTTTCCCGACCCCGGCAACCCGATGGCGAGGATTACGCTACCCTTCGGGATGCGCGGTGGAGCCGCCGCAGACGCTTTTACCGCCGCCGGCGCCATTGGCGCCGCAGCGTCACTCTCGGAGACAGGCTCGGTCGCATCTCCGCTGGAGGGCGCGGCCGTCGCCGGTCGCGACCCACCTCTTCCCCGCCCGCCTCGACCCCGGCGGCGCCTGCGGCGCGGGTCTGCTCCTTCAGCACCCATACGTTGGGGCTGAGAGGAAGGGGCCGAAGACGCTTCCGGCAACTCTTCCGGCGCCCCCTGAGCTTTGGATGCCGCAGACATTTTGCTTTCCGGCGGGTTCGCTTCCGCCGGCGCCATCGGGCCCGGGGTGGCATCAAAGTAGGCCGGTTGTAGCGGCATGGGTGCAGGTTCACCCTTGCCCGCCTCAGGTTTTTTGCGCTTGAGACGATCGCGCATCCATTTGCGCATGTCTGGCTTTTAACACAACCGCACACTCGCGGGCAATGGACGCGGTCCGAAGAGAACCAAGACCGCCAGCCGAAAAACATCGGCGGCGGCACCGCGTCGCCTGCGGATAATACAATAGCGCCATGGCGATCCCGCCCGAGATTCGTGGGCAGAAATACGTCTCCCTAGTCAGTTTTCGGAAGAACGGGGCGGCGGTTCACACCCCGGTCTGGTTTGGCGAGAGAGACGACAAGCTCTACGTGATGACCCGCAGCGACTCTGGAAAATACAAGCGCATCCGAAACCGTCCCCAGGTCCGAATCGCGCCTTGCACCCTTCGCGGCAAGGTCACCGGACCTGAGTTTGCCGCCACGGCGCGGATTCTCCCTCCGGAAGATTGGCCCTGGGCCCGCAAAACCATCCGGCAGAAATACTGGCTCGCCCGAATTCCCTATTTCTGGAGCAATACCAACGTCTATCTGGAGATCGAAATCACGCATTAGATAATTAGATATCTGCCCGCGCACGTTTTTGTGCAGTTTGCAATTTGCTGCATTCTTCCTTTCCCTGTTACCATTTTCTTTCCGTCCCAGGCCTGACAAGTTGCGTTCCGGGGTCTTCACCAAAGCTTTGGAGGTTACATGGCAATTAAAGTAGGAATCAACGGATTCGGACGCATCGGGCGAAACGTGCTCCGGGCTTCGCTCAATGATAGCAATATCGAATTCGTTGCCGTCAACGACCTTACCGACCCAAAAACTCTAGCTCACTTGCTCAAATACGACTCCATCCTGGGCAACTTGCCCCATAAAATCACGGCCGGTGCCGACAGCATCACGGTAGATAACAAGACCATCAAGGTTTTTGCCGAAAAAGACCCCGCTAAGCTACCGTGGGAGTCGGTGGGGGCGCAGGTCGTGGTTGAGTCCACGGGCCGCTTCACCGATGCCGCCGACGCTAAAAAGCACATGCGCGGCCCGGTGAAAAAGGTCATCATCTCAGCCCCCGCGAAAAATGAAGACGTCACCCTCGTGCTTGGAGTGAACGAACAGGTTTACGATCCCGCCAAACATCACATCATCTCCAACGCCTCCTGCACGACCAACTGTCTGGCTCCCATTGCCAAGGTCGTAAATGACAATTTCAAGATCATCAATGGGACCATGACCACGATCCACTCCTATACCAACGATCAGGTAATCCTGGACTTCCCGCACAAGGACTTGCGACGCGCCCGCGCGGCCGCGATCAACATGATTCCCACATCGACCGGTGCCGCCAAGGCGCTGAAGCTGGTCATTCCCGACCTGGCCGGGAAACTCGACGGCTTCTCCGTACGCGTACCCACCCCAAACGTCTCGGTGGTGGATCTGGTGACGTTTGTGGAAAAGAAGACGAGCAGAGAGGAAGTGAACGCAGCCCTGAAGAAGGCCTCCGAGATGGGTCCCCTAAAAGGCTATCTGGGCTACGAGGAAAATGAACTGGTCTCGTCCGACTTCAAGGGCGATGGCCGTTCTTCCATCGTGGATGCGCCCATGACTTTGGTGGTGGCAGGCAACTGCGTGAAGGTCATCTCCTGGTACGACAACGAGTGGGGTTACTCTTCCCGTGTTCGCGATCTGATCAGCTATCTGGGAAGCAAGGGCCTATAAGCTCGTGTGATGTGTTCGCGCTAGCCCGCGTGGGCGGCAAAACGCCTCCCCGCAGCAGCCAGTACGGCCGCGCTACCGCCAAAGGACGCCTGTCATGGCCAAGCTCTCCATCCGCGACCTCTCCCTTAACGATCACCGCGTCCTCATGCGGGTTGACTTCAACGTCCCGCTCGAAGATGGCCGGGTTATTGACGACACTCGCATCCGAGGAACTCTGCCCACCATTGAGTACGCCCTGCGGCGCGGGGCCCGGCTGGTGTTGGTCTCCCACCTGGGCCGGCCGCAAGGAAAGCCCAATCCTAAAATGAGCCTCAAACCGGTGGCGGAGCGCCTGCGCATGCTGCTCGACAAAGAATTGGCACCCGACGAAAACGTAGGCTTCTGTCCCGATTGCGTCGGACCGGAAGCCGAAGAAATGGCGGGACAGCTGGAAAAAGGCCAGACCTTACTGCTGGAAAATCTGCGCTTTCATCTCGAAGAGGAAAGCGACGACGAGAAGTTTTCCAAACAGCTTGCCAGCCTGGCCGACTACTACGTCAACGACGCGTTCGGCGCAGCCCATCGCGCCCATGCTTCGACGGTCGGCGTCACTAAATTCGTAAAGAAGTCGGCCGCCGGCTTGCTGATGGAAAAGGAACTCGAGTATCTGGGCAAAGTGCTGAAAAAACCGGAGCATCCCTTCCTCGCGATTCTGGGCGGGGCCAAGGTCAGCGACAAAATCGGCGTAATCCGCAATCTGCTGGATAAAATTGACGCTCTCATTATCGGCGGTGGCATGGCCTACACCTTCCTCAAAGCCCAGGGCGAGCCCGTCGGTAAGTCGATGGTCGAGCAAGACAAGCTTGACCTGGCGCGCCAACTCCTGCGGGAGGCAAAAAGCCACAAGATAAAATTCCTGTTGCCGGTTGACCACCTGGTAGCCGACAAGATCGACGCCACCGCCATCGTGCAAACCGTGGCCGGCGGCCACATCCCTGCCCATCTGATGGCGCTCGATATCGGACCAAAGTCGGTGGAGATCTTCAGCGAAGCCATCAGCCATGCCCGGACCATCGTTTGGAATGGACCCATGGGAGTATTTGAAGTGGCGCCCTTCGCCAAGGGGACCTTCAAAATCGCCCATGCCATTGCCGAAAACGCCGGAGCCACCTCGATCGTCGGCGGCGGCGACTCCGTATCAGCAGTGCACGCAGCGGGTGTGGCCGACAAGATCACGCATATCTCGACTGGCGGCGGGGCGTCACTGGAATTCCTCGAGGGAAAAAAACTTCCGGGCGTGGAAGCGCTCACTGACAAGAAATGAAGCGCCCGGCCGGCAGAACTGGTTCTCAGCGCGAGAACCTGGCGTTCTTGTTTTCCGCGGTTTAAGGTTCTCCGCGATTTAGGCTTGGTCTGGAAAGGACGTCATGCCTCGCAAAAAGTTAATGGCTGCGAACTGGAAGATGTATAAGAATCCCAATCAGACGCGAGACTTCTTCCGCGATTTCTTGCCCATGGTTGCCGGCCATACCCGCGACGAAATCGCCGTCTGCCCACCCTACATTGATCTATATGTTGCGATCGAAGCCGCCCAAGGCTCAAACGTCGCGATCGGTGCGCAAGATCTGCACTGGGAAAAAGAAGGCGCCTACACCGGCGAAATTTCTCCCGGCATGTTGCTCGATATCGGCTGCACCCATGTGCTGATCGGCCACTCCGAACGCCGCCAGTATTTCGGCGAAACTGACGACAAAGTAAATTTCAAGCTGAAAGCCTCGCTGGAAGCGGGACTTACGCCCGTCGTCTGCGTGGGAGAGGTTCTGGAAGAGCGCGAAGCCAATCTCACCGAAGACGTGTTGCGCCGCCAGTGCCTGCGCGCCTTTCACGCCATCTCCGGAAAAAAAGCCGCGAGGCTGGTGGTCGCCTACGAGCCGGTGTGGGCAATCGGAACCGGAAAAACTGCTACACCGCAGCTGGCAGCCGAAGCGCACCTGTTGATTCGCGGTGAAGCAGCCAAGGCTTTCGGTGAGGAGTTCTCGCAAACTCTCCGCATTCTGTACGGCGGCTCGGTAAAACCCGAGAATGTCGGGGCGCTAATGGCCGAAGAAGAGATCGACGGCGCTCTGGTCGGCGGCGCCAGTCTTGATCCGAAGTCGCTTGCTGCCATTGTCCACTACTGAGATTAAGCAACACTTTATGTTATAGATGTAAACATCAGAGCGGACATATACTTTCTGCTATTCATGGAACCCCTAAAATCTACGATCTAAAGTCAAACTCTGAAATCTGAAGCCCGTTGCCCGCTCCCTCGGCCCCGGCGTTACCAGCTCAGCTCATCCAGGAAAGCACTTCTCCGATATCCGCCACGGTGTTTGAGACCGTCCCGCGGGCCATGGACGGGCCAACGGCTACCGCATCACTGTGGTTTTCGAACCATACCAGGAACGAAGATTGCTCAGCTCCGGGCAGCCGTTGCTGGTTCAGCCAGTTGTAATATGCCCCCATGTCTCCGTCGACCAGGGACCCGACAGGATCGAGTTCCAGGCGATCGGAATTTCCGGACAGCAGCTCATACATTGGCTTCTGTCGTTGTCGTGGAGCGAAGCGGACCAGCAGGGTGAGCGGCTGGACCCTCCGCAGCACTTCGCGGGCTGTCCATTGCGCAAAGGTAGTGCTGAAAATTTGCGTGCCGGAGCCCTCGGTCAGCAGCTTGACCTGAAAGCGGTCCAGCACCGCATCCCCGGACCTGTCGAACCCGAGATCCGAAGGGCGCAATTGCGCCAGAAGCGTGCGCAGCGCCTCGGGTCCCATCCCCGGCCGGTCGGTTTCCGAGCGAATTTTGCGCAGCAGAGCCGCCCGTGCCGGCTCCAAGGCATCGTAGGAGACGCGCGTAAGCACGGGATCGTGGTCCGCCGCCTGCCCGCCGTCGATGTACCAGTGACCGTAGGCAACCGGATGCGCCTTGGCTCTGGCCGCCACTGCCCCCAGCAACTGCTTCAAACCGTTTTCCGGCTTGACCCGGCTGAAATACGCACCATGCGGACGCAGTTTGCGAAACAGGGCCTCGTCATGGGCTGCCACTCCCTGGCCGACGAGGGTAATTCCAAGCCGGGGCGCCGGCGGCGGTTCCGGCGGCACGGCCGCCTGCAATCGGCCAGCGTACTCTAGCGCCGCTGTGCGAAACGCATCCAGCTGGTGGGTAGTCCAGAGATAGCCTGATAGTTGTTCTACAAACTGGGCTGGCGCGTTGATCCAATCAGAGCTTTCCAGCTTGGGCGAAAGCTGGATTTGCGAGAAGCCCTCAAACCAGGTGTCCATCCGTTCGCTGGAAAGCGAATTCAGATTCGCCAGTTCCTTGCCCACTGCCCTGCGCTCAGCTGGGAACTTGAAATCGTAGTCGATCACCTCGCGCAACAGACTGGGTAAGAAGCTCAAGGGCAGACGCTGGAGCGCACCGATATATCCCGTGACCAGCTTTCTCGCCTCGGGAGGATACCCCTTGAACTGCTCCGGTTTGAGGTCGCGTGGAAGCATAGTCTCAACCCAGCATTTAGAACACCACTACAACAGTTCCGCTATCGGCTTGCCCTGGGCGAACGAAGCAGAAAATCCCAGCATCGACCCTAGGGTTGGTACCAGATCGGTCGGCTCGATGGGACGATCGAAAACCACTCCCTCGCGGGTCCCCGCGCCCATGGCCATCATCCAGGTTGTGCGGGAGAGCGCATCGCCGGTGCGATGATGCTGAAATCCGTTGCCCCCGGAATCGTCGTCCGAGTCGCGGCCAAAATCCGGCAGAATGAACAGGGTCGTGTTG
>Ga0193733_1000383_pt1 | contig 14970 bp, 12 predicted proteins | sample U1s2metaG_FD_145076 | JGI IMG/M metagenome (GOLD analysis project Ga0193733, IMG submission 145076) | Soil microbial communities from a riparian zone of the East river system, Colorado, United States - U1s2 | ecosystem: Environmental > Terrestrial > Soil > Riparian zone | place: USA: East River...
AGCCTCAAGGACCAGGACATCGCGGTGATCGCGCAGTACTTCAGCGGGCTCGCGCCCTCGCTCAGTACCGAGTCGCGGCCCTATACCTGGCTCACCGCACACTGACGCAGCCGCCCACCGCCTAGCCCCCTTAAGGCTCCCATAAGGCGCCTCTCCTATGTTACGCGCCAAGGCCCACGGGACTTTCCCCCACGGAGTATTGCCATGAACCTGCTGAGTCTCATCAAGAAGCCGCTCATTGCCGCAGTCCTCGGCGCGGCCACGGTTGGTGTGCCGGTCGGTGCGCTGTACGTCGCCGGCGCGACGCGCGCGGTGGCCACCTCCGCGCTGGCGACGCCGGCGCCCGCCGCCAACCCGGCCACGATGCTCCCGGATTTCAGCACCATGGTGCAGAAGTACGGTCCCGCCGTGGTCAACATCAGTGTGGTCAGCAAGATGTCAGCGTCGCTGAACTCGCAGGGTGATGACTCCGACGGCAACGACAGCCCCAGCGACAACAATCCCTTCGGTCCCAACAGTCCGTTTGCGCCGTTCTTCCACGGCCAGCCGTTCCAGATGCCACAGCCGCAACCGATGCGGGGTGAAGGCTCGGGATTCATCATCAGCCCGGACGGCGTGATCATGACCAACGCCCACGTTGTCAACGGCGCGAGCGAAGTGACCGTGCGCCTCACCGACCGGCGCGAATACACCGCCAAGGTCGTCGGCGTCGATCCGAAATCGGATATCGCGATCATCAGGATCGGTGCCAAGGATCTGCCGACGGTGAAGCTCGGCGACTCGCGCACACTGAAGGTCGGCGAATGGGTGCTCGCGATCGGCGCGCCGTTCGGCTTCGAGAACAGCGTCACCGCGGGCATCGTGAGCGCCAAGGGCCGCACGCTCGAATCCGGCTACGTGCCCTTCATCCAGACCGACGTGCCGATCAACCCGGGTAACTCCGGCGGCCCGCTGTTCAACATGCGCGGCGAGGTCGTCGGCATCAACTCGCAGATCTACAGCCGCAGCGGCGGCTACATGGGCGTGTCGTTCTCCATCCCGATCGATGTCGCCATGCAGGTGGGCCAGCAGCTGCAGACCACCGGCCATGTCACGCGCGGCAAGCTCGGTGTGGTGATCCAGGCCGTCACCCAGGGGCTGGCGGATTCGTTCGGCCTGCCGCAGCCGCAAGGGGCGCTGGTGTCGAGCGTGGAGAAGGGCGGACCGGCGGAACGCGCCGGAATCGAATCCGGCGACGTGATCCTCAAGCTCAACGGCCAGCCGCTCAAGGACTCCTCCGAGCTGCCGGTGCAGATCGCGGCCGTCGCGCCGGGCATGAGCGTGAATCTGGAAATCTGGCGCAATCACGCCACGCGTGAGGTCGCGGTCAAACTCGGTGCGATGGAGGAGCAGCGCACCGCCGCGAACGCCGGTTCGCACCAGGAAGGCGGCAAGCTGGGACTTGCGGTGCGTCCGCTCACCGCGGACGAGCAGCGTGGGGCCAACATGAAGGGCGGGCTGGTGGTCGAGCGCGTCAGCGGTCCCGCGGCCGAGGCCGGCATTCAGCCGGGCGACGTCGTGCTGGCTGCCAACGGTTCCCCGCTGAACAACGCCGAGGAGTTGCGCAGCGCGGTGGAGAAATCCAAGGGGCACATCGCACTGCTGATCCAGCGCGGCGAGACACGGCTGTTCGTGCCGGTACGGGTGGGCTAGCCGTTGGTCACCAGCGCCGCCATCAGCTCGTTCACCGGCAGGGCGTCGAGCTGAGCAGGCCTGGCGAACAGCGCCTTGATGCGCTCGGCCTGCTTCGCTGCGAAATGCGCATCCACTGAAGCGGTGAATTTACCGACCAGCAGCGGCATGCCCTCGGCGCGGCGCTTGCGGTGGCCGATCGGGAAATCGACCTGCACGCGCGTGCTGCGGCTGCCGTCGCGGAAGAACACCTGCACGGCATTGCCGATGTAGCGCTTGTCGGGGGCGTAGTACTCCTGCGTGAACGTCGGGTTCTCGCGCACCTGCATCTTGGCGCGCAGCGCGTCGATGCGCGCATCGGCGGCGACGCCGTCCTCGTAGTCCGCCGCGGTGAGGCGCCCGAAAATCAGCGGCACCGCGACCATGTACTGGAGGCAGTGATCGCGGTCGGCGGGATTGGCGAGCGGTCCGGTCTTGTCGATGATGCGCACGCCCGGCTCCTGGGTCTCGATGACGATGCGCTCGATGTCGGCGAGCCGATCCCTGACCTGCGGATGCAGGGTCATCGCCGCCTCGACCGCCGTCTGGGCGTGGAACTCGGCCGGGTACGAGATCTTGAACAGCACGTTCTCCATGACGTAGCTGCCGAAGGGCTGCGGCAGTGAGAACGCCTTGCCCTTGAAGAGCACGTCGTAGAAGCCCCAGGTCTTCGCCGACAGCGCCGACGGGTAGCCCGTCTCCCCGGTGAGCGCGATGAGCGCATGGCGCACCGCGCGGCTGGTGGCATCGCCCGCCGCCCAGCTCTTGCGCGAGCCGGTGTTGGGGGCGTGCCGGTAGGTGCGCAGCGCGCCGCCGTCGATCCAGGCGTTGGAAACCGCGTTCACGACCTGATCAAGGCTGGCGCCGAGCATGCTCGCCACCACCGCGGACGAGGCGACGCGCACCAGCAGCACGTGATCGAGTCCCACGCGGTTGAAGCTGTTCTCGAGCGCCAGCACTCCCTGGATCTCGTGCGCCTTGATCATGGCAGTGAGCACCTCGCGCACGCTCGGCGGGGCCCTGCCCGACATGACGGCGTTGCGCGCCAGGTAATCCGCCACCGCGAGAATGCCGCCGAGATTGTCCGACGGGTGGCCCCACTCGGCGGCGAGCCAGGTGTCGTTGAAGTCCAGCCAGCGGATCATCGCGCCGATGTTGAAGGCCGCCTGCACCGGGTCGAGCTCGAAGGAGGTGCCCGGGACACGCGCGCCGCCCGGCATCACCGCTCCCGGCACCACCGGACCCAGGAGTTTGCGGCAGGCCGGATACTTCAGCGCCTGAAACCCGCAGGCGAGGGTGTCCATGAGGCAGTAGCGCGCGGTGTCGTACGCCAGCTCGCTCTCCACGGTGAAATTGCGGGCGTAGCCGGCGATGGCGCTGAGCACGGCGTCGGGTTCGGGACGCTGCGCAGACCTGCTGTCGGGTGCGGACATGGGGGGTGAAGCTACCTGCGCTGCTCGATGGGAACGAACCTGAGGTTCTCGGGGCCGGTGTAGTGGGCGGCCGGCCGGATGATCTTGCCGTCGATGCGCTGCTCGATGACGTGCGCCGCCCAACCGGTGGTGCGGGCGATGACGAACAGCGGCGTGAACATCTCCTTCGGTACGCCCATCAGGTGATACGAGACCGCCGAGTACCAGTCGAGGTTGGCGAACAGGTTCTTGGCCTCGTGCATCACCGACTCGATGCGTTCGGCGATGGCGAACATCTTCATGTCGCCCGCTTCCTTCGAGAGGCTGCGCGCTACCTCCTTGATCACCTGGTTACGCGGATCGGCGAGGGTATACACCGGGTGCCCGAAACCGATGACGACTTCGCGCCGTGCGAGGCGCGCGCGGATGTCGGCATCCGCGGCCGCGGGCGTGTCGTAACGTTTCTGGGTTTCCAGCGCATTCTCGTTGGCGCCGCCGTGCTTCGGTCCGCGCAGCGCGCCGATCGCGCCGGTGATGCAGGAATAGATATCGGCGCCGGTGCCGGCGATGACGCGTGCCGCAAACGTGGAGGCGTTGAACTCGTGCTCGGCGTACAGGATCAGCGAGGTGTGCATGGCGCGCACCCAGGAGGGCGGCGCGGGTCTGCGATGCAACAGGTGCAGGAAGTGCGCGCCGACGGAGTCATCCGCGGTCTCGACCCGGATGCGCTCCCCACCGTGGCTGAAGTGATACCAATAGGCGAGCATCGAGCCGAGGGATGCGATCAGGCGGTCGGCGATGTCACGCGCGCTGGCGGCGGCATGATCCTCCTTCTCCGGCAGCAGGCAGCCCAGGACGGAGGTGCCGGTGCGCAGCACGTCCATCGGATGCGCCGCCGCCGGCAGCGCCTCGAGCACCGTGCGCACGGCGTCCGGCAGGGCGCGCAGGGACTTGAGTTTCGCCTTGTAGGCGGCGAGTTCGGCGCGGTTGGGAAGTTTCTCGTGGATCAGCAGGTAGGCGATCTCCTCGAACTCGCAGCTGCCGGCGATCTCGAGAATGTCGTAGCCCCGATAGTGCAGATCGTTGCCGGTGCGCCCGACCGTGGACAGCGCGGTGTTGCCCGCGGTCACGCCCGACAGCGCCACGGACTTCTTGGGCTTGAAGGCGCCGGTCTCAGTCATCGCTGGCTTTCCCGAACAGCTCGTCGAGCTTCTTTTCGTACGCGTGGTAGCCGAGCACTTCGTAGAGCTCCTCGCGCGTCTGCATCAGGTCGAGCACGCTGCGCTGCGTGCCGTGCCGGCGGATCGCGCCGTACACCGTGACCGCAGTCTTGGCGGCGGCGCGAAATGCGGACAGTGGATACAACACCAGGCGCACGCCCGCGCTGCCCAGTTCCGCGGTGCTGAACAGCGGGGTCTGGCCGAACTCGGTGATGTTGGCGAGCACCGGCACCTTGATGCTCGCGGCAAACTGCCGGTATTCGTCGAGCGTCGTCAGGGCTTCCGCGAAGATCATGTCGGCGCCCGCTTCCGAGTACGCCGCCGCGCGCTCCAGCGCCGCGTTCTGGCCCTCTCCCGCATGCGCGTCGGTGCGCGCCATGATGACGAACTCGCCGTCGGTGCGGGCATCGACCGCGGCCTTGAGGCGATCGACCATCTCGGCGGCGGACACCAGCGCCTTGCCCGGGCGGTGGCCGCAACGCTTGGCGGACACCTGATCCTCCAAATGCATGCCGGCGGCTCCGGCGCGGATCAGCTCCGCGCAGGTCCGGGCGATGTTGAAGGCGCTACCGAAGCCGGTATCGGCATCGACCAGCAGCGGCAGCGCGCACGCCGCACTGATGCGCCGCACGTCCTCGCAGACGTCATTGAGCGAGGTGATGCCGAGGTCCGGCAGGCCGAAGGACGCGTTGGCGACTCCCGCACCGGACAGGTAGATCGCCCGAAAGCCCGCGTCTTGCGCCAGCAGCGCCGCATAGGCGTTGGTCGTCCCGACGACCTGCAGGGGGCGCTCGACCTCGACCGCGGCCCGCAGGCGGGCGCCGGCGCTGACTGATCGCTGCGACATGATAAGGACCTCGAAAGAGGACCGATATTCTATACGGGGCGCACGGCGGCGGACCAGCCGCGCCCTAACCTACTCGCGGGTAGGAAGAGGGAATCGCTTCAGGCGATGCGCACCACGGTGCGGCCGGTGACAGCGCCTTCGAGGTAAGCGGCAAACGCCCCGGGCAGCTCATCGAAGGCGATGGTGCGCGTGACGATCCGCTCGAGGTGCCGGGGTCGCAGGTCCGTGGCGATGCGCTTCCAGACCGCCAGCCGCCATTCGCGCCGCGTCGCGGAGGAGTTGATGCCGAGGAGGGACACGCCGCGCAGGATGAACGGCATCACGGTCGTGTTGAGCTCCGCGCTGCCCGCCATGCCGATGCTGGCGATGTTGCCCCAGAAGTCCACGGTACGCGTGAGCCAGGCGAGAACCTCGCCGCCCACATTGTCGACGGCGCCGGCGAAGCGGGCATTCTCCAGGGGACGGGAGCCGAGGTTGAGGTCCTGGCGCGTGAGCACCTCCGCCGCACCCAGCTCCTTCAGGTAGTCCGCCGCGGCCGCCTTGCCGCTCACGGCCACCACCCGGTAGCCGCGGGCGGCGAGCATGTCGACCGCGATGCTGCCTACGCCTCCGGAGGCGCCGGTGACCGCGATCGGCCCCCCTGCGGGGGACTGGCCGTTCCGTTCCATGCGGTGGATGGCGAGTGCCGCGGTGAATCCCGCGGTGCCGAGCGCCATGGCGGTGAAGGCGTCGAGTCCTTCCGGCATCGGAATCACGCAGTCTCCCGGCACGCGCGCGAACTGCGCGTAGCCGCCATCGTGCGTCTCCGACAGCCCGCAGCCGGTCACGAGCACCGCATCGCCTGCCCGATAGCGCGCATCGCTCGAGGCCTCGACGACGCCCGCAAGGTCGATGCCGCCGACCAGCGGGTAGCGGCGCAGGATCTTGCCGGCCCCGGTCGCCGCGAGCGCGTCCTTGTAGTTGATGTCGGAGTGGCTGACCCGGATCACGACCTCCCCGGGTGCGAGGTCATCGAGCGTGACGGGCTCGAAGCGGGCGGCAATCTTGCCCCCTTCCGAATGAATGCGGAACGCCGTGAATTTGGAAGTCATGATAGACCCTAACGCCGTGCCACCGCCGGCGGCAAGTGCGGACACTCAGCGCCGGCCCAGCCGCTCGAGCCACACCATGAGACCCTGGGTGTTGAGTTCAAGGTCCCCCTCCATGACCTCCTCGATGGCGGCATCGGTGAGCGCGCAGCCGTGGCGGCGCGCCAGATCGAGCCACAGATCACGCATCGCGGCGCGGATGCCGGCGGCCGGGTCGGCATCCTGCGCGTGAGCGCGCGCGATGCGGGCCAGCTCCTGCACCTGCGGCTTGAGGAGCTCGCCCAGGCGCGGCACGCCGGTCACCCGGCTGAAATGCATGAGGTACATGGACTCGGGCCGGTAGGCCAGCATCCGGTCGATGGAGGCGATGAGCTGGTCCGGATCGAACTGTGAGGGCGGGGTGGTCGGGGTGATGAAGGCGCCGTACTGCGTATCGAGTGCCCGGTAGGAGATGCCGAACGTGTCGCCTGGAAAAATGCTGGCGTGAGCCTCGTCCACGACCGCATAGTGGTGCAGCGCGTGCCCCGGCGTGTGGATGAGCTCGAGCGTACGGCCAGCGAGGCTCACGCGCTCACCGTCCTCAACCACGCGCACGCGCGCCGCCGGAATCGGCACCAGCTCGCCGTACAGGCGCTGCAGGCGTTCCTCGCCGTAGACGGCCCTGGAGCCCGCAATCAGCTTGGTGGGGTCGAGCATGTGCGGCGCGCCGCGCGGATGCAGCACCGCACAGGCGTTGGGGAGCTCGCGCATCAGCCGGCCCGCCCCTCCGGCATGATCCAGATGCACGTGCGTCAGCAGCACGAAGTCGACCGCCTCGCGCGCGATGCCCAGTTCAGCGAGCGCGGCCAGCAGGTAGGGGACGGATGCGTTCGTCCCCACATCGACAAAGGCGGCGCGACCGGACTCAACAATAATATGCGCGGCGGCGTGCCCCGGGTACAGGTACTCGGCATCGACGGCGCTGATGCCGTGCGGGTGTCGATACAGTCGCGGCTTCAAGGGAACGTCGACCTGCGCGGCGTGTCGCTGAGCGTTGTACGCATCCTAACCTGTACACTAGCTTAGACGCATGACCGATCATTGCTCATTCCCCACGGCGCTGGCCGTGTGTGCCGCGGCGGGTCTTGCCGCGCTGTCCGCATCCGTGTCCGTTGCCCAGCAGGCGGCCGCCCCGCAGCACCGCGAGCGCGGCAGTCTGGTGTTCGAGAACACTCCGCTCCCCGACACGGCGCTCATGGCGCGCCTGGAGCGCTACCAGCAGTCGCGCGAGGCGACGTTCCTCGACTGGCTTGCCGACGGCCGCATGCTGGTCGCGACGCGCTTCGGCGACACCGAACAGCTGCACCGCGTTGCCGCGCCGCTCGGCATGCGCGAGCAGCTCACGTTCTATCAGGACCCGATCGAGTGGGCGCGCGCGGCGCGCACCGGCAGCGGCTTCGTGTTCCTCAAGGATCAGGGGGGCGATGAGAACGCGCAGCTGTACTACCAGGGCGGCAGCGGCAGCGTGCGTCAGCTCACCAGCGGCAACTTCATTCACGGCAGCCCGGTGTGGGCGCACGACGGCAGGCGCGTCGCCTTCTACGGCAATGACCGCGACTCGCTCAGTTACGACGTATACGTTGCCGATGTGACCACCGGCGCCGCGCCGCAGCTGCTGGTCGGCGGCCGCCAGGACACCTGGTACCCGCTCGACTGGTCGGCCGACGACAGCAAGCTCCTGGTATGGAGATACGTTTCCATCAGCGAGAGTTATCTGTACCTCGCGGACGTGTCCACCGGCACGCTCACGGCCCTGGACGACAGCGGCCGCAAAGTCGGCATCCGCATGGCGAAGTTCGCTCCCGACGGCCGCGGCGTGTACCTGCTGACCGACGAGGACGGCGAGTTCGTACAGCTCAAACTCAAGGATCCGGTCACTCACCAGAGCCGCGCCGTCACGCCCGCCACCGGCTGGGACGTCGAAGACTTCGACGTCAGCAGCGACGGACGCTACGTGGCTTATGTTGTCGATGACGATGGCCGCAGCCGCCTCACGGTGCTCGATACCCAGGCGAGACTCGAACTCGCGCCCGCCGGGCTTCCGGAAGGGCGCATCGGCAACCCGCGCTTCGACCGCAGCGGGCGCAAACTCGCGCTGTCGGCGGAATCGGCGCTCGCGCCGCGCGATGTCTACGTCTACGACCTCGAGCACGGCAACCTCGAGCGCTGGACCAAGAGTGAGCCGGGCCCCCTCGATGTGGGCACGCTCACGGCGCCCGAGCTCATCCACTATCCCACCTGGGATCGCATCGGCCGCCGCGCGCGCATGCTGTCGGCGTATGTCTACCGGCCACGCACGGCGGCAGGTCCGTGCCCGGTGGTCATCGACATTCACGGGGGGCCTGAGTCGCAGTACCGCCCGGGCTGGGATCCGTTCGTGCAGTTTCTCGTCAACGAGCTCGGCTACGCCGTGGTCGCGCCCAACGTGCGCGGCTCATTTGGTTATGGCAAGACCTTCCTCGCCCTCGACAACGGCGTGCTGCGCGAGGACGCGGTGCGTGACATCGGCTCGCTGCTGGTGTGGATCGGCGTGCAGCCGCAGTTCGATCGCGATCGGCTCGCCGTGATGGGCGGCTCGTACGGGGGCTACCTGGTGCTCGCATCCCTCATCGCGTATGGCGAGCGCCTGCGCGGCGGCATCGACCTCCTCGGGATCAGCAACTTCGTCACGTTCCTGCGCAACACTGCAGCCTACCGGCGCGATCTGCGGCGCGCCGAATACGGCGACGAGCGCGACACCAGCATGCGGGTGTTCCTCGATCGCATCTCCCCGCTGACCAACGCCAGCCGCATCAAGAAGCCGCTGCTGGTGGTGGCGGGGTCCAACGACCCGCGCGTGCCGGTCTCCGAGTCCGAGCAACTGGTCTGGAGCGTGCGCGCGGCCGGCGGTGAGGTGTGGTATCTGCTCGCGAAGGACGAAGGACACGGCTTCAGGAAGAAGCCCAACCGCGACGCGTACCTGCAGACCGCCGCGAGCTTTCTGCAGAAGCTGGCGCACTGACGGTGCGCCGCCCGAATTCGCGTGTTCGATTGCACGGACTCACGGAGCGCGAAACCCGAAGCTTCGTCGAATTGCATCCCGGCTCGCGGCGCCTGCATCAGCGGGCGCTGAAATCGCTCGTGGGCGGCGTGCCCATGCCGTGGATGGCACGCTGGGCCGGCGGGTTTCCGATCTACGCGGCTCACGCCGCTGGTGCTCGAATCACGGACGTCGACGGATATTCGTACGTTGATCTTTGCCTCGGCGACACCGGGGCGATGGGCGGCCACAGTCCGGAGGTCCTCGTCCGCGCGATGCAGGACCGCATCGCAGACGGCATCACCATGATGCTGCCCACCGAAGACGCCATTTGGGTCGGCGAGGAACTGGCGCGGCGATTCGGGCTGAGCAGCTGGCAGTTTACCCTGACGGCCACCGACTCGAATCGCTCTGCATTGCGACTGTGCCGACAGATCACCGGGCGCCGCAAGGTCCTGGTATTCAGCTACTGTTATCACGGCACGGTGGATGAGGCGTTCGCGGTCCGGGGCCACGACGGAGTTACACGCTCGCGCGCGGGCAACGTTGGGCCGCCGATCGATCCCAGCGAAACCACGCGTGCGGTCGAATTCAACGACGTTGAACAGTTGGAGCGGGCGTTGGCCGACGGAACGGTCGCTTGCGTGCTGACCGAGCCCGCCATGACCAACATGGGGATTGTGCTGCCCCAGCCCGGCTACCATGAGGCGCTGAGGAAACTCACCCGACGATACGGGACACTGCTCATCCTCGACGAGACTCACACGTTCTCCGCCGGCCCGGGCGGCTGCACGCGCGCCTGGGGACTGGAGCCGGACGTCGTGACGATTGGCAAAGCCATCGGCGGCGGCATACCGGCGGGCGCGATTGGCATATCCGCAGACGTGCTGGAACGGGTGTTGTCGCAGGGCGACGCAGACTATGAAGACACCGGAGGAGTCGGGGGCACGCTGGCGGGGAATGCGCTGTCCGTGGCGGCCATGCGCGCGACACTCGAGCATGTCCTGACGGCGGAAAAATACGCCGTAATGATTCCCCTGGCGACGCGTCTGCGAGAGGGGCTGGAGTCCCTGCTAGCCGCCCGGGCGCTGCCGTGGAACGTGACGCAGCTCGGCTGCCGAGCCGAATACCGCTTTCAGCCCACGCCCGCCACGAACGGCACTAGCGCGCACGCCGCCGGCGACCCAGCGCTGGAAGCCTATCTGCACCTGTACCTGCTTAACCGCGGCGTGCTGATCACTCCTTTCCACAACATGGTGCTGATATCGCCGGACACCAGCGTCGAGGACATCGAACGTCACAACGAGCTGTTCACGGCTGCGGTGGATGAGCTGGCGGGAAGCTCACCGTCACCGTGAGTCCCTTGCCCGAAGGCCCGTCGGCGAGCGCGATCGTCGCGCCGTGGCCTTCCGCGATCGTCTTGACGATCGACAGGCCGAGCCCGCTGCCGGGAGGTGCAGTCCCGGCGCGACGGTAGAAGCGATCGAACACCCGCTCGCGCTCCGCAGCTGGAATGCCCGGACCGTCGTCGCTCACCGTGAGACGCGCGCCCCTGGCGTCACCCGCGGCTTCCTCGACGGACACGTCGACCCGGCCGCCGGCGGGGGTGTAACGCACGGCGTTGTCCACCAGGTTGCGCAGCAGCGTGCGCAAGGCGTCCGGATCGCCGTGCACGCTCGCCGGCTGCGCCGCCGAGACGCCCAGGTCGATGCGGCGCGCATCGGCGAGCGCCACGAGCTCGGCTACCACCTCGCGCGCCAGGTCATCGAGGCGCACCGCCACGCGTTGCGCTTCCGCCCGCGGCTCCTGGCGGGCGAGCGCCAGCATCTGTTCGACCAGGCGGATGGCACGCTGCACGCCCGCCGACAGGGTCTCCATCGCCGCGGCGCGCTCGGCGTCCCCGCTCGCCCGCGCGAGCATGCCCATCTGCAGGTGCAGCGCCGTCAGGGGCGTGCGCAGCTCGTGCGCGGCGTCGGCCATGAAGGCGCGCTCGCGCTCCAGCGCGGCCCGCAGGCGTCCGAGCAGATCGTTGAGCGCGCTGACGAGGGGCTGTACTTCGTCCGGCAGGCGCGAGTCCGGCAGGGAGTCGAGGGCGTCGACGCGCCGTGCCTTCACCAGCGCCGTGAGGCGCTGCAGGGGCTCGAGCGCGTGCCCGACCGCCAGCCAGATCAACAGCGCCAGCACCGGCAGCAGCAGCGCGAACGGCTTGAGCGTCTGCAGCGCCAGCTCCGCGGCGCGCTGCTGGCGTACGCTCATCGGCTGCGCCACCTGGATGACCTTGGTGAGAGCCTGCACCCCGAACACCCGCCAGCGCCCTTCGCTGGTGGAGACGGTGGCGAACCCGAGGGTGGTGATCTGCGGCAGCACCGCGTGCCGCCGCGACAGATACACCCGTACGCCGTCGAGCGACCACACCTGCACGACGAAGTCGTAGGCCGCGTCCGCCGCAGGAAACTGCGGCGCGAGCAGGTACTCCACCGGCTGGTCGCGCAGGATGAGCGCGGTCTGCCGCAGGTGGTAATCGAAGAAAGCGTCCGCTTCGCTCAACGCGTTGCGGTACACGATCCAGCCGCCCGCGGCGCCGACGAACACCACGCCGGCCAGGAGCCATGCCAGCAGGCGCGCGCGCAGCGAGCTCATGGCGCGGGCCTCACCCGATACCCCACGCCGCGCACGGTGAGAATGAACTGCGCCCCGAGCTTGCGGCGCAGCCCGTGGATGTGAACTTCCACGGCGTTGCTCTCCACTTCCTCGCCCCAGCCGTACAGACGCTCTTCGATCTGGGCGCGCGACAGGATCACCCCCGGCCGCTCCAGCAGCAGTTGCAGCAGCGCGAATTCCCGCGGCGACAGCGCGATCTCGGCGCCGTCGCGCGTGACGCGATGAGTCGCCGGGTCCAGCACCACGCCCAGGTACTCGATTCGCGGCGCCGAGCGGCCGGCCTTGCGGCGCAGCAGCGCGCGGATGCGCGCCGCCAGCTCGTCCAGATCGAAGGGCTTGATGAGGTAGTCATCCGCCCCGGCATCCAGTCCCTGCACGCGATCGGAGACCGCATCGCGCGCCGTGATGATGAGCACCGGCACGGCCAACCCGCGCTCGCGCAGGACCTTCAGCAGCTTCAGCCCGTCGCTCCCGGGCAGACCCAGATCGAGCAGCACCAGCTCGAAGGGCTCGGTGCGCAGCACCTGGGCGGCGGCCTCGGCGTCGTGCACCCAGTCCACGGCGAAGCCATCGCGCTTCAGTCCGGCGCGGATCGCCTCCCCGATCATGGCATCGTCCTCTACCAGCAGCAGTCTCACGATGTGCGAAGTATGATCAATCGCGACTGCGATCGCGCAAGGAGCTCGCTTGAGTGCCGTCGAACGTCTGGTGCAGGACGCGGCAACCCTGGGAGTCGTCTTAAGCGACGGCGACGCCAGGCGCCTGTTCACGCTGCTCGATGAGCTCGCGCGCTGGAACCGCACTTACAACCTGACGGCGATCACCACCCCCGCCGCGATGCTCACGCACCACCTGCTCGACAGCCTCGCCATTCATCCCGACCTTCAGGGCACGCGCATTGCAGACGTGGGTACCGGCGCCGGGTTTCCGGGCCTGCCGCTGGCGCTGTGCAACCCCGCGCGGCAGTTCACCCTCATCGACTCTACGGCCAAGAAAATCCGCTTCGTTTCCCATGCGGCGCATGCGCTGGGACTGACCAACGTGACGGCGGTGCACGCACGCGCGGAAAGCGTCAAGCCCGAGGCGCCATTCGACACGGTGGTGGTGCGCGCGCTGGCGCCGCTGCCGCAGATGCTCGCGCAGGTCGCGCCGCTGTGCGGCCCGCTAAGCCGCGTGCTGGCGATGAAGGGCCGCTGGCCGGCGGAAGAACTCGCCGCGCTCCCTGCGCCCTGGCGCCTCGCCGGCTCACGCCAGCTCAGCGTCCCGGGGCTCGCCGAGGCGCGCTGCGTGATCGTGCTGACGAGCGCCTGAGGCAAGCCGCCGTGCCCCTCAATCCGATCACCACAACCTGGCCGCTGTTACTGGGCATGGGCATCCTCATGCTGGGGGCGGGCCTGCAGGGGACGATCCTCGGGCTGCGCGCCACGCTCGAAGGATTTCCCACGCCGGTCACCGGGCTGGTCATGTCCTGCTACTACGTGGGGTATCTGCTCGGCACTCTCATCGCGCCGCGGCTGCTGCGCCGGATCGGGCACGTGCGGGTGTTTGCAGCGCTCGCAGCCCTCGCATCGGTTGCGAGCCTGGTACACGCCTCATGGGTCCATCCTCTGCCCTGGGGCGCCATGCGCCTGATTTCCGGACTGTGTTTCGCCGGCATCTACGTCGTCGCCGAGAGCTGGCTCAATCATCGCGCCACCCGCACGAATCGCGGCCGGCTGCTGGCCGTGTACATGCTGGTCCTGTATGTCGGCCTTGGCGCAGCCCAGTTCCTGCTGCTGCTGTCGAGCCCGCAAACGGCCGCCCCCTTCATGCTGGTCTCGGCACTGATCTCGCTCGCGATGGTGCCGATCCTCGCGTCCGCGCAGCAAACGCCCGAACGCGCCGTCCCGCACCCCGTGCGCTATCGCGACCTGTACCGCAATTCGCCGCTTGGCGTGGTGGCGGTCGCCGTATCGGGAATGATTTCCTCCATCATCTTCGCGATGGGCCCGGTCTACGCGCGGCTCAGCGGTTCCGGGACCCCGGGGGTGGCCGTATTCATGGCGGTCAGCATTCTCGCGGCGGTGCTCACCCAATACCCCGTCGGCAGAGTGTCGGACCGCATGGATCGGCGCACGGTCATCGCCAGCGTCTGCACGCTCGCAACGCTGGTGGCGGTCAGCATCGTGGCGTTCGGCCCCCTGCCTCGACCGGTATTTCTGGTGCTGGCGGCGCTCTTCAGCGGCTCGGCGCTGACGCTCTATTCCCTGGCCGTCTCGCATGTGAACGACAAGCTCGAGCCGGCGCAGATGGTGGCAGCGAGCAGCGCCCTGCTGCAGATGAACGGCACGGCGGCGGCCGTCGGGCCGGTGCTGGCGGGAAGCCTGATGGCCGCCTTCGGGCCGAGGGCTTACTTCGCGACGCTGGCGACCCTGACTGGAGCTCTGACGGTCTACGATCTGTGGCGCAAAGCCAAGCGCAGTCCGGTACCGCGCGCCCAGAAAGGTCCGTTCATCAACACGCAGCAGATCGTGAACTGCGCCGGGCTCGATCCCGGCGGCGTCCAGGTCGCGCCGTCCGGGTCAGTCAAAGCTGCAGAGGCAGCGCAGTTGTCGCCTTGATGACGGCGAGCGCAATCGAGGAGTTCACCGACTGCACTCCGGGAAAGCGCGACAGGTGATCGAGGAAGAACGCCTCGTAGGCCTTGATGTCCCGGCACACGATGCGCAGCAGGAAATCCGTCTCCCCCATCAGCGTGTAGCACTCGAGGATCTCCCGGTGTGCACGCACGGCCTGCTCGAAGCGCAGCAACGCGTCGCGACCGTGACCGGCGACCTTCACGTGCGAGAACACCATGACCGAGAGCCCGAGCTTCTCGCGGTCGAGCAGTGCCACGCGCTTCTCGATCACGCCGAGCTCCTCGAGACGGCTGATGCGCCGCCAGCAGGTCGATGCGCTCATGCCTAAGCGCTCCGCGACCTCAGCCGCCGAAAAG
>Ga0193733_1000385_pt1 | contig 14944 bp, 14 predicted proteins | sample U1s2metaG_FD_145076 | JGI IMG/M metagenome (GOLD analysis project Ga0193733, IMG submission 145076) | Soil microbial communities from a riparian zone of the East river system, Colorado, United States - U1s2 | ecosystem: Environmental > Terrestrial > Soil > Riparian zone | place: USA: East River...
AAGGCCTGCCGCCCCCAGCCCGCCCGTCGGTTCGACGATGATTTTCATGCGCTCCCACAAGTAGAGCATCGCCCGAACGAGCTCGGCATCGGTCACTGTCACCATGTCGTGCACGTAGCGCAATACCAGCGGGAAGGTCAGCCGGCCGAGCGAGTGGGTGCGAGCGCCGTCGGCGATGGTGTCCGGGTTGTAGCAGCTCTGCAGCGTCTTCGTTTTGAACGAACGCGTCGCATCGTCTCCCGCTTCGGGCTCCACGCCGATCACCTTGCAGCCGGGCGAGAGATGAGACGCCGCCACCGCGCAACCCGAGATCAGCCCGCCGCCGCTGCAAGGCACGAACAGGTAATCGAGCGGCCCCGCGTCCTCGATCAGCTCTTTCGCCGCCGTGCCCTGCCCCGCGATCACATGGGGATGATCGAAAGGCGGGATCACGGGAAGCTCGCGCTCGCGCGCGACCCTCTCGGCCACCTCCTCGCGCACTTCCTTGTGCTTGTCATAGAGCACGATTTCGGCGCCGTAGCCGCGCGTCGCCTCGAGCTTGACGGCGGGAGCATCGGCCGGCATCACGATGGTGACGCGGATGCCGAGGAGCTTTCCCGCGAGAGCTACGGCCTGCGCGTGGTTACCTGAGGAGTAGGCAAGTACGCCTCGTTTGCCCTCATCGGGGGCCAGTCGCGACATCGCGTTGTAGGCGCCGCGAAACTTGAACGCTCCCATGCGCTGGAGGTTCTCGCACTTGAAAAACACCTCTGCGCCGGTGCGCTCGTCGACGGTGCGCGAAGTCATCACGGGTGTGCGGTGCGCGTGGCTCGCGAGCCGCTCCGCGGCGGAGGCGATGTCGGCGTAGCTTACGGCGAGAGCAGTCTTGTCGGGGGCGTTCATCCGAATGCGACGATTCAGCCCCGGATTTTACGCCGAGACCAAGTCTGGCGAGCGTCGGGCCTCAGCCAGCGCCCGAGCAGCTTTCGCCGCGCGCCGGCCGACTCGGTCAGCACGCAGGTATCGGCGTCCACGCGCTTGAGCTGCGCCTCGAAGCTCATCAGCTCGTCGCGGCGAAAGGCGTGTATCCCGACGCGCTCTCCCGCGCGGCGCCTGGCCAGGGCCGCGTCCAGTCCCGTCTGTCCGGGTCGCAGCCCGTCCACCGCGACGACCAGATCGCCGGCGGCGATGCCCGCCTCCTGCGCCGCGCCGCCTTCGAGCACGTGGGTGACGGCGGTGTCATCGCCTTGCGCTCGCGCGCGAATGCCGAGCATCGCGAGCCCCGCAGCGTTTTTCGAGCCGGCCGGCTTGCCGCCCTTGTCCTGAGCCGACTCTGCCGCACGCAGTTCCATTTCCACCCCATGCGTCGCGAGCAGCGCCTTCAGCGGCAATTCGCGCGCCGAGCGCAGCCAATCGTCGAAACAGCGTTCCAGCTTGAGACCGGTGGCCTCCCCGGCGAGGCGTTCAATGCCGTCCTCCTCGACACCGACTCCGGTGAGCCCGTGGCGCCGCCACAGCGCGCGCATGACGTCATCGAGGGATTTCCTCCCCCGGGTTTTGTCGCGGATGAGCAGGTCAAGGCACAGCGCGACGAGGCTTCCCTTGTCGTAGTAGCTGACGATCGCGTTCGGCGAGTTTTCATCCTGGCGATAGTATTTGATCCAAGCGTCGAAGCTCGACTCGGCGAGGCTTTGCTTCGCGCGGCCCGGAGTGCGCAGATGCGTCGTGATCGAGCGGCCGAGCAGCTCGAGATAGTCCTTTTTTCCGATCAGCCCGCAGCGGACAAGAGCAAGATCGTCGTAGTAGGACGTAATGCCCTCGAACGCCCAGAGGAGCGTGGTGTAATTCTCGCGATCGAGATCGTAAGGGACGAACGCCGCGGGCTTGATGCGCTTCACGTTCCAGGTGTGAAAATATTCGTGGCTGACGAGACCGAGGAAAGTGCGGTACCGCTCGGTCACCTCGGTTTCGCCCTCGCGCGGCAAATCGTCGCGCGAGCACAACAGCGCAGTGGAGGCGCGATGTTCGAGTCCTCCGTAGCCTTCGCCGACCGCAGTCACGAGAAATACGTAACGCTTCATCGGCGCAGGCTCGCCGAAGAAGCGTATGTGATGCCCGCACAATCGCTTGAGGTCGCGCCGCAGCCTGCGGGTGTCGGCCGCGTGGCGGCCGGTGATCACGATGTCGTGGGACACGCTACCGGCACGGAAGCTTGCGAGCGTGAACTCGCCCATCTCCACGGGGTGATCGATGAGCTCGTCGTAGTCCGATGCGACATAGGCACCGAAGCCGTAGGGTTTCGCGCCTTTTCTCGACATCGCGGTGGCAACGCGCCAATTCCTGTAACGCGCGCCTGCGGGCCGAACGATCTCGAGCTCGCAGGGCGCGCCTTCCTGCCCGAGCACACGCAGGAACACGCAAGCGCCGTTGAAAAGCGCGTGCCGGGTATCGAGGTACGCGCCGCGCACCGAAAGGTCCCAGGCGTACACGTCGAAGCTCACGGTCAAGGACCCCTCGACGGGCTGCGCGCGCCACGTGTGCTTGTCGAGTTTCTCGAGGGCGACCGGCCGGCTGCGGCTCGCCGCGCGGATGGAAACGACGTGACGCGCGAAATCCCGGATCATGTAGCTGCCGGGGACCCACGCCGGCAAGGCGAACTGCTGTCCCGAAGGATCGGGATCGTCGACCGTACAGGTGACGCGATAGAGGTGCGCTTCCGGTCGCACCGGAACGATCGTGTAGTGGATTGGGGTCATATTCTCATCCCCGGCCGTGCGTGCTGCGTTCTTCGCGCACCGGGTCCTGGAGCACGGTGTCGGTTTCTTCGGCCCGGGCCTGCTGTTGCAGCCAGCTGGAAAATTCGGCGACCCCCGGACGGGCAGGCGATCCTCGCGGCAGGACCATGAAGAACGCGCGGGAGTCCGACGGCGAGCGCATGTAGCGCTCGCCGAACGGCAGGATCAGCTTCCCCAGCTTCACCCACTTGGCGACGAACCGGCTCCGCCCGAGCGCGATGCCTTGGCCCTCGATCGCGGCGTGAATAAGCTGATCGTAGTGGGAGAAGCGCAGCGCGCCCGCGGGCTTCACGCCGTGTGTCTGCGTCAGCTCGAACCACACGTCCCAGCTGAGCCACGGGTAACGCCGCTCGGCATCGTCGTAATGCAGTAACACCTGGCCGGAAAGGTCCTGGGGCGACGCTAGCGTCCTGCCGGCGAGCACCGAGCGTGAACATACCGGAAAGACCAGCTCCCCGAACAGGCGCACAGCGCCCGGGCCCGCGGCCTTGGGCGTGCAGTAGCGGATCGCCAGATCGATGCCTTCGCGCTCGAGATCCTGGATCTCGTTCGTCGCGGCAAGGCGCATGTCGATTCCGGGATGAGCACGCCGGAAGTCGTTGAGCCGCGGGACGAGCCAAAGCGCCGCAAAGGATACCGTGGTCGTGACCGTGAGCATTCCGGCCGCACGCGCTCCGAGCCTGCCCGCGACGTCGCGCAGCAGACGCAGCACCTCGCCCGAAGTCTTGTAGAGCGTCTGACCCTCCTCCGTAAGGCGCAAGTCGCGGTGGTGCCGGCGAAACAATGCGACGCCAAGCTGCTCCTCCAGGGTCTTGACCTGGCGGCTCACAGCCGACTGGGTGACGAAGAGCTCCGCCGCGGCCTTGGTGAAGCTCAGGTTGCGCGCCGCTGCCTCGAAACCCTTCAACAGGTCGAGCGAAGGCAGGCCGCGCCTCTGTTTAAGCATTCCTTTTTCTCATGCAAAACATTCCCAAAGATCGTTTGATACTGTCCTGCCTTGGAAGAATAATATCACTGGGGAATCAAGCGCAGGCCGCCCTGCCAACCCAGCGCAGAGAAGCATGCGGAAAGCGCATTATGAAAGGAAGGGCCATGAACATCAAGCTTGTGGAGCAGGACCGAGCAGCGATGTACGGGATCGCCCTGGGCGTCCTGCTTTTCGCCCTCTGGCGTGGAATCGTTCGGCTTTTTGCGGCAGGGATTTCGACCCGCGCCGCCTGCGCGGCTGGCGTGGATCGCTGTGATAGCGATAGGAGATGCCCATGAACATTCGGTTCGATCGCGCCCAGCTCCACCTCGAAGCTCGTGAGCTCATCCGCCTATATGACCCCAAGGGGGCGCGGGTCGAGTGCGTCCGGGGAGCGCTCTGGATAACCCAACACAGGGATCACGAGGATTACTTCCTCGCGGCGAATGATGCACTCACCCTCGAGCGCCCGGGCCTGGCACTGATTCACGCGCAAGAGCGGAGCGAGGTCGTTCTGTCGGAACCGGCGCCGTCCCCACGCCTGCGCCGAGGAATCGGACGCGCGTTCGTCGCGGCGTTGCGCGCGGTCGGCAGAGGGTTCGCGCGGCAATTCGGGCCTGAATCCATAGACAGGCACCGCCGCCCCGGCTGGTACCACGGGCTTTGATCTCGAGGCTACGTGCGCTAGCGCTCGAGGTCCGAAGGCTTGTCGATGTCGTGCACGGCCCCGGGGTCATCGACCTCGAACAACTTCACCCATTCGGGGTGCTCCTTGATGAATTGGCGCGCGCCATCGTCTCCGTGCAGCGAAGACAGCTCGTCGAGAAACCGCCGGGCGAAACCCACCGGATGCCCACGTTCGCCGCGATACACCGGAGCCGCGATCGCCGCGCCCTCCGAGATGGCCTGGGCAACGGTGCGAACCGTTTCGGGCCGCAGGAACGGCATGTCGGCAAGCGCGATCACCCAGCCATCGGCCTCTGAAGCGGCGCGTACGCCTGCCGCAAGGCTGGTGCCCATGCCCTCCGCCGCGTTCTTGCAAACGATGGTGTTGCATCCGGCATCGCGCAGGATCCTCGCGAGCTTTTGCGCGCGTGGCCTGACGACCGCGATCGATTCGGGTAGCGCATCGAGCAGGTGTTTTGCGGCGGCGAGCGCGATCGGCGTTCCGGCTTCGGGCGCGCCCGCGGGCAAAGTCTGAAGCAGCTTGTTCGAGCCGAAGCGCTTCGAATAGCCCGCTGCCAGAAGAATGCCGCGGATCGTTACGGGCATGAACTCCCCCTCGAAGGAGAGGGAGAATAACTAGTTTTGCGGAACTTCGCAGCCCGCAGAGACGTTGATCTTCGGCGGCTCGACCGTTTCCGGGATCTTCACGCCGCGCCTGACCGCCGTCATCTCGGCGAGGATGGCTACCGCGATCTCCGGCGGAGTCTTCGAGCCGATCTTCAGACCCACCGGCCCGCGCAGGCGCTCGATCTCTGAAGCGGCCAGATCGAAATCGGCTAGGCGCTTCCTGCGCGCGTCGTTGTTCTTCTGCGAACCGAGCGCGCCGACGTAGAACGCCGGCGATTTGAGCGCTTCCAGCAGGGCCGCGTCGTCGAGCTTGGGATCATGAGTGACGGCGACCACCGCGCTGTGCGCGTCGAGGTTCATCGCAACCACCACATCGTCAGGATAACCGCGGTTGATGGGGACTTCTTTGAGGTCCCAGCCGTCGGCGTACTCGCCGCGCGGGTCGCACACGGTGACATGGTAATCGAGCGCCTGCGCCATCTGCGCGAGATAGCGGCTCACCTGCGCCGCGCCGATGAGGAGCAGCCGCCAGCGCGGCCCATGCACCGTCTTCAGTACCTTGCCGTCGAACTCGAGCAGGTCCGACCATTTGCCCGGCTCGATGCGCACCTTGCCCGTGTCCATGTCGAGAAAGCGAGCCGAAAGCTCGTGGCGCTCGATGACGGAAAGCAGATCCTTGAGCTTCGATTCCGCAGTGACAGGCTCGAGCACGATCTGCAGCGTACCGCCGCAGGGAAGCCCGAAGCGCGTCGCCTGCTCCTGCGTGACGCCGTAGGTCGTGACCTCCGGCTTTTCCGCCGCGATCGCCTTCGTCCGGACCTTGTCGATAAGGTCGTCCTCGACGCAGCCGCCGGAAACCGAGCCCATGACCTGGCCGTCGTCGCGAATGACGAGCATCGCTCCGACCGGCCGCGGAGCGGAGCCCCAGGTATGAACGACCGTGCCCAAGGTGGCACGGTGGCCCGATTCGCTCCATTTCAAGGCGCTGCGCACCACTTCCAGATCGACGCTGTCCACGGAAATTCCCTGCTCAGAAAATATTATTGAATCCTAACAAACCCTTGAACGCGATAGCGTAGACCTCTCTTAAAGTCGGGTCAAGCCGCTTCGCATTCAAGCATGTGGTTGATTGCCGCGCGGGCATGGTCTAGCATTTCCTCCGACATCCATCGCGTCAAATCCCTCGACAAGAATTGCTGTCATGGAGGTTTTTTCGTCGAAGGAATTCCACATTTCATTTGAACGCTGCCCGAGAAAAAGTTCAACTTTCACCGAAGGAGTCGAATCATGACCGTAAAGGTCTCGTTGACCGTCAACGGCAAGCCGGCGAGCGCGGAAGTCGAAGAGCGCACCCTGCTCGTCAACTTCATCCGCGACAACCTGCGCTTGACGGGCACCCACGTCGGCTGCGACACCGCCCAGTGCGGCGCGTGCACCATCCACATGAACGGCCGCGCCGTGAAGTCCTGCAACATGCTGGCGATGCAGGCCGAAGGGGCCGACCTCGTCACGATCGAAGGCATCGCCAAGGCGGACGGCACGCTGCACCCGATGCAGGAGGCCTTCCGCCAGCACCACGGCCTGCAATGCGGCTTCTGCACTCCCGGAATGGTCATGAGCGCGATCGATCTGGTGAAGAACTTCCCCGACCCCAGCGAGGAACTGATCCGCGAGCAGCTCGACGGCAATTTGTGCCGCTGCACCGGCTATCACAATATCGTCAAGGCGATCAAAGCCGCCTCGCAGACCATGAGGAGCTAGAGCATGGCGACCCCCTATATCGGCGCTTCGATCAAGCGCAAAGAGGACTACCGTTTTCTCACGGGTGCGGGCAACTACACCGACGATGTCGCGCTGCCGAGGCAGACCCATGCGTATTTCGTACGCTCGCCCCACGCCCACGCCAAGATCAAATCGATCAGGAAGGACAAGGCGCTCAAGGCGCCCGGGGTCCTCGCCATCTTCACCGGCGACGATCTTGCCGGGGCAAAAGTCAACGGCCTGCCTTGCGGCTGGCTCATCACCGACGTCAACGGCCAGCCGATGAAGGAGCCGCCCCACCCCTGCCTCGCGCAGGGAAAGGTGCGCTACGTCGGCGACCACGTCGCCATCGTCATCGCGGAGTCCTACCAGCAGGCTCGGGACGCCGCGGAGCTGATCAAAGTGGAGTACGACGAGCTGCCAGCAGTGGTGCGTGCAGGCGACGCGCGCAAAAAAGGGGCGCCGGTCGTGCACGACATCGCGCCGGACAACACCTGTTACGTCTGGGGCCTCGGCGACAAGGCGGCGGTGGACAAGGCCTTCTCCGGCGCTGCGCACGTCACCACGCTGGAGTTCCTCAACAACCGGCTCATTCCCAACGCCATCGAGCCGCGCGCGGCGAACGCGACCTATTCGCGCGCCGACGAAAGCTACACGCTCTACGTCGCGAGCCAGAACCCGCACGTCGAGCGTCTGCTCATGACCGCTTTCGTGCTAGGGCTGCCCGAGCACAAGGTGCGAGTGGTCGCGCCTGACGTCGGCGGCGGCTTCGGCTCGAAGATCTATCTCTACGCCGAGGACGTGGTGTGCACCTGGGCGTCGAAACAGATCAACCGCCCGGTGAAGTGGACCGCGGATCGCAGCGAATCCTTCGTCTCGGATGCCCACGGCCGCGATCACGTGACCAGGGCGGAACTTGCGCTAGACACGGAGGGAAGGTTCCTCGCCATGCGCGTGACGACCACGGCGAACATGGGCGCGTACCTGTCCACGTTCGCGTCGTGCATTCCGACCATTCTCTACGCGACGCTGCTCGCCGGGCAGTACACGACGCCGGTGATCTACGCCGAGGTCACGGCGGTATTCACCAACACCGCGCCGGTGGACGCCTATCGCGGCGCGGGGCGGCCCGAAGCGACTTACGTCGTCGAACGGCTGGTCGAGACCGCTGCGCGAGAAATGAAGATGAACCCTGCCGAGATCCGCCGGCGCAATTTCATCAAGAGCTTCCCGTATCAGACTCCGGTCGCGCTCCTGTACGACACCGGCAACTATGAAGCGACTCTCGCCGAAGCGCTGAGAGTCGCCGACGTCGCCGGGTTCCAGGGACGAAAGGCCGATGCGGCGAGACGCGGCAAGCTGCGCGGCCTGGGCTATTGCTGCTACATCGAGGCCTGCGGAATCGCGCCTTCGAACGTCGCCGGAGCGCTCGGCGCGCGCGCGGGCCTCTTCGAAGCGGGAGAAGTCCGCGTACATCCGACCGGCAAGGTAACGGTGTTCACCGGTTCGCACTCCCACGGCCAGGGACACGAAACGACTTTTGGGCAGGTGGTGGCCGATCGCCTCGGCATTCCGATGGAGGACATCGACATCGTCCACGGCGACACCGGAAAGATCCTCTTCGGCATGGGTACCTACGGCTCGCGCTCGATCGCCGTGGGCGGCACCGCCATCGTAAAGGCCGTGGACAAGATCGTCGCCAAAGGCAAGAAAATCGCGGCTCACCTCATGGAGGCCGCGGAAGCCGACATTGAATTCAAGGACGGCGCATTTGTCGTAAGAGGCACCGACAAGAAAAAAGCGTTTGCCGAAGTGTCTCTCGCAGCTTACGTGCCGCACAACTATCCTCTCGACAAGCTGGAGCCCGGCCTGAACGAGAACGCTTTCTACGATCCGGCCAACTTCACTTTCCCGGCCGGCAGCCACATCTGCGAAGTCGAGGTGGATCCCGATACCGGCACGGTGAAGATCGTGAATTTCACCGCGGTGGACGACTTCGGCAAGATCATCAACCCGATGATCGTCGAGGGACAGGTGCACGGCGGATTGACCCAAGGCATCGGCCAGGCGCTGACCGAGGGCTGCCACTACGACAAGGACTCCGGCCAGCTCATCACCGGTTCGTATCTCGACTACTGCATTCCGCGCGCGGACGACGTTCCGACATTCAAGGTGGGCACGAAGGAAACGCCCTGCACGCACAATCCGCTCGGGGTGAAAGGCTGCGGCGAGGCGGGCGCGATCGGCGCCCCGGCCGCGGTGATGAACGCGCTCACCGACGCGCTCGGCGTTCGCGACATCGAGATGCCGGCGACGCCGCAAAGGATCTGGCGGGCGTGCCAGCAAACCAAGATGAAGAAGGCTGCCTAGGAGACGTGCATGTATTCATTCAACTATCAGAAAGTAAAAACGGTCGCCGACGCAGCCAAGGCGATCGCAAAGGACAGCGACGCCAAGCTGCTCGCCGGCGGCCAGAGCCTGATCGCGGCGATGAAGCTGCGCCTGGCGCATCCGTCCGAGGTCATCGACCTCGGCGCGATCAAGGAGCTTTCCGGCATCAAGGCGGACAGCAAGGCGGTCGCCGTCGGCGCGATGACGCGTCACGCCGAGGTCGCCTCCTCGGCCGCGGTGAAGAAGGCGATTCCTGCGCTCGCGAGCCTCGCCGCAGGCATCGGCGACCGAATGGTCCGCAACATGGGCACGATCGGCGGCTCGCTCGCCAATAACGATCCCGCGGCGGATTATCCGGCAGCGGTGCTGGCCTTAAGCGCGACCGTCGTCACCAACAAGCGCAAGATCGCGGCGGACGAATTCTTCAAAGGCATGTACGAGACCGCCCTGCAGAAAGGCGAAATCATAACCTCGGTGAGCTTCCCGGTACCCAAGCGGGCGGCCTACATGAAGTTCAAGAACCCGGCTTCACGCTACGCCATCGTCGGTGTGTTCGTCGCCGACTTCGGCACGGGCGTGCGCGTCGCGGTGACGGGCGCTGGTCCCAGCGTATTCCGCGTGGCGGCGATGGAAAAAGCGCTCGCGGCGAAGTTCGCCCCCGAGTCGGTGGCGAACATCGCGGTGCCGGAGAAAGGCCTCAACTCGGATCTGCACGCAAAGGCCGACTATCGGGCGCACCTTATCACCGTGATGGCCAAGCGCGCGGTCGAGGCCGCGATGAAATAGAACATCCGGGAGTCCCCGGTTCCCGGGGCCAGCATGCCGTCCTTGCGGCGGCGTGAACGGTCGGGGATCAAATCTCCCGGACCTGATCTCGAGGGCAAATCGCCTCGAGGGGATCCCGACCGGCCCTCCCCCAAAACCCTTGGGGGAGGGTTTTTTATATCTGTAGCGATACGAGGGGATACAATCCCAACATCGAACCTGGCGCAGTCCGAGTTGTCCATTAAAGTAGCATGTACAAACCTTTCTTCCTGCAGCGTCTGCTCCGTTCCGCCCCGCCGCGCCCGGGGGTGCCGTCGCGCGCCGCCGTGCGCAGCGCCCGCCGCGTGGCGTCGATTTGGCACGAGCTCCTGTCCCAGCGCGGCGAAGTGTCGGGTGCCTTCATCGCGCGCGAGGCCCTCGCCGCGTATCAATCGCTGGACGAGCGGGCGTTGGATGTTTTTTTCAGCTTCCTCGTCAAGGAATTTTCCCTCGACCCCGAGGCAGTCGGCCGGTCCGCCGACGCTTACCGCAGGGAACCGTCCCCGGGAAATCTCCTGGGTCTGCAGCACGCGGTGGAATCGCCCCGTCAAGAGCTCTTTCGGCGCCTCAACATGGCGCCCGGCGGAATCGGCGTGCTGCTGGAGATGCGGCGCCGGCTGCTGCGCGGCTTGGTCGAGCATCCGCATTGGACCGGCATCGAGACCGACCTCGCCCACCTGTTCCGCTCCTGGTTCAACCGCGGATTCCTGGTCCTGCAGCGCATCGATTGGCGCACTTCCGCCCTGGTGCTGGAAAAGCTGATCCAGTACGAAGCCGTGCACGAGATCCAGGGCTGGCACGACCTGCGCCGCCGGCTTCAGGCCGACCGTCGCTGTTACGCGTTTTTCCATCCGACGCTCCCCGACGAGCCGGTGATCTTCATCGAGGTGGCGCTCACCCGCGGCATGAGCCCCAAGGTGCAGCCGCTGCTCGCCCTCGACTCCCCGGTGGTCGACCCCGCTTCGGCCGATTGCGCGATCTTTTATTCGATCACGAATCCCCAGGAAGGCCTGCGCGGCATCTCGTTCGGCAATCTCCTCATCAAGCAGGTCGCCGAGGACCTCGGCCGCGAGTTCCCGCGCCTGAAGACCTTCGCTACGCTCTCGCCGATCCCGGGATTCCGCAAATGGCTTGCCGCCGGAACGGGACTGCGGGAAGGCGATCCCAGGCACGCGGAGCTCGCTGCCCTGCTCGCCAAGCTCGACGTCCAGGACTGGTTCAAGGACAAGGCGCGCGCCGCGGAAATCCTAAAACAGCTCGGCCGTCTGTGCGCCTACTATCTTCTCTACGCCAAGCAGGACGACGAGCCGCTGGACGCGGTGGCCCGGTTCCACCTCGGCAACGGCGCGCGCCTGGAGCGCCTCAACTGGCTCGGCGACACCTCGGCCACGGGCATGCGCCGCTCGGCGGGGCTCATGGTGAACTACGTTTACCGTCTCGACGACCTGGAACACAACCACGAAGCCTACGCCAGGGAACACCGCATCATCGCCTCGCGCCGCTTCGGCGTATTGGCGAGGGATTCTCTGCTCACACGCGGCGGCGCTCCCAGGCACGCAGTCACCGCCTAGACCCTTGGTGCTCCCCTGAATCAGCTTTCCCTCCCGGGGAAAGGTTTTTTGCCGGCCAGGCTGGCATAATTCGCGGATGAGCACGCTACCGAAGTCGATCGACGACACCCTCGCCCTGCTCGCGCGTGCCGACTATGTCGCAGAGCGCAGCCTTGCGACGACGGTTTTCCTCGCCCTCAAGATGAGCCGGCCCCTGTTTCTCGAAGGCGAGGCCGGCGTCGGCAAGACCGAGATCGCGAAGGTTCTCGCGGGGGGCCTCGGCCGCACTCTGGTGCGCCTCCAGTGCTACGAAGGTCTCGACATCGCCTCCGCCGTATACGAGTGGAACTATTCGCGCCAGATGATCGAGATAAGGCTGGCCGAAACGGAGGGTGCGTCGCGCGACGCGGTCGCGAAGGACATCTTCTCCGAGCGCTTCCTCATCAAGCGGCCTCTGATGCAAGCGCTCGAAGGCGAGAAAGGCGCTGCGCCCGTGTTGCTGATCGATGAATTGGACCGCACCGACGAGCCGTTCGAGGCGTATCTTCTGGAAGTGCTGTCGGACTTCCAGATCACGATCCCGGAGATCGGCACGGTGAGAGCCAAGGAGCCGCCGATCGTCGTGCTCACTTCCAACCGCACGCGCGAGATCCACGATGCCATCAAACGCCGCTGTTTCTATCACTGGGTGGACTATCCAGACGCCGTGCGGGAGCTCGAAATCCTCAAGCGAAAGGCCCCGGAGGCGTCCGAAAACCTTTCGCGCGAGGTCGTGGCCTTCGTGCAGCGCCTGCGCAAGATGGACTTGTTCAAGCTGCCTGGCGTCGCCGAAACGATCGACTGGTCGAAGGCGCTGGTTGCGCTCGACAAGATGACGCTCGACCCCCAGACCGTCAACGACACCCTCGGCACCCTGCTCAAGTACCAGGACGACATCGTTCGCGTGCGCGGCAGCGATGCCGAGCGCCTGCTCGCGGAGGTCAGGGCGGAGCTCGCCGCCGCCTAGATCGCTGCGGTGGGAAAAAAAACGGGAATCCCCTCGCTCGAGGCGGTCGATCTCCACTGCGTGCGCGGCGAGCGCAAGCTCTTCGGCGCGCTGAACTTCACGTTGCGCGGCGGCGAGCTGCTCCGGATCGGAGGAGCCAACGGTTCCGGCAAGACGAGCCTGCTGCGCATCGCATGCGGCCTGCTCGAGCCGACCAGCGGCGAGGTGCGTTGGGGCGGTGAAAATATCCGGCGGCTGCAGGAGGAATTCTGGCGGCGGCTCGTCTACGTCGGACACGCCAATGCGATCAAGGATGACCTGACCGCCGCCGAGAATCTGCACGTGGCGTGCACGCTCGCCGGTGTTCCCAGGCAGCCCGCGCAGATCGGCGAGGCGCTGCGCCGGGTCGGCCTTGCCGGTTGCGAGAACCTGCCCGCTCGGGTGCTGTCGCAGGGACAGCGCCGCCGAACGGCGCTCGCGCGCCTGGCCTTGAGCGAAGGGATGCCGCTTTGGATCCTGGATGAGCCGTTTGCGGCGCTCGACGCCGCGGCCGTGGAGCACGTGCAGAATCTGATCGCGGAGCACCTTTCACGCGGTGCCGCAGTGATCCTCACAACGCACCTTGAGGCGAAAATAACGGCCGCCGCAGCCCTGCGCATCGACCTCGAGGCGAGCTGACATGCTGGCCGCGCTCCGATGCGTAATCCACCGCGACCTGCTGCTCGCGGTACGGCGTAGCTCGGACGTGTTGACGGTGCTGCTCTTCTTCGTAATCGTGGTGAGCCTGTTTCCGCTGGGCGTGGGGCCGGATCCGGCACTCCTTCGCACGATCGTACCGGGGGTCATCTGGGTCGCGGCGCTGCTCGCCTCGATGCTGGCCCTGCAGCGGATGTTCGCCTCCGACCACGCCGACGGAACGCTGGAGCAGATGCTGCTCGGCGCCACGCCTCTGGGAATGACGGTGGCGGCAAAAGTGTTGGCCCACTGGCTGATATCCGGTCTGCCGCTCGTCCTGATCTCGCCCGTTTTGGCGCTACAATTTGATTTTCCTCAAGAGCTGCTCGGGGTCTTGGCGCTATCTTTGGCGCTCGGTACGCCGGTCCTGAGCCTGATCGGGGCGATCGGCGCAGCGCTCACGCTGGGGCTTCGCGGCGGGGGAGCGTTGCTTTCGTTGCTGGTGCTGCCCTTGTACGTACCGGTGCTGATCATCGGAGCGGGGGCTGCCGAGGCGGCTGCTTCAGGCCTCGGCGGCCACGCCCAGCTTCTGCTTCTGGGAGCTTTTCTGGTATTCGCGTGGGCTTTCGCTCCGTGGGCAACCGCAGTGGCATTGCGCATCTCCGTCGAGTGAAGGCACGAAAGGCAAACGCCCCACCATGAACTGGTTCAGGTATTCGTCGCCGCAGACCTTCTTTCCTCTGGCGGGGAAGCTCGCGTTCTGGTTCGGCGCTCTAGCAGCGATCGCGTGTGCCGCAGGCCTGTACGTGGGATTCTTCGTCGCTCCTACCGACGCCCAGCAGGGCGAGGCCTACCGGATCATCTTCATCCACGTTCCGGCGGCCTGGATGTCGATGTTCCTCTATCTGGTCATGGCGTTCTGGGCGGGACTGGGGCTCGCGTTCAACACCCGGCTCTCGGGCATGATGGCGAGCGCGATTGCACCTACCGGCGCGCTCTTCACGTTTCTCGCGCTGTGGACTGGCTCCCTCTGGGGAAAGCCCACTTGGGGCACTTGGTGGGTGTGGGACGCGCGGCTGACTTCGGAGCTGATTCTGCTCTTCCTCTATTTCGGCTTCATGGCGCTCCAAGCGGCGATCGACGATCCTCGCCGCGCCGACAAGGCGGGAGCGGTGCTCGCGCTGGTGGGCGTCGTAAACATCCCGATCATCTACTTTTCGGTGAAGTGGTGGAACACGCTGCACCAGGGCGCGTCGGTGAGTCTCACCAAGGCCCCGACCATGGCGGCGACGATGCTGACCGGCATGGCCGTGATGGCTTTCGGCTTCTGGTTCTACAGCATCGCAGCTGCACTGATGCGGGCGCGCTGCATCATGCTCGAGCGCGAACGCGCGAGCGAGTGGGTGGCGGACTACGCGAGGGGATCCGCGTGAACTGGGGCAGCCTGGAAAATTTCCTTGCAATGGGGGGCTATGCGTTCTATGTTTGGGGTTCCTACCTCGTAACGCTCGGTCTCGTGATCGCGGAAATCGTGCTGCTCGCGTTGCGCAAGCGCAGCGCTCTCGCACGCCTTCGCCTCCACGGCACCGCAGTACAAGGCGACAGATGAAGCCCAGGCAGAAACGGCTGGCGATGATCGCGGTGGGCCTCGTTGCGCTCGGCGTGGCGGCGGCCTTCGTGCTCGCCGCGTTTAAGGAGAATCTCGTGTTCTTTTTCACCCCGAGCCAGGTGGCGGCGAAGGAGG
>Ga0193733_1000386_pt1 | contig 14940 bp, 14 predicted proteins | sample U1s2metaG_FD_145076 | JGI IMG/M metagenome (GOLD analysis project Ga0193733, IMG submission 145076) | Soil microbial communities from a riparian zone of the East river system, Colorado, United States - U1s2 | ecosystem: Environmental > Terrestrial > Soil > Riparian zone | place: USA: East River...
GGCGGCGCCAAGCGCAGCACGCTCCACATCACCGACTCGCTCAACGGCGAGATCCTCACCGCCGAGATGCCCGTGCCGGGGAAGAAAATGTTCGCGCATAAATGAGCCGCGTATTGTCATCCCGCGAAGGCGGTCCGGACATCGGTTTTGGCCGCCCAGCATTCGCAAGTTTTCGAGAACCGGATGGAGATTGTTGTGAAAATGATCACAACATACAAAATTACCTTGGCGGTTCTGATGGGGGTTGTTCTATGCAGCTGTGCTACCGCTCCAAGGTACGAGTCGACTACTCAGAGTATCGTTGCCTATCCGCAGAAAGCAGTGTTGGTACAAACGCCTATGTTGAGGGACGATCCGGTATTCAACAAACTATTTGCGCTGGATTTGCCGAAAGATTCCCCCGAATCGCACCAGGCGATTAAAGATGCCGTAGATAATGCGGAGGTTCGCGCACTCGCCGAAATCCAGAAGGCTTTTGAAACGCAAACTGAAATCAAAATTGACAACAGCGAAATCGTTTCGCGCGTGATCAATGAACTGCAAATCAATAACGCAGATACAATCGTAACCCGAGAAATAGCTGAACAGTTGCATGCGGCATCGGACGCAGATGTCTTACTGCGGTTTCGCATTACGGACTACGGGGTGACGCCAAAATCGTGGCGAAACGCGGTGATCATATTTGAAGTTACATCAACGCTTGGCATTGCTGCCCTTGCTTATGCCTATCCCGCCACGCGACCGATTGCAGGTATCTACCTCATAGAAGAAGGCATTGAGGAAACAATAGAAGCTTATGCTGGATTTTGGGCCTTGGACGAGGTCTCACGCCCGGTCCGAATCGAAGCCGAACTCATCACTCTGAACACGGGAACTCAAGCGTGGAAAAGCAGCGCCACAGGCTTATCTGACGTTGGCTTGACCCGACTGGTCAGAAAAGTCAGTGCAGCGGAGCGCGCCGCACAATTGAACAGCGCAATTCAAGAAGCCGCCGAAAAGATCGTGTCCGATCTGCAAAAAGTATTACCGCAACGCACGAAGGCGGGATCCAGTGACTCTCATGCAACGAAACTCGATTCCCGCCCGCCAATCGCAGTCGAGGGCAGGCTTATCGGACAATGAGATTTTTTGGAGAAATCACATGATGTTTCCCCGTATTATCGTTATTCTCTGCACGCTTGTGGCTACGTTTGCAACGCACGCCCAGCAATATCCCGTCCGCCCCGTGCGGGTGCTGATCGGCTATGCGGCTGGAAGCTCGACCGACATCGTCGGACGCGTCATGGCCGATCGTCTGGGCGCGCACTGGAAGCAGACCGTCATCGTGGAGAACCGCGGCGGCGCGGCGGGCAACGTCGCCGCCGACGCGGCGGCGAAATCGCCGGGCGATGGCTACACGCTGCTCTTCGCGCAGAACGGCTTGGCGATCAGCGCTGCCGCGGTGCCGAACCTACCCTACAGCGCCGAGCGGGACTTGGTGCCGCTCGCGCCGGTGGCGGCGACGCCGCATATCCTGATCGTGGGCCCCGATTTTCCGGCGAAGAACGTGCAGGAGCTGATCGCCGCTGCCCGCGCCGCGCCGGGCGGGCTGACCTTCGCCTCCTCGGGCGTCGGCAACTCCGATCACCTGTGCGGGGAGCTCTTCAACATGATGGCCGGAATCAGCGCGATCCACGTTCCCTACAAGGGCGGAGCGCCGGCCGTCCAGGACGTCATTCCGGGGCGCGTCGCCTATTACTTCGCCGGCATGCCGGTCGGCCTGCCGCTCGCGAATTCGGGGCGGGCGCGGGCGCTCGGCGTGACGAGCAAGCAGCGCTACCCCGCCGCACCGAACGTTCCGACCATCGCCGAGCAGGGCCTGCCGCAATACGAAGCGACGCTGTGGCAGGGCTTCTTCGCGCCCATTTCGATCTCGCCCGAGCTCGGCGCGCGCATCGCGCGCGACGTCGAGATCGTGCTCAAGCAACCCGAGACGCGCGCAAATCTGGCGAAGGTCGGCGTCGCGCTGTTCGAGGACAACCAGGCGAACTTCATAAGATTCTTCCACGCCGACATCGAGAAATGGAAGAACCTCGTGAAGAGCACGAACCTCAAGCTCGAATAGCTGCTCACCGCCATGCGAAAACGGCTAAGGTTGATCCGTAAAGGAGGATCCATGCACCGATATTTCTGGTCACTCGGCCCTCTCGCTCTGCTCATGACTGCGTGCGCCACGACCAGCGACGACGGCTCGCGCCTTGTCACCGTGGATCATTACGTTCGGGTAAAGTCCATTGCACCGGCCTTCGCCGGTCAGGAAGCGAAGATCTACGTCCGCGAGGTGGCGCTCGCGCGCGCGGCTTTGCGCGGCGGCCCGGCCCCGGTCGGCGTTGTGCTGTTCGTGCACGGCGCGGGCACGCCGGCGGAGGTCACGTTCGACGTTCCCCACAAGGACTACAGCTGGATGGCGTACCTCGCCCAGGCGGGCTTCGATGTCTTCTCGATGGACATGACGGGCTACGGCCGCTCCACGCGCCCACCGGCTATGAACGACCCGTGCAATTTTTCGAAGGCGCAGCAGGCGCAGTTTGTTCCGAACCTCATTCCGGCCCCGTGCGCGCCATCGCATCCCTCGCCCATCACGACGATGGATTCGGACTGGAACGACATCGGAACGGTAGTCGATCATCTGCGCGCGCTGCGCCGCGTGGACAAGGTTTCGATCGTGGGTTGGTCGCAAGGCGGCCCGCGCGGGGGCGGCTATGCGGCGCGTAACCCCGCGAAGGTGGCGCGGTTGGTGATGCTGGCGCCCGCCTATACTCGCGCGTCCCCGCTCGAAGCGCCAAGCTCGCTTCCGTCCAGCAGCGGTCCAATGACCTCGCAGTCCCAAGCGGACTTCATGGCCAACTGGGATCGCCAGGTTGGCTGTCCCGAACAGTACGAACCCGCTGCCGGCGCCGTGATCTGGACCGAGATGCTCGCTTCCGATCCCGTCGGCGCTACCTGGGGCCCCGGCGTGCGCCGCGCGCCGCAGGTGCCGACCTGGGGTTTCAATCAGGCCGTCGTCGCCAAGATGCAAACGCCCTTCCTGATGGTTACGGGCGCGCATGACAAGCAGGTGGCGCCCGAGCGCGTTCGGGATCTCTACGCGGATCTGGGGTCGAAGCAGAAGCTCATCATCGACCTGGCCTGTTCGTCCCACAATGCCATGTGGGAAAGGAACCGCCTGCTGCTGTTCAAGGCGTCGCTTGAATGGCTGAAGGACGGCAAGGTGAATGGAACGTCCGAAGGCGAGTTGAAACTCGGCTACTAGCGTGAAATCCCGCCACACCCTTAGCACCCTCCTCCTCCTACTCGCCCTCGCGGCTCCGTCGCAAGCGCAGCAGGACTACCCCACCCGCCCGATCCGCTTGATCACGGCGGCCGCGCAGGGAGGCACGTCCGATATTCTCGCGCGCACGTTCGCCGTGCATCTCACCGAATCCCTCAAGCAACCGGTCGTGGTCGACAACCGCGCGAGCGCGTCCGGCGTGATCGCCGGGGAGCTGACCGCGAACGCGCCGCCCGACGGCTACACGCTGCTCCTCGCCTACCACCAGCACACGGTGAACGCGGCGCTGAATCCGACGTTGCCGTATCACCCGGTGAACAGTTTTACGCCGATCACGCAGCTCACGAGCGCCGGGTTGATGCTGGTGGTGAACCCGGCGACGCCGGTGAAGAACCTCAAGGAGTTCATGGACTGGACCAAGAACTTCAAGGGGCCGCTCAACTACGGTTCGGCCGGCAACGGCAGCGGCGGGCATCTCGCGGGCGAGCTCTACAAGCTGATGACCGGCGTGAAGGCCGAGCACATCCCGTACAAGGGTTCGGGGCCGGCGCTGATGGACCTGCTCGCCGGGCAATACCACTTCAATTTCTCCGGCATGCAGTCGGTGCAAACCCTGGTGCGAGCCGGAAAGCTGCGCGGGCTCGCGGTCACCGCGCCCAAGCGACTCGCGGCATTGCCCGATCTGCCCGCCGTGGCGGAAGTGCTGCCGGGCTTCGAAGTCGTGGGCTGGTACGGCGTGATCGGGCCGGCCGGGTTGCCCGGGCCCATCGTCACGCGGCTGCACGACGAGCTTGTCAGGATCCTCAACCGGCCCGACGTGCGTGATCGCATCGTCGCCGACGGCTCCGAGCCCGCCGGCACCACGCCCGAGGAATTTCGTCTGTTCATGCTCGCCGACCTCGCTAAATGGGCGAAGCTCGTGAAGGAGAGCGGAGCGAAGCTGGATTGAAGTGCAGGTTGGGTGGCAAGAAGGGAACGGGCGTAAAATCCGCCCAAACGTCGAGGTGACACATGAATTTTACGATTGAGCACGAACGCGAAGAAGACGGACGCTGGATCGCGGAAGTGCCTGAGCTTCCCGGGGTTCTCGCCTACGGAGCTACCGCGGACGAAGCCATGGCGAAAGCAGAGGTGCTTGCTCTGCGCGTTCTTGCTGAACGTCTTGAGCACGACGAGGCCAAGCCGCAGCCCATCTCTATCGGGATCACGACTGCATGACATCTTGGCCTTCGTCCAAGGCCCGACAGGTACTTTCCGCTCTTTACCGAATTGGCTGGACGCTCAAGCGCCAATCCGGCTCACACAAGACTCTTTCCCGTTCCGGCTGGCCCGATGTGGTCTTCGCATTTCACGACGGCGAAGAAATCGGTCCGCGAATGCTTGCCCGTATCGCGAAGCGCACCGGGCTGACACCTGACGACCTGTGACTGTGGCGCCTTGTCGCCCAACCACGCCCGACATGAAAATCTTCATCGCTTGCATCTCGTTCGTCGCCGGCTTCACGGCCGCCGCGGCTCACGCCCAGGTCGGCGTCCCGTGGCAGCGCACGCCGGCGATCACGGTCATCGGTCCCGAGGGCGACCCGCGCCACGCCGTCGTCGACGAGGCCGTGGCCTTTTGGAACAAGACGCTGGAAGAGCTGGGTTCGGGCTTCAGGCTGGGCGCCGTGACGCGCCTCGCGCGGCCGGTGCCCGAAGACGACCTGAGGTCCCTGGGAGAATCCGTGCTCGCGGCGCAGCGCGGGACGGTGAGAGTTCCGCGCGTCTTCCACGAGCTGCCGGGCGATCTCGTCATCATGCTCGCCGACACGGACTTCATATCCTTTGCCGGTCCCTTCTTCGCCAATTCGAAGCGCGTCGTCGGAATCAAGGGAATGGCGTATTGGCCGCTCACCCTTCCCAACGTCCCTCGCAACCTGATCACGCACGAGTTGGGTCACGCGATCGGCCTGGGGCACAACAGCGACGCCACGAAGCTGATGTGCGGCCGGCCGTGGCCGTGCAGGCCTAACGCGTTCCGTTCCGCTGAACCGCGGATGTTTCCGCTGACCGACGAGGAAAAGCAGCAGCTCCTCTCGATGTATCCGGCCGCGTGGAAATCGCGGAGCCCCTAGGCGCTCAAATCGCCCCGCAACCGCAAACCTCTCCCCAGCCCCCGTCGGCGATCAGCTGCGGCCGCGAGAACGCACGCGCCAGGTTCTGCGCGTCCTCGAGCCCGCGCTTGTAGTACTCGCCGTATTCCCGCACCGGCAGCCAATCCTGCGAGACCGGCGGAAGCGGCGGCGAGAGGCGCGAATAAGGACCCGCCCCGTACACGACCTTCCCGCCGACCATGGTGAGGAGCGACTCGATGTCCTTGATCCGGTCCACCGGCACCTTGAAGTAATCGGCGGATAGGATCGCGAGGTCGGCGAACTTCCCCGCCTCCAGAGTGCCTTTCCTGCCCTCCTCGCCCGAGATCCACGCGCCGCCCGTCGTATACAGGCGCAGCGCATCGGTGCGATCGAGAAGGTTCCGGTCGCCCTGCAGCTTCGCGCCGCCCAGCGTCTTGCCGGTCACCAGCCAGTGCAGACCGATCCAGGGGTTGTAGCTGGTCGCACGGTTGCCGTCGGTTCCGCAGGCGAGAGGAATCCCCATCTCGCGGATGCGCGCGACGGGCGGCGCATCGGCAGCCGCCTGCGCCCCGTATTTCTTCAGGAACGCCTCGCCGTCGAGCGACATGCGGTTCTGGATGTCGATCGAGCCCCCCAGGGCCGCGAGCCGCTCGAGGGTCGCAGGCTTGAGCGCCTCGCAGTGGTCCAGGCCCCACCGCAGATTCTTGAGCGGAATCTCGCGGTTCAGCTGCTCGAGCACGTCGAGCACGCGGCTCGCCGACGCGTCGAAAGTGGTGTGCTGGCGGAACGGCCAGCCCTGTTCGACGATGAACTTCACCACGGCGGAGAGATTCTTCTCCATTACGCCCGCGGGCGGCACCGGATAGTCCTTGGCGAAGTTGGCGACATCGCCCGCCGCGTAGAGAATATATTCACCCGTTCCGATCATGCGGTAGTAGTCGTTCCCCTGGCCGAGCTTCACCAGCTTGGCCCAGGCGGTGTAGTTCTCCAGCTCCTTGCCGGGTGCCTGCGCGAAAAGCGTGTAGCCGATCCGCAGCGTCATCTGCCCGTCCGCGGCGAGCTTCGCGATCGCGGCGTAGTTGTCCGGATAATTCTGACCGCCGCCGCCCGCGTCGATCACGCTCGTCACGCCGAGCCGGTTGTGCTCGCGCATGAAGTGGCGCGTCGGGAGGATCTGGTCTTCCGGAGAAAGCCTGGGGATGCGCAGCCACACCGAGACCAGGCTCGCGAGGCTCGTCGTCGACATCACCAGGCCCGTGGGATTGCCCGAGGCGTCGCGCTCGATCGCGCCGCCGAACATGTTGGGTGTGTCCTTCGTCCAGCCGAGCGCGCGGATCCCGGCGCGGTTGAGCCAGGCGCGGTCGTAGAGATGCATGATCATGCACGGCGTGTCGCCGGTCGCGGCGTTGATTTCCTCGAGCGTCGGGTGGCGCTGCTCGGCGAACTGCGCCCAGGTCCAGCCGCCGATCACCTGCACCCAGTGCGGCGCGGGCGTGCGCTGCGCCTGCTCGCGCACGCGGCGCAGTCCTTCGGCGAGCGAAGGCACGCCGTCCCAGCGCACTTCGTTGGTATAGGTCAGCCCGCCGCGGATGAAGTGAGTGTGCCCGTCGTTCAGGCCCGGGATGACGGTGCGGCCGCCCGCGTCGATCACCTGCGTGCCGGGACCGCGCAGTGCCTCGATTTCGCCCGCGGAGCCGACGGCAGCGATGTTGCCGTCGCGGATCGCGAGCGCGCTCGCCGCCGGGGCTCGCGAAGCTAGGGTCGCGATCCGGCCGTTGATGAGGATCGTATCTGCTGGATTGCTCGCTTGCATGACGGGCGCCGCGCAGCCGCCGAGTCCGGTGAGTCCCGCAGTCGCCGCCAGCGCGTCGATCAGGAAATCGCGCCGGCCGAAATCGACCGCATGGCGCGGCGCTCCTGCGCCGCATGATGAATGACTGCAAGCGACCCCTTTGCATCCGTTCCACATTGCCATGTTCCGTCCCTCCGCTCGACGCCGGACATCGTGAATTTCCCTACGCCAGGTATTTGCCGAACCACGCGAGCGCCTCGCCCCACGCGGCCTTCGCTGCGGCGGCGTTGTAGCGCGGGCCGGTATCGTTGTGGAAAGCGTGGTCCACGTTCGGGTAGACGATCTTGCGGTAGGTCTTGCCGTGCTTTTGCATCGCCGCCTCGATCGCCGCAATGTTCTGGTTGATACGATCGTCGAGCCCCCCGTAGATCGCGAGCACCGCCGCGCCGATTCCCGGCACGTCCGGCTCCTGCACCGGAACGCCGTAAAAGGGCACGGCGGCCCGCAGGTCCGGCACGCCAGCCGCGACGCGCCAGGTCACGGCGCCGCCGAAGCAGAAGCCCGTCATTCCGACGCGGTCTCCGCGCGCCCAGGGCAGCGATCTCGCATACGCGAGGCCGCTCTGGAAATCCTGCACGTGGCGCGTGGGAGCCGCCTTGCCGAGGATCCCGGGAATCGCGTCGAAGTCGTGCTTGGCGATCCCGCCTTCGCGCGAGAGCAGGTCCACGGCGAGCCCGAGGTAGCCGGCCTTCGCGACGCGCCGCGTGACGTCCTCGATGTGGCGCGTGAGACCGCGGTTCTCGTGGCAGACGAGCACGATGGCATGGCGTTCCGTTCCCGCGGGCCGCGCCAGGTATCCGTCGAGCCGCACGCCTTCTCCGGGAAATTCGGCGATCCCGGCGACGATCGAGGGATCGTCGGGCGCGATCAGGGGCGCCGAGCCCGCCGGGGCCTTGCCCGCCGGCGCGGCTTGCGCCCGCGCCTCCAGCATCTGCGCCGCGAGCGCTGCGCCCGTGATGCCGGCGATCGCCTTCAGCGCCTCGCGGCGCGTGAGGCGCCCCTCCTCGTAGTCCTCGACGGCTTCCTCCACCAGATAGCGCTGCAGCTCGTTCATGTTCATCTCTCCTTGTGGAAAACCGGGGACAGACCACTATTTTCTTTAGCGCAAATGCGTAGGGAATGGGAGCACCGGAAATGGTGGTCTGTCCCCGGTTTCATTACGCTCCGAGCCACGCTTTCGCCTCGGCCACCAGCTTCTCGAGGGCCTCGCCGCGCGCGGTCGGAAGGTTCGGATTCACCCGGGCGCCGTTCTTCGTCTGCAGATAGGCGAGATGACGGTAGCCTTCCGGAAAGCGCGCCAGAAGCTCCGGGTCGAGCGAGATCTTCGCATTCGGATCGACCGGGTCGATGCGGTCCTTCTCGTAGATCACCGAGCGCCTTGCGATCCGCCAGACGCCGTCGCGTTTCTCCACCCTGTCGAAGAAGCGGCCGCTGCACACCACGTCGACCTCCACGCCGTCGAGCTGCGAGCGCACGTTGATCGACATGCGGGTCTGCGCGATCGCGCGGGCGCCCCTGATTTCCGCCGCGGTGCCGCCCAGGAAATGCTGCGAGCGCGATCCCTTGCTGAAGGAAGCCTCGCAGGATTCGACGAAATCCTCGAATCGCCCGTCGAACCAGGTCGTGGTCATCGCGGCCCCGGGGTGCGCGGTCGTGCGCAGCTTGCCCCAGTCTCCGGTGTCGCGCGCGAGTGCCCAGTCCTGCATGAGCGCGGAAATTGCAAGCTGGTCCTGCAGGTCCGGCATGCGCTCACTCGGGCTCGATGCCCGCCCTGCGGAGCAGCCCCGTCCATTTGGCCACCTCCGCGCGCACGAACGCCTCGGTCTCGGCGGGCGCGATGCGCAGGCTCCTGCCGCTGCCCATCTCCAGGCGCGAACGCACTTCGGCCGAGCGCGTGGCGCGGTCCACCTCTGCGCGCAGGCGCTCGACGATGGAGCGCGGCGCGCGCGCCGGGGCAAACAGCCCGAACCAGGTCTCCATTTCCAGCTCGACCACGCCGGTTTCGATGAGGGTGGGAAGCTGCGGCATGCTCGGCGCGCGCTCGCGGCTCGATACCGCCAGCGCCTTGACCTGCCCTGACTCGACGTAGGGACGGGTGGTGGTCGTATTGTCGTAGAACAGATCCACGCGGCCCGCGAGCAGGTCCTGGTACACGGGCTGCGCGCCCTTGTAAGGCACCTTGACGATGTCGACGCCGGTGAGCGCGGCGATGATGGCCGCGCCGATGTACTGCCCGGTGCCGGGACCGCTGGTGCCGATGTTGAGCTTGCCGGGATTCGCTCTCGCGAACGCGATCACCTCCGCGACGCTCGCGAGCGGCAGATCCTTGCGCGCGACCAGGGTGTAGGAGTGGCTGACCACGAGGCCCGCGCAAGTGAAGTCGGCGAGCGAATCGTAGCCGGGTTCCCTGTAAAGGCCCATGTTGAGCGCGATGTTCGAAAGCCCCCCGACGACGAGGTTGTAGCCGTCGGGGGTGGCGCGCGCGACGAACTGCGTGCCGACGAGCGTGCCGGCGCCGGGGCGGTTCTCGACCACGAAGGCCTGCCCCGTCTGCTCGCTCAGCTTCTGGGCGAGCACGCGCCCCACCAGATCGAAGCCGCCGCCCGGGGCGGAGGGAACGACCACGCGCACCGGGCGAGACGGGTAATCCTGGGCAGGCGCCGCAGAGAACGCCGAGAAAGCGGCCAAGGCGCAAGCCGCCCGGCACAAGCGTGAACCTACGGGATTCGACATGGCTTTCATATTAGAATACCGCGGCGTTTTTCGCACAGTCTCCCGATCCGGACCCATCATTCGCAACGTTCGCCTGCCGCGCGTCTTCGTCGCCTGCGCCCTCGCGCTCAGCGCAGCCGCCGCCCCGCCGGCGGCCGCGACGAGCGACTTCCTCGCCGACATCACCGAACGCGGAAGCGCCGGCTGGGGAATCGTCTCGCGCTTCGAGCAGTCGCCCTATCGCGGGGGCGGCGTGCGCATCGATCTAATGCCTCTGTACCTCTACGAAGGGGAACACGTCTACCTGCATTCCTACCGCGCGGGGCTCAAGTTCGATTTCGGGTCCGACAAGCGCGCGGCCGCGTTCCTTTCGCACCGCTTCGAGAGCTTTCCCGTCGAACGGGTCCCGGCGAGCCTCGCGGGAATGTCCACGCGCGTTCCGGAAACCGATTTCGGGCTGAGCTACGAGCAGCGCTTCGATTGGGGCCATGGATTCGTAGAGGTCCTTCACGACGTGTCGAACAACTCCCGCGGAACCGAGGGGCGGCTCGGAGCCGCAACCGAGTGGTGGCGCGGACGGCTGATGCTCGCCCCGTACTTCATGCTGTCCGCCCGCGACGCGCAGCTCAACGACTACTACTACGGCGTGAGCGCCTCCGAAGCCGCGGCGGACCGTCCCGCGTACCGACCCGGGGCCGGCGTCAACGGAAGCGTCGGCCTGAACGCGCGCTACGATCTCACCGATACCTGGCATTTTTTCGCGGGCGTATCCGCCACGCTCTGGGCCGGCGGGGTGCGCCGCAGCCCGATCGTGGAGGACCGCACTCAGCTCGCGGCATACGGCGGCCTCGCATACGAATTCACGCCGACACCGGTCAAGCGCGCCCGCGACGGCATCCCGCTCACCTTCAAGGTCCTGCACGGCCGGTCCACCCCTTGCAACCTGGCGCCGATCATGCAACTGCGCTGCAGGTCGATCAACACGGACGATCGCACGAGCGTCGATTCCTTCGAGGTCGGGCGGCCCTTCATCGAGAGCCCGCACGGCTGGCCGGTCATGATCGCCTGGTACGCGGGGCTGCTGCGCCACGACGAGCGCGGGCTTCAGCCGGACTTCTGGCAGCTCAACGGCTACCTCAAGGCGTTCTACTGGGGCTTTCCCTGGAGCGGGCGCTTGCGCACGCGAATCGGATTCGGCGGCGGCCTCTCCTACGCGCAACGCGTGCCCTCCGTGGAAGCGAGGGACCAGGCGGCGCGCGGCCGCAACACCTCGAAGCTCCTGCAGTACGTCGACCCGACCATCGACGTGAGCGTGGGCGATCTCCTCGGGTCGAAGGAACTGCGCGAGACTTATTTCGGGCTGGGCGTCAGCCACCGCTCGGGTATTTTCGGCATGGCCCAGATCTTCGACAACGTCAACGGCGGATCGAACTACATCTACACCTACGTCGAGTGGAGGATGTGACGGGAGAAAATCCCCTCCTCGTCTCGAGGAGGGGTGCCCCGAAGGGGTGGGGTGGTCAGCTTTCCTCCCGCCAGAAGCCGAGCGCTTCCTGGGCGGCGCGGTCGGAGTAGCTGAAGATCACGCAGTCGGTTTTCGCGGCGAACCGGCAGCGTTCCCAGGAAGGCACGACGAAGACGTCTTTCGGGCCAAATTCGAAACGGGCCTCGCCGATCGCAATGCAGCCTTGCCCCTCAACAACGCAATAGACCGCGCCGTCGGTGCTGCGGCAGTTCCGGCCCGCGAATCCTTTCGGCAGCTTCTGCATGAAAGCAGCCATGGTCGGAAACGGGTCGCGGCCGGTGGCGGGGTCCGTGTAGCGCAGCCTCCAGCCGTGCGACGAGTGGGGCTCGCCGCCTTTCGAAAATTCTTCGAGGAGCTCGCGAGTGCGCTCGTAGGGATACGACAAGATCGGGGAAACGCCCGCGGGTTTCGACACGGGCTGCGACTCTTCTGGATAATCCTCGCGGAAATGCGCGCCGAAGAGATTCGCGAACGCCGTATCCAGACCGTCCAGCCACACCACGGGCTTCGTGCCGAGATTACCGTGGTCGTGCCAAGTCCAGCCCGGCGTCACGACGAAGTCGCCCGGTCGCATCGCGATGCGCTCGCCGTCGATCGCGGTATAGGCGCCCTCGCCTTCCATGACGAAGCGCAGCGCGTTCGGCGTGTGCCGGTGCGTGGGCGCGATCTCGTTCGGCAGGATTGCCTGCACGCCGGCGAACAGCGCGGGAGTGATGAACGTTGTTCCCGGCAGTGCGGGGTTCTCGAGCATGAGCACGCGTCGCTCGGCTTCCTTGGCGGTGATCAGCTCGCAGGCGCGCATAAGCAGCGGTCGCACTTCTTCCCATCGCCAGAGCGCGGGCACCGCCGCGGTGCCGGGCTTCACCCGCATCACCCGCTCCCACAGCGGTTTCAGGTTCCGCGCGGCGATCTCTTTGGAGAACCGCACCCGGTCTGCGTTGACCACGGCGGCTGAGCACATCGCGTGTCCTTCTCAATCGAGTTGCAGCTTCGCCTCGCGGATGAGCTTTCCCCATTTCGAGCGCTCGGCGCGCAGAAACTCCGCGAATTCCACCGGTGTGCTTCCGACCGGGACGCCACCGAAGCGCAGCATACGCTCTTTCACCTCGGGAGCTTGCACGGCTTTGGCGGCTTCGGCGTTGAGGCGAGCGATGATCGCCGCGGGAGTACCTCGCGGCGCGAGCAGCCCGTTCCAGGCGCTCGCCTCGTACGCAGGCACCCCCGCATCGATGAAGGTCGGCACGTCGCCGAGAATTCCGACGCGCTGCTTCGAAGACACCGCCAGGATCTTGAGCTTGCCCGCCTTGGCGTTGCCGATCACCGGCGCGATGCCGCTGAACATCGCCATGACGTGGCCGCCCGCCAGATCGTTGAACGGACTTTGCGAGCCGTAGGGAACGTGCTTGAGATCGACGCCGGCGACCGCCTTGAACAGCTCTCCCGCCAGGTGCACGAAGGTGCCGTTGCCCTGCGAAGCGAAGGTGACCTCGCCGGGGCGCGCCTTTGCCATCGCGATCAGCTCCTGCACCGAGTTCGCGCCGAGCGATGGATGCACGGTGAGCACCGCAGGTAGCACCTGCATGAGGCTGATCGGAACGAAATCGCGCTCCGGATCGTAAGGCAGCTTTCTGTAGAGATACTGGAAAGAGGCGAGCGGTCCGACGCCGGCGACGATCAGCGTGTAGCCGTCCGGCGCGGCCTTCGCCGTAACCTCCATGGCGACGATGCCTCCCGCCGCGGGACGGTTCTCGATGACGATCGGCTGGCGCAGCAGCTCGCTCATCTTCTGCGCGATCGGCCGCGCGTCGAGATCGACCCCGGCGCCCGCGGGCCCGGGAACGATCAGCCGAATGGGCTGCGCCGGATAGTCCTGGGCAGTCGCCGCAGCCATCACAGACAGCGCGAAGGCGAATCGGGCGAACGTCATGCTCGCGCTACGCCGCTGAACGCGCCTTGCCGAAGCGCGCGCGGTTGTGCGGCCGCGTCCAATCGAACCTGGGAACCTTCGGCACGATGCGGCTCGGATTGACGCGGTCGATACTGTAGTAGCCGGTGACGATGTGGTCGAGCTTCACCGTCTCGGATACACCCGGAACCTGGTACAGATCGAGCATGTAGTCGTGCAGGTTCTCGTAGCTCGCGAGCGGCCGCCAGGTGCACTTGAACACGTGATGGTAGGCGGCGTCGAAGCGCACCAGCGTCGGGAAAAGGCGCCAGTCGGCCTCGGTGAGCGTGTTCCCGAGCAGGTAGCGCCGGCTCGCGAGGCGCTGCTCGAGCGTGTCCAGCCCCGCGAAGACTTTCTCCACCGCTTCGTCGTACGCGCCTTGAGTCGCCGCGAAACCGGTCCGGTATACACCGTTGTTGAGGTGCTCGTAGACGAACTCGTTGACGAGGTCGATCTCGCCGCGCAAGGGGGCCGGATAGTAGTCGCCCGGCTTTGCGCCCACGCCGTCGAAAGCGCTGTTGAACATGCGGATGATCTCGGAGGATTCGTTGTTGACGATGGTCTTCGTCTTCCTGTCCCACAGTGTCGGCACGGTGCAGGTGCCGGTGTAATCCGGCTTCGCCGCGCTGTAGGCCTCGTGCAGCCAGGTGAAGCCGTTCACAGTGTCGGGAATTCCGCCGGGAAACGCATCGCTGAAACGCCAGCCTTCGGCGCGATCGTCGGGCAGCGCCGAGGCGATCGAGATCATCCCATCCAGGCCCTTCAGTTTGCGGAAAATCAGAGTGCGGTGTGCCCAGGGGCAGTTGTAGGCGATGTAAAGGTGATAGCGCCCGGGTTCGGCCTTGAAGCCCGATGAGCCGTCGGCCGTGATGGAGTTGCGGAACTGGCTCTCCGGACGCACGAAGCGACCGGCGACCTCGGCGGGACGCCGGTCGGTCCACTTCCCGTCGATCAGCATGCCCATCTGATTTTCGCTCAGTCCACTTTGGCGCCCGAGATCTTGACGGCCTTCGCGTAGCGCTCGGCGTCCGATTTCAGCAGCTTCGCCCATTCGTCCCCCGAAACGCCGAGGGGATCGATTCCGAGGTTCTTCATGCGCTCGACCACGTCGGGGAGCTTCACCACCCGCGCCACGTCGGCGCCGATCTTCGCGATGATGTCCCGCGGCGTTCCATTGGGCGCGAACAGGCCGAAGGTCGGAGCGAAATCGAATCCGGGGATCGTCTCGGCGATGGCCGGCACGTCTGGCGCGAGCTCCGAGCGTTTGAGCGAGTTGATCGCGAGCAGCTTCACGCGCCCGTCCTTCGCGTGGGCTGCGAGCGTCGGATATCCGGAAAACACCATGGGCACCTGCCCACCCACGACGGCCGGCACGCTCTGCCCCGTGCCCTTGTACGGCACGTGGGTGATCTGGAGGTTCAACGATGACTTCAGGTACTCCATGCACAGGTGATGCGTGCTCCCGATGCCCGAGGAGCCGTAG
>Ga0193733_1000388_pt1 | contig 14920 bp, 13 predicted proteins | sample U1s2metaG_FD_145076 | JGI IMG/M metagenome (GOLD analysis project Ga0193733, IMG submission 145076) | Soil microbial communities from a riparian zone of the East river system, Colorado, United States - U1s2 | ecosystem: Environmental > Terrestrial > Soil > Riparian zone | place: USA: East River...
AGGACTCGACATCCATGACTATGGCTTTAAGGCCCGAGGCTTCGGCCACCGCGACGCGGTCCTCGACCTTCTCCTTGCGTGAGGCAGCGATCAGCACTTCGACCTCTTCCGGTCCCGACGGAGAAGGTCCCACCACCTGAAAGTCCAGGTTGACCTCGTCGAGCGCAAATGGGATGTACTGGTTGGCCTCGGTTTCGACTTGAACCTCCAGCTCTTCGTCGCGCAGCCCCGCCGGTACGATGATCTTCTTGGTGATCACCGCGGCCGTGGGCAGGGCGAGGGCGACGTTTTTCGTGCGCGTCGCCATTCTCTTCCAGCCGCGCTGCACGGCATCGACCACGGCATCGAGGTTGGTGATGTTGCCGTCGAGGACTGCGTCCTTCGGCAGCGCCTCGATGGCATAACGCTCGACCCGCGGATTTCCCCTGCCCGCATCGGCGAGCTCCACCAGCTTCACCGAGGACGAAGAGATATCCATCCCGAACAGCGGCGGCGCTTTCGGCTTGAAAATATCCAAATTTAAATTCAGCTGCAACCGGGATTTCCCCTTCAGGTATGGCCGGTTAGGCGCGATTGGTATAATTTACGTTAAATGCTAGCAACAACCCCCCATCCTGTAAAGTAAATTTTTCACGCGAGATATTAGGTGCTTAGGGTGAACCTACCGCTGTTTCAGCTCTCTATAATGGGCGACCTTTTCCCGGATATCCCCTGAATGCGGCTTCGATGGTTCGCCTTCCCGGTGTTGGCGCTGGCCGGGATGGGAGTAGTGAGCTTGGCGCTGCTGGGTTTCGTGATCCTCCTTGCGTACCCTAACCTGCCCTCCATCGAGGCGCTCACCGAGTACCAGCCGAAGATCCCGTTACGCGTCTACACCGCCGACGGCTTGCTGATCGGGGAGTTCGGCGAAGAGCGCCGTTCGGTCGTCAGCATCGAGGAGGTTCCTGCTCTGATGAAACAGGCCATCCTCGCGGCCGAGGACGAGCGCTTTTACCAGCATACCGGGGTCGACTACCACGGGGTGCTCCGGGCAGCCTACTCCAACTTGGTCAGCGGCGGCAAGACTCAAGGGGCTTCGACGATCACGATGCAGGTCGCGCGGAACTTTTTTCTTTCCCGGGAAAAAACGCTGACCCGCAAACTGTACGAGGCGCTGCTGGCGTTCAAGATCGAAAATAGCCTTAGCAAGGATCAGATCCTGGAGATCTATATCAACCAGATCTATCTCGGCCAAAGGGCTTACGGGTTCGGCGCAGCAGCGCAGGTCTACTTCGGCAAGTCGCTATCCCAGCTCAACTCGGCCGAAATCGCGATGCTTGCCGGGTTGCCCAAGGCTCCCTCCTCTTTCAACCCGGTGATAAATCCGAAACGCGCCAAGCAACGCCAGCTGTACGTCCTGCGGCGCATGCGCGAGCTCGCTTTGCTCGACGACGAGCAATACGAGGAAGCGCAAAGGATACCGATCAGCGTCAAGCGCGAAACCGTCACCGAATATGAGATTCACGGCGAGTTCGTCGCCGAGATGGTCCGCCAACTGCTTTATGAGCGCTATCCGGAGGAGGTCTATTCACGCGGCTTTCGCGTCTACACGACGATTACGCGCGCCGACCAGGAAGCGGCCTATGCGGCCCTGCGTCAGGGCTTGCTCGAATACGACCGGCGCCACGGCTATCGCGGCCCCGAAGGATTCGTCGATCTCAAGGATGCGCAGGAGGAGGACTACGAGGAAACGCTGCAAGACCATCCCGACAGCGATGACCTCCTCGCGGCACTCGTTCTGGAGGCGACGCCGAAACGGGTGACAGCCTATCGGCGTGGAGGAGAGACCGTGACCGTGTCCGGTGAGGGACTCAAGTTCGCCGAGCGCATGCTCGATTCCCGTACCCCACCGACCCGCAGGATCCGGCGTGGCGCTTTGATTCGCATCCAGAAGGACGATCATGACGATTGGCAGATTGTCCAGCTCCCGGAAGCCGAGGGCGCCTTTATCTCGGTCAACCCGCAGGACGGCGCCGTGCGATCGCTCGTCGGCGGATTCGATTTCAGCCGGAGCCAGTACAACCACGTGACCCAGGCCTGGCGCCAGCCGGGTTCGGGTTTCAAACCTTTCATCTATTCGTCCGCGCTGGAAAAGGGATTTACGCCGGCCACCGTGATCAATGACGCGCCAGTCGTGGTCGACGCAGCGCTCACGGGAGGGCAGGTATGGGAGCCCAAGAACTATGACGGCAGGTACGAAGGACCCATGAGCATGCGCATGGCGCTCGCCAAGTCGAAGAACATGGTGTCGATCCGCATCCTGCAGACGATCAGCCCGCAGTACGCGCAGGATTACATCACCCGATTCGGCTTCGATGCCGATCGCCACCCGCCCTACCTCACCATGGCGCTCGGCGCGGGCTCGGCCACTCCGCTTCAGATGGCCCGCGCCTTTTCGGTATTTGCCACCGGCGGATATCGCACCGAGCCGTACGTGATTCAGAAGGTCGTCGACGACCGTGGCAACGTTCTCGCGCAGGCACAGCCGGCTCGCGCCGGGGACGAATCGCTGCGGGTCATCGACACCCGCAACGCCTTCATCATGGACAGCATGATGCACGATGTGATGCGCTACGGAACCGGGGCGCGCGCCATGGTCCTCGGCCGCCAGGATCTCGCCGGCAAGAGCGGCACCACCAACGACTACATCGATGCCTGGTTCAGCGGCTATCAACCGACCTTGGTCAGCATCGCCTGGGTGGGCTTCGATCAGCCGAAAAAACTCGGCCCCGGGGAGACCGGGTCGGTCACGGCGCTGCCGATCTGGATGAACTACATGGCCAAGGCGCTGAAGGGTACGCCAGAAATGGTCCAGCGCGTCCCCGAGGGCGTCGTCTCGGTGAAAGTCAATGAGAACGGCCTTCAGTCAACCGAGGGGAAACCGGAATTCTTCTTTCGCGAAAACGTACCGCCGGAGCAGGGTCCCGTCGATCCTGGAGTGCGGACTACCGAGGACGCGAGGAACCAGTTGTTCTGACGCGATCGGCAAGCTCCCGCGGACGCGCATCGCCCGCTGCGTGACTAGCGCAGCACGACCGCTCGGTTCGATTGTTCGCTCACCAGCTTCGACAGTGCTGCCAGCAGCTCGCCGCCCTCACGGGTGTCGACCCAGTCCGACCCATCCCAGCGGAAATGGTAGCCCCCTGATCTTGCTGCGACCCAGATCTGACGCGCTGCAGAGTGGCGGTTGACGACAATGCGGCTGCCGTCGGCAAATTCGATCTCCAATACGCCGGAGCCCTTGGGCTCGCAGTCGCAATCGGCCCCGCTTTCCTCCACCGCCCGCGCAATCCGCTCCAGCATCGCATCGGCCAGGCTGTCGAATTCGCTCGGGGTCATCGCCGTGCTAAACTCGTTTGCACAAACTAACTGTTTATCGCCATGCGCCGCGCCGTTGGCCTCATTCTCGTTTTCCTCGTCCTCTCGGCCTGCGGCAACAAAGCGGCACTCTATCTTCCCCCGCCGGAACGAGATCCGAAGCAGGATAGCAAACCCGCGCCGCGCCAGTGAATTTTTTTTCGTACCAGGACGGCACGCTGTGCGCGGAGCGCGTGCCTCTCGTCGAGATCGCGGAGCGCTTCGGCACGCCGAGCTACGTCTATTCGCGCGCCGCGCTGGAGCTCGCATACCGCGAGTTCGATCAGGCTTGTTCGGGACGCGACGTCCTCATCTGCTATTCGGTCAAGGCCAACTCCAATCTCGCGGTACTGAACCTTCTCGCACGGCTGGGTTCGGGCTTCGATATTGTTTCCGGCGGCGAGCTTGCCCGGGTCCTCGCCGCGGGAGGCAGCGCAGCCAAGACCGTTTTTTCCGGCGTGGGCAAGAGCGAAGCCGAGATGCGCCGCGCGCTCGAGGCCGGAGTTCTGTGCTTCAATGTGGAGTCCGAAGGAGAACTGGCCCGGCTCGCCGTGGTTGCGCAGAGCATGGGCAAGATCGCGCCCGTGTCCTTGCGCATCAACCCCGACGTCGATCCCAAGACGCACCCCTACGTCGCCACCGGCTTGCGTGAAAGCAAATTCGGCATCGCATACGACGCAGCGCTCCCGCTTTACCGCAAGGCGGTGAAGCTGCCGGAACTTCGAGTCATCGGAATCGATGTCCATATCGGCTCGCAGATTACCGACGTCGAGCCGTTCGTCGCCGCGCTTGAAAAAGTGCTCGAGTTTGTCGACGCCTTGGGCGCCACAGGGGTGCATCTGGAGCATCTCGACGCGCCACAGGGGTGCATCTGGAGCATCTCGATCTGGGCGGCGGGCTCGGCATCCGTTACCGCGACGAAGCGCCCCCAGCTGTGAAGGATTACCTGGAACGCCTGTTTCAGCGCTTTGGCAAGCGCGAGTTGCGAATTTTGTTTGAACCCGGCCGTTCGCTTGTCGGAAACACCGGGCTCCTCCTCACTCGCGTCGAATATCTCAAGCATGGGGAGGCAAAGAACTTCGTGGTGACCGACGCGGCGATGAACGACCTGTTGCGCCCAGCGCTCTACGATGCCTGGCACGAGGTGCTGCCGGTTACACGGCGTAACGGCCCGGCGCAGCGTTACGACATCGTGGGTCCGGTCTGCGAATCGGCGGATTTTCTCGCCCGGGGACGCTCGCTCCGCTCACGGTCGCAGCCGGGGACCTTCTCGCGATCATGTCGGCGGGCGCTTACGGCATGACGATGAGCTCGAATTACAATTCCCGGCCGCGTCCCGCCGAGGTGATCGTCGACGGGAAAACGGCTCACCTTGTTCGGGATCGGGAAAACACCGAAGGCCTCTTTGCGTCGGAGCGTCTTTTGCCGTAAATTTAAGCGTTTGCCGACCAGGTGTCGGGGGACAACGGGAGGGGGCCGGGGTCCACGGTAGCTTTTATTTGTTGCGGGTACCCGAGAGTCGATGAACGGAGTTATTCGCAATCGGTCGCATTGTTCGGCGGCTTCGTGATGGAATACGCGGCTTTTTCCCCTCGTTAGCGAATCCATGGGTTCTTCAGTTCGATCGCACGTTGCAGCACCTACCGCCAAGCGCCTGTTCGTGTTCGGCGGGGTCAGCCTGCTCGTCGTCGCGGTTGTGCTGTTCGCCTATTTCGGCACCGAGATACTCGCAAACGAGCGCAAGGCGCCCAAAGGACCTTCGGCGATACCGGTCTCGATTGCGCCGGTCCTGCAGGAGGTCGTGCCTTTCCGGCTCCTGGCGATCGGCAACGTCGAGGCTTACTCGACCGTGGCGCTCAAAGCGCGCGTAGACGGACAGATCGTGGAGGTCGGCTTCAAGGAAGGCGAGGAAGTTCCACGGGGTCGCGTGCTCTTCAAGATCGACCCGCGCCCCTACCAGGCGGCACACCGCCAGGCCGAAGCCAACTTCCTGCGCGACACCTCGCAAAAGGACCAAGCCCGATCACAGGAGCGCCGCTACCAGGAACTGCTCGCCAAGAATTTCGTCTCCAAGGAAGCCTACGCGCAAATCCGCACCAACGCCGATACGGCCGAAGCCGTGGCCCAGGGGAGCCGCGCCGCGCTCGATAACGCAACGCTGAATCTGGAGTACTGCACGATCCTCTCTCCGATCGACGGCTACCCCGGAAAGATCCAGATTCAGATGGGAAACCTCGTCAAGGCGAACGATACGCTTCCTCTGGTGGTGATCAACCAGGTCCATCCGATCTACGTGAACTTCTCAGTGCCAGAGCAGCAGCTCCGCGCCGTTCGCGGCTACATGTCCTCGGGGCCGCTCGCGGTCGAGGCGCTGGCGCCGGGCTCGGATCAACCCGCAGCCTCCGGAACGCTTGTCTTCGTCGACAACGCCGTCGATCCGAGCACCGGCACGATCAAATTGCGGGCGCAGTTCCCGAACAGCGAAAACGCGCTGTGGCCGGGCCAGTTCGTCAACGTGAGGATCAAGCTCTACGACCAGAAAGACGCTCTGGTCGTGCCCTCCAGGTCGGTGCAGACCGGTCCGGCCGGGCAGTACGTGTTCGTGGTCAAGCCCGACATGACCACCGAGGTCCGCAAAGTCACGGTCGAGCGCATCGAGGGCGACAACGCGATCATCGCGACGGGTCTGGAAAAAGGCGAACGCGTGGTCACACAGGGCCAGCTGCGCCTCGGAGCCGGGGCGAAGATCGTGGTCAAGTCGTAGTTTTCATCCATGAATCTTTCAGAGCTTTTCGTCCGCCGCCCCGTCATGACCGTGCTGGTCATGGCCGGGATTCTGATTTTCGGACTGGCGAGCTACCGCTTGCTGCCGGTTTCATCACTGCCAAACGTCGATTTCCCCACGATCCAGGTTTCGGCCACTCTCCCAGGTGCGAGCCCCGAGACCATGGCCGCGGCCGTGGCGACGACCCTCGAAAAGCAGTTTTCGACGATCGCCGGCATCGACCAGATGACTTCGATCTCCGGCCAGGGCCTCACCACCATCACCATCCAGTTCTCGCTCGACCGCGACATCGACGCCGCAGCTCAGGACGTGAACTCGGCGATCGCGGCCGCGGCAAAGCAGCTGCCGTCGACCATGTCGACACCTCCTTCGTTCCGAAAGGTGAATCCGGCCGACGCGCCGGTTTTCTTTCTGACACTCACATCCGAAACCCTGCCGCTTTCCACCGTCAACGAATACGCGGAAACCTTTCTCGCGCAGCGCATCTCGACGATTTCCGGAGTCGCTCAGGTTCAGGTGCAAGGCCAGCAGAAATATGCGGTGCGCGTGCAGGTCGACCCCAACGCGCTTGCCGCGCGCGGCGTCGGCATCAACGAAGTCGAGCAGGCAGTCGCCAGCGCCAACGTCAATCTGCCCACCGGCACGCTCTACGGCAAGGACCGCATGTTTGCCATACAGGCGACCGGCCAGCTCTACGAGGCTGCCTCCTTCCGGCCCATCATCGTCACCTACCGCAACGGCGCGCCGATCCGCTTGAGCGAGCTGGGCCGCGTCATCGACAGCGTGGAAAACGACAAGCTCGCCGCGTGGTTCAAGGATCAGCGCGGCATCATCCTTGCGATCTACCGGCAGCCGGGCACCAATACGATCGAGGTCGTGGACGCCGTCAAAAAGCTGTTGCCGACTTTCCGCGTCGAAGTTCCGGCAGGGGTCACCATCAACGTGATGTACGACCGGTCCAACACCATCCGCGAATCGGTCGCGGACGTGCGGTTTTCCCTGATTCTGGCGCTCGCTCTCGTGGTGATGGTGATTTTCATTTTCCTGCGCAACATTCCGGCCACCACCATTCCGGCCGTGGCGCTCCCGATGTGCATCATCGGCACGTTCTCGCTGATGTACCTGTTCGGCTACAGCCTGGACAACATCTCGCTGATGGCGCTGACTTTGTGCGTAGGCTTCGTGGTGGACGACGCGATCGTCATGCTGGAGAACATCTCACGCCACATCGAGATGGGCAAGAGCCCGCTGCAGGCGACGCTCGACGGATCGAAGGAAGTTTCGTTCACCATCCTTACGATGACGATTTCGCTCGTCGCGGTGTTCATCCCGGTGCTTTTCATGGGCGGCATACTAGGCCGGCTGCTGCACGAATTCGCCGTCACCATCATCGTAGCGGTGCTGATCTCGGGATTCGTTTTCGCTCACGCTGACGCCGATGATGTGCAGCCGCATCCTCAAGCCGCACGCCGAAGTCAAACACGGCAGGCTGTTCCTGGCGAGCGAGCGGGCGTTCGACGCGGTGCGGAACGCGTACGCACGGTCCCTGACCTGGGCACTCCAACGCCAAAGATTCACGATGGTCGTATTCCTCGCCATCGTCGTTGCCACGGGTTGGCTCTACGTGAAAATGCCCAAGGGATTCCTGCCGAGCGAGGACTCGGGGCAGCTGTTCTGCTTCATCGAAGCGCCCCAGGACATCTCTTTCGACGCGATGGTGACGTACCAGCGCTCCGTGCTGGAGATCCTCCGCGCCGATCCCAACATCGAAGCGGTGACCGGGTTCATGGGCGCAACTTCGTTCAACCCTTCGCTCAACGTCGGCCGTGCCACCATGACCTTGAAACCGCGCTCCCAGCGCAAAACGGCCGATGAGGTGGTGCGGGGCCTGCGTCCGAAGGTCTCCAACTTGATGGGCATCAAGGTCTTCATCCAGAACGTCCCGGCGATCCGCATCGGCGGTCAACTCACCAAGAGTCCGTACCAATACGTCGTGCAGGGGGCAAGCACCGAGGAGTTGTACCACTGGGTGCCGATCATCGAGGAGAAGCTCAAGACCCTGCCGGGGCTGCTCGATGTCTCGAGCGACCTGCAGATCGCCCGGCCGCAGGTCAACGTCGAGATCGACCGCGAAAAGGCTTCCGCCCTCGGGGTCAACCCGCAGCAGATCGAGGCGGCGCTCGCCAATGCAACCCGCAGCAGATCGAGGCGGCGCTCGCCAATGCCTACGGCTCGCGCCAGATCTCGAACATCTATACCGCAACGAACCAGTACTGGGTGATCCTCGAATTGGAGCCGAGGTACCAGCGCGACCCGGCGGCCCTGTCGATGCTCTACGTACGCTCCTCGAACGGGGCGCTGGTGCCGCTCAACGCGGTGGCGAAGCTCACTTACGGTGTCGGCCCCATGAGCGTGAGCCATCTCGGCCAGCTGCCCTCAGTCACGCTTTCATTCGACCTCCAGCCCGGGCTGGCGCTGTCCGAGGCGATCGACGTGATCCAGAACGCGGCGCTGGAGCTGCAGGTGCCGGCCACGCTGAACACGAGATTCACGGGCACGGCGCAGGCGTTTCAAGCTTCGCTCCAAGGCATGGGCATCCTGCTGTTGCTTTCCATTCTGGTGATCTACCTGGTGCTCGGCATCCTGTACGAGAGCTTCATCCATCCGCTCACGATCCTCTCCGGCCTGCCGACCGCGGGACTCGGAGCGCTGGTGACCTTATGGGCTTTCAACATCGAGCTCAACATGTACGCCTTCGTCGGCATCATCATGCTGGTGGGCATCGTCAAGAAGAACGCGATCATGATGATCGACTTCGCGATCGAGGCGCAGCGCAAGGAACGCAAGCCGCCCTCCGAGGCGATCTACCAGGCCTGCCTGATCCGCTTCCGGCCGATCATGATGACGACGTTCGCGGCCCTCATGGGAAGCTTGCCGATTGCGCTGTCTTTCGGCGCGGGCGGAGACGCGCGCCGTCCGCTCGGCCTGGCGGTGGTCGGGGGACTGGTGTTGTCGCAGTTCCTGACCCTCTACATCACGCCCGTGATCTACCTCTACTTCGAGCGCCTCCAGGAATGGCTTGCGCAGCGGCGCGCGACGCACCGGGCGGCGAAGCTAGCCGCCGCCACTAAATAGGGGCACGAGCCAACCCGCCTTCGGCGATCAGGGATTGAGCTGCTTGTAGACGACTTCGGCGACCTTGAGCAGTTGTTCCCTTCTTATCTCGCCTGAAAGGGCGTACCCGAAATTGCCGTCGACCCAATAGAAGACCGACACGCGGTCCTCCTGGCTGAAGCGGAAAGCGGTGTCGCGCGGCTCCCCTCTTTGCCTGGAAACGTACAGCGTCAGGCGCTGACCGCGCCCATCCTGATACATGAAGTGCGCGACCGGCCCCTGCGGTCCGGAGAGCAGCCGCCCACCCACAAGTTCGTAACCGAGCGGCCCCAGCTTGGGCGCTTTCAAGGTGGTGCCAAGACGCTTGGACAACCAGTTCACGAGGTGTTCTTCCTCGCCTGCGGGCACCTCCACCGGATGGCGCACCTCCGGCGAATACACGACGTGCGCGGTCGCCGCCAGGCGCGCGAGCGACACCGGCAGGATCTGCGGGGCGACGAACATGCCGCGAACCAGCCACCCGAGCCCGATTCCGAGCGCGAATATCGCCGCGGCGGCGGCGTAGCGCCGCCACGCGTGCGGGCGCACGACAAGCAGCGCCGCGGGCACGGGCTCGTCAAGCACCGGGTTGTACAGCGAACGGAGCAGGGCATTTTGCTCGGCGTACGCGCGCAGCCGCTCCGCATCCTCCGGGTGAGAAGCGAGCCAGGCCTCGACCTCGGCCCGAGCACCCTCGGAAAGGGCGCCGTCGATGTAGGTGTGCAATTCAGCCTCGGCGACCGGCTTCACTTCACGACTTTCAGAGGCATCACGGTCTGACCGCCGAGCAGCTGGCGCATGCGCTCGCGCGCCCGCGACAGCCGCGACATGACCGTGCCTATGGGAATGTCCAGAGCACCGCTGACCTCCTCGTAGGTCAGCTGCTCCACCGCCACCAGCAGCACGACCTCCCGCTGCTCCGGCGAGAGGGAGCGCAGCACCCGGTCCACGTCCTGCAGCTCGAGCTGCTCGCTCTGGGTCGCGCGAACCGACACCGCAGGCACTTCTTCCATCGCCTGCTCGATCTCGTAGCGGCGGCGCCTCACTTGATTAACGAACACGTTATGCATGATCGTGAACAACCACGCCCTCAGATCGCTTCCCGGGCGCCAGAGATAGAACTTGTTCCAAGCGCGCTCCAGGGTGTCCTGAACCAAGTCGTCGGCGACGTAGCGGTCGCCGACGAGCGCGCGGGCGTAGCGCCGCAGCCGGGGAATGTGCTCGATGATGAGGCGACGATCCATCTACCGCGCATTCTAGCGCGCAGAAGGTCTTCCGGGGAACGCCGCGCTCGCCGAGAAACCGCGGGGCCATCCACATGCCCCGCTATTGCCGCCGAAGCAACGCGGATTTTGCTCACTGCTCCCTCCCAAAAAAAGCGAACCTGCGATACAAACGCGCAGCTTCGCGCATTTATTCCGCAGGTTGCGGCCGGCCCGAGGAATTTCTGGCGGACGCGGCCGGCGTAAACAGGAGCCGAGCCCTCGCTGTTCCGCGGTCGGGCGTTCGGACGGCGAGGCTTGCCGGAAGGCCGGAAAACAAGGAGGGTGGCTCCTGCCTCCCTTCGAGTCGGTTCCGTTCGGCAACGAGAATATCAGCGCAGACCAGCGATGTAATCGGCCACCGCGCGAATTTCGGGATCGCTCATCCTCGCAGCGATCGCTTGCATCATCTTATTCGCGTCGTTCCTGCGCTCGCCCGAACGGAAGGCCTTCAGTTGCGCTTCGGTGTATTCGGCGTACTGTCCCGCCAGACGCGGGTATTGCGCAGGTAAACCCGCACCGCTCGCGCCGTGGCATGCAGCACACGCGGGAAGGCCTTTGCTCATGTCGCCGCCGCGCCAGATTTTTCGACCGAGTGGCAACGCGTCCCGGTTCTTCACCGCGCCCGGCTTGACCTGTTGCGCGGCGTAATACGCCGCCACATCGCGCATATCCTCGACGGAGAGGCCTGCAACCATGCCACCCATGATCGGGTTTTCCCGCGCGGCCCTTTTTCCGGTCGCAGGCTTGAAATTGGCGAGCTGCTTCTGCAGGTATTCGGGTATCTGACTGGCGAGCTTCGGATTGGCGGGGGTCGGGCTGTTGCCGTCGCCACCGTGACAAGCCGCGCAAATCTTGCTGGCGATGCTTTGGCCCTTGGCGGAATCAGCTTTGGCTGCGGGCTCGGCAGCGGCGAGCGGGCCGGCGCAAACCGCGAAGCTCAAAAGCGCCCAAGCTCGTTTCATGCCGTTTTTCTCCCCCTTAAGTCTTCGCTCAAAAGGCTGATATTCTAGCAAAATTGATCCGCCCATCCATGTTGCTTTTCCGCGGCGCTTCCTTTTTCAAAAGCGTAGCCTCGCTCGAGGACGTTCCGGCCAGCGTCGGTGAAATCGCATTTGCGGGCCGATCGAACTCGGGCAAATCAAGCGCCATCAACGCGTTGGCCGGGAGCCAATTGGCGTTCGTGAGCAAGACCCCGGGACGAACTCGACTCATCAATTTCTACGCGCTCGGGGCGAATCGATTCATCGTGGATCTCCCCGGCTATGGCTACGCGAGGGTTCCCGATGCGATTCGAGCACCTTGGGAGAAACTGCTGGGCGGCTATCTTCAGATGCGCGGGCCGTTGCGCGGCTTGGCTCTCATAATGGACGTGCGGCACCCGCTGACCGAGCTCGATCAGCGTATGCTCGGGTGGTTTCGCCCTACCGGAAAGCCGGTACACGTGCTGCTTACCAAAGCGGATAAACTCTCGCGGGAGGCAGCGCAGAGAATTCTGCGCCGGGTCGAAGGAGAAATCGAGGCACTTGCCCCCAATACTTCCGTGCAGCTTTTCTCGAGTCTCAAGAAATCCGGACTCGATCAAGCGGGGGTGGTGCTTCGAGGATGGCTGGATACCAGCGCGCCGGCGCCCCCCGCATCAAGCAGCGGGGAGCCAAACGAAAACCCCGGGCAAGACCCGGGGTCGGAAATAAAAACCCCCGGGCCAAAAGGGGAAATCGGCCCGGGGCAAAGTGCCTTAAAGTTTAAGGCATCCCGCTCAGGGAGGAGAAGCGGGAGACGACCGAAGCCGTCTAAGGCATAGGAGCGGCGGGGCGATGGAAAAGTTCCCGCAGTCAGTCGTCTGAGAATAAGCGACTGATCCATCTGGCGAAAAAAGGAGCGATCATGCAGGTCTACGGCAGTTTTCCGGCGGTGCGCATGCGCCGCATGCGGCGCGACGAGTTTTCGCGCCGGCTGATGCGCGAGCACGTGCTTAGCCCCGACGACCTGATCTACCCGGTCTTCGTGATCGAGGGCAAGGGCCGGACCCAAGCCGTCCCATCCATGCCTGGAGTTTCGCGTTATACGCCCGATAAGGTCACGGCGGTGGCGGAGCGATGTCTGAAGCTCGGTGTGCCGGTGATGGCGCTCTTCCCGGCCATCGAACCGTCGCTCAAAACCCCCGACGGCAAGGAAGCGACAAATCCCGACGGACTGATCCCGCGTGTCGTCGGAATGCTGAAAAAACGCTTTCCCGAGCTCGGCATCATGACCGATGTTGCGCTCGATCCCTACACCGATCACGGCCAGGACGGACTGGTTGATTCAGGCGGCACTATCCTCAACGACGACACGCTCGCCGTACTCGAGGAGCAGGCGCTCGTTCAAGCAGCAGCCGGCGTGGACATCGTCGCGCCCTCGGACATGATGGACGGCCGCATCGGCCGCATCCGGACCGCGCTGGAGGCGAAAGAATTCATCCATACGCGCATCATGGCTTATTCGGCGAAATACGCCTCGGGATTCTACGGACCTTTCCGAGACGCAGTCGGATCGGCGGCAAGTCTCGGCAAGGGCAACAAGTTCACTTACCAGATGGACCCCGCCAATAGCGACGAGGCGCTTTGGGAAGTGGGGCTGGATCTCCAGGAGGGCGCAGACATGGTGATGGTGAAGCCGGGCATGCCCTATCTCGACATCGTTCGCCGCGTCAAGGACGAGTTCAAAGCGCCCACCTACGTCTATCAGGTCAGCGGCGAGTACGCGATGTTGAAAGCGGCGTTCAAGAACGGCTGGCTCCCCGAGAAGCAATGCGTGATGGAAGCGCTCGTCGCATTCAAGCGCGCGGGCGCCGATGGCATCCTGACCTACTTCGCGCTCGATGCGGCGGGATGGTTGAAGGAAAAGCGCTAGTTCCCTAGCGCAATGCCAGATCGAGCGACTTGATGAATTTCTCCGGCGACTGGTAGCCGATCACGCGCAGACCCTCGATTTCCCGGCCGCCGGCGTCGAAGAAGACAATCCCGGGCGGCCCGAACAGGCGAAAGCGCTTGAGCAGCGCCTTGTCATCGGCCGTGTTGGCTGTGACATCGGCGCGCAGGAGCACCATCCGGCCCAGCCGGGCCTGTACCTGCGGATCGCTGAAGGTGAAGCGCTCCATTTCCTTGCACGACACGCACCAGTCCGCGTAGAAATCGAGCATCGCGACTTTGTCTGCCGTCTTCAGACGCGCGTCCAGGTCGAGCGCTTTGACCGTTTCGAACGGCAGCGGCTTTTGCGCCGGTGATTCCGCAAAAACGCCGGAAAGAGGCTGCAGCGGATCGCGCGCCCCCGATAACGCCCCGATGGCCTGCGCGACGCCGGCAATCAAGGCAAGAATACCGACTGCCTTCCACAGCCGGTCCCAGCCCGACGCGTCCCCGCCTAAAGGCTCGAGCGCGCGCAGGAATACCCCTGATCCGATGAGCAGCATCGCCCAGAGGAACATCTGCACCGCCACCGGAATCACCGGCGAGATGACCCAGATCGCAACGGCTAGAAGCAGCACCCCAAAAAATTGCTTGACCGCGCGCATCCACTGGCCCGCCTTCGGCAGGAGCATGCCTCCGGAAACGCCGACCAGAACAAGCGGCGCGCCCATCCCGATCGCCATCGAGAAGAGCGCCGTTCCGCCGAGGACGGCGTCGCGTGTCTGGCCGATGTAGAGCAGCGCACCCGCGAGGGGCGCGGCGATGCAGGGAGAAACGATCGCGGCCGAGAGCGCTCCCATCAGCACCACCGCGCCCCAGTGCCCGCCCCCCAGCCGGTTGCTGGCCTCGGTGAGCCGCGCTTGCCAACTTGAAGGCAGCTGCAGCTCGTAGAAACCGAACATGGACAGCGCAAGTCCCACGAAGACTGCCGCGAACGCTCCCAGCACCCAGGCGTTCTGCAGCGCCGCGGAAAGCAGGTTCCCGGAAAACGCCGCCGCAATTCCGATGGCGGTATAAGTCACCGCCATGCCGAGGACGTAAGCGAGCGAGACGAGCACAGCGCGCCCGCGCGTAACCTTTTGGCCTTCGCCCACGATGATTCCGGACAGGATCGGGACCATCGGCAGCACACAAGGGGTGAACGTGAGCAAAAGCCCGGCGCCGAAAAACACTGCCATGACAAGCCAGAGCCGGCCGGACTCCAGAACACCCGCGAAACGCACGTCGTCGCTCGCTGCGGTCACGCGCTCCGGCGAAGAGGCAAAGGACTCGTTTTCCTTGTAGATCGACGAACGCGATCCGCCCAGCGAAACAAGGCGAAGGTCAGCGCTTTGCACCTGCGGCACATAGCACACGCCCAAATCGGCACAGCC
>Ga0193733_1000389_pt1 | contig 14893 bp, 16 predicted proteins | sample U1s2metaG_FD_145076 | JGI IMG/M metagenome (GOLD analysis project Ga0193733, IMG submission 145076) | Soil microbial communities from a riparian zone of the East river system, Colorado, United States - U1s2 | ecosystem: Environmental > Terrestrial > Soil > Riparian zone | place: USA: East River...
TCTTGCCGCCCTATTCTATGGCTGGTGCGAAGCAAACCTTAATCCCCGGAATAATGAAACTCGCACAGCGGTCACAAAGGACACAATGTCCTAAGTTCAAAAATAGTATTCGTTGCGTCCTTTGTGGACTTTGTGCGAGCTCTGAAAATTAGATTGAGCCGCTGACGCACTCTGCGTTAGATCGATGATCGTATGTCGAACTTGCTGTTGGGCCTGATCAGCGGTTTCATTTTCGGCGCGGTCTCGGTGGCGATGATGCTGCCGATGTCGTTTCCCGATAAACGCACAGCGTTGCTCGCTGCTTTCATCAATCGATTTGCCATCGGGCTCGTCATCGGCTGTATCACTTTGCCGGCTTGGCCGGGCTGGGCGGTCGGACTCCTCTTTGCTTTGTTACTGAGTCTGCCCGCTGCGCTCATCACCAAGGCGTACGCGCCGATTCTGATCATTGGCGCAATTGGCGGCATTGCGATCGGCGGAATCATTCACGGCTGGCATTAGGACTCTACCTGGGTCAAACGCCAATCCCCTGACGGCCTTCACAGAAACGCCCTACAATTTTCAATAACGCGAAGTAACATTACCACATGAGTGTACGGGTTTACGGTTGCAATCACGTCGCGATTGAAGTGGACGACATCAAGAAGGCGATCGCGTTTTATCAAGACGTTTTTAATCTCGAGAAGATGAACAGCGGCGAGGGTGACGCCTTTTTCAAGCTCGGCGAACATCAGTTCCTCGCCATTTTCGAAGTGAAAAAATTGCATCCCGGCGGGATGCGCCATTTTGGAATAATGGTGCGCGACCAAGGGCAGATCGCGGAAGTGCGCAAAAAGGTCACGGGCAAATACAAACTCAAACTCGAGCCGCCGTTTTTCTGCGACTTTCACGATCCGTGGGGCAACCGCATCCAGGTGGTTGATCTTCATGATGAATCGCTCATCTGGATGCTGCCGTATCGCGAAGTGCAAAAGGCTGGAATCAAATTTGGCGATTGAACTTAACCGCGGAGAGCGCGGAGGACGCAGAGGGAGCGTAACTTTTCTTTTCTCCGCGACCTCTGTGGACTCTGCGGTAAAGTTATGTTGATGAGCAAACTCGCCGGCAAAAACATTTTAATTACGGGCGCGTCGCAGGGACTCGGTCGTGCGATGGCTCGGCGTTTCGCGAAGGAAGGCGCGGCCGGACTCTCGATCGTGGCGCGGCACGCCGATCAATTGAACAAAGTCCGGGACGAACTTCGCAAGATCGACCTGCCTTCACCGGGCTCCGGCGCGGCGAGCATCGTCGCGATCGAAGCCGACGTGAGTTCTCCTCGCGACATCGAACGAATCGTCGCGACGACGCTCGCGCAATTCAAAGGCCGTCTCGACGTACTCGTGAACAATGCATCGACCATTGGCCCGTCGCCGATGCCGAACCTGCTTGATTATTCGGTGGAAGATTTCCGCGAAGTGCTTGACACGAATTTGATTGGCGCGTTTCTCCTGATTAAGAACGCATTGCCGGCGATGATCGAGCGCGGCGGTTCCATTATCAACGTGACGAGCGACGCGGGGCAGGTCGGTTATCCCGGCTGGGGCGCGTACGGCATTTCGAAATTCGGGCTCGAAGGCATGTCGCAAACGTGGGCGTCGGAGTTGGAAGAAACCGGTGTGCGCGTCAACTGGGTCGATCCCGGAAACATGAATACGGCAATGCATCGCGCGGCGGAGCCGGAAGAAGACCCAACGGAATGGGCGAATCCCGCCGACGTGACCGATGTTTTCGTTTTTCTCGCTTCCGACGAATCGAAAGACGTGACCGGCAAACGATTCCAAGCGCAGGAAGATTGGCGGGCCGAGCTAGATGCCCCGGCAAATAATTAACCGCGGAGATCGCCGAGGACGCAGAGGAAGAGGATTTCTTTTGTTTTCTCTGCGCTCTCTGCGTGCTCTGCGGTAAAATCCAAACGTGGCAATGCCGTTTACATTCATATTGCCGCCGGAGTTGAGCGCGAAGGAACCGCCGGAACGTCGCGGTATCCGGCGCGATCAAGTGCGCTTGCTCGTGATCAATCGTGCCACCGGCGAGATCGAGCACTCACGTTTCGACAAGATCGACCATTACCTGCTGGCAAACGATCTGCTCGTTTTCAACTCGAGCCGGACGCTGCCCGCCTCACTGCGCGGTTGTGATTGTAGCGCGGCGCACGGTCCGTGCATGGAAGTGCGGTTGGCGGAACATTTGTCGGACGATTCGTGGCTGGCCCTTTTGCTTTGCGAACAGGGCGACCCGTTCGGCTGCGGGTTGCGTCCTGAAATGCAGATCCAGTTCGGGGAAGGACTCAATGCCACCGTGCTTCAACGCGACGAACGCATTCCGCGTTTGTGGAAATTGCGCTTCTCCATTTCCGGGACGCAACTTGTCGATCTTATCTATCGTCTCGGTAAACCGATTCGTTATGAGTACATCTCCGCGCCGTGGGACCTGGATTATTACCAAACCGTTTACGCGACCGAGCCCGGATCAGCCGAGATGCCGTCGGCCGGGCGCGCGTTCACCTGGAAGTTGCTGCTCGATCTAAAGCGCCGCGGTGTTGATGTCGCTTACATCGTTTTGCACACCGGACTTTCCTCTTACATGGACGATGAGCTCGACGCGCAGCACCCTGCGTCGGAAGAAGAATATTTTGTGAGCGCGACGACGGCTGAGAAAATCAACCGCGCACGAGAAAATGGCGGTCGAGTCATTGCGGTTGGAACAACGGTTGTGCGCGCGCTGGAATCAGTGGTTGATGAAAATGGCCGCGTGCAAGGAGCGCACGATTACACGCGGCTCAAGGTCGACAATCAACATCGCTGCAAAGCGGTGGATGGGTTGCTTACCGGCTTGCACGAACCGGAAGCAAGTCATCTTGACTTATTGAGCGCGTTTCTGCCGCCGGACAAAATTCGCGCGGCGTATGAGGAAGCGATTGTGAGAAAATATCTCTGGCACGAGTTCGGGGATCTGAATCTGATCCTGTGATTGTAGCCACGTCGCTATGCGACGTTCAGAGACCGGCCACAGGCCGGTGGCTACAACTAGCCGCTCCGACCGTTGGAAGCACCCGTTTCTCCATCGAATTCGTGATTTGCCTGGCGGTCTCGAATCACCCGGCCCTCCGAATCAAGTTGCTCTGTAACGCATCCGCTAAAGAACGTCGCGATCATTAAAATTATCGCCAGGATAGCGCCCGCGCGCAGAACGTCGGCGATGCCGATCTTACGGTTTCGAAATGGAAGCCAGACTCTATTCATTGGAGATTTGACCAGGGGAAGAGTAAAACGTTGGGAAAAAAATTAGCAAGACTTACAGTCTGTCCGTGTGATTTCCTTCATCGTTCCCGCCTACAACGAAGAGATGGAACTGGCCGCAACCATCGCCGCGATTCACGCGGCCGCGGAAGGTGCGAACCAAGATTACGAAATCATTGTGGTCGATGATGCCTCGACCGACGCGACCGCCGATATTGCCAGGCAAACCGGTGCGCAGGTTATTTCGATTAATCGGCGCCACATCGCGGCGGCGCGCAACGCGGGCGGGCGAGGCGCGCGGGGAGACGTCTTGTACTTTGTCGACGCCGATACGCGCATCAATACACGACACGTTATCGATGCCATTGACGCACTGAAGAACGGTTATGCCGGTGGGAGCGCGCGCGTGCTGGTCGATGGCGATATTCCGCGTTGGGGCCGGGTTTTCATGAAAGGCTTCTGCGCGATTTATTTTGGCCTGCATCTCGGCGCGGGCGCGTTTCTTTTCAGCACCCGCGAAAACTTCGAGAGGTGCGGGGGATTCGACGAGCAATATTTTATCGGCGAAGAAATCTATTTTAGCTTCGCCTTGCGAAGACTGGGTCGTTTCAAGATCTTGCGCGAGCCGATCGTCACGTCCGGCCGCAAACTGCGGATGTATTCCGGCCGCCATGTTTTCGTAAAGACGATGTCGATCTTGCTCGGCGGTCCAAACGCGGCGCGCTCGCGAAAAAAGCTCGGTCTATGGTACGACGGCAAACGCGAGACGAGTCCGGTCGCCGCGGCGAGGCGGACGCGTCCTGCGGCGAGATCGACATGACTACTTCACGCGTCGCCATCGCCAAAACGCCGGAGCAAATTCGGCGCTGTTTTCCGGTTATGCGCGAACTGCGATCGCATTTCGACGAGCCAGAAAAATTTGTCGAACGCGTCATGCGTCAGCAACGTGACGGTTACCTGCTCGCCTATCTCGAAGTGGGAAACGAAATCCGCGCTGTAGCCGGTTACCGGTTTCTTGAAACCCTATTTTCCGGAAAGTTTCTTTATGTCGACGACCTCGTCACGCGCGGGCAGGATCGATCGCGCGGCTTTGGCGGAGAACTCTTCGATTGGCTGGTGGACCAGGCGCGCCAGCACAGTTGTGATAATCTGGAACTCGATTCCGGGGTGCAGCGCTTCGATGCCCATCGTTTCTATCTGGTCAAACGCATGAACATTTCGTCTTATCATTTTAGAATTAAAACCACCGAGGAGGATTAATCCTATGAAGAATGACAATCCCTGGATCGAGATTTGCCCCGGCATCAAACGCCAGACGGTGACGACTGGGAAAACGATGTATCAAATGCTGGCCACGCTCCAAGCCGGCAGCAAAATGCCCGAGCACCAACATCCGCAGGAGCAGATCGTCCACATTTTGTCCGGTCGCATGAAATTGATCGTCGATGGAACGCCGCATGAAATGAAAACGGGCGATTCGTTTTACCTCGCCGGCAAAGTCCCTCACGGCGTGGAAACGATCGAGGAAACGCGCGTCCTCGACACCTTCAGCCCTCCGCGCGACGAGTATCTCGCAATCGACGAGGCTAATCGTCGGCGTGTGCCGCGATAAAGTGTCTATCCATTCGACTGGCGCTCCAGCCTTCGCGAAGCCTAGGGCGCGGCAGGCAGGACAAGCCTTGCGAGAAAAAGAATGGCTTTCCGGCAAACCGGCGTGGTAGCCTGCGCGACTGAACCAAACAAACCTATGCTACACATTATTTGGTCGATTGTTGTCGGAGCGATCGTTGGTGGCATTGCCGAGTTTCTCGTCCCAGGCCGCCAGCATCTCGGTTTTTGGAAATCGGCGCTTCTCGGTATCGCCGGATCAATTATCGGCGGCTTGATCGGACGTTTGTTCTCGAAACCGGAGCCGGGAACAGCCTTCCACCCGGCGGGTTTCATCATGTCGATCATTTGCGCGGTGCTCCTTCTCTTCATCTGGCAAAAAATGTACGCGGGCGGCTAGATTCCTGAGCATTGAAGACGAAAGAGTTTGCAAGCGACGCCGAGGTCGCAACTCTTGTCCACGCGTTTGAGACGGCGACAATTCCGCCGTCGCAATTCACGCACGCCGCCCACATGGCAGTGGCGCTAAGCTACCTGGACAAGTGGCCGCTGGCCGCGGCGCTGCCGCGCATGCGTGAAAAGCTTTTCCAATTCACCGCGCACAACCATCTGGTCGATCGTTATCACGAGACGCTGACAACTTTTTGGATGCGATTGCTCGATCATGTCGCGCAGAATCATTATCGAGAGGTCCCGCTCTGGCGCCGGATCAACCTGATTGTAGCGCGCTGGGGAACAATCGCGCCGGTCCAGACGCATTATTCCCGCGAACTGATCAAATCAAAGGGCGCGCGCGCGAAATGGATCCCGCCGGATCGATTGCCCCTGCCGTTTTGACGTTTCTGCCGTAGAACACCAATTGAATTGGGTCGCATCGTTTTGTAAACTCGCGACCGGCTACGAACGTCATATAGAATATTTACGTTCGTCGTTAATGCATCCTAAAGTTGAAATAACCAAGCCATGAAAACCCTAATTCTCTTCCTCGCTGTCTCGTTTTTTAGTGCAGCTGCCATCTCCGCCGAGGATGAGGCTACATTGAATCAGGCGATCGCAACCTTGAACGGCCAGGCTAAAACCGCCGCAGACAAGAAGATTGTTTTGGGCGCGGTCGCGCAGCAAACAAACGTGCCGGAGAAGACGTTGGAATCACAAATGGCCACCACGCATCTAACTTACGGTGAGCTAGTGGTGGCCAATTCGCTGGCGGAAGGAAGCGGGCAGGCGGTGACGAACATTTTGGCACGCAAGAAGGGGAAGGGATGGGCGGAAGTTTCGCGAGAAGTAAAGATCAACCCCGCTAGCGTGATCGACCGGCTGCGGACTACGCAAAAAGTGGTCCAGATGTCGCAAACAAAGTTGAAGCAAACGCAAAAGATGAAGAAGCCGAATATGCCGGACTCAACCATTCCATTACGGGAGCCTGCCCGGCCGGCCGGCCGGATGGGCGGCTATTAATGGCGGACCGCTCGAAACCGGCTAAAACTGGAGGCTGCGACTTGCGGACCGTGGTTATTCATCTAGAATAGGCGCTTCGTTTATGGCAGAGAGCACCGAAACGTTGGACATCAAAGAGTTCCAATTGCACGGGAAGGACACAGGCAGCGCGGACGTTCAAGTTGCGCTCCTGACACGCCGGATCGCGCAATTGACCGAACATTTGAAGACCAACGCGAAAGATCACTCCTCGCGGCGCGGCCTTCTTAAGATGGTGGCGCAACGCCGGAGCCTGCTCGACTACTTAAGCCGATCGGAATCCGATCGTTACAAGAAGTTGATCGACAAACTGAATCTGCGGAAATAACCGCGGAAGAGATGTCGATCTTGGCGTCCGCGTTTTTGGGCCGAAGCCAGGCGAAACAAACAAGGCGCAGACCAGGCCGCTAAGGCACCTTGGATTTTAGGTTTTAGCCCCGAAAGCATTCGGGGTTAAAACCTACAGTCAGGGTGACCGGCTTGGAGCTCGCACATCCAGGAAAGTTATATGCAAAACAAGGTCACGGCCCAAATTGGGTCGACTAATATCAGTATCGAGACTGGCAAGATCGCCAAGCTCGCCGACGGCGCGGTCATCGTTTCGTGTGGCGACACCATAGTGCTCGCCAGCGCAGTCTCGGCGACAACCGTCAAAGAAGGTCAGGATTATTTCCCTCTTACGGTCGATTACCGAGAAAAGGCGGCGGCCGTCGGAAAATTTCCGGGCGGCTATTTCAAGCGCGAAGGTCGTCCATCCGAAAAGGAAACGCTCACTTCGCGCATGATCGATCGGCCGCTGCGGCCGCTCTTCCCAGAGGGATATTTTTACGACACGCAGGTCATCTCCATTTTGCTCAGCGCGGACGGTCAGAACGATCCGGACATGCTTGCGATCAACGGCGCCTCCGCCGCGCTCTGCGTTTCCGATATTCCGTTTGCCGGACCGATCGGCGCAGTGCGCGTTGGTCGGGTTAACGGCCAGTTCGTCGCCAACCCGACGCACACTGAGCGCGAGCAGAGCGATCTCGATCTGGTTTATGTCGGCACGGAAAACGACGTCATTATGATCGAAGGGGCGGCCAACGAAGTTCCAGAAGCGGATTTCGTGAAGGCGCTCGAGTTCGCGCATGGACACGCGCGCGAAATGATCCGGATTCAAAAGGAGCTAGCCGCCCAGGTGGGCAAACCGAAACGCGAGATGCCGCTGTTGCAGGTGAAAGAGGAGTTGCTCGAGATCGCTTACAAGGTCGCGGGTGATCGCATTGAAGGCGCGCTCTACACCCAAGGCAAGGTGGCGCGCGCCAAGGCGGTCGAGGCGCTGCGCGAAGAAGTGAAGGCGTCGATCTTGGAAAAATATCCCGAGACGGACAAGTTCGCCATCTCGCAGGCGTTCGATTACGTGCAGAAGAAGGCGTTCCGCAAAAGCATTCTCGAAAAACAGAAGCGCATGGACGGCCGCGGCTATCAGGATTTGCGGCAGATCAGTTGCGAAGTGGGCGTGCTGCCGCGCGCGCATGGTTCGGCCATTTTCCAGCGCGGTGAAACGCAAGCGCTCGCGCTCGTGACGCTCGCGCCGATCGAAGAAGCGCAAAACATCGACGCTTACGGCGGCGGAGTCACTTCCAAACGTTTCATTTTGCATTACAATTTTCCGCCGTTCAGTGTCGGCGAAACTGGTCGCACAGGCGGCGCGAGCCGTCGTGAAATTGGTCACGGCGCATTGGCCGAGCGCTCGCTCGAGCCGATCGCGCCGAGCGAAAATGATTTTCGTTACGCCATCCGAATCTCCAGCGAGATCATGGAATCAAATGGATCGACCTCGATGGCCAGCGTGTGTGGCGGGATGCTTGCGCTGATGGACGCCGGTGTGCCGGTCAAAGGAATGGTCGCCGGAATTTCCGTCGGCCTCGTCACCGAGCACGGTGACGATCGACAATTAAAGCGCTATGAACTCCTAACCGATATCATTGGTTCGGAAGATCATTTCGGCGACATGGATTTCAAGCTGTGCGGAACCGACAACGGAGTGACCGGTTTTCAGCTCGACCTGAAGCTTCCCGGCGTCAGCCACAAAATCATGGCCGAGGCGATTGGACGCGCCAAAGAAGCGCGCACCAAAATTCTCGGGATCATGCGCGGCGCCCTGGATAAGCCGCGTGCGGAGTTGTCGAAGTACGCGCCACGCATCGAGACGATCAAGATTAATCCGGAGAAAATTGGCGCGCTCATTGGACCCGGCGGCAAAACCATCAAGGGCATTGTCGCGGAAACCGGCGCGGAGATTAACATCGAGGACGACGGTTCGGTGCACATCTACGCGACCAGCGGCGAATCGATGGCACGCGCCAAGGAGATCATCGGCGGAATGGCCAAGGAGATCGAAATTGGTCAAACCTATCAAGGTCGGGTTGTATCCATAAAAGAGTTCGGAGCATTCGTCGAGGTTTTGCCGGGCAAGGACGGTCTCGTGCACATTTCCGAGTTGGCCGACTTCCGCGTAAAACGCACCGAAGATGTGGTCAAAATCGGGGATATGATCTGGGTGAAATGCATCGGGATTGATGACAAAGGCCGAGTGAAACTATCGCGCAAAGCCGCCTTGAAAGAACGCGCCGAAGCGGAAACCGGTCAGCCGGCTCCGGCCGAGACGCATTGATTTTATAGCCGCGGTCGCTGGCCCCGGTGAGTTGGCTATTTGCCGGCGAGATTGAAACGCTGATGTTGTAGCCGATCATGACGACACCCGCCCGCATTTCCTACGGCGTTCTTGTTCTCATGCTCGTCCTGGCGGGCGTATTGCATCTCAGCGCGCCCCTGCTGGCCGTCTTGTTTTCCTATTTCGCTTTGCGCCAGTTGCTCCTGCTCACGAAGAGAAAATGGCTGGCGCTGCTCTCATTCATTCTGGTTGCGCTTGGAATCGCATTTTGCGCAGTCTATTTTACTCGGGCTGCGCTCGCTGCTTTGCCGGAAGTGGCGGAACACTCGATCCCGTCGGCCAGCGCGTGGGCGCAGGCGCGCCAGATCGAATTGCCATTCACCGATTTCGACAGTCTCAAAGCGCTCATCATCGACAGCGCCAAGGAAGAAGCCCATTACTTGCGCAACGTTATTCGGTTGGCTGGCAATACGACCACGACGCTGCTTTTCCTACTCATTGGAATTGTCGTCGCCATCAGTCTATTTTTTAATAGTCAGCTCGATCTTTACCGCGAGACGCACAAGACAAAGAACAATCTCTATTCGATTCTCGCCGACGAAATCGCGACGCGCTTCCGCGACTTCTACCGGAGCTTTGCCACCGTTATGGGCGCGCAAATCACAATTTCGCTGATCAACACGCTCTTAACCGCGATCTTCGTTCTCATCGTTCGCCTGCCGAACGGAGCACTCATAATCGCACTCACGTTTCTGTGCGGATTACTGCCGATCGTCGGTAACCTGGTAAGCAATACAATTATTGTATGTCTTGCTTTCACGATTTCCTTGAAGATAGCGCTGGTCGCTTTAATTTTTCTCATCGCCATTCACAAGCTGGAATATTTCCTGAACAGCAAGATCATCGGCGATCGCATTCGCAATCCGGTTTGGCTGACGTTGGTCGCGCTCATTATCGGCGAACGGCTCATGGGCATTCCGGGAATGGTGCTCGCGCCCGTGGTCTTGAATTATCTGAGGATGGAATTGTTGAAGATCGAGGTCCCCGCGGCGGCATGAAGAGCCGGATCCCGTCTTATCATTCCGGGCACAGTCGAAGGATCTCTCAAGCAGGCGGGTGATTTCGCCGTGAAAGCAGGCTTTCTTGATAAACTGATTGAGCGACTCGGGCGTATCGCGCCGGAGGACGTGCAGAATTATCTGCTCCGCCTTGCCCAGGAAAAAGGCTTTCTCGAAACGATTTTCAACTCGATCCAGGAGGGGATCATCGTGACCGATGCAACCAGTCGGATTACCTATCTGAACGAGGCCGCATGCGATTTGTTTGGACTGGAAGGCGAGGACGCCATCGGCAAGCGGCTCGATGAACGGATGCGCGGGCTTGATTGGAAATCACTCACGCAGAGTGGCGGACCCATCAGCCGTGATATGGAAATTTTTTATCCGGCGAATCGCTTCATCAATTTTTATATTGTTCCGCTCATCATCGAGCGGCGCACAATCGAGGATAAGATCGACAATCGTGTTGTAGCCGGGGTCGTTGAGCCCGGTTCCAGAGCTCGCCGCGGGGACGACAATTCCGCCTCCGGCCCACTGCGGTCAGCCCCGCTGAGCGGGGCGGCTACAGCCGAGCAGGTCGGTTATGCGATGATTCTGCGCGACATCACGGAAAGCCGGCGCAGCGCGCAGCAAACAATCGAGAGCGAACGATTGAATGCGCTGACCTTGCTTGCCGCTGGTGTCGCCCACGAGATCGGTAATCCGCTCAACTCGCTCCATATCCACTTGCAATTGATGGAGCGCAAAGTGAGTGAGCTCGAAGGCGAAACGGGTCAAGAGTTGCGGCACTCAATCGAAGTGGCGCGCGCCGAGATCGGCCGGCTCGATTCAATCGTCACGCAATTTCTCCGCGCCATTCGACCGTCCAAACCGCAACTGCATCCGGAGAACATCAACACGATTGTCGGGGAAGCGGTGCGTTTTTTCGCGCCGGAAATCCAGGATCGCGACATCGTGGTCGAACAGGAACTGCGCTCCGATCTGCCGCTGCTCGAACTGGACCGCGATCAGATGAAGCAGGCGTTTTACAACGTGATCAAGAACAGTTTTGAAGCGGTCAAGCGCCACGGCGTTCTGCGCATTCGCACGGACCGGGACGATACCCATGTCATTATCAGTTTCACCGACACCGGGGGCGGGATCTCGGCGGAAAACCTCAGCCGCATTTTCGAACCTTACTTTACGACGAAAGCTGCCGGAACCGGACTCGGCTTGTTGATTGTGCGGCGCATCGTGCGCGAACACGGCGGCGAACTTTCGATCGAAAGCAGCGAAGGCAAAGGAGTGACCCTGACCATTCGCCTGCCCTACATCGACAAGCGCGTGCGCATGCTGGAAGCGGGCACAAAAACTTGATGATCCGATGGCATGCTCCGGTGTATTACGCGACGCGCTCTACCCGGGAGATTGTCGATTTTGCCTCGCCATTTAGCGATTGAGCGATTGACTGATTGGCGGAAAGTGAAGTCGCTGATGCGGCGGTAAATTGATCGCATGGAATTAATGCAGCCCACCATTCTCATCGTTGATGATGAAAAACATACCCGCGACGGGCTACGCAGTTTGCTCGAGGACGACTACGACGTCTATGTGGCGGAGGACATCCGTGGCGCGCTCGATGTGCTTGAGCGCGAACAGGTCGATCTGCTTTTGACCGATCTTCGCTTGGGCAACGAGGACGGCATGACGCTGATCGAGCGCGCCCTGAAAATGCCGCACCCGCCAATTTGCATCATGATGACAGCCTACGGCTCGGTCGACACCGCGGTCGAGGCGATGAAGCGCGGGGCCTACGATTTCGTGACCAAGCCGCTCAACCTCGACAAGGTCGAAATCCTCATTGCGCGCGCTCTGCAAGGTCGAAAATTGGAGCAGGAGAATCGATCGCTCCGCCAGCAAGTAGACGAGCGTTACGGCCTGGAAAATATCGTGGGCGAATCACCGGTCTTGCACGAAGTGCTCGATACTATTCGGCAGGTCGCCCCTTCATCGGCCAGTGTTTTGATTGAAGGCGAGAGCGGGACGGGCAAGGAATTGGCCGCGCACGCCATTCACAATCTCAGTCGGCGCAACAAAGCGAAGTTTGTGGCCGTCCATTGTGCCGCGCTCTCTCCACAGTTGCTCGAGAGCGAACTATTTGGTCATGAGAAGGGCGCCTTCACCGGCGCGAGCGAGCGTCGCATCGGAAGATTCGAGCAGGCCAACGGCGGCACAATTTTTCTCGATGAAATCGGTGAGATCGATGCCAGCACCCAGGTAAAATTACTTCGTGTCATGAGCGAACAGCACGCCTTCGAGCGCGTCGGCGGCAATCAAACCTTGCGCGCGGAGGTCCGAGTGATTGCGGCCAGCAACAAAAATCTCGAGAAGCTCGTGCAACAAGGAAAATTCCGCGACGACTTGTTTTTTCGTTTGAACGTCGTGCGGATCACGATGCCGCCCTTGCGCGAGCGGAAGGAGGACATTCCGCTGCTCGTGCGCGGTTTTTTGCGGCATTTCTGCACGGCGAACGACAAACCGTTCCTCGATCTAACCACGGATGCCATGAACGCGCTCCTTTCTTACAATTGGCCGGGCAACGTGCGTGAGCTGCGCGCCGCCATCGAGCACGGCGTCGTCATGGCCGCGGGACCGAAAATTACTTTGCGCGATTTGCCCGCCGCCGTCCGCCAGGCCGCCGGTCAGGAAGTTCCCCGCGGTGTCTCCCAAGCATCAAGTCCATTGGATCTTCGTGAAACGGAAAGGAAACTCATTCTGCAGGCGCTGGCCGCTACGAATGGCAACGTCACGGCGGCGGCGAAAAAACTTGGAATCAGCCGGCGCACCTTGCATCGCAAGATTAACGAAATAAACGCAGCCCAATCTTCCGGCCAAACCGTCGAAGCTGAACAAGAACAAAATGCCGGGTAGCGCAGGGAAGAAAATACCGTTTTACGAATCAGGCTTCGGGCCTTTCAATTATGAAAGTAGTGCAAGAGAAAAAGATCTTCGGAACTGATGGCGTTCGCGGTGTCGCCAATGTCGAGCCAGTCACAGCCGAAACGGCCTTGAAACTGGGGCGCGCCGCCGCCCATGTTTTCACACAACTGAATCCACGCACCATTCCGGAAGGCGCCCGCCCGAAGATCGTGCTCGGCAAGGACACACGCCTTTCCGGTTACATGCTGGAGAACGCGCTTGTCGCGGGCATTACTTCGCTCGGCGTCGATGTTCTTATCATCGGCCCACTGCCTACTCCCGGTGTGGCCTACATCACCCGCTCGCTCCGCGCGGACGCGGGAATTGTCCTTTCCGCCTCACATAATTCCTACGAAGACAACGGCATCAAATTTTTCCGGCACGACGGCTACAAACTTGATGATCAGGTCGAGCAGAAGATCGAGCAGCTCGTTTTCACCGGCGAGATCGATTGCATTCGCCCGACTGCCGGAAGAATCGGACGTGCCGCGCGCATCGATGACGCACTCGGCCGTTACGTCGAATTCGCCAAGGCCAGTTTTCCGAGAAAGATGTCGCTCGAAGAAATGCGGGTGGCTGTCGATGTGGCCAACGGCGCCGCCTACAAATCGACCCCGTGCGTTTTGCGTGAGCTCGGCGCGGAAGTAATTGTTACGCACAACGAACCGAACGGCACCAACATCAACGCGCAATGCGGCAGCACCTATCCGCAGGAAATTCAGCGAATCATTAAAGAAACCGGCGCAAACGTCGGGATCACGCAGGACGGCGATGCCGACCGGGTCCTGCTCTGCGACGAGAAAGGTGAGATTGTTGATGGCGACGAGATTCTGGCCATCGCCGCGGTCGATCTTTTGCGTGCGGGACAGTTGCGCGAAAATACCCTTGTTGCCACGGTCATGAGCAACTTCGGCCTCGACGAAACTCTGGCCGCTCACGGTGGCAAAGTCGCGCGCACCAAAGTAGGTGACCGTTATGTGATCGAGGAAATGGTGCAGCGAAATCTTAATCTCGGCGGTGAACAGAGCGGCCACATCATCTTTCGCGATTTCACTACCACCGGGGACGGCATCATCAGTGCGCTGCAGGTTTTGCGAATCATGCACACCACCGGCAAACCGCTGAGCGAACTAAAGGCGTGTTTGAAAAAGTATCCGCAGGCGCAGCGCAATTTGAACGTGAAAGCCAAACCGCCTATCGACGAACTTCGCGAGGTCGTGAAACTGCGCGACGAAGTCGAACGCGAACTCGCCGGCAAAGGCCGCGTCCTGCTGCGCTACTCCGGAACGGAACCCAAGATTCGTCTTTTGATCGAGGGTCGCGAACTCAACAAGATCGATAAGCAGGCCGATCGCATCGCCGATGCCATTCAAAGCGCGATCGGAGCCAACTAAACTACCAAAATGTGTACTCGCGCTGTCATCCCGAACGGAGTGAGGGATCTCTCAATCGAAGCTTGGATCGTTCGCTACCCGCCGTGTGCCACAGGAGTCTGTGCGAGATCCTTCGCTCCGCTCAGGATGACAGGCGCTGTGTATTTATGACACTGGCGAAGATTATCGAAGCTTTGCTCTTCAGGGCGCAGAAACCGCTTTCGACAAAAGAGATGGTCGATCTTTTGAAACGAGCAAGCGAAACCGCGGACTTTTCATCGAATGATTTCGGTAATGTCCGCTCATCTGAAGTCGCTGCTGCGCTCGAACAGTTAAAGCTGGAATATGTTGAGCAACAACGGGCCTTCCAGCTTGTCGAAAAAGCGGAAGGTTGGCAGCTCGCGACCGATCCTGCTTATGCGCCATGGGTGCGCGAACTTCATCCCGAGCCAAAACCCGCCCGCCTGACCGCGCCCGCGCTCGAGA
>Ga0193733_1000390_pt1 | contig 14870 bp, 11 predicted proteins | sample U1s2metaG_FD_145076 | JGI IMG/M metagenome (GOLD analysis project Ga0193733, IMG submission 145076) | Soil microbial communities from a riparian zone of the East river system, Colorado, United States - U1s2 | ecosystem: Environmental > Terrestrial > Soil > Riparian zone | place: USA: East River...
GCTGATACCCAATTGCGATCCCACCAATGTCGGACCAGGGGACTGTGCCGCCGGAGGCCGCTTTGTTGACAACACTAACGGGAGTATCCAGAACAACGGCTCTTTCGTGGGGAAAACTATCACTCTGACCCATGTCACAGGCGCAGCGGTTCCCAAGGTCACGACGGCACCGCCCACGCGAACTCTTGACTACTACCGCCTGAACGTTCCCATTCGGCCACCCGCACCGATTTGTCCTTCGGCGAGCGCCGTTTCCTGCGGGCAGGTAGGCAGCAATGATTATCACGACAACGTCGCGTGTGCCTCAACATTTCAGTTCAGTTGCGGCCAGACTGTGGGAGCTGGACAGACTGTCACAGTAGGGGGAGGATCCGGTTTCTTTACTAACGAGGGTACGCAGTGCTTGATCCACGCGGGTGGTCAGGGCCTTATGTCGGATCAAGACGAACTGCTCCCGAGCGGAGGCCCTCCCAGTGGCAGCGCCCCCATCAGGATAAGCGGTGGAAACAATAACCCAAATCCGCTTCTGCAAGGTGTCACCAGCATAAGCCGCAGCGACTCAATTGTTACAGTGCCGATTTACCACAAAGTCGGCGTCGACACCAATCTTTGCCCTACTGGTTGCAACCAGACGGCTACAATCGTCGGTTTCCTGCAGCTAGGAATCACACAGAACGCCGCGGGAGGCAATGGCAGGATCGAAGCTGTGATCATGAATGTCGCAGGCTGTAACCCAGGCGCCGGCAACCCCACCGTTTCAGGCGGCGGAGTGTCAGCCATCCCCGTGCGCCTGATTCACCAGTAGCCGCTCGCCGCTACATCGAGAAACGGGGTCCTATTGCGGCGGCGGACTGTCCTGCGGTTGAGGAGCCTCTTGCTGGCTGCCCCCATCCTGAGGTTGCATATCAGGCTGGGGCGCTTCCGGTTCCGGTTGAGGCTCCACCACGGCCGGCTCAGGAGGGGCAACGGCCATTGCGGGCTGCGATATGCTTCCACCCCGAAAAGTCAGAATCACACTCTTCAGTTTGGACGGATCGTCATCCGCGCCCACGATGATGAAGTTGAAGCGCGAGCCGTTCAGTAGGGCAGATAGCGCATCCCTGACCGGCAGCAGACCAATCGTCGCCACCACCTGCTCCTGTGCCGCCACGGAAGGAATGGGGATATCGGCGCCAGTCTTGCGTTGTACCTCGTTGAGAACCTGGGCCAAGCTGACATCGTGCGCGAGAATACTCAGCCGTCCATTCCGATATTCGACTTCCAGAACCGGCGCGGGTTTGGCGGCAGCAGGAGGCGTGTAAGAAACATCATTGATGCGCGCTGTTGCTGCTCCGGCCGTTTGCTTCTCGCCCATCATCAACTTGACGATCACGGTTTTGCCAGAGGGATAAATGCGATAGGGTTGGGCGCGTTTCAGGTCAATGACAACGCGTGTGACCGGAGGATGCTGTGCGAACAAACCGACGCGAATCCCTTTCACCTCACCGCGATTGATGGTCTGGTCATGCAGATCGCTGCCCGGCATAGCATCGGGAAAATCGAGAATCAAGCGGTCCGGTCCAGTCACCACCTGGCTTCGCACCGCGACCGTCCGGGTGGTTGTGATCTCCACTGCTAGGTCACGAATGCCACCTGTCACCGTAACCTGGTTGACCCGTGCCGCCGGTGTGACCGCGGCCTGGGTTGCGACGAGCTGGGCTGTGGCCAGCAGAGTCGCAGCAAACAGAGTTCCTGCAAACAGGAAAAACGGGCCTCCGGCAGACCGCACGACCCAACCGAAACTTCGATTGTTAATACTGCGCATCAGGACTCCCTCTGAAGATTCTAGCAGTCCGGGCAGAGGTTGCCCGGGGCTCATGCACATTCGAGTAACGACTTTGGCACGGGAGTAAGGGTTTCGGGACGAGACCGAAATGGGCTGCGGGAATAGCGGCTGAAGCCGCGACTCTCGTAGATCAGGCCGTTCGATCCGGCCGAGGTCGGCGCTACAAACGCGACCCTATTTCTTTTCCCCGTTTGCCGGTTGGCTGACTGAAGCGGAAACCCGGGTGATCTCTGCCAATTGCCGTTGGGCGTCTTCTATGTCAGAAGGCTGCGTGGCCACATGAAGGTAATTCTGAAGGTGGACAGTCGCGTCCTGGAATTCTCGCTCTTGCATCAAGATCACGCCCAGCAGATATTCCAGTTTGGGAACCTGGTGAGTTTCGTCAACTTTCATTCCCTGGCGGGCGCTCTTTTCCGCCGCTGCGAAATTGCGCAGATAGTAATTACCCAGCGCATTGCGCAGCCAGGCATCCGGGAAGCTCACCGGATTCAGCGCCAGCAATTGGTCGGTCACCTTGACCAGCGATTCCCATTGTTTTTGCTGTGTATCCAATTCCGCCAGACCTCGGTAGGGATTGGCATATTTGGAATCCGCTGCGATCGACTGCTCGAAGGAATGGCGCGCCTGTTCAAAGTCACTCTTGTGAAGCTGGACATTGCCCAGATCGAACCAGGCGACCGCATATCTGGGATAAATCTGGACTGCCTTCTCCAACAATGGTTGGGCTTCATCCCATTTCTGTTTGCCCAGCTTGTCGCGTGCCTTCTCAAATGCCTTCTGCGCCTCCTTGGGCGCCATCGCGCTGGTGGCACTGATGGTCAAGCCTTCCACGTGGCCCAGGCGGTGCAATACCAGCCGACCGACGTCGGTACTTTCGAAAGTGGACATCTTGCTGCTCAGATCAATGGGCTGTGAAATGAACCCCGGCAGATCCGCGAGCAGCTCACAATCCTTCCAATCGCGCTGGTTTCCACGGCTGCCGATAGAAGGGCTCCAGGATGAATCTACGTCCGCTTCGCTTATGCCCGCGGCTGCTGCCGAAGTCCGGTCGCCAAATTCGAAACTGAAACCGCCACGGGAATCAGTGTGCGTCACTGTCTGCTTGTGGCCTCGACAGATGGTCTGAATCGTGGCCGGTTCCGTAATCCGGGTACCATCGTCCAGAACCACCTTGCCACTAATAAATGCTCTCTGCCCCAAAGTCATGTCGGGCGCGCTCATCGTCGGCTGCGTCGGAGCCCGGGGGGTGGTGGTAGTCGGAGCAGGGCTACGGCCGGGTGACTTAGTGCCTTGGGCCGAAGCAAACAGGGTCAAAGTCAGGGTGAGAAAAGCACAGATGGTGAGGCGGTAATTCATGGCAAGCCCCCAGTGACTGATTGCACCAATTATACGTCGGCGCGGAGGAGTCCGGCACAAGCTTATTTCGGCAGTGCAGGCAGTGAGCCCAGCAACCGGACGTACCGACTCGAAGCACGCAAATATCGTACCCTGCACTTCTGCTATAGTTTTTGCGCCCGATAGTTTTTGCCCCCAGAGGTACTTTCGATGTCACGAATCGTCCGCTGTGGCCTGATTCAGGCGCGTAATGTCCTCGGCGCCGAGCACTCGCTTGCCGAGATCCGGGAAGCGATGGTCCGGAAACATGTGCAATTGATTGATCAAGCGGCGCTTCAGCAAGTCCAAATTCTGTGCCTGCAGGAACTGTTTTATGGCCCCTACTTCTGCGCCGAACAGGATCCTCGCTGGTATGACTTGGCCGAACCTGTTCCCGACGGCCCCACCGTCCGCCTGATGCAGGAAATTGCGGCCCGGCATCGCATGGCCATCATCGTTCCCGTGTACGAACAGGAACTTCCCGGACTTTACTTCAACACCGCCGCCGTGATTGACGCTGACGGAGGCTACCTCGGGAAATATCGCAAACACCACATTCCCCACTGTCATCCCGGATTCTGGGAAAAATTTTACTTCACGCCCGGCGACCTGGGCTATCCGATCTTCACCACCAAGTTTGCCAAGCTAGGTGTCTACATCTGCTACGACCGCCATTTTCCCGAAGGAGCGCGCGCGCTGGGATTGAATGGCGCAGAGATCGTTTTTAATCCTTCCGCCACGGTGGCGGGACTCTCCGAGTACTTGTGGGAATTGGAGCAACCCGCTCAAGCGGTGGCCAACGGATATTTTGTCGGCGCCATCAACCGGGTTGGCGAAGAGAAGCCATGGAGCATCGGCGAGTTCTACGGCAAGAGTTATTTCTGCAATCCCCGAGGCAAGATCGTGGCCCAAGCCAGCCGTGACAAAGATGAAGTGCTGGTGGCAGATCTCGATCTCGATATGATCCTCGAAGTCCGCAAAGTCTGGCAGTTCTTCCGGGACCGCCGCCCGGACAGTTATGGAGTGCTGGTTACGCAGAGCGGCAAGGCCGGGTCCAGGAACTAAAACTCGTCTCCAGAATCGAAGACGAATCTGCCTTTTTTGAAATTCATGGCAACTTCACCTCCCAAGATCGAATCTAGCCCGCTTTATAATCCCGATCTTGCGCCAACCGTTCTGCCCGGCGAGGCCGCCTCGGGCGATCGCTTAGCCCGGACCTGGGGCACATACAACTTTGCCGCCCTGTGGGTCTCGATGTCGGTCAACATACTTACCTACATGCTTTCCGCCAGCCTGATCCAGGGCGGGATGAACTGGAAACAGGCGGTCTTTACGATATTTTTAGGCAACTGCATTGTGCTGGTTCCGATGTTGCTGAACTCGCATCCGGGCGCACGTTACGGGATTCCCTTTCCCGTGTTGGCGCGGGCCTCGTTCGGAGTGCTCGGGGCCAACATCGCAGCAGTTTTGCGGGCCCTGGTGGCCTGTGGCTGGTTCGGAATACAAACCTGGATCGGTGGCGAAGCGATCAATGTCCTGCTGTCCACAATTTCGCCTTCCTGGAAATCAGTCCCGCATGGCGCTGGCATCTGTTTCATAGCATTTTGGCTGATTAACCTAGCCGTGATCCTGAGAGGAATTGAATACATCCGAGTCCTGCAGGGCATCAGTGCCCCCATCCTGTTGGGGGTAGGGTTTCTGCTGTTGGGGTGGGCCTATGTGCAAGCGGGAGGCTTTGGCCCGATGCTTTCTGCGCCCTCGCGCTTCAACAGCGTCCCGGAGTTCCTCAAATTCTTGATTCCCGCGCTGAACGCCACCGTCGGCTTCTGGGCCACGGTTTCGCTCAACATTCCCGATTTCTCGCGCTTCGCCCGGAGCCAGCGGGCGCAGGTGATCGGTCAGGTGTTGGCGTTGCCTACCACCATGACTCTATATTCGCTGGTCGGTGTGCTGGTCACTTCGGCCACGGTGATCATCTACGGATCGGCGATCTGGGATCCGGTGCTACTGTTAAGCCGTTTCCACTCGCCCCTCGCGGTCATCGTGTCGCTGATCGCGATTCTGCTGGCCACACTGAACGTAAATATCGGCGCTAACGTGGTCTCGCCGGCCAATGATTTTTCCAACCTTTGGCCCCGGAAAATCAGTTTCAAGACCGGCGGAGTGATCACATGCTTCATGGGCATCGCCATCATGCCCTGGAAGCTGCTCGATAACTACAAGACCTTTATCTTCGGATGGCTAGGGGGATATGCCGCGTTCCTGGGGCCGGTCGCGGGCATTATGATCTGTGACTACTACGTGATCCGCAAACGCATGCTGCTGGTGGACGACCTCTATCTTCGTCACGGCGCCTATGAATATTCCGGCGGCTTCAATGGGAGAGCTGTCGGCGCGCTCGTGCTGGGCGCGGCTGTAGCGCTGGTTGGCCTTGTCATTCCGTCGCTGCGCTTCTGGTACGACTACTCGTGGTTCGTCGGCTTCATCGTGTCATTCGCCAGCTATTTCGGCTTAATGGCTAGGCGGAGACCCGGGAACTGATCTCGGAGAGCGAATCATTCTGGGGGCCGGGAAGCGGCGGAATTTTTCGAGACCGGGAGCCGATTCCCGGAATCTTATATAGGTAAGCCAATGGAGCAGAAAACCAGATCGCGCGTGGTAATCGTAGGAGCCGGTTTCGGCGGCTTGCTAGCCGCGCGCACGGTGGCGCGTTATCCGGCTCAGATCACGCTCGTAGACCGCCAGAACTTCCATACCTTCCAGCCTCTGCTCTACCAGGTCGCAACCGCCGGATTATCTCCGGGAGAAATTGCCGCGCCTATTCGCTGGATCATGCGCAGCTACCGCAACGTCAAAGTGCTGATGTCGGAGGTGTGCGACTTCGATCTTTCGCGGAGGGTGGTGAAGTTGGAGGACGGGGAGCTCGGCTACGACTACCTGGTGGTGGCAGCCGGCGCCAGCCACGCTTATTTTGGACACGACGAATGGGAGCCTTTCGCTCCCGGGCTGAAGACCATTGAAGATGCCCTGGAGATCCGGCGGCGCGTTCTGCTCGCCTTCGAACTGGCGGAGCGCCAGGCCGCCAGCGGCACGGAGCAGGTCCAACTAAATTTCGCGGTGGTTGGCGGCGGTCCGACGGGAGTGGAACTGGCAGGAACGCTGGCCGAGATTGCGCGCCAGGTTCTGGCCAACGAATTTCACTCCATCGATCCCAAACGAACCCGGATCGTTCTGCTCGAGGGCGGTCCGCGCATTCTTCCCACCTATCCCGAAGATCTTTCCCGCAGCGCGGAAGAACAGCTGCGACACCTTGGGGTAGAAGTGCAAACCTCGGCGCTTGTCACCCGGGTGGAACCTGGTGCGGTTGAGATCGGGGAAACTAAGCTGCCCGCCGCCGTGATTCTTTGGGCAGCAGGCGTGGCCGCGTCGCCCCTGGGAAAAAAGCTGGGCGCCCCCCTGGACCGCGCCGGGCGCGTGCTCGTGAACCCCGACCTCAGCGTCCCTGAACATCCGGAAGTCTTTGTGATTGGAGACTTGGCCGCACTGAAAGACGAAAATGGTAAGTGGCTGCCGGGAGTGGCGCCGGTCGCCATGCAGCAGGGCAAAGCCACCGCACACAACATCGGAGACGATTTGCGCGGCGAACCGCGCAAGAACTTCCACTACTGGAACAAAGGCAATCTGGCGACCATCGGCCGCGCCGCCGCGGTAGCCGATTTCGGAAAGATGCATATCTCGGGCTTTTTGGCCTGGCTGTCATGGCTGTTCATTCACATCTTCTTCCTGATCGGTTTCCGCAATCGCCTGATCGTGTTAATCCAGTGGGCATGGTCCTATCTAACGTATGAACGCGGCGCCAGGCTGATTACCGGCGATAGGCATCTGCCAGGATGGGAGCGGGTGCAGGCCGAAGAATCCAAAGTCGCGGCATTAACTTCGAAAAGGTGATGTCGCGTCCGCCGTCTTGAGAATCCAGCCCCCGTATGTCCCCGTGCGTACCCTCTCGTGTAAACCGATCTCACAGGCTCCGCCTCGTTTTGCCTGTGGTTCCTGGTGGCTGTCGGTCCGCATATCCCGGACAAATCGGAATGGGCTTGCCCGGCCGCAAATGCTTCGAATGCTCGGTCTCGTCATGTAGGTCTCGGGGGCTACGGCGATTCAGGCTTTGTTCGAGCCTGCTCATCGCTCTCGCGATAATGTCTTCTTTAGGCGTACTTATGCGTGGGAGTCTTGTTCTTGGTCGCCCACTAACGTAGGCAGAGAGCCGGCCGGCCGAAGTAGTGCCCCTGCAGGCTCATTTGCGAGACAATAGTGCCAAGAGGCATCTCAATGAAACCGACCTCCGTTTGGCGCAGACTTGCCGGAGCACTCCTGGGCTTCCTACTACTAGCGCTTTCCATCCCCGCCTCCGCCGAGGTGCTGAAGATTGTCGTTGACGATCCGATCCATCCCATCACCGATGAGTACATTGGACGCGCCCTGGCGGAGGCCGAGCGCAATAAAGACCAGGCGTTGCTAATCGAGTTGAATACGCCCGGTGGCTTGCTGGAGTCCACCCGTCACATTATCGAGAAGATTCTGGCCTCGCCAGTTCCGGTGATCATCTACGTCACGCCCGGCGGCAGCCGCGCAGCGTCGGCGGGCTTCTTCATCATGGAAAGCGCCGATGTGGCGGCCATGGCGCCCGGCACCAATACCGGCGCGGCTCATCCTGTAACCCTGGGCGGCGGCAAGGTGGACGACGTCATGAAAGAAAAAATGGAGAATGACGCCGCCGCGCTGATGCGGTCGGTTGTCTCCAAGCGCGGACGCAATGTCGAAGCGGCCGAAAGCACGGTGCGCCAGTCAAAGTCCTTTACCGAGCAAGAGGCGCTCTCCCAGAAGCTGATTGACTACGTGGCGGCAAACGAACAAGACCTCCTGAAACAGATGCAGGGCAAAACCGTTAGGCGTTTCGACGGAAAAACGATCATGCTTAACCTGGCCGGCGACCCGGTTCGGCCGTTCAACATGACGCTCAGGCAGCGGATCCTCGCCTTCATCATGGATCCCAACATCGCGTTCATTCTTCTGGCCGTCGGAGCGCTGGCGCTCTATGCCGAGTTCAATCATCCCGGCGCCGTGGTGCCTGGAACCGTGGGAGTGGTATTCATCCTGCTCGCAGTTTTCGCGCTCAATCTGCTGCCAACACGCTTTGCGGCCGTGGTTCTGATCCTGGCTGCGTTTGCTTTGTTCGCGCTGGAAGCCAAGTTTTCTGCTCATGGCGTTCTGGCGATCGGCGGAATGGTCACCATGATCCTGGGTGGATTGCTTCTCGTGGACGCTCCCATTCCGGAAATGAGAGTGCATCTGCTGACCGCGCTGGCGGTAAGTATTCCGCTGGGAGCCATCACCGTGTTCCTGATGAGTATCGCCCTGAAGGCGCAGGCCAACAAAGTGGTTACCGGCGCGCAGGGACTGGTCGGAGAAATTGGCATTGCGCAGACACCGCTTTCGCCGCACGGTAAGGTGTTCGTTCACGGTGAACTTTGGGATGCGACCTCGGCAGTAAACGTCGCCGCGGGCCAAGCCGTAGTGGTCGTCAATCTGGACGGCCTACGGTTGAAAGTCGATACGTCTTCCACCGTTCCATGAGCTCCGGCAGAGACTATGAGTTGACGGCGGCATTGGCATCATACGAGGCACCCCCATTTTCCCGGCAGATGCCATCTCGGTAGGCGATTTGCGATACAATCCGCCTCAGCAGCGTTCTTGAAAATGGGCGCGGAGGCTTATCGATGGGTCTTTCGTTTTCGGCCATCGCCACTATCGTCGTTGTTTTTTACCTCTTCAGCTCGATCAAGGTCCTGGCCGAATACGAGCGGGGTGTGATCTTCCGTTTGGGTCGCCTGCTCGGCCACGAAAAAGGACCCGGCGTAGTTCTGGTATTTGCGCCAATTGACCGCATGGTGCGCATTTCGCTGCGCCAGGAAGCGATGGAGGTCCCGCCTCAGGACATCATTACCCGCGACAATGTCACCCTGAAAGTGAACGCCGTCATCTTCCTGCGCGTGATCGATCCTCGGAAGGCAGTGGTTGAAGTTTCAAACTACGTCTACCAGACCTCGCAGTTCGCGCAGACCACATTGCGTTCGGTGCTAGGCGAACAGGAACTCGACGAACTACTCTCCCATCGCGAAAAAATCAACCTGCGGCTGCAGAGCATTCTGGACACGCACACCGCGCCTTGGGGCGTGAAAGTCACCAATGTGGAAGTGAAACAGGTGGACATGCCCGAGTCCATGTTGCGCGCCATGGCCAAGCAGGCCGAGGCAGAACGCGAAAAGCGGTCCAAGATCATTCACGCCGAAGGGGAATTTTCCGCTGCCCAGCGTCTGGTTGACGCTGCCGCACTGTTGGCCAAGGAACCGGTCAGCGTGCAGCTGCGCTATCTGCAGACTCTGACTGAAATTGGCGTAGAGAAAAACACCACTGTGGTCTTCCCGGTCCCGGTGGATTTCTTCACCGGGCTGCAGAAAATGCTGGGAAAGGCAGACGGCCCGCTCCAGGCGGAAAAGAGCTGAACGATCTCCAGCGGATGGGATCAAAGTGAAGCGGGGTAAACATGGCGAGCGCTGAAGACACAGAAATTACGCTGGGCACGGGCAAGATGCTGCTCCTGTTTTTCGGCCTGGTGGCATTGTGCGCCGTGTTTTTCGGGATGGGATTTTCGCTGGGAAAAACGTCGGCCAAGCCCGGCGGAGACGCAACAGCCGGTGCCACTGCGCCCGGCGGAGTGCGTCCCACGGCAGTCAAGGGTACCAGCCCCCGACCGCCCTCTGATCTCACTTTCTACAAGGCCGTGGGACAGAAGGACCCGAATGCTCAGCTGGCGGCGAACAGTACAGACACGCCTTCGAACGCGAAGGCTGCCCCCAATTCGCCACCTGCCGACAATAATGCGCCGCCGGACCTTACCGCCGTTTCCCCTCAGAGCGCTTACTACGTGCAGGTTGCCGCAGTCAGCAAGCAGGAAGATGCCGGAGCACTGGTCGATGCCTTGAAGAAAAAGCAATACACGGCCTTCGCAACCGCGCCAGGAGACAAACTGTTCCACGTCCAGGTCGGTCCTTTTTCCGACGTCAAGGATGCTGAGCTTGCCCGCGGCAAGCTGGTGAGCGATGGGTACAATCCCATTCTGAAGAAGTGAGGGTGGACTTCGGCGCCCGACGACCCACCCCCGACCAAGGCACAATCCGCACACGAGGCAGGAACTGAGGACCTCAGTCTGAGGTCCGAGTCAGACATCCGGCCACCCGGACCTTTGCTCCTTCCACGGGTCTCCGCGCATCTGATAGCCGTTCTGTTCCCAAAATCCTGGCGCGTCGCGGTCCGGGAACTCCAAGGCGCGCAGCCATTTTACCGATTTCCAGGGGCAAAGATGGGGAACGATCAGACGCCAGGAATCGCGTGTTCAGCCGTCAGCGGCTCGCCGTCGGGGTGGGTTGCCAGCAATACGTACTCCCGGTCGTTGGATATAAGCGCCTGCGCAGCCAAAAGGTTGAGTCGGTCGCTTTGCTTGGACCTGATGACCAGATTCAATCACGGGGAGGCGGATGGTCTGCACGTCCACCTTCCGGCGCGAGCACCCGGCAAGTATGCCTACGCCCGTGTACTGCCTGGAGGTGGGGCGCTGTAACCAAGGAAGCGTCTTTCTATCGGCCGGCTGCACAGCGTAGGACCGCTTCTGGTATACCGGTTGCGAGCAGCTTGGCAAACTGTCGGGGAGGCACAGGCCGGCCGAAATAGTAGCCTTGCGCCTGGTCACATTGGTGCGCCTGCAGAAATGCCAGCTCTTCTTGGGTTTCGACGCCCTCAGCCACCACCCGCAGCTTAAGGCTTCTCCCCATGCTGATAATCGCAGTCACGATGGTCGTCTCGTCGGGGGTGGTGGTGATCTGACGGACGAAGGACTGGTCAATCTTGAGGGCATCGATGGGAAACTTTCTGAGATAACTCAAGCTGGAGTAACCCGTACCGAAGTCATCGACCGCCAGCTGCACCCCTCCCGCTCGCAGTGCCTTGAGGATGGATGCGGTGGACTCGGCATGCTTCATCAGAACGCTTTCCGTTAGCTCCAGCTCAAGAAATCTCGGATCCAGGCCCGTATCCTTCAGGATGGCGAACACATCTTCAAGAAAGTTCTCGTTTCGGAACTGGATGGCGGAGATGTTCACCGCCATGGTGGCCAGGGGCAGGCCTGCATCCGCCCAGGCTCGGGCTTGCTGGCAGGCTTCACGCAGGACCCACTTGCCGATAGGCAGAATCAGGCCACAGTCTTCCGCCACGGGAATAAATTGTGCCGGAGAGACCAGCCCTCGGATGGGATGCGTCCAACGTAGCAATGCTTCCGCGCCGGTAATCCCTCCCGTCCTCAAATTGATCTTGGGCTGGTAGTGCAAGGCGAATTCCTGTCGTTCCAGGGCGCGTCGCAGACTCTCCTCGATGGATTGCCGCTCCACTGCCCGGACGTTCATGGCGGGCTTGAAAAACTGATAGGTCTGACGCCCGTTTTCCTTTGCCTGGTACATGGCGGTGTCCGCGTTCTTGATAAGGGTCTCCGCATCCGGGCCGTCGTCGGGATAGACACTCACGCCGATGCTGGTGGTGACGTGAAGATCGTGCTGATCGATGGAATGAGCCTCCGCCACCGCCTGAAGCATTCTTCGTGCCGTAATGGCGGTATCTTCCGATTGTTCCACGTCCGAAAGCAGCACCACGAATTCATCGCCTCCCTGGCGGCTTACCGTGTCCGAGTTGCGTACGCAATCCACCAGGCGTTTTGCGATGGATTGGAGAAGTTTGTCGCCGACCGGATGGCCCAGGGAATCGTTGATATGTTTGAAGCCATCCAGATCCAAGAACAGCACCGCGACTTTTTTCAAGTGACGCGGGGCCAGGGCGATCGCCTGGCTGACCCGGTCGTTAAAAAGCATCCGGTTGGGCAAGCCCGTCAGAAAATCGTGCTCAGCCGAATGGGCGATCTGCAGTGCCATCGCCCGAGCCTCGCTCACGTCGCGAAAGACGATCACCGCCCCGGTAGCATGCCCCTCACGGTCGTGGATGGGGGCGACGGAGTCTTCGATGGGAATCTCGAATCCGTCACGCCGGACAAGGACACAGTTCGACGGCAGGTGCACGATTCGGTTTTGCCCGACCGCCATCTCCATCGGGTTCGGGATGGTTTCGTGACTAGTGGCATTTAGGATCCGGCACGCTTCAGCCATTGGCCGGCCGGTAGCTTCTTGCAACGACCAGCCCGTCATTTTTTCCGCGACGAGATTGAGGAACGTGATATTTCCTGAGATGTCGGTGCAGGCAACAGCGTCTCCGATGCAGGTGAGCGTGACTTGAGCGCGTTCCTTTTCTACGAACAAAGCCTCTTCCATCGTCTTGCGCTCGATGGCATAGCGCAGGGATCGCAGAAGCCCGCGCGCATGGATCTGGCCCTTCACCAGATAGTCCTGCGCGCCTTCTTGCAAGGCTTGTGCGGCTAGCACCTCGTCGTCCAGGCCGGTCAGCACCACCAAGGGTACGCGGGGTGCGGCCGCGTGGGCCCGCCGTAGTGCTTCTAGTCCGTTTGCATCCGGCAGCCCCAAGTCGAGCAGGATGATGTCAACCGCATGGTTCGCTAGGTGGTCCTCGGCCGCACTCAGGCGCTCCACATGCGTCAGTTCGGTGTCGTGCTCGCCCTGCTCGCGCAGAATCTCGCGGAGCAAACGGACGTCCCCTGGGTTGTCTTCGACCAGGAGAAGTATTTTGAGCGATTTCTTGCTCATCCGCTTTCCTCCCGCTGCGGCCCTTGAACCTCATCCACGATCCGAAGGTCCGGTCCGATTCGGATGACCTCCGCCGCCAAACCCAAGGCCCGCGCAAATGAATGACCATCTCCGCGCGTCAGTTCCTTTGGCAGCCAGGCTGTTGAGCGCTGGGAACTGGCATTGCTGTTCTGGCTATCCGCCGTCAAGTTGCGAACCTTTGCGAGGTTCTGCTCTTCAGAGGTTGCCGCGGCAAGACTCGACATAAGATTCCTTGCCCGCCAATCAAATCTGCGCCAGTCTTGATTCCACCTGCGGCCTGGCGAAGAGGCGAGCCTGAAGGCTCTCGAGAAGCTCGTTGGTGTGTCGCCCTCGGCCGCTTTCACTGGACACTTCCGGGCGGCGATAGAAGACCGCACTCAGGGAGAAGCAAGGTCAAAACGGCAGACCCGAACGCGAGTTGTATCTTCCGATTCAACCGGGACGTGGCCTTCATTTCCCCTGACTTTTTTCTAGGGCGCAGAGTTTTCAGCGTTCCCACTTCGAATAGGCTGCGGAGCCTACAGGTGGGCCCCGATGAAAACTGCCTTGCTGGTGAGATTTAAGTATGTATCTAAACTATCAACCATCAGATTAATAAACTCTGATAGAGGCGTGGATGGCTCTCACATTGGGACGTAGCTCCATTGTGACAGTGTCAGCCGCCGGCAACCGCGCTAGAGATCGCGGTTGATGGCAGCTCGCCCCGCTCACAGTTCCGACCCGGTCAGATTTTCGTACGCGGCCTCTCGAACAGTCTGTATCCAGGATATGGATCATCACGTTAATAAACCCTTAGGCGGGGATCGATCGATTTCAGGTCAGGGCACTGCCCAATTGTGAACAGACGCGAAAACCTAATGGAAGCTAGGGGCATCTTCCAAGCGCTGAGCAATTGTGTGATCAGGGATTCAACGCTAGAGGAGAAAGCGAGAAAGAACGAAGAGCGATGTTAGAACGCGCCCGGGGCTTTTCTGGGGGCCGACTCAGAGGTAGGTGATTAGATTTCAAAGCGGGACACAACCCTTTATAGCGCTGACCGGAACTCAAGCACATTTCCGGTCAGCCCCAAATCTGACCCGCTGACAGCCCTGCTGCAAACTACTGCTTGTTTTCCTTCGCATCGGCAATCCGCGCCTGATGGCCCGCCTCGGACACAGCCCTCAGGAATGCATCCGCGCTTTTGGGAGCTTTCGTTTGGCCCGAAAGAATGTTGCGGAACATCATGTGCTTGCCGTAAATAGCGCGAGTGGAGTCGTCATCCTGCTCGACTACCGCGCCTTCCAACGTCAGCCCCGCGAACACGCCCTTCGAGCGCGAGTAGGTCAGCATTTCAGTGTTCATCTTCCAGTCCGTGCCCGCAGAAGCGTGACGGCCTACCGGGCCCGCTGCCACCGATCCTTCACCGCTAAGTGCGAACTTGCTGGAAAGTAGATGCTGGAAACCCTGATCGTTCATGACCAGCATGACCAAGTCCACGCCTTCGACTCCGATCTGCAATCCCCAACTCCCACCGCCAACCGAGACGAACGCGGGAGCGCTCCAACCTTCGGATGTGCGGCACGAGCCTACGCCGCGTCCGTGCTTGCCCCCAAAGATAAAGCCCCCTTTGATCAAGTTTGGCACCACCAGAATGCACTTTGCATCGTTTAGCACTTCTTCCGGAATACCCTTGTCTGGAGTCGACATGACGGCGTGCAGAACTTCGACCGACGATTGCAACCGCTCGACCGTGTCTTCCCGAGCCGTGCCTGCCCACGCGTACGTTCCAATCATGCCCATGAAGCTCATCAACAGCAGTGAAATTGTCTTTTTCATGTAATCGGTCCTTATCG
>Ga0193733_1000391_pt1 | contig 14809 bp, 11 predicted proteins | sample U1s2metaG_FD_145076 | JGI IMG/M metagenome (GOLD analysis project Ga0193733, IMG submission 145076) | Soil microbial communities from a riparian zone of the East river system, Colorado, United States - U1s2 | ecosystem: Environmental > Terrestrial > Soil > Riparian zone | place: USA: East River...
CGATGACTTCCAGACGCTCGCCGCTCTTCACCGTGGCGATGCGCTCACCGCTCGCGTCCGGGGCGCTGTTCACGGTGACGACCAGTTGCTCGACGACGTACGCGGTTTCGGCGCGCGCTGCGGGCGCCGCCGCGAGCGCGCACAGCAGCAGCCTTGTCGGCGTACGCATGTCGCGCCTTAGCATCACGCGGCGCGCCCGCCCGCGGCCACGATGCCGTGCTGCTTCAGCAGCGCGGCGACCTGCGGCCGGCGGCCGCGAAACTCGATGAACGCCTCGAGGGCGTCACGGCTGCCGCCGCGGCTGAGGATCGCGTCCAGAAAGCGCTGTGCAGTCGGGCGGTCGAACACGCCGCTTTCCTCGAAGGCGGCAAAGGCATCCGCCGCCAACACCTCCGCCCACTTGTAGCTGTAGTAGCCGGCGGCGTACCCGCCGGCGAAAATGTGGCCGAAGCTGTTCGGAAAGCGGTTCCACTCCGGCACCGGCACGACGGCGACCTCGCCCCTGACCTCGCGCAGGATCTGCAGCACACGCCCGCCGCGCTCGGGCGAATACTCGGTGTGGAGGCGGAAATCGAACAGCGCGAATTCCAGCTGCCGCATCATCTGCAGCCCCGCGTGGAAGCTGCGCGTGGCGATCAGCCGCGACTGTGTTTGCGCGGGCAGCGGCGCGCCGCCCTCGAAGTGCCCGGAGATGCGCTGCAGAACCTCCGGGTGCCAGGCGTAGTTCTCCAGGAACTGGCTCGGCAGCTCCACCGCGTCCCAGGCTACGCCGTTGATGCCGGCGAGGCTCGGATAGTCGACGCGCGTCAGCAGATGGTGCAGGCCGTGGCCGAACTCGTGGAACAGGGTGAGCACGTCGTCGTGCGTGAGCAGCGCCGGCCGCCCGGGTGCGGGCGGCAGGAAATTGCACACCAGGTAGGCAACCGGCAGCGCCGCCCCGCTGCGCAGGTGCTTGCGGCCGACGCACTCGTCCATCCACGCGCCACTGCGCTTGTTGGGGCGCGCGTAGGCGTCCAGATAAAAGCTGCCGACCGCCTCGCTGGCGACGCCGGTGATGTCGAAGAAGCGCACGTCCGGGTGCCACACCGGCGCACCGGCGCGCTCGCGGATGCGCACACCGAACAGCCGCTCGGCGACCTCGAACAGCCCGGTGAGCACCCGCGGCAGCGGGAAGTACGGCCGCAATTGCTCCTGGGACACCGAGAAACGCTCACGCTGCAGCTGCTCGGCATAGAAGCCGAGGTCCCAGGCGGCGAGCTTGCGGCCGGCGAACGCTTCGAGCTCGGCGAATTCCGCCAGCGCCGCGGGGCGGGCCGCGCGCGAGAGCTCGTGCAGGAACTGCAGCACTTCCTCGACGCTGTGCGCCATGCGGGTCGCGAGCGCGTACTGCGCGTAATCGCGAAAATCCAGCAGCCGCGCCGCCTCGTGGCGGCGCCGCAGGATGTCCTCCATCACCGCCGAGTTGTCCCAGCGGCCGGCGCTCGGGCCGCAATCCGAGGCGCGCGTCATCCACGCCTCGTAGAAAGCGCGGCGCAGGGTTTCGGATTCGGCGTCGGTGAGCACCGCAACGTAGGTCGGCTGGTCGAGGGTGAGGATCCAGCCCGCCACGCCGCCCTCGTGCGCCCGGCGCCGCGCCTGCTCGATGAGCATGTCGTTCAATCCGCGCAGCTGCTGCGGATCCGCGACGTGCCAGGTCCAGGCGTTGGTGGCATCCAGCACGTTCTCTTCGAATTTTGCCTGCAGCTGCGTGAGCTCGAGCATCGCGGCCTTGAAGCGCGCCTTGCGTTCCGCCGGCAGACCCACTCCGGCGAGGCGGAAATCCCGCATCGCATGCTCGATCACCTGGCGCTGCACCGGGGCGAGCGCGGCGCGCTCCTGCTCGGCGATGGTGCGATAGGCCCGGAACAGCGGCTCGCTCTGCGCCAGGTCGGTCTGGTAGGCGGACAGAAGCGGCAGGCAGGCGTTGTAACCGGTGCGCAGGGCATCGGAATTCAGCACCGCGTTCAGGTGACTCACCGGCGACCAGGTGCGCGAAACGCGGTGCTGCAGCTCCTGCAGCGGCTCGACGAACGTCGCGAAGGTGGGTATCGGGAGCGAGGCGAGTTCCTCGATGCGCGCGCGGTTCTCCGTCAGCACTTCCCGCACCGCCGGTTCGACGTGCTCGGGACGGATCTGCAGGAACTGCGGCAGGGGTTCCTGGCCCAGGAGAGGATTTTCCATGCGGTCTCGTGGCGTGAACTAAACGCCATTGTAGCGGCCTTGGGGCGCGCCCTGCCCATCCTCATATAACATGGAGTCGGCTAAGCGCTCGAGGGCGTATGACCGACAAATTCGACCTGGTGGTGATCGGCGGCGGCAGCGGCGGGCTGGCCGCAGCCCAGCGCGCGGCCGAATACGGCGCCCGGGTGGCGCTGGTGGAATCGGGCCGCCTCGGAGGCACCTGCGTCAACGTCGGCTGCGTGCCGAAGAAAATCACCTGGAACGCGGCCGATCTCGGTGGCGCGCTGCACGATGCCACGGACTACGGTTTCCATCTGGATGTCGCGGGGCACGACTGGGCGTTGCTGAAGCAGAAGCGCGACGCTTACATCCTGCGGCTGAACGACCTGTACGCCGCCAATCTGGCTCGGTACAAGGTCGAGCTGCTGCGCGCCCGGGCGAGCTTTGTCGATGCGCGCACTGTCACTGCCGCGGGGCGCCGCCTCGCGGCCGAGCACATCATCATCGCCACCGGCGGGCGCCCGCACCGGCCGGTGATTCCCGGCGCCGAGCTCGGCATCACCTCGGATGACTTCTTCGAGCTCACCAAGCGTCCGCAGCGCGTCGCGGTGGCGGGCAGCAGTTACATCGCCGTCGAGCTCACCGGCATTTTCGCCGCTCTCGGGGCCGACACCACCCTGGTGCTGCGCGGCGACGCGGCGCTGAAGAGTTTCGACGACATGCTCGGAGAGGCGACGCTCACCATGCTGCGCGAGGAGGGCGTGGACATCGTCATGCACGCCTTACCTTCGGCGCTGGCGCGCGGCGCCGACGGCGCGCTCGAGCTCGCCGCGCGCGACGGCCGGCGTCTGGGCCCGTTCGATTGCGTGCTCTGGGCCATCGGACGCGTTGCGGCGGTGGAGGACCTCGCGCTTGGCAAGGCCGGCGTGGCGCTCGATATCCAGGGCTTCATCGCCACCGACAAGTATCAGGCGAGCAGCGCGCACGGGATTTATGCCATCGGGGATGTGGCGGGACGCGCGCAGCTCACGCCGGTGGCGATCGCGGCAGGCCGGCGGCTGTCGGACCGGCTGTTTGGCGGGCACAGCGACCGGCACCTGGACTACGAGAACATTCCGACGGTGATTTTCGGGCGTCCGCCGATCGGCACCGTCGGGCTCACGGAAAAGGCGGCCCGCGAGCGCTACGGTGCCGCCAACATCACGGTGTTCAGATCCAGCTTCGTGCCCCTCTATCACGCCCTCACCACGGCGAAGACGCGCTGTGACATGAAGCTCGTGACCACAGGCCCGGAGCAGCGCATCGTCGGCCTGCACGTCGTGGGAGCGGGCGCGGACGAGATGCTGCAGGGGTTTGCGGTGGCGGTGCGCATGGGGGCGACCAAGAAGGACTTCGACGATACGGTGGCGATTCATCCGACCTCTGCGGAAGAATTCGTCACCATGCGCTGAACACTCAGGCGCTGCCGCGGCGCTCCTTGAGCGCGGCCAGCACGTGCGCGGTCGTGGGACGCACGCCGTGCCACAGACGAAACGACTCCGCGGCCTGCTCCACCAGCATGCCCCAGCCCTGCAGCGCCCGTGTGCACCCCTGCCGCGTGGCCCACTCGAGGAAGGCGGTCGCGGACTTGCCGTAGGCCAGGTCATAGCACACCGTCTGTGGACCAATGACCTCTGGCGCGAAGGGCGGAAGGTCCCCCGAGAGGCTTGCGGATGTCGCATTGACGATGAGGTCGAACGGCGCGCCCTCGAGCTGTGCGAAACCGACGCCCTGGACGGCGCCCAGGTCGCTAAACGCCGCGGCGAGAGTCTCGGCACGCTGCGCTGTGCGGTTGGCGATCACCACCACCTCGGGTGCCAGCCCCAGCAGCGGGCCCAGGATCCCGCGTGTCGCGCCGCCCGCACCGATGATGAGCACGCGGCAGTGGGTAATGACCAGTCCGAGGTTGTCGCACAGGTCGCGCACCAGGCCGGCGCCGTCGGTGTTGTCGCCGAGGATGCCGTCGGCGCGCGCCGCGAGCGTGTTCACCGCCGCGGCGTGCGCGGCCCGGGGCGTCAGCTCGTGCGCCACGTCCACCGCAGCGATCTTGTGAGGCAGGGTGACGTTCAGGCCCCGGCCGCCCTGCGCGAAGAACGCGCGCACGCGCGCGTGAAACTCGCCAGGGGCCACGTCGTACAGGCGGTAGCTGATGTTCTGACCGCTCTCGCGGGCAAACATGGCGTGAATGAACGGCGAGAGGCTGTGACCGACCGGATGGCCGACGACCCCGTACTGATCCAGCGCGGTCTCCATCAGCCCGATTGTGACAGCATCCGCGCGCTCGTGCCTGCGGAAGGCCCCACCGCGAGGCAGGACTTGAGCTCCGGCAGCCAGGCCTGCAGGCGCTCGAACGTGAGGTAGGGCGGGTTCGCGATCAGCAGTCCCGAGCCGTTGAGCCCGACCTGCGAATCGCGCGGATACAGCCACAGCTCGCATACCAGCGTTGGCGCCTGCAGGGTGCGCGCGCAGGCGGCATGCCAGGTGGCGGTGCTGCGCTCATCCTTGATCGGATACCAGGCCGCGAACACACCGGTGGGAAAGCGGCGCAATCCTTCGGCGAGTGCGGCCGTGACGTGCCCGAAGTCCTGCTGTGTCTGCTCGTACGGCGGGTCGATGAAGGTGAGCCCGCGCCGCTCGGACGGCGGCAGCCATGCCCGCAAGCGCTCGAAGCCGTCGCCACGCTCGACCCGCACACTGCGCGGGGCGTCGCTGCGCCCGGGGGCCAGAGCGCTGAGCGACGCCTCCAGCGCGTGCGCTTCCGCTCCCAGTAACTCGATGAGCACCGCACGATCCTGCGGCCGCAACGCGCTCGCGGCGATCAGGGGCGAACCCGGATACAGATGCCGCTGCCCGGGGCGGGCGCGAAACTGCGCGAGCAGCGCCGCGTACTGGCGCAACTCCGGCGCGCTGTGCTCCACGCTCGCGAAGCGCCCGATGCCGGCGGCAGCCTCAAGCGATTGTGTCGACAGGTCGTAGCTGCCGCGGCCGGCGTGGGTGTCAAGGTAGAGGAAGCCCTTGTCCTTCTTCTGCAGCGCCGTCAGCAGCGCGACCAGCGTCACGTGCTTGTGCACGTCCGCGAAGTTGCCGGCGTGGAAGCTGTGGCGGTACTTCATTGCTTGCGGTTGTCTGGACTGATGAAATGTATCACTTGGCCTGGGAGGCTTCAGGCTTAACGCATGAGAGGGGGCCGCGCAGTGGCCGAGTACTGGTTCGACAGTCACGATGGCCTGAGGCTCTACAGCCGTGTGCACGCGAGCGCCGCCGCGGATGCGCCGGTGGTGCTGTGCCTGCACGGACTGATGCGCAACAGCCGCGACTTCGGGGAGCTGGCGGTGCAGCTGGCGGCGCGCCACCGCGTCATTGTGCCCGACATGCGCGGCCGCGGCTTTTCGGCGCGCGATCCGAATTTCAACAACTACCAGATACCGGTTTACCTGCAGGACGTACTGACGCTGCTCGCGGGTCTGGGCGCCGCCAAGGTGACCGTCATCGGCACCTCCATGGGCGGTCTCATGGCGATGGTGCTGGCGGCCATGCAACCGAAGCTCGTGTCACGCATCGTGCTCAACGACGTCGGCCCCGAGGTCGATCCTCGCGGGCTCGAGCGCATCCGCGGCTACGCCGGCAGAGCCGCTCCCGTGCGCAGCTGGCCGGAGGCGGCCGCGCAGGTCCGCGCCGACTACGGATCCGCATGGCCCAACCTGAGCGATGCGCGCTGGGATGAAATCGCACGCCTGAGTTACCGCGCCAACGCGCAGGGCGTGCCGGAGGCCGACGCCGATCCGCTGATCCGCGAGCCGCTGCGCGACACCTCGCGAGCCGCGCCGGATCTGTGGCCGTTGTGGGGTGCGCTCGCGCGCGTGCCGATCCTTGTCATCCGCGGCGCGCACTCGGACGTCCTGAGCGTGACGACCCTGGCGCGCATGCAGCGCGGCAAGCCCGACCTCCAGACGCTGACGGTTGCCAATCGCGGCCACGCGCCGCTGCTCGATGAGCCGGAGTGCCTGGCGGCGATCGATCAGTTTCTGGCGGCGGCCTGAAAGCGCGGGCCTACTTCAGGCGGCGCGCGCGGCCGGCGCGGGCTGCGGCTGCGGTGCCCGCAACCTTGACGCGCGCGCGCGTCTTGCGAGCCGTGCGGGCGGCGACCTTGGCTCTCGCCGACGTCCCCGCGCGCGCGGCCGGCGGGCCCGGGCCGGCCGCGGGCGGCGCAGCGGCCGTGCGGGTCTTTTTCCTGGCTGCGGGCGCTGCGGCCGCGCCCGCCGGCGCGCCCTCGGCGGCGGCAGGCGCGGGAGTTGCGGCACGTTTGCCCTTGCCCCAGCGTCCGAATCGTCCGCCGCGTTCCGGCGCGGCCGCGAGCAGCGCGCGGCATTCCTCGAGCGTGAGCAGCTTCGGGTCGCGGTCCTTCGGTATCTTGGCGTTCTTCTTGCGATCGGTGATGTACGGTCCGTAGCGGCCGTTGAGCACCTGGATACCCTCGGCCGCGAAGTCCTGGATGATGCGATTGGCATCCGCTTCCTGCTTCAGGCGGATCACCTCGCGCGCCCGCTCGAGCGTGACGGTGTACGGGTCGTCTTCCTTGAGCGAGGCGTACTTGCTGCCGTACTTCACGTACGGACCGAAACGCCCGACGTTGGCGACGATCGCCTCGCCTTGCAGCGTTTCTCCGAGCGTGCGTGGCAGCTTGAACAGCTCCATCGCGTCCGCGAGCGTCAGCGCATCCATTTTCTGCCCCGGGCGCAGACCTGCGAAGCGCGGCTTCTCCTCATCGTCCTTTGTTCCGATCTGAACGAACGGTCCGTAGCGGCCCATGCGCACGGTGATGGGCTTGCCGGTGGCGGGGTCGTGGCCGAGCTCGCGCGCCTGTGCAACCTGCTCGCGCGTGACGGTCCTCTCGATCTTCTCGACCTGGCGGATGAAGGGCTTCCAGAACTTCTCGAGCGGCGTGGTCCAGTCTTCCTCGCCGCGCGACACCGCATCCAGCTCGTCTTCCATCGCCGCGGTGAAGCCGTACTCCACGTAGCGATGGAAGTGATGCGTGAGGAAGCGGCAGACGATCTTGCCGATGTCGGTCGGCACGAAGCGCCGGCTGTCCATTTCGACGTATTCGCGATCCTGCAGCGTCGAGATGATGGACGCATAGGTCGACGGCCGGCCGATGCCGTGCTCCTCCAGCGCCTTCACCAGTGAGGCCTCGCTGTAGCGCGGTGGCGGCTCGGTGAAATGCTGCTCGGCGCGCAGGGCGCTTAAGTGCACCGCATCGCCTTCGTTCATCGGCGGCAGCACGTGATCGGAATCGTCGGCGGCCTTGGCGTCATCGGTGCCCTCCTGGTACACGGAGATGTAGCCGGGCTTGACGAGGGTCGAGCCGTTGGCGCGCAGCAGGTGACGCTGCGTCCCGTCGGGCCCGGCGAGCATATCCACGGCGACGGTGTCGAACAGCGCATGACTCATCTGCGAAGCGACCGCGCGTTTCCAGACGAGCGAGTACAGCCGGTACAGATCGTCCTCGATCTTGCCCTCGACGTCGGCGGGCGTGATGCCCGCTGCCGTCGGGCGGATAGCCTCGTGCGCCTCCTGCGCATTCTTCGACTTGGTCTTGTAAACGCGCGGCTCCTCCGCCACCTCATCCTTGCCATACAGCCGCGCGGCGACCTCGCGAATCTCGTGCACCGCTTCCGCCGCCAGCGACACCGAGTCGGTGCGCATGTAGGTGATCAGCCCGACGCTGCCTTCGCCGATGTCCTGTCCCTCGTACAGCTGCTGCGCGAGACGCATGGTGCGCCGGGCGTTGAAGCCGAGCTTGCGGGCCGCCTCCTGCTGCAGCGTCGAGGTGGTGAAGGGCGGGGCCGGATTGCGGCGGCGCTGCTTGCGATCGATCGCGAGCACGCGCAACTCGCCGCCGCCATCGGGACGTGCGCCGGCCGCCGCCTGGATGGCGCGCTCGACCTCGCGCGCCTGGGTCTCGTTGGTGAAGCTGAACTGCTCGACCTTCTGGCCGCGATACTCCAGCAGCTTCAGCGGAAAGGACTGCGAGCTGTGCGACCCCTCACCCTCGATGGTCCAGTACTCCTGCGCCACGAACGCGCCGATCTCCTCCTCGCGCTCGCAGATCATGCGCAGCGCCGGGCTCTGCACGCGCCCCGCCGACAGCCCGCGGCGCACCTTCTTCCACAGCAGCGGCGAGAGATTGAAGCCGACGAGATAGTCGAGCGCGCGCCGCGCCTGCTGGGCGTTGACGAGCTCGAGCGACAGGCCGCGCGGTTGCCCGACCGCCTCACGGATGGCGTTGCGCGTGATTTCGTAGAACACCACGCGGTGCACGTCCTTGCCGTCGAGATCGCCGCTCGCGCTCAGCAGGTCCTTCAGGTGCCAGGCGATCGCCTCGCCCTCGCGATCCGGGTCGGTGGCCAGATACAGCGCCTTCGCCTTGCGCAGCGAGCGCGCGATTGTCTCGACGTGGCGCTCGTTCTTCTCGAGCGCCTGGTACTTCATGGCAAAGCCGTTGTCGGGATCGACCGCGCCCTCCTTGGGCACCAGGTCACGAACGTGCCCGTAGGAGGCGAGCACGTCGAAGTCGCGGCCCAGATACTTCTTTATCGTCTTGGCCTTGGCGGGCGATTCGACGATGACCAGATTGTCTGCCATGGCTTACGGAAAAAGGCTCAAGCCTAAGACGAAAAACCGCGGACGAGCCGCGGACCTGACCTCAGCTACCGGTGCAGCGGCACGCTCAATGCGGAGCATTGATGCGCAGTTCCGCCACCAGGCCGCCGAGCCGCTCGACCGCCAGCTCCTGTCCGGGCTGACTCGAGAGCACCATGAGCACGACCCACTTCAGCTGCTCGGTGTCGGGCTCGTCGGCTTCCAGCGCCAGCATGCGTTCGATCACGATCTCGCGCTGTTGCGCCGTGATGACACGCGCGCGTTCCAGCGTCAGCAGCAGCCCGCGGCACTCCGGCGACAGGCGCACCAGCTCACTGTCGGCAAAAACCCGCACGCCGTGGTGCGCGGCGCCGTCGCGCACCGGCGCGGTCAGGAGCGGCCGCTGGTGTCCGAAGGCAAGTTCGGTGAGCCAGTCCAGCGCCCGCTCGACGTTGGTGCGCCCGAAGCCCGCCAGTTCCAGATCGCGCGCGAGCTGCTCGCGCTCGGGCACTTCCGGCGTCTCTTCGAGCATGTACCGGTCGAAGACGTAGATCAGGATGTCGAGAACGCTGCCAGTCATCATTCAAGGTAATCGGCCATAGCGGCCGCCCGGAAGCGCCGCCACACGCCCCTGGAGCTCGAGTATCAGCAGCATTGAGGCAACTGACTCGGGGGCCAGGCGCGTGCGTGCGACAAGAACATCAATGGTCGCCGGTTCAAAGCCGAGCGCATCTAACAGCATTTCATAGTCCTTGTCCAATGCCTGCGGCTTTTGCAGGTCGCTGCGCGCGCCCGTAAGTGTTTCTTTCGGAACCGAAATCCGCAGCTCCACCAGGACGTCCGCCGCTTCCTCCACCAGCTTCGCGCCGTCGCGTATCAGTTGGTGGCAACCACGCGAGACCGGACTGTGGATGGAGCCCGGGATCGCAAACACTTCGCGTCCCTGTTCCGCCGCGAGGCGCGCGGTGATCAGCGAGCCGCTATGGCGTGCGGCCTCGACCACCAGCGTGCCGAGCGCCAGGCCGCTGATGATGCGGTTGCGCCGCGGGAAGTGCTGGCGCAGGGGCGCGGTGCGCGGCGGGAACTCCGACACCAGCGCACCACGGACCCGAATACGCGCCGCGAGGCCCTCGTGCTGTTGCGGATAGACGCGATCGAGACCGGTGCCGCACACGGCCACCGTGAGTCCCTCGACCGACAGCGCCCCTTCGTGGCTGGCGGCATCGATACCCACCGCCAGCCCGCTGGTCACCGTGAGCCCGGTGCGCGCAAACCACGCCGCGAACGCGCGCGCTGTCGCCTGTCCACTGGGCGTGGGGTTGCGCGAGCCGACCATGGCGAGCTGCGGCGACGCCAGCGCGGGCGCGGATCCGAGCAGGTAGAGCGCCGCGGGCGCCCCGGCGGTTTCCCCGAGCAGCGGCGGATAGTCCGCGTCGGTGCACAGAATGATGCGCGCCCCGCTGGCGGCGAGCCAGGCGAGATCCGCGTCCAGGGCCGGCTCATCGGGGGCGGCGAGGAAGCTGCGCGCGCTGGCCGGCAGCTGCACGTCGCGAGCCGCGCACGGCTGCGCCGCGCGTGCCGGCTCGCCGCCGGCCGCCGCAATCAGCGCTCGCAGGTGCTCGGCGTTGAGCCCGGGGACCCGCGCCAACAGCGCGCGCGCACGGATTGCATCCATGCGCGCGAGCATAAGGGAAAGGCAGTCAGGGGTTACGCACCACGTCGGCGACGTGAATGGTGTCGGAGGCGCCGACGATCAGGCCGAAGCTCACGCGATCGAACACCTTGAACACGAGCAGCGTCCCGTTGCGCTCGTCCGGCAGTTTCACCCTGGGAGCGAACGAGGTTCCGAGGCCGTTGGTACCACCGATCGTCTTGCCGCCGCGGTACAGGTCACGCACCACGTCCCCTGCCTGGTCGACGGCGAGCACGTTGCCGGGTTCGAGTCCGTGACGCTTGCCGCGGTTGATGACCACCACTGCGTACTGCCCGGCAAGTTCGGTGCCGCCGACCACGTCGATGATGCGGCCGTGCACGTCGCTCGCGGGCGCACGCAGCGCGAAGGTGACCGGCGTCTCGCTGGCGTCGGCGGACAACAAGCGGTCGCCGCGCAGCGTCTCGCGCGCCGGGTCGATCAGCAGCGCCTTGGCGGGATCTCCCGGGCGCTGCACCAGTGCGGTGGCCGTGTAGATTCCCTCATAGCCGACCACCTTGCCGTCATCCGGATCGCGCAGCGCATTTCCGACGTGCACGATGGCGAAGCGGGCGTTCTCCGCTGCCGGCAGATTGCGCACGTAGACTTCGATGCCGGAGCCGGCGACCTCGTGCTTGTCGCGGAACGCCAGCACATACGGCGCGTGGCGCATCTCATCGGCGGTCACGACCGTCGGCCGCGACAGGAAGGCGGCGATGGCCGAATAGGGAATGGTCGGGATGGCGCTGTCGAGCGCCGAGTTGCGCAGGCGCGGATCCAGGCGCACGGCACCGGCCTGCTCGAGGCTGACTTGCGGCCGGCCGTCGGCGCCGTAGGCCAGCGCCAGCGTGTCGCCCGGATAAATGAGGTGGGGATTGGGAATCTGGGGATTGAGGATCCACACCTCGGGCCACAACCACGGATCGCGCAGGTACATCGACGCGATGCCCCAGAGCGTGTCGCCGCGTTTGACCGTGTAGTGCTTCGGCGCGCCCGGGTTGACCATGCCGCGGGTATCGGCCGGCACCGCAGCCGGAGCGGCCACGGTGGCGCCCGCGGCGCTGATGGCGGCTTCCGTCGCCGTCATCTGCGGCTCGGCGGGGAGGGCGCGCACGTCGCCCGAGGCTGCAGTCACGGGCGCGCGGGCGGGGGCGCCTGCGTCCGTGTGCCGCAGATGCGAGCAGCCGCAAACCGCGATCGCAACCATCAGCAAGCCCGCCGCGAGGCGAGCTCCAAGTACTTGATTCGAGACCATCCTCCACTCCTCATTGCGCGAGGTGGACCACACGACCTGCGCGCGAGATTCTAGTTGTTATACTGGCATGGTGCCCGCTCGGCATGCGAATTAATGTCGAGTTTGTGCGCTGGATCACGGGCGGCTCTGCCCCCATAACAGGCAAGCGATGGCCTTAAGAGCGATCCTCGAGTTCCCCGACCCCCGGTTGCGCACGCGCGCGCAGCCGGTGACCCGCTTCGATGCGGCCCTCAGCGCGCTGGTCGAGGACCTGCTCGAGACCATGTATGCCGCTCCGGGCATCGGGCTCGCCGCGACCCAGGTCGATGTCCACCAGCGCGTCATCGTCCTCGACGTTTCCCCCGAGCACAACCAGGCGCTGGTGCTCATCAACCCGCAGATCCTCGCGCGCGAAGGGGAGGCGAACACCGAGGAAGGGTGCCTGTCGGTGCCGGGAATTTTCGATGACGTGATGCGCGCGGCGAAGATCCGCGTGCGCGCGCACGATCGCAACGGCGCTCTGTTCGAGCGCGATTACGACGACATTCTGGCGGTGTGTATCCAGCACGAGATCGACCACCTCGACGGCAAGCTGTTCGTCGACTACCTGTCGGATCTGAAGCGCGAGCGCATTCGCAAGAAGCTCGAGAAGGAGCGCAAGGAGCGCGGCTCGCATGCTGCTGCGGCGAGCTCGGGCAGCGCGCGGCGCGCGTACTGACGTTGCGCGTCGCCTTTGCCGGCACGCCTGAATTCGCGCTGCCAGCCCTCGCGGCGCTGCTCGCTCAACACAGCGTCGTCGGGGTCCTGACGCAGCCGGACCGACCCAGGGGGCGCGGCCAGAAACTCGCCGCGAGCCCGGTGAAGCTCGCAGCGCTTGCCTCGCAGCTGCCGCTGGCGCAACCGCAGACTCTCAGCAGCCCCGCCGCGCGCGCACAGCTCGAGGCCTGGCGAGCGCAGGTTCTGGTCGTCGTGGCCTATGGCCTGATCCTGCCACGCGAGGTGCTGGTTCTGCCGCCCCTGGGATGCATCAACATTCACGCGTCCCTCCTGCCGCGCTGGCGCGGAGCGGCACCGATCCAGCGGGCGATCCTCGCCGGCGACACCGAAACCGGCGTCACGATCATGCAGATGGACTCGGGTCTGGACACAGGCCCCGTGCTGCTGCAGCGGCGGCTCGCCATTTCCGCGGGCCACGCCAGCGGTTCGCTCCACGCAGCGCTCTCGACCCTCGGCGCGTCGGCGCTCCTGGAAGCGCTCGAGGGACTGGCTGCCGGCACGCTCAGGGCCAGCCCGCAGCCGCTCGAGGGTGTCACGTACGCGCCCAAGATCGGGAAGGCCGAGGCACGGATCGACTGGAGCCGCGACGCCCTCGAGATCGAGCGCCAGATCCGAGCCTTCAATCCCTGGCCGGTGGCTCAGACCGCGCTGGACGGTGAGCCGCTGCGCATCCTGGAGGCGCGGGCGGAGCCCGCAGCGATCCAGCCAGAAAAAGTCGATAAAAGTGATCATCCTGGTGCGATCATCGCCGTACACGATGACTTCATGCGCGTACGGTGCGGTCGGGGATGTCTGCGGGTGACGCAGGTGCAGCGGCCCGGGCGCCGGCCGGTGGCCGTACGCGATTACTCGCACAGTGTGGCCCTCGCCGGGAGGCGCCTTGGCTAGGACTCCCTGGGCGCCGGGCGCGCCGGCGCTGGCGGCGGCGGCACGGGCGGTCGATGAGGTGATCAGATGCGGCCACTCAGCCGAGGCGGCCCTCGCCTCCCTCGCGAACGCCCCGGACCGGGCGGCGGTTCGCGCCATCGCGCTCGGGACGCTGCGCTGGTACCTGCGCCTCGCACCTGCGGTCGACGGACTGCTCAAGCATCCGTCCGGGGTGGCGAGCCCCATCCGGGCGCTGCTGACGGTGGCCGCCCACCAGGTCGAGTACTCGCGCAATGTGGCGGAGGCTACCGTGCACGCGGCGGTCGATGCGGTGAGGCTGCTCGGCGCCCCGCGAGCCACTGGACTGGCGAACGCCGTGCTGCGCCGGTTCGTCGCCGAGCGTGCGTCGCTCCTCGCCCGCGTGGATGCGCAGCTGCCGGCACGCACCGCACACCCGGCCTGGCTCGTGGAGCAGATCGCGGCCGTCTGGCCCGGGCAGTGCCCGGCCATACTGGCGGCCAACAACGGCCATCCACCTATGACCGTGCGCGTTGACGCCTCCCGCTCGGACGCGCGGGCCTACGTGGCCGAACTGGCGAGGGCCGAAATTGACGCGTATCCGATACAGTGGGCGCCATGTGCGGTCACTTTGAATCGTCCAGTGGCCGTAAGCCGCCTGCCAGGCTTTGCCGAAGGGACCGTCTCGGTTCAGGACGCGGGTGCGCAGCTCGCGGCGCCCCTGCTGGATGTGCGCGGCGGCATGCGCGTGCTCGATGCCTGTGCCGCTCCCGGGGGCAAGACGGGTCACCTTCTGGAGCTGCTAAGCGAAGGCGCGGATCTGACGGCCGTGGACATCGACGCCGCCCGGGTGGGATTGATCGAAGACAACCTCCGGCGCCTGAAGCGCACTGCCCGGGCGGTGGCGGCAGACGCTCGCGATCCGGACACCTTCTGGGACGGCCGGCCGTTCGAGCGGATTCTGGTGGACGCTCCCTGCTCTTCTACGGGGGTGATCCGCCGTCACCCGGACATCAAGCTGCTGCGACGCGCGGATGACCTTCCGGCGTTCGCGGCCGCACAGCTCGCGATCCTCAGGGCCGCGGTCACCATGCTGGCTCCGGGCGGGCGCCTCGTGTACTCGACCTGCTCGATACTGCCCGGGGAGAACGAGGAGGTCGTTACGCGCCTGCTGGCGGCGGAGCCGCAGATGGCGCTTGCCGCGATGCCCGAAGGCCCCGCGCTCGCGCCCGGCGCGCTCGATTGCGCGGTGGGCGTGCAGCTGCTGCCGGGAGCAGAGGCGGGGACGGACGGCTTCTATTATGCTTGTCTCGAAAAGACAA
>Ga0193733_1000392_pt1 | contig 14783 bp, 12 predicted proteins | sample U1s2metaG_FD_145076 | JGI IMG/M metagenome (GOLD analysis project Ga0193733, IMG submission 145076) | Soil microbial communities from a riparian zone of the East river system, Colorado, United States - U1s2 | ecosystem: Environmental > Terrestrial > Soil > Riparian zone | place: USA: East River...
GAAATTTCCCAAATCGAGGAGATCGAACTCGATCCCGCTTCGGAGACTGCGGTCAATCTCCTGCGTTGTCTGCTCGGAGACCTTGGATTAAATCCACATTTGAAGCAACGTAGCACAGGCATCTTGCCTGTGGGGCCAGCGGGCGTCTCGCCTGCTGTGGTGAAATCAGGTTCGGCTGCTCCGGCGCAACTGCTCATAGGCGATCAAGCCATTCACTTTCGCGAGAGTCATGCAGATGAATTTCAATTTTGGGATCTTGGCGATCAATGGCGCAAACTTATCGGTCTTCCATTTGTTTACGCCCTCTGGCTGATTCGCCCCGAAGTTGTTGCTCCAAAACAAATCGCCGATCGCCTGCGTGGCCTTCGTGACGAGAATCTCGGCCACCTAAATGAGTTAATCGCAGATGCTGTCGCCCGAGTCGCTGACCCCGGCCACCCAGAGATCACTCGCCAATTTCTTAGTGCCTATTACCACGAACATCTTCGATTCAGCTTTGGAAAAGCAGAGAAGGAAGGTTTGCGAACTTTTGCTCAACTCTGCGCAAAGCGTGGTCTGCTTCCCGAGGGCGGAATTGCGTTCGATCTCGTGTAGCACGACAGCATCTTGATTGTTTGGGCTATTGATTAACCGTTGGCTCGCCAAAACCGAGGTCGAGATCGTTGAGCTGCCAGCCCAGCGCTTTGAAGCGGAATCTTAGCTTTATTCCCTCTCGCTCCACAACAAAACTGCGTGGCCCTGTGAAGAACGCGTATTTTATTTTTGACCAGTCTTCACCGTTACCAGTGGAGAATTTGAACTGCTGAGGACTTTGCAGGTTCCTCAAGGCTCCTGGATTGGAAAGAAGCGCCGCGATTCCCTCAGGTGTCGCATAAGTGTCGACGATCGTATCAATGAGCGTCGGGCCGAGGTTGCTCCATCGCTTGTGACCAGTCGTTGCGCGAGCGAACCGCGCGACGAGTTGCTTCTTCAACGAAGCTCGAACAGCCGGAAAATCGATACGCGAACTGATCGCGGCGCTGTCACCAGATCGCAACGCGGTCCTAAATCGCCAGAATGAAAAGTACGGCGACGCTGCGTAGGCCAGCAGAAGAACAACACAAATGAGCGCGACCCAGCGAATAAGTCTCATTTTACGCTGACGTCCTCAATGGTACGCATGTTTGAAACAAAAGCGACGCGAGGACGCGCGCGCACTCCCAAAGCTGTCGCGAAACAGTAGATATGTCTGCGGATACATTTCGCACGAAGTGCGGCCTCGCGAACGCCTTCGGAGTTGGAGTGCGATGAGTCCCCGCATCGCTTTCATCCGTACCGAGGTTTTGTTAAAGTGTCGAGACCTCTCAAAGCTCAGCGTGGCGGCACAGGTCCGATTTTGTTCCAATATTGGAGGATGCGTCCGCTTGCGGGAGGCGACTTGAACTCTGTCGGACGCGGGCCGCCCGGAGGACCCCAACAGGCGCGCTTGTGGGTGGCGTCAATAATCTCGTAGATGCCGCGTGTCAGTTGACCGGCATTCGGCCCGCCTTCTGCAATTGTGTCCACTTGTTTGGGTCTGGTGTCCGGATTCACCGAGAAGCGTCCAGCCGGATGCGTGCCAATGCCGCTCGCTTTTGGAAATCGGAATGTATTATGATCGGTAATCAGGATTGTATTTCGCGCGACACTTGCCGGTACCGGCTTCCCATTATCCACTCCGCGAGTCAACTGCCAGGTTCCCGACAGCACGTCGTAATCTCGCTGTGCGGCGGCAGATTGCACGATTGACTCCCCGGGCCTGTTGGTTTCGCAGCCAGCGGTTATCATTGCCACGCCGCTAACGAACAGAATCGCTATTGCTTTGATCATGCGAGCCATTTGCAATGAAAATTGTTCTCTGTCGAGGCTCGTTGCGAGCGAGCAAGTGCGAAAATCTTGTCAGGAAGTAACGCGCGAATAAACTGATCGGTGCAAAGCCGCGTAGAAGGTGAGCCAAGAGATGAAAAGTCCCCGGCAAGCTTTACGCGGCAAAGCCGCGTAGAAGGCGACCAAGTCCGCGTAGAGCCCTCCAGGACGTTTACGCCGCAAAGCCGTTGGATCTTGGCGTCGCGCGAGGAATTGAATGGCGGCGCGATTGCGTGGAGCGAAATTTGCGGATCGGAATGCATCGCGCGCCTGCTTTCACGAAAAGGGTTTCGCTGCGCAGAGGAGGTTGAAGACTTCCTGCGCCCACGGCTCAGTTTGCTGAGCGATCCGTTTTTGCTGCCGCAAATGGGCGCTGCGGTTTCTCGCCTTCTCGCTGCGCTGGATCGGCACGAACGCATCGTCCTCTTTGGCGATTACGATGTGGATGGGGTGACTTCATTGGCACTGCTCGATGAAATGTTGCGCGCGTATGGCGAAGCGCCGCAACTGTTTCTGCCGTTGCGCATCGAGGAGGGCTATGGTTTGAGCCGGGAAAGTGTCGAGCGTTGTCTCGAAAAACATCAGCCGCAATTGCTCATCGCCGTTGATTGCGGCACGTCGTCAGTCAATGAGGTTGCCCTTCTTAACGAGCGTGGGGTGGACGTGATTGTGCTCGATCATCATGAGCCAAAATCGCAATTGCCCGATTGCGTCGCGATTGTGAATCCAAAGCTGACGGAGTGCGGTTTCGAATATCTTTGCAGTGTCGGGATCGTCTTCAAACTTTGCCACGCGTTGCTGAAAACTCGGCCCACACCCGGGTTCGATTTGAAATCACATCTCGATCTGGTGGCACTTGGCACAGTCGCAGACATCGTGCCGCTGCGTGGCGAGAACCGAGTTCTGGTGCAGCGCGGCGCAATCGAGATCGCGCGGACCTCGCGCATCGGCTTGAAGAAATTAATGGAAATCGCCAGAGTGCATCCGCCAATTTTACCCGAAGACATTGGTTACCGGCTTGGCCCGCGATTGAATGCTGCGGGGCGTTTGAGCACAGCGGAGAAATCCTTGCGACTGCTGCTTACGCAGGACGAAAGCGAAGCAGCAATGCTCGCAGCGGAGCTGGATCGGCAAAATCGCGAACGCCAGGAAGTAGAAACACAAATTTTCGTCGCAGCGACAGAGAAGATCGACATGGAATTCAATGCGGCGCGTGATGCGGCGATCGTCGCGGGCGCGCGGGGCTGGCATCCAGGAGTGCTCGGCATCGTAGCGTCACGGCTGATTCGAAAATATCATCGGCCTGCGATTGTGATCGGTTTCGACGAGAACGGCGTGGGGAAGGGAAGCGGACGAAGCATCGAAGGATTGAACTTGGTCGAAGCGCTGAGTCGTTGTGCTGACAGTCTCGACAAATACGGCGGACACGAGATGGCGGCCGGGTTGGCAATGCGGGAGGAAAATTTCGATCGTTTTGCCGAAGCATTTCGGAGCACTGCGCGCGAGCTTCTTTCTGAAGAAGCTTTGCAACGCTGCCTGCGACTGGATCACGAGCTCACGTTCACTGACATCGACATCGAATTTCTGCGCTGGCACGAAATGTTGCAGCCGTTTGGAAATGGAAATCCGCAGCCACTTTTCTTTGCGCGCGAAATCGAGCCAGTCGCGCCGCCACGCGTCGTAAAGGAAAAACATCTTATCTTTCGTCTGCGTCAGGGTGATCGCCATCGCCGCGCCGTTTACTTTGACGGGATGGCAAATCAGTTGCCGCCGCCGCCATGGGATATCGCATTCCGAATTTGTGCGGATGAGTATGGGGGTGAGACATTAATTGCCATGCACATCGAAGCGCTGCGAGCGACGGAACGCTGCAAAAGTGATTAGTGATCGGTGAGCAGTGAACAGCGTGAAATCGCCCAACAGATCACAGATTACTGATCCTGGATCACAAACGACTTCGAAATCACCTCACACGGGCCTTGCGGTCTCGCAGTCACTCGAGGAATTAGGTTGGATCCCACGCCCGAAAATCCTCGCACTGCGGCGTCTCGGGATTGAGACGGTGGAAGATTTGCTCACTCATTTTCCGCGGCGCCACGAAGATCGCGCAGAGTTCCCGCAGTTTCCGCGTGAGGAAAGCGACGTTGCGATTTGTCTCTGCGGCGAGGTGACCAAGACTTCGCTGCGCCGTTTTGGCGGATGGAAGAAAATCTTTGAGGCCACGCTCGAAGAATCGCAGGCAAATGCTCTGAGCGAGCCGCTGGTGTGCCGATGGTTCAACCTGCATTATGTGCAGAAGATGATTGCGACCGGACAACGCCTGGTTGTTTTTGGCAAGCCGCGTCTGCGAGGAAAGCGGATTTGCATGGATCATCCGGAATTCGAGGTTATCGAGAACGATGAGGAAATATCGATCCATTTTCGCAGGATCACTCCAATTTATCCCGCCACGGAGGGTCTTTCCCAGCGTGTGCTGCGCAGTATGATTTATCGGCTTTTGAATGAAGTTCCGCCCGCGTCTGGGGGACTCGAAACATTATTGCCGCCTACACTCATGATTAGTGACATGACGACGGCAGCAGCGATTCGTGCAATTCATTTCCCGAACGATTGGCAGCAACGCGAGGCTGCCCGCGAGCACCTGGTCCTCTCTGAATTTTTTGCGATGCAGATCCTGATTGCATCGCGACGGACAAATGCATCGATCCGCGTCGGCGAGGCACACTGCGGGCCCGGCACATTGTTCGGCGAATTCGTGAAGTCGCTTCCGTTCGAACTAACGGCCGCGCAGAGAAAAGTCATCGGGGAAATCCGGCGCGACCTGGCTGCTGTGCACCCAATGAATCGTTTGCTACAGGGGGACGTTGGTTCAGGCAAAACCTTGGTCGCAATAGCGGCCATGCTTCTTGTGGTTGAAGCCGGATATCAAGCCGCGTTCATGGCGCCGACGCAAATTCTGGCCGAGCAACACTACGATGTGCTGCGGCGCTGGCTCGATCCGCTGGGCGTGCGCGTTGCATTACGAACAGCCGCGCGACAGGAAGAAAGCGGTCCGCTCCCGTTGTTTGCGCGGGAGGATAACTTGGAAAACGCTGCTACTGTTCTGGAGAGCGCGTCCGTCTCAGCTGCTGGTGCTGTTGTCGCGACAGCACGAACTTCTGATGAACAGCGGTCTCACGAGAAAAGTTCGTCGTCGCGAGACGCAACGACCAACACGCGAGACGCGTATGCTCCCCAGACGCGCGCGCGCGACGACCCACACATCATCGTCGGGACGCACGCGTTGCTTTACGAATCGGTTTCGTTTTCGAATCTCGGACTTGTTGTAATTGATGAGCAGCACAAATTTGGTGTTGCTCAGCGCGCCAGATTAACGACGCGCGAACCGTCGCCCGATGTGCTTGTAATGACTGCCACGCCGATCCCGCGCACACTGACGATGACCATTTACGGTGACCTCGACGTTTCAACGATTGATGAAATGCCGCGGAACCGCGGCAAAATCGTCACCGCCGTGCGTGATGACTCGAAGCTCGCTGAGATTCTTACCTTTCTGCGAACTCAATTGGAAGCAGGTCGCCAGGTTTACGTGATCTATCCGTTGATCGATGAAAGCGAAAAATTAGACGTCAAAGCCGCAGCGGCGGAGTACACGCTGTGGCGGGAACGCTTGCATCCGTTTCGCTGCGAGTTGCTTCACGGCCGCATCGCGCCGGTTGAAAAGCAGCAGATCATGGAACGCTTTCGGCGCGGCGAGACAAATGCGTTAATCAGCACGACTGTGCTCGAGGTCGGTGTCGATGTCCCCAACGCCGGCGTGCTGCTGGTTGAGAACGCAGAGCGCTTTGGTCTGGCGCAACTTCATCAACTTCGGGGACGGATCGGCCGTGGAGAACATAAGTCGTATTGCATCTTGCTGACGTCGGCTCAGGCGAAGGAAGTCTCAGCAAAGCTCGCCGTTTTAGAAAGAACACGGGATGGCTTTGAAGTAGCCGAAGCAGACTGGGGGTTGCGTGGCCCGGGGGATTTGCTGGGCACCGCGCAAAGCGGTCTGCCTACACTCAAGATCGGCAACCTGAAGACTGATGCGGATTTAATGCGACGTGCCCGCGCGGCCGCGATATCGATCTTCGAGGCAGATCCGTGTCTGGAATGGCCCGAGAATCAACGTTTTCGGCGCCTAATTGTCGAACAACAGGGACGAACTTTTTCCAATGTCAGCTAATGAAAAATCTCGCGAAATTTTTGCTCTTTGTCTTGGTCGTCAGCGCGGGAATTTCCCTGCTGTATGATTACCGTCTTAAACACGGAGGATTAAAGCTACCGTCCGGGCGCACTCCGGAAAAGTACACCCTGGCCTCTGAGCCGAGCGTTGACTCAAAACAAGTCGCTTCGCTGGAGGCCTTGAACCGGGAACGGCGCACACTCGTGAGCAGCGTGGTGCCTTCTGTTGTTGCCATAAAGACGTCCAAAAGGATTGGCATCCGGCGCGACTATGGGAGTGACCCTTTTGAGTTTTTTTTCGGTAACCGACGCCATCGCTATCCGCAAGATGAGACGCTTGTGCAGAATTCGCTCGGCTCCGGTGTGATCGTAACAAACGAAGGTCACATCATCACAAACAGTCACGTGGTCAGCGACGGGGAAGGCAATCAGGTCGATCAAATTGAAGTGCAACTGAGCGACGGTCGCACCATGAAGGCACGGTTGATCGGCGCCGATTCCCAGCTGGATCTCGCGGTGCTCAAAATCGATAATCCTGGCGTCAAGCCGCTCAAACTGGCTGACTCGGACACTGTGCAGCCTGGAGATTTTGTTGTGGCTATCGGCAATCCATTTGGTCTTCAAGAGACAGTGACGGACGGAATCATCAGCTGGAAGGGACAACCGAACAGCACGGATTTTCGCGGCGATCTGCTCCAGACTAACGCGGCAATCAATCCGGGGAACAGCGGCGGGCCGTTGATCAACCTGCGAGGTGAAGTTGTCGGTATCAACGAACAAATCGTTTCCAGCAGTGGGGGTTCGCAAGGAATCGGCTTTGCGATTCCATCCAACACAGTTCGTGCGGTACTCGAAAGCGTGCTGAAGCACGGTCGTGTAGTTCGCGGCTATTTGGGAATCGTGAGTCGTGCGCTGCAATCACCGCAAGGTCCGACCAACAACGAAGGAGTAGTAGTGGATCAAGTCATGCCGGGTTCGCCGGCAGCACAAGCGCAACTGCAGCCCGGCGATGTCGTTCGCAAGTTTAATGGGCGCGACGTCCAAAATATTACGACGCTCAGGAAGATGGTGGGACAAAGCGAATTGGACAAGAATGTTGAGCTGGAAGTCCTGCGTGACGGCAAACCGTTGAACGTGACAACTCAGATCAAAGAGCAGCCCCAGGATTACCAGACTTCAAGTGTTTTGCCGAAACGCGCCCCTTCGCAGCCGCAAAACCCGAGCGGATCAAACGATCAGGATACAAGCAGCGGTCCGCTCGCATCAATTCAGGTAGGCGACTTGACTCCAGAAGTAGCACGCCAGCTTGATCTGCCCTCCAATGTGCGAGGCGTATTGGTGACGAGCGTCGATCCTGATAGTGGCGCGGCGGAATTGCAGAAGGGGGATGTGATCGAAGAAATCAATCAACAGCCAGTCACATCAGTCTCGGACTACAACAAGATTGCTGCCTCACTTGATCCGAGCCAGCCGCAAGTCTTATCGGTTTGCCGACATCGGATACGTTCGTTTCTGGTTCTGCGACCTCGGTAGGTAGAGTCAGCGCACGTGTCCCTGCAGCGCCAAAGGCGCTCTGTCATGTGACAGCCTGGGGCATCGCCCCAGGATTGTCGGACGAAGGAATTAACGAGCGCTGAAAGTGCGATTCACTCCTGCATTGTTTCTTTCCATTATGACGGGCAGTGATTTCTGCAGACGATTCGGGATTAAGAGTCAGATGACTGAATTGAATCGCGCCTTCAGCGCTTTGGCTATGTGGGCAACCAAATTCCTCGGGCGTTGCCCGAGGCTGCCATGAATGCTGCGCCTTTGGCGCCACACAGGTGCCAGCGCACCGCACTATCTAGACAGGCAGCGCGGAGTCCCTGGCAACATTCAGCACGCGATGGCGTGGCGTCGGCAAACGCCGGAGAGCATTTCCGAAAGCGCATCGAGAACACGGTTCACTGATGCCTTTACGAATCGGAAGTTTCGCTCGCCCATGTGCGTGCTTAGAATCTCGCGCTCGGCGGCGGAATGTTCGCGATCCGCTTCCACATGAACGCTGAAGTACTCGTAGTGTTCGGGATTTCTGAAGCCGTAGTGTTTCTTCAGTCCGTCGATTTTCGATTCGCAGATCGCAGGAATTTGGCTCTCGTAAGCGTAGAGAGCCGCGAGACCTTCGACTGTCGATCGATCGCGACAAACAGCACGGAAGGTGTCGATCAAGTTCTTCGTCTCTGTCCATTTTTCTGAGCATTGCACATCTGCCTCAGACAGACCGAGACCTTGGGTAAACCGAAGCCACAGCTCGGGATGATTCGGCGAGCCAGCTTCTTCATCGATTAAATTGTTGAGCAATTGTTTCCGCGTGTCTTGATCGTCGCAGTTGGCGTGCACTGAGGAGAGATACGTTGGGAACGCCGCGACATGATGATAGTACTGCCGCGCATAATCCGCGAGCGCTTGCTTGCTTAACTCACCGCGCGTCCATGCAAGATAAAACGGATGTTTCAACAAATGTTTCGAAGCAATGTCATTATCGATTTCGTCGAGATGTATTTTCATAGGACCTTTGTCTTTCACATATTAGGCTGATTAACACGGATTCAGGCAATCTCGATTTTTTCAATCTGCGAGAATCCGCGACATCTGTGGATCATTTTCATGCAGATTTCAAAATGTCTTTAATGCCGCGGATGGGGATGAGAACCCAGCTTGGACGATTGTTTAACTCGTAACCAATTTCGTAAACGGCTTTGTCGAGCAGGTACGCTTCCAGCATGACTTGGAGATCCTCGCTATCTTTGGGGATGAACTTCGCGCCGCTGGTCGTGTTCAGATAGCTTTGCAGAAAGAGGCTGCTCGTCTGCCGATACCAGAGATCGGCCCAACGCTCCAGGAAAGGGACGTCTTCTTTGCGCATGGCCGCCTGCCAGAGTGCGGCGTAAGCGCCGTACTGAAACGAGCGGATCATCCCAGCGACGTCGCGCAGAGCCGAGCGTTTCATCTTCCGGTCGCTTAGAGGACGCGCCGGTTCTCCTTCGAAATCGAGAATCACAAAATCCTTGCCGGTATATACCAGTTGCCCCAGATGGTAATCTCCGTGAATCCGGATTTTTGCGGCATTAGTGCGGCGATCAAGCAATCGTTTTTCACGCGCCAATATCTCTTTTTCCGCAGCGAGCACTTCCCTCGCTTCACTTCGGAATTTCGCAGGGACTTCGGATAATTTCTTCTCCAAAAATGTAAACGCGCGGCGCAAGGACGTGCGCATACTTTGGTACACGGATCGCTGGGCCATGGCGTTGAACGGCTCCGGTGCGAACGCGGGATTGTCGCCGCGCGACGCGAGGGCAAGATGCAGCTCGCCCGTGCGCTGGCCTAACAGCCTCACTTTTTCGGGATACACGCCGCCGACCAATTCCTCAATGAGAACACCAGGCGGCGCTGTTTCATTCTGGAGATCAGCTTTTCGCTCCAGCACGCGCTCGTAATAGCGGCCGAGTGCGTCGACGGTCAGCGTCCAAACGTCGCCTGCATTCGCGACCGCGCGCTGCAATAGGCAAACAACAGTTGGCTCCGCTTTTGGCCGGCGGTATTCCAGTGCTCCGACGAAAGCGGGCACGTTTGGAAAATCGGTTTGCTCCGTCAGAAACCGCGTGATTTCTACGTCAGGGTTCACGCCGTTCTCGAGTTTGCGATAGAGTTTCAGAAAAAATTTGTTGTCGAAGAGCATTGAAGAGTTGCTCTGTTCCGCGCTCAAAACGTGTGATTTTTCGGAGAAATCAAGGTCCTGCGCCTCCAGGTCAAGGTTTGCGACGCCGACAAATTGTCCCGCCTGGGCTCTGAGTGTGCGACGTTGCACGATCGCGTCGAATAACTCCGACCGAAAGGTCGGGTCCCAGATGGCATCGCATAGGATGGCGCCGTTCCTCCGTCGGAACTGCGCTACGATCGCGTGCGGCGCGTTCTGCGTAATGGAGTGCGCGGTTTCGCCCGAGGCGATCTTTACCGGAAGGGTGTACGTTTCCGTCGGAGCATCCAGATAGTTTACCTCGGCGAACCAAAGTCGCGCGCCGTCGGGATCGGGCGAAACGGCAAGCTGCTCTGTCACTTTCAAGTTCCGGAAGGTGCGCGCCTTTGAACCGAACCAGCGGGCGTTCTGGATGTGATTGGGAAGAACTTCGCGCTCGAGCTGTTCTCGCTGGCTATTGCCAAGCAGGACGTCCAACTGAGCTGGCGCGTTGATGGTGGGAATAACGCGTTTCTTCAACGCACGCCGAGTATCGGTCGGCGCGTGGAGCGCGAACCAATAATAGGCGTGCGGGCCGAGTGTGATGACGTAACGCGTTTTCCTGATGGGCCGAAACAGATTGCGGCTAAAGACTTCCATCGGCACGCAACCCGCGAAGCGCGAAAGATCCAGCTCCGCCGACTGTGCGAACCGCGAAAGATTTGCTACCACCACTATGGTCTCGTTTTCCCATCGGCGAAGGAACGCCAGAACTTTCGCATTATCCGGGTAGAGAAACTCCAGAGAGCCGCGCGAGAACGCCTTGAAGTTTTTTCGCATCGCGATGACTCGGCGCGTCCACCACAGGAGAGAGGAGAGATTTTTCTGCTGGTTCTCGACGTTGGTGGCTTCGTAGTGATATTCGGGATCGATCGTGACCGGCAGATAAAGCTGCTGGGGGTTCGCTCGCGAAAATCCCGCGTTACGGTCCGGGCTCCACTGCATCGGGGTGCGGCAGCCATTGCGATCGCCCAGATAAAAATTGTCACCCATGCCGATCTCGTCTCCGTAGTAGACGATCGGCGTGCCAGGCATTGAGAATAGCAGCGTGTTGAGCAGCTCGATTTTGCGGCGGCTGTTTGCAAGCAGCGGAGCAAGTCGCCTGCGGATGCCAAGATTAATCCGCGCGTGCGGATCGGTGGCGTAAACCCGATACATGTAGTCGCGCTCCTCATCCGTGACCATCTCGAGTGTGAGTTCGTCATGATTGCGTAGGAACATCGCCCACTGGCAATTCTCTGGGATCGACGGAGTCTGCTCCATTATATCGATGATCGGAAAGCGATCTTCCATTTGCAGCGCCATGAACATGCGCGGCATGAGCGGAAAATGAAAACTCATGTGGGACTCGTCGCCTTTGCCGAAGTAAGCGGCCGCGTCCTCCGGCCATTGGTTGGCCTCTGCAAGCAGCATGCGGTTCGGGAATTTCGCATCGACGTGGGCGCGCAACTTGCGGAGGTATTCATGCGTCTCAGGAAGATTCTCAGAGTTGGTGTCTTCCCGTTCGTACAGGTACGGGACAGCATCGAGACGAAGCCCGTCGACGCCCATGGACAACCAGAAGTCGCAGACCTTCTCCACTGCGTCATGCACAGCAGGATTATCAAAATTCAGGTCCGGTTGGTGCGAATAAAACCGATGCCAGTAGTACGCTTTTGCAACAGGGTCCCACGCCCAATTCGATGTTTCGAAATCCTTGAAAATAATTCGCGCATCCTTGTATTTTTCCGGGGAGTTACTCCAGACATAGAAATCCTTGTAGGCGAGATCGTCATTTGAGATGTCTGCGCCGATATCGCCAGGTCCCGCGCGGCCGGAGTCACTGACTCCGGCTACAGCTACAGCGCGCCGCGATTTTTGGAACCACGGATTTTGATCCGAGGTGTGGTTAATTACGAGTTCCGTGATGACACGCAGATTACGTTGGTGTGCAGCGTCCAGCAGCGAACGGAAATCGTCGAGCGTGCCAAAATTCGGGTTCACGTCAAAATAATCGGCGATATCGTAGCCGTCATCGCGCAAAGGGGACGGGTAGAATGGCAGCAGCCAGATTGCCGTGACTCCGAGCTCCTGCAGATAATCTAGTTTTTCGATCAGTCCGCGGAAATCACCCATCCCATCGCCGTCGCTGTCGCAAAAAGTCTTAACGTGCAGTTCGTAGATGATCGCGTCCTTGTACCAGAGCGGATCGACAGATGTGTCATTGGGTCCCTGTGCCATACGATTAACTTTTGACGCACAAGACGCAGCGCGCAATCAACGGATTTCGCAGTCAGAAAACTGGTAGACGAAGTCGCCTGTGCAGATTAAGACACGCGATGGCAACCTTGTACTCGATTCCTGTTTTTAATTGCTGCAATTCTTAATTACAAATGGAACCACCTGAAGTAATTGCTTCCACGCGCCGCAAGCCAAAGAAAAGCGTGCGCCTGTCAAAGTCGCGAGCCCAACCGCGCTCTGTTGCGCCGCAACTCGAACCGGGAGCTCCGAGCGATTTCGAATTGATGAAAGCGATCCAAGCCGGTGACCCCGATGCACTGTCCCAACTCTACGATCGATACAATGGGATCCTGAAGGCACTTATCCTGAGGGTAATTCACAACGAAGCCGAGGCCGACGATCTGCTGCAGGAGATTTTCATGGAAATCTGGAACCAGGCAAAAAACTTCTCTGCTCAAAAAGGCAAACCGCTTGGGTGGATGGTTACACTGGCCCGGCGCCGCGCGATCGATGGCCTGCGCAAGAAACAGGCCTATGCGCGTGCGGAGGAACGCTTGCAAAATGAAATTGAACAGCAACCTGATGCGTGGGTGCATAACGCGACTGAGGAAGAGATTGTGCTTGGCGACACGCGCGCTCTGATTCGCAAGGTCATAAAAGGCCTCCCGCCGCCCCAGCAGCAGGCAATTGATCTCGCATTTTTCAGGGGCATGAGCCAGCGCGAAATCGCGGCCAAAACGAATACACCGTTAGGCACGGTAAAGACCCGGCTTGAACTGGGACTGAAAAAAATTTATGACGGCCTCAAGGAGTTGAGAGATGAACTTTAGCGAATTCCAGAACCGGTCGCGGCTCTATGTTATCGGCGCGCTGGAGCCTGAAGAATTAGAAGAATTCGAAAAAGCTCGCACGAAGTTCGGCAAAAAGGGCGAAGAGTTCATTACCAAATGCTACGCATTGCATGAAGCATTTGCACTGAGCCTGCGTCCGGCGAAATCCTCCGCCGCAATCAAGGAACGGCTGATGGCCATGGTAAAAGCAAAGAAGGAAGCCTGACTGCTCAGCCTTGTTCTCCCTTAACTCTCGAGTTCACGCAGAATAAATTCCTGCAGAAAACCGTAGAAGTTCACCTGAAACAAACTCAAGTCCCGGCGCGATCCGATGGGTGAGCGAAAGTGATCGTTCAGTTCGTTTTCGGTGAAGTTATTTTTTGCGGCTATGACGAGGCGCGCCTGATTAAGCGCACTTAGCCACTCATCGGCGTGCTTGGCAGGAATGCGTAGCGTGCGGTTTGCAAAGCTTTTTTCGTTGCCGTTCAGTTGCTGCAAATCTGCCGCTACTGTCTCTGTCGCTGTCTGGAAAAGACGCCGTAGCTCGGGTTCGACATAGATTCTCCACTCCGCGCACAATTCTGTTTGTTTTCCATTGGATGGTGGACTGAAGAGGCGTTGTTCGGCCGCCTGTACGCCGTCCGGGTTCGCGCTTGCCGGAATTTGCCGCAGGAGCTCTGCAAGAAAGGGATCCAGTTCGGAGATCTCGATTTGGTCGTTGCGCCGGCGAATTTCCATATCAGCACGTCTTCTCCAGGGTGGCAAGCAGGAGGTAACCATGCAGCTGCTGCACATATAGCTCGGCGCGCTCGCGCATCCCGCTCCACAAAATCGACCGGCCTTTCTGATGCACTTCCAACATGTGTCTCTCTGCCTTCTCTCGCGGATAACCGAAGACCCGCTGGAAAACCATCGTCACGTAACTCATCAAGTTCACTGGATCATTGTGGACCACGACCTGCCACGGAACATCGAGATCTTCTTCCGAACGCGTTTCTTGTTCGATAGTAGGTTCCGCGGTGGTCATGGTTCCCGCCTTCTCGTTTGAGGTGGGAAAGATTGCCTCATTAGCTTTGATCTGCGCCTGGCATCTAGCGTCCTGCCATGGCCCGCAACTCATGGTAAAGAGGCTAACATACGGGGCGCTCAGTTCAAACAACCTGCAGGACCTTCCGCGCCCTCGACAGGGCAGAAGCTGCGCTGTTCTTTCAGCAATCAGTGCCGCCACATTCGCCCAGGATTTTTGCCTGCATTTTCTCCATTCTGCGCGCGCCGGTCTCCGTTCGATCATCGAATCCATTCAGATGTAAAAGACCATGAACGATGTACAGCTGAAGCTCTCGCGTGAGCGAGTTTCCAAACGCACGAGCGTGTCGTTTGGCCGTCGCAACGCTAATAAAAATCTCACCGTGCTGAAACGTTAGCACGTCGGTCGGCCCCGTTTGGCCGAGAAACTGCCGATGCAACCGCGACATCCGGCGATCCGAAACAAGCCAGACAAAAACGTTCCGTAATCTCATCAAATCAGTTCGTTTCCGCGTTCTCAATTGCAAGCAGCGGCGCAGGACTTTCATCGCGTGCTGTTGGAGATCGGCAACATTGACCGGGATTCTTCGCTGAAGATTACGCACGCAAATTTCCGGAACTGTCATTCTGAGCGAAGCGAAGAATCTCTGATCGTTGCTGCTGGCCAAACGAAAACAATCATCCGAGATGTTTCGCTTCGCTCAACATGACATTGTGTTTTCACGCCGGCGGTCTTTGCTCGGATTGAAAGTTCCGCGTGATCAATCGTGCGCCTTTGTCGAAGGTGAGATACGCCCATGCCCATTGAAAGAGGACGAGCAAGC
>Ga0193733_1000393_pt1 | contig 14777 bp, 9 predicted proteins | sample U1s2metaG_FD_145076 | JGI IMG/M metagenome (GOLD analysis project Ga0193733, IMG submission 145076) | Soil microbial communities from a riparian zone of the East river system, Colorado, United States - U1s2 | ecosystem: Environmental > Terrestrial > Soil > Riparian zone | place: USA: East River...
GAGCAGGCCGTCCTGCGATCCTACGTGCTGCCGGGCGGACTCGATGGCCGAGTCCGGCACCGCCAGCGCGAAGCCGCCGCTGTCGCGCAGCGCGCGCAGGATCAGGAAATCGCCCAGTGCCGCGGGGACGCGGATACCCGCGGCGATCGTGCGGGCATCCTCCCAGGGCGTCGCCGCGTCCGCTCCGGCCTCGAATGCGCGCACGATCGGCGCGCAGCCGGTGGATTGAACGGCGACCAGACGCGGCAGCGGCCCTGAAATCCACCCCAAGGCGAGCAGTTCCTGCCACGCTTTCCACATGCCGATCAGGCCGGTGCCGCCACCGGTTGGGTAGAACACAGCATCCGGCAGGCACCACTCCATCTGCGCTGCCAACTCCAGTCCCATGGTCTTCTTGCCTTCGATCCGATACGGCTCCTTCAGCGTCGACATGTCGAACCAGCCGAACTGCGGCTTGCCCAGCTCGACCAGCCGGGCGCAATCGTTGATCAGGCCGTTGACACGCCACACCGTCGCGCCCTGCAGGGCGATCTCGCTGAGGTTGATCTCGGGGGTGTCGTCCGGGCAGAAGCAGTAAGCCTCGATGCCGGCGCGCGCGGCATAGGCGGCGAGCGCCGCGCCGGCGTTGCCATTGGTCGGAATCGCAATGCGCCGCACGCCGTGCGCCTTCGCCATCGAGACCGCAACACACAGGCCGCGCGCCTTGAACGAACCGGTGGGCAGGCGACCCTCGTCCTTGACCATGGGAGGCATGAAGCCGGCGGGTCGTCGGCTGTTGGACAGGGACACCAGCGGTGTTTCCACTTCACCCAGACTCACGATGTGAGCAGGGTCCGCCACCGGCAGCAGTTCGCGCCACCGCCACAGGCCCGCCGCCCGCGCCGCGATCTCTTCCCGCGGCACCGTGCGCCTCAGGGCATCCAGGTCATAGCGCGCCAGCAGCGGCTTGTTGGCCGCCGACAGACCGTGGAGCCTCGCGATGTCGTACGTTTGCGCGCTGACACTGCACTCCAGGTGCGTCGCATACGAATAGCGCACGGGGGCTCCTCGGGTCAGGCACGGCGGTCCTGATCGCTTGCTTTGTGATACAAGGGCGCGATGACTCAGGAGCCGCCGCGCACCTCGCAGCCGGAACTGGTCCGCGCAATTGGCCGCTGGAGCATGGTAGCACTCGCGGTCAACAGCATTCTCGGCAGCGGCATCTTCGGATTGCCCTCGGTGATTGCGGGACTGGTCGGGAGCGCGAGTCCCGCGGCCGTGCTGATCGCCGGCGCCGGCATGGCCGTCATTATCGCCTGCTACGCCGAGGTCGCGTCCCAGTTCACCGAGACCGGCGGCACCTATCTGTATGTGCGCCACACATTCGGAAAGTTCGCCGGGTTGCAGGTGGGTTGGCTGATGCTGCTCAGTCGCCTGACGGCCTGCGCCGCCGGCGTGAATCTGCTCGTCATCTACCTGGGGGAATTCTGGCCGGCGGCGACCCAGCCGCTGCCGAGACTGGCGGTCATCACCTTGTTTCTCGGGACCCTGGCGGCGGTGAACTATCGCGGCGTGGGGGCGGGCACGCTGGTCAGCAATACGACAGTGGTGGCGAAGCTGCTGGCGCTGGGACTGGTTTGCGTGGCCGGGGTGCTCTACCTGTCGGTCCATCCGCGAGTCGCGGCAACGCCGGTGGCCGCATCTGTGGATGGCTGGTTACAGGCGATGCTGCTGCTGCTGTTTGCCTACGGCGGCTATGAAGCCGCGCTCAACCCGATGGGCGAGGCGCGCGATCCACGACGGGATGCGGCCTTCGCCTTGTTCGTGGCACTCCTTATTCTTATTGCGCTGTATACGCTCCTGCAGCTCATCGTGGTCGGCGTGCTGGCGGACGCCGCCCACAGCACCCGTCCGCTGGCCGATGCTGCCCGGGTGCTGATGGGCCCTGCAGGAGCCGCGCTCATCTCCGCCGGAGCACTGATTTCGGTTTACGGCTACATCAGCGCGAACATGCTGACCGGGCCGCGCGGGATCTTCGCGCTCGCCGAACGGGGCGAATTTCCGGCCCGGTTCGCCGCCGTACACCAGCGATTCCGCACGCCACATTGCTCGATCGTGGTATTTGCGTTGCTGCTGTGGGCCTTCTCCCAGTTCGCGAGCTTTTCCTGGAACGTCACGCTCTCGGCCGTGGCGCGGCTGTTCTTCTACGCCGCAGTGTGCCTCGCGGTTCCGGCTCTGCGCCGCATGCAACCCGCAGCCGCTGCATTGCGCCTTCCAGGCGGTGTGATCCTCCCCGTCCTGGGCGTAGCGATCTGCGCCGTGCTCCTCACGCGGGTGGATTTCAGCAAATCGCTCATCCTCCTCGCCACGGTCGGCGCCGCGTGTGCGAATTGGTTCGTGGTCAGGGGTCGGAGGCGGGCGCCTACAATTTTCTCGCCAAAGGCGTAACCTTGCTGAGGCTGTGAAACCGTTCATCGTCAACCGGCACGGCAGCCTGGTGCTGCCTTCGAACTTCTTTCCCGAAATCGACTTTTCCCGGCTCAATACGCTCGAACAGTTCGCGGCGGTGGTGAAACGCGACTTCGAACTGAAGGCGCCGGCCGGTCCCGACCTGATGCAACGGGTCGAATCCCGCACTTACCAGAGCCGCTACGATCTGCTGCGCGACCTCGGACTGCACCTGTTCTGGATGAACCGCTACGCCATCACGATGTATGAAAAGCGCCCGGTGGCGTGGCGCCATGTTCCGAAGAAGCGCGACGACCTGTTCATTCCCCTCGTCAAGCCCTGGCCCGACGGCGTGCGCAAGGTGGCCGCGGTGCAGGCGGAGTTCAACCGCTTGCCGGCCAGGTGGAATGCCGAAGTCGAATATCGGATCTTTGCCCGGCTGTTTGACGTGTACGGCAACCGCCGCCATCACGCGGCCGAGCTGCCGGCCATCAAGCCGACGGTCGCGGAGATCATGCAGGATCCGTCCAATCTCACTTTCCATATCGGTCTGTACGATCCGGATTTCAGCACCTTCTCGTTCGAAGAGATCGTCGATTGCCACGAGGAGGTTCCCGAACTCGAGGCGCTGATGCGCTGGGCCATGGTGCTGTACAACCAGTACCCATGGCACCGTCAACACACCCGTCTCATCGAAGTGGGCAAGATCCGTGACGACGACGTGATCGCGGTCTTCTATCCGCGCAATCGGGAGGTCCTGCAGTTCATCCGTCGCGTCAAATCCGGGCATCGCGGGGGATCGCACGCGCCCAGTCCCGCGCCGCAGGCGAAACCCCCGACGAGCGCCTTTGCGGCGCTGCATGTCGGCAGGCAATGCAGCGTGCAACCGCGACTCGAAGCGCTCGCCGCCGTGAAGGGCGAAGTCCGCTGCACCAATGAGGACCTGGTGCGCAACGCCGCCTACAACTGGTCACCGATGTCCGCACAGGAGATCGTCGACAAGACCGGCATCGAGTGCCGCCTGTATACGGAGCGCAGCCTCGAGGACATATCGCTGCAGGCCGCGCGCCGCGCGCTCGCGCACGCGGGCAGAGAGCCGGACGAGATCGGTGCGGTGATCTGCTGCACCTGCACCAGCACTCGGCTGATACCGTCGATCGCCACCTGGATCTCCGGCCAGCTCGGCATGCTGCAGACGTATGCGGCTTTCGATCTGGTCGCGGCGTGCGCCGGGATGGTGTACGGGCTGGCGGAATGCGTGCGGCTGCTGCAGGAAGTGAACCGTCCGGTGGTGCTGGTGTGCGCCGAGAAGTTCTCCGACAAGATCGGCAGCGTGCGCCCTTCCCGCATGATCTTCGGCGATGGCGCGGCCGCGCTGGTCATCGGTCCGGCACCGTCCGGGGCACCGGCGGACATCGACCTGATACAGACCTACGCCAGCGGCCCGTTCAGCGAGGTCAACTCGATCATCTGGCCGAATCCCGAGTTCGACAACAGCATTACGGTTTACGGGCCGGAGGTGCAGTCGCTGGTGCGGCGCTACCTGACACAGATGATGCAGGAGCTGTCCGAGGCGCGCGCTCCGGAGGATCCCGCGCGTTCGCTGCTGGACACGATCGACCTGGTGGTGCCGCACCAGGCCAACCGCACCATGGTTACCAAGCTGGCGGGCGCCGTGGGGCTGGCGCCACAGAGCCTCTACTTCAACATCCAGAAGGTCGGCAACACTTCCGCAGCCAGTATACCGATCGCGGTGTCGGACGCCGTGGCCGAAGGGGTGATCCAGCGGCCGGCGCGCATTTTTGCGCCCGGCTTCGGCGCCGGAGCGGTAGCGGGTTACGCCGTCATGCGCATCGACCCGCGCATCGTGGCCCACGAGCAGGCCGGGGATGCCGCGCTGCTGAGCGCTGCGGGGCGCGCGGACGAGGGCTCATCGAACGAGGACGTGCAGGCGGCGTTCGGCGGCTGAAGGCTACAACCAGGCGGGTCGCGTGCCGGCGTGCCGGTCGCGCGAGGAATCGCACGGCGTCGCCGGCGCTGGCGCCGGCGTCGGGGCGAGCGGCTTTCTGAATTTCAGGATCACCTGGTCGGTTTGTCCGCGAACCGCCGCATCGAACACGCGCAGCTGATGTGTGTCGTGCGGATTGCGCAGCACATCGCTGTGCGCTTCGAGCCGGAATCCCGCCGCTTGCGCGCGCCGGATGATGACTTCCGGGTCTATGCGATGCAGCGTTTCGGTGTCACGCACCTCCGATCCGGCTTGCGCGACGTGGTCGATCACCAGCAGCTCGCCGCCGGGCTTGAGCGCGTCGAACAGCGCCTGCGTGACCTGCGGCACGTCCGCCGGCCCCATGAAGGGATCGTACAGGTCGTGGAAATTGAGTGACGTCCAGATGAGGTCGAGCGGCTCAGGCGGCCGGAACCGACCCACCGGCCCGGTCATGACGCTCACGTTGGCGTAGCCGCCGTCGTGCTCGACGGCACGGGTCCCGGCGGTCTCTTCGGGTGCGCAGTTCTTCAGTTGCTCCTCGGGCAGGAAGGCGTACACATGTCCGGCGTTGCCGACGATGCGGCTGAATAGCCGCGTGAAGTAAGCCCCTCCTGACATGAAATCCGCCACCCGGTCCCCGGGCCTTACGCCTGCGAATGCCAGCACCTCGGCCGGCTGGCGCTGCGCGTCGCGCGCCACCTGCGCCGGCGGACGGGCAGGATCCGCGATCGCGCTTGCAACGTAGTCCGGAACCACACCCGCGGCATGCCCCGGAATGGGTCTCAGCACTGTCAACACCGCCAGCAGCACGCTGGCGCAGCTGATCACACGAGTCATGTTGCATCTCCCGCGGGCGCCATGCCCTTTCAGTCGTACCACTCTACGAGTTAAAGTACGCTTTAAGTCAAGCGGGTGGGAGCAGAAGATGCGCGAGTTTTCGATCGGTGAGGTCGCGCGGGAGGCGGGAGTGGCGGCTTCGGCGCTGCGATACTATGAAAAGGCGGGCTTGCTGCCGGCGCCCCCCCGCAGATCCAGGCAGCGCCGCTACAGCGAGGCGATCTTCGGGCGGATCTATCTCATCAGGCTGGCGCTCGAAGCGGGCTTCACGATCGGCGAGACCCGGCTGTTCCTGTCCGGCTTTTCCGAGCAGACGCCTCCGGCGGCGCGCTGGCGTGCCCTGGCCGCGCGCAAGCTGGAAGAAGTCAACGCCCTGATGGACCGGACACGGCGGATGAAGTTACTCCTGGAGACGAGCTTCCAGTGCCGTTGCCCGCGCCTGGAGGACTGCGAGAAGTTCCTGCGCGCTGTAAAGCGCAAGCCAACATCGTCGTGCTGAAGCGCCAACGTTGTAGGGACCACCGCGACCGGCACGTAAATCGCAGCGCGCCGACGCTGGGGACTCGGTGCTGCGGCTCCCGCAGGCGGCCTTCGGCTAGACTAGAGTCGCGAAGAGTACCGAGGGCGGCAAAGCCAGCAAGGCATGAGTTCTCTTCTTGCGGCAGCAGCCGAAAATATACACCGTGCGGCGGTGCTGAGGTGTTTCGGTGCGGTTAACAGGAGCGGCAGCATCGAGCCGCCGGTGCGGTGAGTGCACGGCCTGCTGCGATGGGTGGCTTAAGATCAATGTCTACGGCGTCGAGGTTTACCCCGGCCACCCTTGCCCCCACAGTTCCGGCCACAATTGTTTGATCTATGAACGGCGTCCGTTCGACCCATGCCAGCGTTTCGTCTGTGGTTGGCTCATGCCAACAAGTCCATTACCAGACTGGCTCCGCCCCGATAAGGCCAAAGTCATCTTCCTCCCTGCACAGTTCAATTGGAACGGTCAGGATGTTGATGTTGCCGTACCAGTTGGCGATGCAGCAGATGACAAGACTATAGAATGGTTCAAGAATTTCGCGTCGGAACATAAGCGCCTCTTGCTCTATCGCATAGATCAGGACTGGTTCGCCTTCGGCCCGCCAGCATTCCAGGTGGAGATGCAAGCGCGCATGGCCAGCGGCGAGAAGCTCTGGTAAACATGCAACATTCGCAATGCGCTATTGGCACGCGATCACGCGATCAATTATTCGTCGTCACGGCGAGGGACAAAAAGGCGCCCGAGGGCGCCTTTTTGCATGTTCTCAACTGGGTCAAAAATCGTAAGTCACACCAACAGAGACGGCTTCGGGGTTATTTCCAGAAAACGGGGGACCGCAATTACCTCCTGTCTGGCAGCCTCCGATAAATTTGTCACCGACATAGTTTCTAGTGGGCAGGCCGTGACCACCCGCACCAAGGGAGTAATGCGCCCAGTAGCCATTGACCAAGCTTGAATACGTCAGATATGCGGTGGTCCGCTTGTCTACGAAGCGGTGTTTGAGGCCGATGGTATATAAGTTGGCCTCGTTATTCGAGGAACCGGCGGGCGCAGGATTACCAAATTTGTCTTGTACTCCTTCCACCGGCTGCCCCGGTGTCCTGCCAACGTGTGCCCAGCCAAGATTCAGGTCATCGGAGGCCGTGAGACTTTGAGTAAGCGCCAGCCAGGTAGCGGTATGGGTGCGCTCATCCAAGCTGTCGGTGATTGCATCCCGCTTCACTCTTTCGACGAGAACGTTGACAGTCGTTTTGGTCGGAAACGTATATTGCACGCCCAGCTTATAGGCGCTTTCATCACGGATGCCGATTGTGCCTGGAACTATCTCGTCGCCTATGCGATTTACATCTTTATGGAGCTCGTACGCAACGGTGGCATAAAGCGGACCAGACTCAAAGGTGAGATCAACACTGTAAAGAGTAGCGAAAGACCCATCCAGACAGGAAGTGGGTTGACCGGCATTCCCGTTCAAGCCTCCAGTCGAATTACCGCCGCTGCAATCCGGTTCGCCCTGGGCATACAGTCCAGTATTTGTACTCCGATTCTGGCCGGGTGAAACCAGGACATTAGCATGCACGCCCTGTATATTTGGCGACTCGTACCAGACAGCATGAGGCGCGCGAAAGTCAAATTCGGTTCGATTATCACCGCCGCTATTTCCCATGATGGCATTGTAATCAGCCGGTGTACTGGCAAAGGGGTCTAGGCGGGCGGTAGCGGTCTTGTATGGCGTATCGGTTTTGCCAAGCTTGATAGCACCATATTCCTCACTCTGAAGTCCGACAAAGCTATTGCGCGACCCGAGACTGTACTTCTGTGCCGTTGTGTCTGTTGCCTGATCTGATGCACCCGGCGTGGCGGCATAGGAAATTTCCGTCTCAAACTGGAAAACCCCTTTCAAATCGTCGCTGACGGCACGTTGACCACGAACCCCGAAGTACGACAGGTTGCTGGAAACATCAGGAAGCCAACCATTGTGGCCCGTGACTGGCAGACCACCGTTGATGAAGCCCGTCATGCCATTAGTCTGATCATCTAAAGACACGTCAGCGTGGCCGTAAAGCTGGACCTCGCCGCCGCCAACTTTGAAGACCAGTTCCTTGCCGGCCTTCACCCCATTGGCTGGAGCCGCCGCAGCCGCAGCCGCAGGCGCAGCTTGCTCCTGCTTTTTCCGGACTGCGCTCATTTGCGCCTGCAATTCCTGAATTTCCTTTTGCAACGCGTCCAACTTTGCTTGCATGTCCGACGCCTGATCTGCGTGCGCATTACCCACACAGCCGAGCGCAAGAGAAACTGCAATCGCTACCGATGTCTTCTGGAACGTCATACTTATTCTCCTCTCAATTTAGCTACCGTCGTTTCTTGATTCTGCTAGCCAAAGAGTTAGTCGCTAAGAACACTTCGTCACCCGGCACAACAACTGTAAGCTCCTTGTCAGGACTGCCGCAGCGGACTCGATCCTCGCAGAGCCCCCGCCGCTGATCGCGGCGCGAGTCTGCTTGCTGCCCTTGCGGCTTGTGACCTGTGTCGTTTCCCCTACGCAGAATCGGCCGAGACTTCTAAGGCGGCGCAATGAGCCCGGCGCCGCGCGCCCAGTGGTACTTGGCGCCCAGCACGGCGACCGGGATCTCGGTCGAATAGGCGTAGGCCGGGATGCCGTGCTGGTAGAGGAATTCGGCGGCTTCCTCCACCTCGACGTCTCCGGCGAGCGAGGCGACCACGGGTTTCACGAAGCCCTTGGCGCGCATTTCTTCCACCACCTGCGCCATGAGCCGCGCAAAGACCATGGGTGGAGTGATGATGGTGTGCCAGTAGCCGAGGATGAGCGCGTGGATGCGCGCATCCTCGAGACCGAGGCGCACGGTGTTCTGATAGGTGGTCGGCGGCTCACCCCCGGTGATATCGACCGGATTGCCGGCCGCGCCGAAGGGCGGAATGAACTTGCGGAAAGCCGCGTCGAGGTCGGGGGGCATCGCCATCAACGAGAGCCCGTTGTCCACGCAGGCGTCGGAGAGCAGCACACCCGACCCTCCGGCCCCGGTAATGATCACTACGTTGTTGCCCTTGGGTGTCGGCAACACCGGTATGGCGCGCGCGAAATCAAGCAGATCGCGCAGTGAGCGCGCACGGATGACCCCGGCCTGGCGGAAGATGTCGTCGTAGATCTTGTCGTTGCCGGCGAGCGCACCGGTGTGCGAGCTTGCCGCGCGCGCCCCCTGGCTGGTGCGACCGGCCTTGAGAACCACCACCGGCTTCTTTTTCGAGACCCGCTGGGCGACTTCGGCGAACGCGCGACCGTCCTTCAGATCTTCGAGGTGCTGGGCAATGATCTGCGTGTTGTCGTCCTGCTCGAAAAACGTGAGCAGATCGTCCTCGTCGATGTCCGACTTGTTGCCCAGGCCGACGATGGCCGACACCCCCATCTTCGCCGAGCGTGAGAAACCGATGATCGCCATGCCAATGCCGCCTGACTGGGAGGAGAGCGCAGCAGCACCCTTGACGTCATACGCCGTACAGAAGGTCGCACAGAGGTTCTTCGGGGTGTAGTAGAAGCCGTAGATATTCGGGCCCATCAGCCGGATGTCGTACTTGCGGGCGATGGCCACCAGCTCTTCCTGGCCCGCCACATTGCCGGTTTCGGCAAATCCCGACGGAATCAGCACCGCGCCGGGGATCTTCTTCTCGCCCACCTCGACCAGCGCCTGGGCGACGAACTTGGCCGGAATGGCGAACACCGCCACGTCGATGACCCCCGGGACATCCTTGACGCTCTTGTACGCCTTTTTGCCCATGATCGAGTCGGCGCTCGGGTGGATCGGATAGATCGCGCCCTGATAGCCGCCGTTGATGAGATTCTTCATGATCGAATTGCCGATCTTGCCGTTCTCGGCCGAGGCGCCGATCACCGCCACCGCGTCCGGCTTCATGATCCGGTTCATCTGCCGGATGATCACCTCCTGGCTCGGCCGGTAGCGCACCACCGGCGGCTTGAAGTCCAGCACTACGCGTACGTCGGCCGCAGTGGCGCCCTGGGAGGTCGCGAACACGGGATTGAGGTCGAGCTCGGAAATTTCGGGAAAGTCCGCGACCAGCTGCGAGACATTGCCGATCATCGTTGCCAGCGACTCGCGGTCCACGGGCTGCGCGCCGCGAATCCCGCGCAGTATTTCCGCAGCCGCAATGCCGTCGAGCATCGACAGCGCATCCGCACGCGTGGCCGGCGCCAGACGGAACGTGATGTCCTTCAGGACCTCCACCAGGATGCCGCCCAGGCCAAAGGCCACGAGTTTTCCGAAGGCCGGATCGGTCACCGCGCCGATGATCACCTCCTGGCCGCCCGCCAGCATCTGTTGTACCTGCACGCCGTCGATGGTCGCCTTGGCATCGTAGCGGCGCGCGTTGTCGACGATCGTGGCGAAGGCGTCCTGCGCGGCTTCGGCGCTCTGGACGCCGACCACCACGCCGCCGGCTTCCGTCTTGTGCAGGATCTGCGGTGAGACGATCTTCATGACCACCGGGTAGCCGATGGTCGCGGCGAGCTTTGCCGCATCGGTTGCGGTGCGCGCCAGGCCTTCCTTCGGCACGGCGATGCCGTAAGCCTCACAAATGCCTTTCGCTTCCGGCGCAGTCAGTGCGCTACGACCTGCGGCCTTGGCCTGGTCAAGGATCTTGCGGACCGCGGTCTTGTCGTCTCCCATGGTCTCTCCGTCGGCTCAAATGACGTTCTCGGTGCGCAGCGCCTTGATCTCGGACTCGCTCAGGCCGAGCTCCGCCAGCACCTCCTGCGTGTGCTCACCGAGGAGCGGGGAGCGCCTGACCTCCGTGACGCTGTCGGACATCTTGATCGGATTGCCCACGGTCAGGTACTTGCCGCGCTTGGGATGATCGACCTCGACGATGGTGCCGGTGGCGCGCAGCGAAGGCTCCGCGGCCAGCTCTTCCATCGACAGAATCGGCCCGCACGGAATGTCGTGCTGGTTGAGTTCCGCCATGGCCTCGAACTTGGTTTTTGTCATCGTCCAGGCCTCGACCGTGGCAAACACTTCCAGCAGCCGCGGCAGGCGCGCATTGGGCGTGGCGTAGCCCGGATCGGTGATCCACGCCTCCTTGCCGATCACCTTGCAGATGTCCTTCCATACCGGCGCCTGGGCGATGAAGTACAGATAGGCGTTGGGATCGTTCTCCCAGCCCTTGCACTTGAGGATCCAGCCCGGCTGTCCGCCGCCGGACGCGTTGCCGGCGCGCGGTACCGCCGAGCCGAACTTGCCGTGCGGATACTGCGGGTATTCCTGCATGACGCCGTCGCGTTCCAGTCGTTGCTGGTCGCGCAACTTGACGCGACACAGGTTCAACACGCCGTCCTGCATCGCGGCGAGCACCTTCTGGCCGCGCCCCGTGCTCATCCGCTGATACAGGGCGGCCACAATGCCGAGGGCGAGATGCAAGCCGGTACCGCTGTCGCCAATCTGCGCGCCGGTGACGAGTGGCGGGCCGTCGTCGAAACCGGTGGTTGAAGCCGAGCCGCCGGCACACTGCGCGACGTTCTCATAGACCTTGCAGTCCTCGTATGGGCCCGGACCGAAACCCTTGACGGATGCGACAATCATGCGTGGGTTGAGCGCCTGGATCCGCTCCCAGGTGAATCCCATACGATCCAGCGCCCCCGGAGCAAAATTCTCGACCAGCACGTCACAGCGCTTCACCAGGCGCTCCAGGACCTGCTTGCCCTTGGCGCTCTTGGCGTCGAGGGTGATGGAGCGCTTGTTATGGTTCAACATGGTGAAGTAGAGACTGTCCACGTCGGGAATGTCGCGAAGCTGCTCCCGGGTGATGTCCCCGGTCCCCACCCTTTCCACCTTGATGACGTCGGCGCCCAGCCAAGCGAGCAGCTGGGTACAGGTGGGCCCCGATTGAACGTGCGTGAAGTCGAGAATACGCACGCCGTCTAGTGCCTTTGCCATTCGCGTATTCCCTGTCGCCGGTTATTTGTACATGGTCTGATTCTTGGTCCCCGGGGCGTACTCGCGCGGGTCCACCCAGATATTGATGACCGCCGACCGACGCAACTTCTGCACCGACTCACGTGCCCGCTTGAGCGCCGGCGCGATTTGCGCCGGGTCGCGGACTTCCTCGCCGTAACCGCCCAGCATCTCGGCGAATGTGCCGAATGGAACGTCACCCAGCAGGTTGCCGACGTTGCCGCGCTCCTCACCATATTTCGCGAGCTGCCCGTAGCGGATCTGGTTCATCGCGGAGTTGTTGCCGATGACGGCGATATAGGGCACGCCGAAGCGGTTGGCGGTCTCCATATCGAAGGCGGTCATGCCGAACGAGCCGTCACCGTAGTAGCACAGCACTTCCTTGCGCGGATGGGCCAGTCCGGCTGCAATCGCGAAGCCGGTGCCAACCCCGAGCGATCCGAGCGCTCCAGGATCCATCCACTGACCCGGCCGGCGAGGACGCACGGCCTGGGCGGAGATCGTCACGACGTCGCCGCCGTCGCCGATGTAGATGGTGTTTTCAGCGAGGAACTCGTTGAGCTCGTACGCGACCCGATAGGGGTGGATCGGGGTGTTGTTGGATTTGAACAATGGCATCAGCTTCTCGGTAGCCGCCGCTTCGGCGCCGGTCAGCTTTTTCATCCATTGCTGGCGCGCCTGGCGCTTGTCCTGCTTGAGACGGCCGGAGGCCGCCTGCAACACCGCCCCCAGAATGGCGCCCGGGTCGCCGACCAGTCCCAGATCGATGTCGCGGTTCTTGCCGACCGTGCGATAGTCCATGTCGATCTGCACCAGCTTGAGCTTGGTGCTGATGCGCCGCCCGTAGCCCATGCGAAAGTCGAACGGCGTGCCGACAATGAGAATGAGGTCGGCGTCGGAGAAAGCGTTGCCGCGGGTTCGATCGAAGTGGTGCGGATCGCCCGGCGGCAGCAGGCCGCGGCTGCCGCCGTTGAAGTAGCCGGGGATGTCAAGTGCGCGCAGCAGTGCGATCGCTTCCTCATGGCCCCGCGCCGCCCACACCTGCTGTCCGTACAGGATCGCCGGACGCTCGGAATTGACCAGCAGGTCGGCCAGTTTTTCGATGTCGCGGGGATCGCCGAGCGCGCGGGTCGAGGCGCGGTAGTGACCGGGCTTCGGGATGATGGCCTTGGATACCTCGACTTCGCGATCGAGGACATCGCGCGGAATTTCCAGGTACACCGGTCCCGGGGCGCCGTTGAACGCCTCCCGCGCCGCCATCGAGATCATGTCCGCGACGCGCTCGGTGCTTGGCACCGTGGCGGCGAACTTGGTGATCGGCGACATGAGATCGACGTGAGGCAGGTCCTGGAGCGATCCCATCTTGTGTTGAGTCAGCGCGCCTTGCCCGCCGATGTGCAGCACCGGGCTCTCGGAGCGAAAGGCCGTGGCAATCCCCGTCACGGCATTGGTACAGCCGGGTCCGGCGGTGGTGACCACGCAACCGAGCTTGCCGGTCTGTCGCGCGTAACCGTCCGCGGCGTGCGCCGCGACCTGTTCGTGGCGCACGTCGATGATGCGGATCCCTTCATCGATGCAGCCATCGTAGATGTCGATGATGTGCCCGCCGCACAGGGTGAAGATCGTATCGACGCCTTCGTTCTTCAGCGCCTTGGCGACCAGGTGCCCGCCGGAAATGACGCTGGCGTCACGGGTCTTTCGCTTGAGCGTGTCTTCCGCGGTCGTCGTACCCTTGCTGTCGGTAGTGTTGGTCGCCGTCTCGAGCATGGATCCTCCATTCGTAACACTTATCTGCGACGCTAGGATTCCCGTCGTCGCAGCGTCGCGCCGGGAAACTCCTTCGATCGCACCTGACTTGGCTGCGGAGCGCACCTCGGGCGCTCTTGCGGCGTTTGGCCGCAAGAGCGCCATCTTCAGGCGTCAGCGCATCGCAAGCTTGGCACTCGCATCAACGGTGGCGGACCGATTGGTATACGTGCTGCGCATGGGCTTCAGGATCAGAATGGCCAACAGCGCCGCCAGGATGTTGAGGACGGCGGCCGTCATGAATACCCCGTGCCAATTGCCTTTCGCGGCGACCATCACGTTGGCCAGCGGCACGAGCGCGGCAGCCGTGCCCTTCGCGGTGTACATGAGGCCGGTGTTGGTGGTCGCGTAGGTGGCCCCGAAGGTGTCCGTCACCGTGGCGGGGAAGAGGCTATAGATCTCACCCCAGGCGAAGAACACCAGGCCGCTCAGAAGCACGAACGCCGTCGGGTCGGTACCGAAATTGGCGAGCGCGATGATGCCCACGCCTTCGAGCGCGAAGGCGATGAACATGGTCTGCTCACGCCCGATCTGGTCGGACACCCAGCCAAAGAATGGCCGGGTCAACCCGTTCAGCACGCGGTCCAGGCTCAACGCGAAGACAAGCGCGGGCATCGTCAGGCCGATGAGGCTCACCGGGACGTCGGCCACCTTGAAATCCTTGGCAATCGGCGCGAGTTGCGCAGTCGCCATGAGACCGCCCGCCGCCATCATCACGAACATGGCATACATCACCCAGAAGACCGGGGTCTTGAGCATCTCGAGCGGTCGGGCCTGGTGGCGCGACGCACCGGGGGCCAGCTTCGGGGGCGCTGCCATGAAACTCACCGCCGGAGCCATGATGAACGAGCCGACCACCACGACGACGATGCCCTGCATCAGACCGAACGTCAGGAAGGTGTGCTCGTAGCCTGAATTCTTGATCATGTGGGCGATGGGAATGATCGTCAGTGCCGAGCCCATGCCGAAGCCGGCCGCGGTCAGGCCCGCCGCCAGCCCGCGCCGCCCGGGGAACCAGCGCACGGCATTGCCGATGCAGGTGCCGTACACGCCGCCGGCGCCGATGCCACCGATCGCCGCTGCGAAATAAAACATCTTCAGAGAATCGGCGAATGAATTCATCGTCCAGGCGATGCCGCAGAGCAGACCGCCGATCACGACGATCCACCGCGGGCCGAAACGATCGACCAGGTAGCCCTCGGCGGGCACCAGCCAC
>Ga0193733_1000396_pt1 | contig 14750 bp, 8 predicted proteins | sample U1s2metaG_FD_145076 | JGI IMG/M metagenome (GOLD analysis project Ga0193733, IMG submission 145076) | Soil microbial communities from a riparian zone of the East river system, Colorado, United States - U1s2 | ecosystem: Environmental > Terrestrial > Soil > Riparian zone | place: USA: East River...
GATCGAATCGATCTTGCATTCGTCGCTCGTGCGTGACCCGAGCGGGGAGCCATCGTCGAAGTACGCCCGACGATACCATTCTCCATCCCAGGCTGATCGCTCGACTGCCTCGGCATAACCGTCCGCCTTCGCCAGCATTTCGTCGCGGAAGTGCGTGTCACCACGTTTCTCCGCGTGAACGGCGAACTTGTGCAGCGTCGAGATCAGGAACCACGCGAGCCACACGCTCTCTCCCTTTCCTTCGATACCGACTCTGTTCATTCCGTCGTTCCAGTCACCGCTGCCGATGAGCGGAAGACCATGCACACCGGTGGTACAAGCCCTTCTCAACGCCCGAACACAATGGTCGTAGATGCTGCCGACCTCGGAGGAGACCTTGGGAAGCTCATATAGCTCGTCCTCCCCCGGATTCAGCTCCCGCATCGTCAGGTAGGGAATCTCGATGTCGAATATCCCGCGATCGCACGAAACGTTGACGTAGTGGTCGATGACGTACGGGAGCCACACCAGGTCATCTGAGAAGCGTGTCCGAACTCCCCGGCCGGTCTGAGGATGCCACCAGTGCTGAACATCGCCTTCCACGAATTGCCGGGATGCGGCTCGAACGATGTGCTCTCTCGCAACCTCGGCATCTGCATACACGAACGCCATCACGTCCTGCAGTTGGTCGCGGAACCCGAACGCGCCGCTCGACTGGTACAGCGCCGTGCGCGCCCACATACGGCACGAGAGCGCCTGGTACAGAGACCACCGGTTAACCATGAGGTCGAAGGTCGGCTCCGGCGTTTTGATTCTGACGGCACTGAGTCTTTTCTCCCAGCTCTTGATGTTCGAATCGACCGCTCGCTTTGCCTGGCTGGCTGTGCGGTTCCGGGCGATGATTTCTCGAACCGCGTTCTCGCCCTCAGCTGCCCCGAGCAGCATCACAATGTCGCGAGTTTCACCCGGCTCGATCGTGACGCTCACCTGGAGGGCGCAGCAAGGATCGATCGTCGCACCGATTGCACCAGACAGTCCCGCGCGCTCGAGCGCGGCGGGACTCGAGATCGTGCCGTTTCTGCCGAGGAACTCGCGCCGATCAGCCGTATAGTAGGCAACGCGCTCGCTGATCGATGCGAATGCGACGGTTTCTGCGAACTGGGTGTCGAAGTAGTTGCGCGCGAACATCGACTGGGTGGCTTCGTCGAAGCTCGTACGAATCTGATACTGCGTCAGCTCCCGATTCACGCCCAGCACCCATTCCAGGTACCAGGTAAGCGTAAGCTTCTTCCGTGCAGGTCCATCGTTGCGCAGAGTCAGGACGCTGATCTTTACTGGATCCTTCTCGTCCACGCCGAGCCGGAACGAGCTCGCCAGCCCCTTGTGGGTGTGATCGAAGACGGAGTAGCCCGCGCCGTGTCGAACCTTGTACGGAGTCGGCTCGCGGATCGGGCAAGGGGTCGCTGTCCATAGATCGCCATTCGCATCGTCGCGAAGGAATACGCAGTCGCTCGATGGATCCCGCACCGGATCGTTGTGCCACGGAGTGATGCGATAGAAGAAGCTGTTGCCCGCCCAGCTTGTGCCGCTCCCACCTTCGCTCACGATGAAACCCGCGACCGGATTGCCGACGACGTTGACCCACGGCGCCGGCGGCATGTCGCTGCCCGTCAGGTGGATCTCGTATTCACCGCCTGCGTTGAATCCGCCAAGTCCATTGAAGCACTGGAGTCCGGTGCCTGGATCCGCGCTGTCCGCATGAATCGCCACAGTGCCGAGCGGCACGATGTCGCGATTCATGATTTCGAGCTTGGGCGGATATCTGTCCTCGACTCCCGGGAACTCGAGGAAGTTGCCGAGACCAAGTCCGTCGCAGTTCACCTGCACTCGCGCCATCGCCTGAAGGAGCGTGATATCCTCCGGCTTGAGAAGATCACCACGGCGGATGAACACGCCGCCTGGCCGATCGAGAAGTCCAGCCTCGCTGGACGCCATTGCCGTTGCCAGCAGCTCGTCGCTCAGCTCCTGCATATAGGTCGCGGGATGCACGTTCAGGATCACCAGATCACAGGTGATTCCCTTGAGCCTCCAGTAGTGGTGCGTCCGGAGCAGCTGGCGCACGCTCGGCATTCCGACCGAGCTCTCTATCGTTGCAAGCAGTATCGGCCAGTCGCCGGAGATGCCAAGGGCCCAGAGCGCTTGTTGTCCGAGTTTGTTTTCCTCGACCGCGCTTTGCGCTGGCCTGAATCCCGGGTGCGGGAACATCAAATGACCGGCGAGGTCCTGATAGAGCGCCGCGTCGGCAGGTGCGATCCCGAGATCGCGAAGCTCCGCCTGCGCCTGCGCCCACGACAGGTCGAGGGCGCGCCGCGCGCTGTATGGATCATGATACAGGTCAGCCAGTTCTATGGCGCGGTCTTTTTGCCCGGTCACGAACGTTGTGAACGCCACGTGCGCCGATCCGCCGGGTGGGATTCGCACCTTCACACGCAGTGAGAAGATCGGATCGAGCACTGCGCCCACCGTTCCCGTCAGCTCTGCGCCTTCGTCGAGCGCTTCCGCATTCCTCACCGACCGACCGCGACCGACGAATTTCGCCCGATCAGTCTCGCACGTGACCTTCCCAACCAGCTCCGGCCCGGTCGCCACGACGTGCGCACACCAGATCGCCGCCTCGGTCGCCGACCGAGAGCGCCGCGTGGCCAGCAGTGCCGCTTTCCCCTCCAGGAATTCCGTTTGCACGAAAAGATTGGCAAACGCGGGATGCGCGCGGTCGGTATCGGGCGGCGCCAGCACCACTTCCGAGTAGCTGGTCAGCTCGATCTCACGCGCCTGGAGCGACCTGTTCGTGAGTATCACGCGCCGCACTTCGGCCGCGTCGTCAGACGCAACAGCAATTTCCGTCACGGTGTCGATGTCACCATCGCGGCGAATGAACGTGATGCGGTCGCTGGCGAAGAGAACGCGGTACCACTGGGGCTCCGTCCCGGATGGTTGATGCGCCGTCGACCAGACGTGGCCGGTGCTGAGATCCTTTACGTAGCACCATTGCCCGTAGTTGTCGCGCGTGCTGTCGTGACGCCACCGGGTGACGGCGAGATTTCCATAACGGCTGAACCCGCCACCCGCGTTCGTGATGAGAGTCGTATACGGCACGTTCCCGAGAATGCCGACGACCGGCTGCGGTGTGTGCGGCGTCTCGATCTCACGTACCGCGGGCTTCTCCATCTCGCTCGGCACCCGCGCCACATCATCGCCCTGAACATCCTGCATCGTGAGCCGGCGCGGGATCCGCTCCTGCAGGACCAGTTCCGCCGAGCGAACGAGTGGATCCATGTGGAAGCGGCGCGGCCATATCTGCCGGTTGAGCGCGTTGGTAAGCGCGACGATGCTCATCCCGATGTGATGCGCCATGAACGTGGCCACGATCGTCTTCCGAGAGCCGGGTGAAGGCCGCGTGTAGTCCAGGGCGTCGCGGAATCCATAGGGGCCGAGCGCACCTTCCGCCTCGAGAGTCGTAAGATTCTTGAGTGACTGCCTGGGCTCCACGAGCATTGCCAGCACCGTCGCGTACGGCGCGATGACGAGCTCCTTGCTCAACCCGCGCTTGAGCGCGAGATCGGGGACACCAAAGCCGCGGTACTGATAGGTATGGAGCCTGTCGCGCACGGCATACGCGGATTCCGATACACCCCACGGTACGCCCCGCTCCGCACCGTAGGCGATCTGGCGCCTGACGCTTCCCTTGTGCGTCTGATCGAGCAGCGTGAAGGGAAAGGTTTGCATCACCAGCGCCGGCATCAGGTACTCGAACATGCTGCCGCTCCACGAGAGCAGCGTTCTCGTTCCAGCTGCTGCCGTCAGCGAGCGGCCCAGTCTGAACCAGTGATCGACCGAGACATCATCCTTTGCGATCGCCATGAAGGAGGCAAGCCGCGACTCGGAGGCCAGCAGATCGTAGTACGAATTGTCTACGGTATTGCTGCCGATGTGATAACCGATCGTAAATAACTTCCGCTTGGTGTCGTACAGGAAACGGAAATCCATCTCCACCGCGTATGCGTGCGCCCGCTCAGCGATCGCCTTCAGTCGCTTCGCATCCAGATCCGAGCACGCCGGATCCTTCAGCATCTCGTAGCATGCCTGCTTGAGCGCGATGAGATGTCCGGCGAAGTTGCCGCTGTCGACCGTCGAGACGTACCCAGGCTCGAGCACGCGCAGCTCGTTGAGGTCGTACCAGTTGAAGAAGTGGCCGTGGAAACGCCGCATCCGCTCGAGCGACCGAAAGACTTTCTCGACCCGGTCGATCATGTCCGACCGCGTAATGAAGCCGAGATCCACGGCGCTCACCGTCGAGAGAAGCTGGAGCCCGATGTTGGTCGGTGACGTGCGGAGCGCCAGAACCGGCTCCGGATCCTCCTGGAAGTTGTCGGGCGCGAGCCAGTGTGTCTCTTCCGTCACGAACTTCTCGAAGTACGTCCAGTGAAGCTTCGCGTATCGCAGCGCCGCGGTGTGCTCTGCATCGGTCAGATGTATCTCGCCAAGAATTGCCGGCCGGCTGAGCGCGAAAGCGATGCTCGGGCTCGCGAGCCACACGAGCACCAGCGGCAGTGTGCTCATGATGAACAGAAAGCGCTCGTTCGAGCTCGAGGCGCCCCCAACCGTCACGTGAAGACTGATTAGCGCGCCGAGAACCAGGCACAAAGCCGTAACCGGCCACATCTTGCGCCACGTTTCGAGCTGGGAGCCGATACCCAGCGCGCGCTCTACCTGTGATGCGGTCTGCCACTCGAGAAGATTCCGGTGGCTGATGAATAGCCTGTAGAGGGTGCGGACTATGGCGTCGGTGGATACGACGGCTTGATGCGGAAGGAAAGCGACAGCAAGGGTGAACTGCTGCCCGTTCGTGATGGCGTCGCGCCCGACCGCCAGATAGTACGCGAGCCACGACTGGTCGCGCGGCGGTCGGGCCAGGGAAATCGCCAGCGAGAAGAGCCAGGGGAAAGCGATCGTTACAAGTACGATTCCCGTCCACAGGACGACCTCGCCCGGAAGCAGGAACCAGCCGACGATCAGCATCGTCAGCTGAAAGATCTCGACCAGACTTCGGCGCAGATTGTCGAGAATCTTCCAGCGAGAGATCGCGGATAGGCGGTTCTGCATTCGTCCGTCCGGACCTGGGACCATCCCCTTCAGCCACCCGAGCAGCTGCCAGTCGCCACGAATCCATCGATGCTTCCGGCGCGTAAAGGTCAGATAGCGCGCGGGATAGTCATCATAGACTTCGATGTCGGTCGCGAGGCCCGCGCGCACCCAATTCCCCTCGATCAGGTCATGACTGAGCAGGGTGTTCTCGGGGAACCTCCCGTGCGTGGCCTCCTCGAACGCGTCGACATCGTAGATCCCTTTCCCGGTGAAGCTGCCCTCGCCATACAAATCCTGGTACACGTCGGATACGGCGGTCGTGTAGGGATCGACACCCGGGTGTCCGGAGTGTATCGCGGCGAAGTAGGACTTATGCGCGCTCGTGAGCGACACGCCGACCCGCGGCTGGACGATTCCGTACCCCTCGGTGACGCGTCCAATCGTCGGATCGTAGTGCGCGCGGTTGAGCGGGTGCGCAATCGTTCCGACGAGAAGCTGCGCCGCATCCCGGGGCAGGATCGTGTCCGAATCGAGCGTTATGACGTAGCGTACGAATCGGAGCCTGCTGGTCTCGCCAATGATCGTGGTGAACGCATCACTCGCTTCCCCCCGCAGGAATTTGTTGAACTGGGCGAGCTTGCCACGCTTCCTTTCCCAGCCCATCCACACGTTCTGCTTCGGATTCCACAACCGCGGGCGATGGAAAAGAAAAAACACATCTTCGCCCGCGTTTCCGTACCTCGCGTTGAGGTTCTTTATTCCCGCCGCTGCGGCGGCGAGAATCCCCTCGTCGTCCGGCCTGTGCTCGGTCGGTGAGTCGGTAAAATCACTCAGTATCGCGAATTGTAAATTCGGATCGCGATTGGCAAGGTACTGTACCTCGAGGTGTTCGAGCGCTTCCTCCACTGCGTGCACACTTCCGAGGAGGGTCGGGACGACCACTGCCGTCATGTACTCTTCCGGAATTCCGTCATCGCGCAGCTCGAGCTTGGACAGGAGGCGCGGCGGTAACAGCAGCGTTATGAGCTGGTTGATTACGCTGGTCCCTATCTCGCTCGCCGGAATGAGCGCCGCGAGTGCGATGACCAGTTGAACGATCGCCGGCGCGCCTTCTATGACCCCCAGAATTACGGCCAGCGCGAGAATGGTGAAGACGGTTATTCCGCCGAAGTACAGCGTATTGGGGTGCCGCTGAGTCCAGCGATACAGCCATTCTCCCGGTGGCGGAGTGTACGCGACTTTCTCCTCGAGAACCTGTCGGCCCTTGTCGACGAGGAAGTAGCCAACGTGTGCGTGTCTCGCGTCGCTGGGATCGGCGAGCTTCGCGAGCGCCAACACTTCGCTCGCGATTTCTTCTTCCGGCCGCTTGACTCGCTTGGCGATGTGCTCGACGATGTGGCGGTAGTGATCGCGGGTCCCGAACGTCATCGATGGGTAGTGGCCGCTCGGATCCTGACGCAGGAGTTTTTCCGTCGCGCTCTGCGATTCGACGAAGTCTTTCCAGTCGAGTCTCGAGATCGTGCGCAGGCTCGTAATACTGTTCGCAACCGTCACTTGCGTCAGCGCCACTCTGCGATTCGATCGCGTTGCCGCTTCTTCCGCGCTCGGCCCATCTTCCGCGATCCACTGCTCGAGCCAGATCAGCGGCGTGAAGTTTGTCTGATACGACCGGACCTGCTGGAGGAATCGCGCTACCCAGGTCGGCGTGAACGGCGGGTGATCGTCGACGAACGCCGCAAGCGCTTTCGCCAACGCCTGCGGTGACTCCTCACTTGCCTCGCGTAGAGCTGTAGCAGCCCGGTCGGCTGATTCGACTTCCTGCAGGCGCGCCGCAACTCGCAGCGCCATGCGGCGGATGTTCTCGACGAGACCCAGCCGGAGCATCGTTGGTATCGCCCACAGCTCACCGATGCGAAGCGGAGTGACTGTCTGATACTCGCGGACGAACAGCGTGATGTTGTCGAGATCGAGGTGACCTTCCGTGTGTGCGATCAGCTCGATTGCTACTTCGTATGCTCGCGGATAGCCGGCCAGTGATCCCGTGGCCAGTTTGGGCAGCTCCTCGTAGTAACCCTTGGGAAGACTTGTCCGAATCTCCCTGATGTGCTCCTGGACGATGTAGAAGTTGTCCAGCAGCCAGTCTCCGGCTGGACTGATGTCCAGCCCGCCCTCCGCGCCGTTGTTTAGCTCGTGATAGACGCGATCGAGAACTTCTCTCGTGTCCTCGAGACGGAGTAGAAGAGGGCCGGCGCCACGCTGTTTTTGCGCGGGGAGCAGGTGATGTCCGCGCGCTACGGCGCGCGCGCGCTCACCGAGTCGCTCGAGGCCTAGTACTTCGCCCCGAATCGGACCGACGAGTTCTTCGCCAGCTCCGTTTCGCGAGCGGCCGAACAGACGACTCAGAATTGTTGTTGGAGCCTTGGGCGGGATTGCTGTTGCCACGTCACTTACTCAACGCCAGAGATGTGCCGCTCTCGAATGGAGCACCACCCGCAAAATATCCCGTTTTCTCTAATCGGCGTAATAAGCTTGAATACACAGCGTCACCAGACGCTGGCGGACGCGCTCATATTGATCCGCATTCTGTGGGCGCAGGGACTCGGCGAGGGAGTTCCAGAGCTGCTTGAAGATGACGATGAGCTCCTCGGGTTGAACGTTGTTCTCGTGTGCTTCCCGGCCGACTCTCTTCAAAAGATCAGCAAGCTCCGGCGTTGGACCATCCGGTCGCTTGAGCTGATCCGTGAGTGCCGTCCGCAACTCGTTCATCGTGCTTTCTGAGAGAGGGCTCACGAATTATTGGGCAAATAGTTTCCCCCACTCTCTCACTAGTGCGCAGAGGTGGACATTTGTTCCCAAGAATATCTAAGAGGTACGGTCGTCGCGCTAGAGAATCCTGAAGGTCCGTAAGTTGCCGAGCAGGTGGCGTCCTCTTTTGGTTGGCGGTATTGGATAACGTGCTGATTGTCGCGCGCGAAGAGGTCGTCGCTGCGCTGTTAGGGCTAATGGTAGAGCTTCGTGGTTTGCAGCCGAGGTTCCTGGGAAGGGAGGAGTCGGTCGAGGACGCCATCACGGGTGAGGCGTTCGAGGCCGTCGTGATCGATTGTGATTACCCCGACTGCGAACACCTTATGGACACCATTCGGGATGCTGGCGCCCTGCCCATTCTCTTTAGTCCCTTCAGAATGCAGGCAGAAGTAAAGGAAGTCGCCGCACGACATGGCATTAGGTCTTTCACCCTTCCCACTGATCCGGACACTTTCGGGAGAATGCTCGAGGCCTGATTTTCCGGCCTCTCGTCCAGATTGAAATCCCCGGATAGCCGAACGCCCCTCATCGAGGGGCGGAGGTTATGCCATCCACACGCCTGGGTCCTAACGAATTCGAATTCCGCCCATCAGCCGGAACAGAGTGACATCTGCCGGCACCGAGTAAACCTGGGCTCCAAGATCGAGAGATTGGCGAAAGACGGCAGTCAATCCACCGAAGATTGCCGCGCGGATGAGCGGCTTCTCGAGCTCGACCTCCGTTCTGTCGACGCTGCCATTTCCATCGGTGAACCCGACCTGAAAATGTGGATCGATCCTGTTTGCGCCGGCGCCGCCGTAGAACGAGACCCCGCGGTTTCCCGGAGCAAATCCCGCCGCGATGTCACCCCCGAACATGTCGGGATGGAAGGTGTCCTTCGATGGACTGGTCCCATAACACGGGCTCGTGGGCGACGTCTGCTGCAACTGGGATCGAGGGCAGGTGATCGCTCCTTTGACGTTTCCAAAGGTGCCATGCACGCGGAGCATGAGAGTCGTCCCATTTGTGACAGGACCGAGCGCGAAATGGTGAGCCTGTGATACCGCAACGCTGAAAAGGTTCGGCGTCGCTCTCGCAATCGTAACCGGAGGGAGGTATGCAGCCTCGAGCGCAAAACCGAATGGTCCGCCGACCGTGATCCTGGGCCGTCCGAATACTGGCGAGAGTGAAGTGTGCTCACTTTTCTGGGTGAAGCACCTGCCTGTTTGCTCGATCGCAGGATCTGGCTTGGGGATGTATTCTCCCTCCGCGCCGATCCTGATGGTGGCGGGCCGGAGTTCCTCCGGAGCAGTCGCCATCGTGAATACGATCGGCGCCGTATAGAAAGCGAGAAGTTTCCCTTCGTTGCTGCCGGTTGGAACCCTGCACTGCGCGCTTGCTTCTCGCTGCGCGGCGAAGAGAATCACTCCGATGAACAGACCTCGGCGCATCATTGCTCCTGATTCGGAAAAATCATTGGTGAGAGACTAACGTAGGGCTCGAGCACTCGTGAGGCGACGATCACTCGGCAAGCGCACGAGTCCGAGGCGTCAACGTATACCTTGAACTGGTGAACGCCCAGCCGGTACACCGTCACGACCGGAAAGATCAACGATTTCCCGACGCCCGTGCCTTCCGCGCGTATGTGCGCAGCATGCATTCGGAGTAAAACGCCGGATGCTCCGCGTATGCGCTCCACGCTTTGTTGACCCGCATCATTTCCTTGTCGTAAGCCAGGAAGATCGCCGTCTTCTCGCGTGCCTCATCAGCCGACCGATTCGCGGCCCGTGTCGCAAGTGCATAACCGACATAGTACCGCGTATTCCACGTCTGCCCCTTGCGCAGATCATTCACGAGCAGGCCCGCCATGCGGTGATCGAAATGATCGTGCGGATTCGCGGCAATGCTTGGATCGTTCGCGTGGACAACGATCTCCGCGGCGGCAGAGCTCGACCCGATCAGTTTGTTCGCAGTGGCCATCAGATCTTGCCATCCGTGATAGGCCGCACTCCCATCGACGGCGAGCATTGTCCCAATTTTCTTTCCGCGTAGCCTTCTCAGGCTTTGGTAATCATGGCGACCGAAGCCCAGGCCATTTCTTTTCCCGTCCGGCAGCCGCATGAAGTAGGACTCGGTATTGGCGATCATGCATTTTCGAATCGCGTGCTCCAATACTTCCGTCGTGGAGCATCTCACTGCGGCTGAGTCAGCCGCGTCAGGACCTATGGCGAGTCGTGTCGATTGCAGCGCTGCGCGTTCCCGGGTCTGCCAATAAAGGGAGTCGCGTCCATCGTCACCGGCGGTCAGGTAGATAAAGATTACAGAGTCACCAGCCCTGATTCTTTTTGCGACGACATCTCCCATGAAGAGTTGCCAGTCATCCTCATGAGCAACGACGAACACATCGTGCCGGGCCGGTACGTTAGATGTATATCGAACCAGTGGTTCGAATCGCGCAGGGCTCATTACGCCCAGCTGAAGCAATCCGGCGCCGAAGGCCAAGAGTTGGCCAAGGATCAAGGTCATCGTTGGAAGGATGGATTACCCCGTTAATCGGCGAGGGTGCGCCTCTACCTGCTGCCTCTTACCCAGTACCTCGCACCTCCCACCTAGCTCTTCTCGCAGTTAAAAGTAGCACCACAGATGCAAAAAGGCGGATGCACCCTAAGGGTGCATCCGCCCAATTAGATCCTTATTTACCGCCAGCTACTCGACCTTCACGGCCTCGACTTCGATACCGATCTTGATCTCGTTCCCAACAACAACTCCACCTGTCTCCAAGGCCTGATTCCAGGTCAGCCCGAAATCCCGGCGATCGATCTTGCCGCTCGCACTGAACCCGACTCGCTCGCTACCCCACGGATCCTTCGTCTGACCCTCGAACTGGACGTTGAGAGTAACCGGCCTGGTCACATCGCGAATCGTCAGATCACCGGTGAGCTTGAACTCCTTCCGATCTCCTTCGATGTTGGTGCTTCGGAATTTGATCTCGGGATATTGCTCGGCATGCAGAAAATCGCCCGAGCGAAGATGCTGGTCCCGTTGATCGGTGCGGGTATCGATGCTCGCTGCCTTGAGAGTCGCCTCGACCGAAGAATTCTTCGGAGTTTTCTCGTCGATATTGATGAAGCCTTCCACGTCTGCGAACCGTCCCTTGACAGTCGTGATCATCAGGTGCTTCGCGGAGAACTCGACAATGCTATGGGTGGGGTCGAGCTTCCAAGTGGTCTTTGCTCCCGTCGCGGGAGCTGTCTGAACTGGTGCGGTCATCGTTTCCTCTCGAATCTACGGTTTGAGGCGGTTACGCCTTTAATCGGGGCTAGTAGCTCTGGACTTACTGCGCGTAATGTAGTATACTTTAGTAAGTACATTGTGTCAAGCACCCAAATCCGTAGACTTCTCATCATGGCCGATTCTTCCCTCCCCGTTTCACAGGTATGCTCCCGCTTTCATCGCGCTATCGAGCTCATCGGTAGCCGCTGGACGGGTGCCATTCTTCAAACCCTCCTTCAGGGAAAAACGCGCTACGCGGCCATCAAGGGTGCCATCCCGGACCTCACCGATCGGATGCTGTCCGAACGCCTTCGCTCCCTTGAGGGCGAAGGATTGGTCGTCCGCAGTGTGATCCCCGACACTCCCGTGCGCGTCGAATACGAGCTCAGCCTGAAGGGCCGCGAGCTCCAGGACGCACTAAAAGAGATCGCCAGCTGGGCCGAACGCTGGATTCCGCTTGAAAGCGTTGCGCACGAAGAGAGCGCTGACAAATCCAACGCCAGTAAGCATCGCCCCGCGCGCCACACCCGCAAAGCCGGATCTGCGTGACCTGACCAAACGCGAGATCTACATGACCGATCTGAAAGACGCTGAGTAAGTTTCAGCGTCTTTTTTTCTTCGTGGAGACCCACTGATGCGCACGCTGTTCTCGTCGCTCCTGATCTCGGCAACCGGTCTCGCTCTGGCTCCATTACCAGCCGACGCACCGCCGCGAGGTTTCTTCCCGCAATCCGTTCAAGCAGAACGCGATCTGGAAACGCGATTCAAGACAATGCCCGATCCAGCCCACATGAGAGAAGCCATGCGCCGGCTGAGCGCGCGCCCACATCATGTCGGCTCGCCCTACGATAAAGACAACGCCGAGTGGATTCTCGCCCAATTCAAGTCATACGGATGGGACGCGCACATCGAGAACTTCGACGTTCTCTTTCCGACTCCCATCGACCGCGTCGTCGAGCTCGTCTCTCCAACGACCTTCAAGGCATCGCTGCAGGAGACCGCGCTCGCGAACGATCCCACATCCAACCAGCAATCCGAGCAGCTGCCCTCGTACAATGCCTATTCCATCGACGGCGATGTCACCGGTCCTCTTGTCTTCGTCAACTACGGAGTGCCCGCCGACTACGAGGAGCTGGAGCAGCGCGGCGTTTCGGTAAAGGGGGCGATCGTGATCGCCAAGTACGGCGGCTCGTGGCGCGGCATCAAACCCAAAGTAGCGGCCGAGCACGGCGCAATCGGATGCCTGATCTATTCGGACCCGAGAGACGATGGTTACGCCGGTGGGGGCGTCTTCCCCAACGGACCGATGCGTCCAGCACAGGGAGTTCAGCGCGGTTCCGTTGCGGATATGCCCATCTATCCGGGAGATCCTTTGACGCCAGGAGTCGGAGCCACAAAGGATGCGAAGCGCCTCCCACTGGCACAGGCTGCCACTATCACCAAGATACCGGTGCTCCCGATTTCCTACGGGGATGCGCAACCGCTTCTGGCTGCACTCGGAGGTCCAATCGCTCCAGCTGCGTGGCGCGGCGGGCTCCCCATTACTTATCGCCTCGGCGCGGGACCGGCCAAGGTTCATCTCCGCGTAAAATCTGACTGGAGCCTCAAAACGCTCCATGATGTAATCGCCAAACTTCCCGGCACCACCGAGGCGGACCAGTGGGTCATACGTGGCAACCACCACGATGCGTGGGTGAATGGTGCGCAGGATCCGATCTCAGGTCTCGTAGCTGAATTGGAAGAAGCGCGCGCTCTCGGTGCATTGTACCAACAGGGCTGGCGGCCGAAGCGCACCATCATCTACGCCGCGTGGGACGGCGAGGAACCGGGACTTCTGGGCTCCACTGAATGGGTCGAGACGCATGCTGAAGAGCTCAAGGCGCACGCGGTTGCCTATCTCAACAGCGACACCAACAGCAGAGGATACTTTGAGGCGGCGGGATCGCACTCCCTCGAGAAGTTCGTCAATGGAGTTGCAATGGACGTCGAGGACCCCGAGTCGGGGGTGAGCTCATGGAAACGGCTACAGGCCTCTCGAATTCTGGATGGCTCGCCGGAGACTCGTCGTGATGCGCGCGATCGCGAAGACCTCCGCATCAGTGCTCTCGGCTCTGGATCAGACTACTCCTCGTTCATCGATCATCTGGGCATCGCGTCTCTGAATTTCGGATACGGCGGTGAGGACGACGGCGGTATCTATCACTCGATCTACGACGATTTCTACTGGTTCATGCATTTCAGTGACAGTGCCTTCGTCTACGAGCGGGCGTTGGCTCAGGCAGCGGGAATCACGGTGCTGCGGCTTGCCAACGCGGATCTCCTTCCCTTCGCGTTCACGAATCTCGCCGAAACTGCTCAGGGTTACGTAAAAGACCTCCAGTCCCTGCGGGACAGACGCGCAGAGCAGATCGCCGAGCGCAATCGCCAGATAGAGGAGGGTCTCTTCAAGTTCACGAGCGATCCCCGCGATCCTGTGACTGCACCGCAGCGTCAGCAGCCTGCACCACAGTTGAACTTCGCGCCGTTGCTCAACGCTCTGGATTCACTCAACCACTCAGCTTCGCGTTACGAGAAGGCCTACACTCGTGCGGTTACCGAAGGACGCTCGACTGTCGCGAAGAGCGTGAACGAGCAGCTGATTCAGGCGGAGCGTGCACTCACGTCAACCGATGGTCTGAAGAACAGACCATGGTATGTCCACATGCTCTACGCTCCCGGGTTTTACACGGGCTACGGCGTAAAGACGATACCAGGTGTCCGCGAGGCAATCGAGCAGGGGCAATGGCAAGATGCTGACCGGGAAATAGCACGTGCCGCTTTGGCGTTGTATCGCGAAGCGACGTTTGTAAGTGGAATTGCCGCCACTCTCTCCGGTGGGTCCCCATGACGATGCTCGGAAGCCGGTTTCGCGTGCACTCCTAGTTCCGTTTGCTATTAGCACTAAAACAATTCAGGGCCGCCAATTGATGGCGGCCCTGATTGTTTGCATGAGGCCTGTCAACCACCCAGCAGAGTTGCTTGTAATAGGCTGTTCAGTACGTCGCTTGATAGTTCAACCGGAATCCTCGACCCGGTTGCGGGATGAAATCCTTGATCACCGACAGGTTATCACGGTACACCCGGTTGAACACGTTGTCGCAATGGATGCTGATATTGTTCACGACGCGTTGCCGTGCAAAGCGCAGCCCGACTCCGAGATTGACAACAGTATATCCGGGAGTTGGCGTGTCGCCCTCGCCAAACCGTGTTTGTTTTGCGGCGAGGCGTGTTTCGATCATGCCCATGTACGTTTGGTCCTGATAGGTCGCTCGCACCAAACCTCGTAGCGGTGGCGTGAAGGGCAACGGCACGTTCAGTCTGGTGTCCTCGGCGTTCACATAGTCGGCGCCTGCCTTGAGCGCGAAATACGCAGCCGGCTGGACGGTGACGCTCGCGTCCAGACCAAACAGCCGCGCGTCTGTGGCCCCGAATTGACGCACCGGAAAAGCTTGGATGGTGTCGCCGCGCAGGAATCCATAGATGTAGTGACTAATGCTGTTAACGTAGGGCGAGATCTCAAAGAAGGTGTT
>Ga0193733_1000397_pt1 | contig 14741 bp, 14 predicted proteins | sample U1s2metaG_FD_145076 | JGI IMG/M metagenome (GOLD analysis project Ga0193733, IMG submission 145076) | Soil microbial communities from a riparian zone of the East river system, Colorado, United States - U1s2 | ecosystem: Environmental > Terrestrial > Soil > Riparian zone | place: USA: East River...
TCCGTGCAGGGCACGGTATATAAGTTCGTGGGGTAAACGATATAAGTTCGTGGGGTAAACGGAGATGGGTGTGCCAGAGATCAGCAAAATTCGGGAGACGCCGTACCTGAAACCCCCTGGGCTCGCCGCAGTGAGGCAGGCCGGTGGGGCAGCTCCGATCCGCGTGGACGATTCCGCGTTGATCCGCGAGGCCCAACAGGGGAACACTGCGGCCTTCGAGGAACTGGTGCGGCAGTACGATCGTGCTGTGTTGCGGCTCGCCGTCCACCTCACCGGCTCGCAGGAGGATGGCCAGGATATTTATCAGGAAGCGTTTCTCCGGGCGTATATCAATCTCGCCCGTTTCCGGTTCGAATGCACGTTTTATACCTGGATTTATCGCATTGTCACCAATCTCTGTCTGGATCATTTGCGCAAGAAGCGTTCGCGCGGCCGGGATCTGACCACGACGGCGTCTCCGGAGGGTGAGCATGAAGATGTGCTCGACCGGATGCCTGACCGACGCCCGGGAGCCAGCCCCGAGCACAGCTTCGCGGGCCGTGAACTGCGGCAATGTATCGTCAGCGCCCTCAGCCAGCTCTCGCCGCGGGAACGGATGGTCTTTGAACTGAAGCACTACCACGGCATGAGGCTGCGGACGGTGGCCGGAATGCTGAATACGACCGAAGGCACGATCAAGAACACCCTGTTCCGCGCCACCCACAAACTGCGCACCCGACTGGCCGACGTACGCTGAGACCTCGCCACGCCAAAGGGCATGAGGGACACGCTCGCCCCCACAGTGTCACGGCTTTTCAGGATCGAATGTCTGATCCAGATAGATCCAGAGGACGCGGGCGAACAGCGAGATCGATGGCGCCAGGGGCAGGAACAGTATGACCGCCCAGATCGTATCCTTGGTGACCCACCAGCCGGTGACAGCCCACAACAGCAGCGCGATCAGGGTGATCACCGCCAGTGCCAGGCCAAAGCTGATGTACATGGCACCCAGGAAATAGCCTTCCTCCCGCTGAAACTTGAGGTCGCAGATGGAACAGCGCTCACACATCTTGGGAAAACCCCGAAAGATGGAGTAGAGAAAGATACTTCCCATGCGGCAACGGGGGCAACGCTGGCAAAACATTGCGACCAGAGTCGACGAATTTGTCCTGGTTTTCATTTGTTCGTCTTCTCAGTCGTCAAGACAGTGTATCTGCAATGTTTTGCCCGGGGCATGGAGATCCCGGGCCACCGCTATTTTGATAAAATCCCGGTTCCTTCCAACCGGCCCTCATTTTTTACTTCCTTCGAACCGGCGGCAAGGGGCTATGAGTACGACTCCGGTAAACTGCTGGTCGCAGTCGGGTTTGGCCGGGACGCTTCAGTTCGGCATCGAGGGCGCCCCTGCGCCTTTGGGAGGCCACCTCGATTTGCTGGGTCTTAATGGCGCTGGCGTTTGCCAGGGATTTGGCCGTAGAAATCACTCGCGACCTGCTGATCGGCGCGGCTCCACCCAACTCACTCCGCAGCTGGAGCTACCGACCGCGCGTAGCTCCGCTTTTGGTGGGCCTGCTTGGTCTTGGTCAGCGCCTGGGAGCATTGCAATCTGCCGAGATCAACCGATGGTCAGGAGGCTGATCGTTGCAAACCGAGCTGTGCACATTCCCGGGGGCTGGTTCTCGATGGGTTCGGATTCCGGGCAAGACAACGAGCGACCAGTTCATCGCGTGTGGGTGAATGACTTCTTCTTTGCCGCCCGCCAGGTAACGAATCTTGACTATTCGCATTTCCTGCGCGCCACGGAAGCCTCGGCTCCGCCGTTTTGGCAGGTTCCGAATTTCAATCACCCGGAGCAGCCGGTGGTCGGAGTTTCGTGGAACGAGGCTGCGAGCTATTGTCACTGGCTCAACCGCAGTTCCGGCGGGCGCTTTCGTTTGCCGACCGAAGCGGAGTGGGAGCGGGCGGCGCGTGGCGGCGCGGAAAACAAACTCTATCCCTGGGGCGACGCCCCGCCACAGTCATTGCCCGACTACGAAAAGCGCTGGAAGCAGGGCCCGGCGCCAGGGGGGCAATACGCGCCCAATGGGTTTGGCCTGTATGACATCTGCGAAAACGTTCACGAGTGGTGCGGCGATTGGTACCACGCCGACTACTACGCCGTGTCCCCGGAACGGAACCCCACGGGCCCGGTGCAGGGTGCCCGGCGCGCGTCTCGCGGAGGCTCCTGGCGTCATCACATTAAGGTAAGCCGTTGCGCCGCACGGTCCAGCATCCCCCCGGAATTCCACTACGCCGACTACGGATTCCGCGTGGCCTGCGATCGCTAGCGCCCGCGCCTCACCGGTTGGCGCGAGGGCCTGCAGCGTCGCTCATGGCTCGACTAGCCGCGCGCGCTTCCCGATCCGGCCAGCCAACGAAAGAACATATTGACCAGGGCGAGAACGATGGCCCCAATGAAGGCTGAGCCAAACGTGTCCACATGGAAGCCAGGCACAATGGCCGAGGCCAGCTCGATCATGGCGGCATTGATTACCAGCCAGAACAGTCCAAGCGTGAGCAGAACCAGGGGAAAGGTGACGATCTTAAGAAAGACTCCCAGGGTGGCATTGACAAAGCCTATGACCAGCGCGGCTATCAGAGCGGCCAGCGGCCCGCTGACGTGAAATCCCGGCACCAGCCGGGCAACGATCCAGACCGCCAACGCGCTTAACACCCAATTCATGAGATGCTTCATGGCGTGCTCCGAAACGGTGACTATAGACTTCCTGCTTACGGCGTGCAACCTCATGTTTATGCAGTCGCGGGGCCGGTGCGTCCCTCGTCGCCGCATCCTGAGGCGTGCTCACGCTATTGCACCTGGCCAGCATGGAAAGCCCCAGGCTTGCCTCGCCCCTCGCCACCTGTCCCCTCGCCACCTTGCCCCACATTGCGTTGCCCGGTTATGATGCAGCGTTCATGACTAGCAAACCCTCTACCCGTATGCCCGGCTTGCGCGAAAAGTCGCAACTGATGTCGGCTTCTGAAATTGAGCGCACTCTGGTCCGCCTGGTCCACGAAATTGTCGAAAAAAACAACGGGGCGGCTGACCTCGGCCTCGTGGGCATCCGGCGGCGGGGTGTGCCCCTGGCTCAGCGCTTGGCCGAGATGATCACGCGCATCGAGAAGACTCCCGTTCCGGTCGGCTCTCTGGACATCACTTTGTATCGCGACGACCTTTCCACCCTGGGGCCAAAGCCGGTGGTGCAGAAGACCGAGGTTGGCTTTCCGATAACCGGCAAGAACATCATTCTGGTCGATGATGTGCTTTACACCGGCCGCACCATCCGTGCTGCCCTGGATGCGCTGTTCCGCGAGGGGCGCCCAAAACAGGTACAGCTCTGCGTCCTGATTGACAGAGGACATCGGGAGCTGCCGATCGAGGCCGGTTTCATCGGGCGTAAAGTGCAGACCACAGACCGGGAAATCATTGAGGTGAAGCTGCGCGAGGTGGATAACGCGGAAAAGGTTCTGTTGGTCGAACGGCAAGACTAACCGAAGATCGGAAAAGGCATGGATGGCTCGTCCATGCACTAATCTTGGCAAAACATGAACAAAGCTGCGCCCGGCTCCCTGCTGGGAATTGAACATCTCGGGGCAGAGAAAATTCTGGGCCTGCTCAAGCTGGCCCGGCGCATGAATCCGCAGAAGCCGCGCCCTTTGCTGCGGGGCAAGCGGGTGCTGCTGCTGTTTTACGAAGCGTCCACTCGTACCCGCAGTTCTTTTGAGGTCGCAGCCAAGACGCTGGGCGCAATGACTACGCTGGTCCTGTCCAGCGGGTCCAGTATCGAAAAGGGCGAGTCCCTGCTGGACACTGGCTACACTCTGCGCGCGGTAGGCGCGGACGTGATCGTAATCCGCCATCCCCAGGCCGGCGCCGCTGCGCTGATGGCGAAATATCTAGATATTCCGGTGATCAATGCCGGTGACGGAATGCATGAGCATCCTACCCAGGCACTGCTCGATGCCTACACCATCCTGCGCCACAAAAAGACGCTTAAGGGGCTGCAGGTCGCAATCGTCGGTGACATTTATCACAGCCGGGTGGCGCGTTCGGCGATTCACCTGCTCAGCAAGTTTGGCGCGCGAATCACGCTCTGTGGTCCACCCGAGTTTTTGCCCGAAACCGCCACCAGCCTAGCCCCCGGACTGCACATCACGCGTACGGTGGAAGACGCCATCCACGGGGCCGACGTGGTCATGACCCTGCGGGTGCAGAAGGAGCGCTTGGCCGGAACCAAGATCAGCCTGCAGGATTACATTGGCCGGTATCAGATGACCATGCCGCGGCTGAAGCTGGCAAGAAAAGATGCCATGCTCATGCACCCCGGCCCGATCATCCGCGGACTGGAACTAACCTGGGAAGTAGCAGATTGCCCGCAGTCGGCGATTGTCGAAGAAGTCCGCAACGGAATTCCGGTGCGCATGGCGATTCTGGCCAAAGCGCTGGGGCGGGCAAGATGAAGCAAACTAGGGGGCAGGCTTGCGCCCACCCTGAACATTTTGGGAATCATTCGTGAATCGCAAGGAAGATCAAAGCTTGCTAATCAAAGGCGGTCGCCTCATCGACCCCACCGCCAAGATCGATGCGCTCATGGACATCCTGCTGCGTGAAGGGCAGGTTGCCGAGATCGCGCCGCCCGGCAAGACCCGCGGCGCCGCGGAGGAGAAATTCGATGCACGCGGGTTGATCGTCGCTCCCGGCTTCATTGATCTGCACGTCCACTTGCGGGAACCCGGCCAGGGCTATAAGGAAACCATCGCCACCGGCACCGCCGCCGCCGCCGCGGGAGGATTCACCTCGGTCTGCTGCATGCCCAACACGCACCCGGTTGTCGACTCGCCGGAATGGGTCACCTGGATCCAGCGGCCCGAGCGCGGCGCCATGGTCAACGTCTTCCCCATCGCTGCTGCCACTCACGCCAGCAAGGGTGCCGTGCTCACCGACTTCCGCGGCCTGCAACGCGCCGGAGCCGTGGCCGTCACCGACGATGGCAAGCCCATTCTCAGCGACACGGTCATGCGCGATACCCTGCGCCTGTCTTCCGAGATCAGTCTTCCGGTGATTCAGCACGCCGAAGATACGCGCCTCACCGAACGCTGCTCCATGAACGACGGCCCAACTTCGTTTCGCCTGGGCCTGCGCGGCATGAAAGCGGCGGCTGAAGCCTCGATCGTGGAACGTGATGTGCAACTAGCGCAGCAGTTTACCGGCGCCCGCCTGCACGTTGCCCATATTTCGACCGCGGACGCGCTCAAGGCTGTCCGCCGCGGCAAACGCAGCAAGTCGCAGGTGACTTGCGAGGTTACTCCACATCACTTCGCGCTCACCGACGCCGATGTTGGCGACTACGACACCAATTACAAAATGAATCCGCCGCTGCGCTCGGCCTCTGATCGCGAGGCCCTGCTGGTCGCCTTGGGCGATGGAACCATCGACGCCATCGCCACCGACCACGCGCCCCACGCGGCACATGAAAAGATCATCGAGTTTGAGCGCGCCGCGTTCGGGATCACGGGATTGGAAACTGCGCTGGGGCTGGCGATCACCCGTCTGTATCGCGAGCAGAGACTTTCACTCAGCCGGATCGTCGAATTGTTCACGGCGGGCCCGGCGCGCGTGTTCACACTCAGAGGGCGCGGAACTCTGGTCCGCGGCAGTCACGCCGATGTCACCATCTTTGATCCCAACAAGCGTTGGAGGTTTGCCGGCGCGCAGGCGCACTCCCGGTCACGCAACACGCCTTTCGACGGAATGCAATTCACCGGGAAGGTGGTCGCAACTATTGTCGGCGGGAGAATCGTGTACCGCGGAGATTGATCCGCCGACCTCGCGCAGGGACGGGCCCTCCATCCAGGCTGAGCAAAGCTCGCCAGTTTTCCGGCCGCAGATTACCCTACAATTCCCATTCTCTTTCCGACTCGATGCAGAACATCCAAGGCCTGCTGCAATTGGTCCTTCGTGTGCGTCGCAGTCATAATCGTCCTGATCCGCGCTTTGCCTTCCGGCACCGTCGGAAACGCAATTCCCGTGCCCATCACTCCCTCCTTGAACAGCTCGCGAGAAAAATCCATGGTGAGTTTGCCGTCACCAATGATGACGGGAGTGATCGGCGTTTCGCTGGCCGGCGTGGTCCGGCCTCCGATGTCGAAGCCGAGCAGACCCAGTTCTTTTTTCCAGAAGCCGGTGTTCTCCCAGAGAGTCTCGATGCGCTCCGGTTCGTTCTCGAGGACATCGAAAGCCGCAATGCAAGTTGCCGCCACCGACGGCGGATGCGAAGTCGAGAACAAGAATGGCCGGGCGCGATGATATAGAAAATCGATCAGATCGCGGGTTCCGCAGACATATCCCCCGAGAGCTCCGATGGCCTTCGACAGTGTTCCCACCTGTATATCCACGCGGCCGTGCATCTTGAAATGATCAATGCTGCCGCGGCCGTTGCGGCCTAACACACCGGACGCATGCGCGTCGTCAACCATCATGATGGCGCCATACTTCTCCGCCAGCTCACACAGGCCGGGCAGCGGGCCAATGTCGCCGTCCATGGAGAAGACTCCGTCGGTGATCAGCAATTTTTTGCCGGGTTGGTCTTTCACGCTTGCCAATCGCTCCTCCGCCTGAGCGATATTTTTGTGCTCGAAAACGAGAATTTTGGCGCGTGACAGGCGCGCGCCGTCGATGATCGAAGCGTGGTTCAGCTGATCGGAGACGATGAAGTCCTCCTTGCCCAGCACGGCCGACACCGTGCCCGCATTGGCGGCAAATCCCGATGGGAAGACGACGCAAGCTTCGACATTCTTGAAGCGTGCGATCTTTTCTTCGAGCTCCATGTGAATTTTCATGGTGCCGGCAATGGTGCGCACCGCACCCGAACCGACACCATATTTGCGTGTCGCTTCCAGCGCCGCCTCGCGCAGCTTGGGATGCGTGGTCAGGCCGAGGTAATTGTTGGAGGCGAGGTTGATGACTTTCTTGCCGTCGAAGGAACAGATCGGGGCCTGCTCGTCATCGAGGACGCGCAGGCGAAAGTGCGTACCTTTGGCCTTGAAATCGTTGAGTTGGTCGGTGAGGTAAGAAAGAGGATTGGATCGAGCGGTGGTTGTCGCCATCTGGTGCGCTCCGATGATAAGTTGCACGGAAATGCAGATTAGTAACCCCCACCAGTTTAATACCAGCTTGGCAGCAGTTGACGGTCGGCAGTTCTCAGTTGTTAGCTTTGGATTCAGCCAGACCGGCCAGGGTTTTCAGATCAGGCACTTCGAGGTCCGGCTCGCCGGCCGCAGCCTTGGCCGCGCCGGCGCCGGGACGGGGAGAGCTTCGGTTCACCCACACGGTTGCGATTCCCATGGACGACACCGGGATTACGTCGTGGTAGACGCTCTGGGCGGCATGCAGCCACCGCTCTGGGGCCAGCCCGATTCGTCGCTGCGCCAGGTTGAACATTTGCTGCGACGGTTTGTAGGCTCCCGCCTGTTGGGCGGTGATCACGTGATCGAAAGGTACCTCGAGACGGCGCGCCGTAGCAGCGAAAAGGTCGTCATCCACGTTGGAAATGATCGCGAGTTGATAACGCGCCTTGAGCTGGCGTAAGGCCGCTACGGTATCGGGGAAAGGCAGCCAAGTGGCGAGCGACTCAGGCAGCGAGCGCACCTGAGCGGCGGTGGGCTTGAATCCGAGACGTGCGCCGAACCCGCGCACGACAGACTCGAGAACCTGGCGATACGAATGAAATTCTCCCTGTTCGGATTCAGATTCGAGCTCGGAGTAAAAGGTCAGGAGCTCGGAGTCGGAGATGGTTTTACCGTGCGCAGCCAGAATGGGACGCAGGGCAGAGAAAATTCCCGTCTCCCAGTCGATGAGAGTCCCGTAGCAGTCGAAGCTGAGGACTTGGAATTGGGAAAAGTTCAACATGCGAGCTCTCGGCTGTCCGCGATCAGCCTTCAGTGATCGTCTCGCCCCGCCGCAAAAGCCGAGATCCTCGATTCGCGCCGTGGTGCTGCGCTTCGCAGTAGCCCAAGGCTGCCATCCGACGATCGAAGACTGACGCCTTACTTCACTTCGATCGGTCGCTCAAGCTTGAAGCTGAGCGCAGACTCTGCCGGGAGCACGATGTCCTTGTTTCCGGTGAATGCTGCGCCACCCGTGCCGGCGCCACCGCCCGCCAGTGCGCCGATCGCCGCGCCCTTGCCTCCTCCGGCCAGGCCGCCGATCAGCGCTCCCAGCCCGGCGCCGCCGCCCGCCATGATGGCCGTGCGTTTGCCTTTCCCTTTTTCCGTACGGACGACGGAGGTCGTCGAGATGGCTTGATCAGCGCCATTCACGGTGATCGAAGTCAGTCGCAATTGCAGCACCGCTCCGCCCTTGAACCGTCCCAGGGGCTTTGCGTCGACCACGGTTCCGGTGGCTGCCGCCCCAGCGGGGATTACCGTCTTACCCTCGACCGCTACCGGGCCGGCCACAGAGGCTGTAAAAGTTGTTCCTGGCGAGCTGATCTTGGAGCCTACAGCCTGGCCGAGGCGCACGGTCAACACCGTGCCGGCCGGGACAACCAAAGCTTTCGGAGCTTCAGCCTTCATGCTCGACATCGCCGAGCCGGAGCCAGAATTAGCCATGTTGCTATCGGGAGCGGTCGAGGTGCTGTCGCTTGAATTCGAAGCGGTGGAATCTGCCGGCTTGCTATTGCAGCCGAGCCCGACCAAAGATAAATAGAGGCTCAGGGTGAGTGCTGCCAAACGGGTTCGCATGATTCCCTCCATATCGGGATGCTTTGTCAGAAGCTGAGTTGCGATCAAATGTCTTTAACTGAACGCGGCCTGGGACTCTACAACAGATTGGCTAGAGTTTATCCTCATGCGCGGCAGATGTCATGGCGGAGCTGTTCTTTTCTTTTTCCGCGGGTTCGAGGCCGGTCAGCCCGGGTGTAACGTCACCCTCCAAGGCAACCCCTTCACCCGAATCGGAGCCCGCTGGTCCGGCGGTGAGATCCTGTTCCTGCTCTCCTGATGTCTTCTCCGCCAAAAATTTGGCGGTGTTCAGCAGGGGACGGCCCAGTGACGGATTGTACGCGGTCCACGCTCCCTCCGACTCGGCTCCGCGCTCGAACTGCGCCCGCATGGCTTCCATCTTGGAGTCGAGATCGTCGAGATAGTGCAGCAGGAGGGCTTCCGGAAACATGGGCAGCTTGGGCGAGCCGAAATCGTAGTGACCATGATGGCTGATGATCAGGTGCTCAACCAGCGTCTTCAACGAATCCGGAAAACCTGGCACTTGCGTAAGCTTGGCCTGCAGCATTTCCAGTTCGATGATCATGTGTCCGAGCAACTGGCCCCGGGTGGTGTAGGAAAAGGAACGATGGTAGGTGAGTTCGTGAATTTTTCCGATATCGTGCAGGAAAGCGCCGGTGAGCAACAGATCGCGATTGACATGCTGATAATTGCGGCACATCAGATCGCAGGAGTGGAACAACGACAGGACGTGCTCCAGCAGGCCTCCGATGAAGGCATGATGCAGAGTCTTGGCGGCCGGCGCATTGCGGTAAGCCTCTCCAATTTCCGGATCGGCCATGAAGGCCTCAACCAGCGCCTTGAGGTGAGGATCTTTGAAGGTTGCGACAAACCCCGCCACGGTCCGCCACATCTCGCCGATGTCTTTGGTGGTTTTCGGCAGGTAATCGGAGAAATCGACTTCGGATTCTCCCATGCGGCGGAGCTTGTGGATGGTGAGTTGGAACCGGTTCTTGTACTTGTTGATCAGTCCCTTGACCTTGATAAAGTCATCCTGGTCAAAGGCGTCGATGGCTTCCTCGACGTTGTCCCACATCTTGCCTTCGACGTGGCCGCTGCGGTCGCCCAGGGTTAACGCCAGATAAGGGTCGCCACTTTTCTTGGGTTTGACCTGCTTAGAAACGACAACAAAACTGGACGTGACCGTCTTGTTCTCGTACTCGACGCAGTCGGAAATGAAGAATTCCTTCATGGCTCACAGTCCGTCATCTGCGCCCATCGGGCTCAGCTCAAACTAGATAATGCCCAGCTTTTTCTTTCTTTTCTTAAGTTCCTTTGCGCCGGCATCCTTGGCTGTGGTTTCGATGGGTTTGGTCTGGTTCGGACTAGCGCCCGTATCCACATACCCGGGCTTGATCTCGATGAAGGCGTCTTCGCGCAGTTTCTGCAAATAGGCCCGCAGCGCGGGCTGGAGCTTCTGCATGTAGATTGCGTCCTGAACCTTGGGCTCGATCTCGCTGAGGGGCGGGATGCCGGCCACCTGGTGCTCCGCGACTTTGAGGATCACAAATCCCTGCTTGGTGCGGATGACGTCAGAAACCTCGCCCGGCTTCATGGCAAAGGTTTTGTCCTCGAGCTCTTTAGCCAGCGCGGCGCGCTTGAAGTATCCGAGATCGCCGCCTTGGGCAGCGGTAGGCCCGTCCGAGTTTTTCTTGGCGATTTCTTCAAAGGACGTCCCCTTGCGAATCTGGGCCAGCAGGTCTTCCGCCTTGGCCTGCGCGGCCGCAAGCTTTGCCGATTCGTCGGTGGAAGCGTCTTTGTCCTTGTCCTTCTTCTCCGTAGAAACCAGGAGTTCACTCAACCGGATTTGTTCCGGTTGTTCCATCTGGCGCTTGTGATCGTCGTAGAACTTCTGCAGTTCCTCCTTGGAAATGGACATCCGGGAGCCGACTTCCTTGGAGATAACTTGCTGGGTAATAATCTGGTTCTTCAGATTCTGCTTGAAATCCTCAAACGAAATGCCCTGCCCCGAGGCGGCCTTTTCCAGCTCTTCCATGGATTCCAGCTTCATTTCCTTGCGCATTTCGTCGAGCCGCTTGATCACTTCCGTGTCCGCAGTAAGCCCCAGATCCTTGCCCTTTTCGAGCAGCAACTGCTGGTCGATCAGGTCGCGCAGAACATCCTTGTCCCTTTCAGCCACGATCTTGTCCGCGTGGGCCGCATCCTGCTGTTGTGCTTCCTGCTTCAACTGGTCTTTGCTGCGGACGTATTCGGTGTGGGTGACAATCTGATTATTGATGCGGGCTATAATTTCCTCAACCACGGTGTCGGCGGATAGAACCGGCGGCAGAGCGGCAAAACACAGCAGCAACAGCCAGGAGAGCAGTTTTTGCATAGTGGTCTGGGCGGCACGCTGGATTCGCTTCTTACGGTGCTGCCTGACTAAATTGTACCTCTCGAAGAGGGCCCGAGGCCACTGAGCATCCTGCTATTATGATTAGTTTTTTACCGCTGCGGGTATGACCCATTCGATTAGGAACCCCTGGAGAGGTCAATGAAGGTTTGGGGAGGTTTCGCGCATTTCGCTTTTGCGCCGGTCGTTTTTGCCCTACTCACTTTTGTCGGATTTTTCACAGTCGCCACCTCCTCCGTGCCTGCCCAACCGACGAAATCCCGGAAACCCAGTTCAGCGCCCGGACTCGCCGCGCTGCAGCGGATGACGGCTCGCTTTGCGCCGACACCGCTGCGGGTAGACACTTCGAAGCTCTCCCCCGCGGACCGCCAGGCGCTGGTCAAACTGATTGAAGCCGGGCGGCTCATGAACGATGTTTTCCTGATGCAGTATTGGAACGGCGATTCGGAACTCTATGCCCGGCTGCAAAACGACGCCACCCCCCTGGGCAAAGCGCGCCTGCGGTATTTCTGGATCAACAAGGGTCCCTGGTCCGCGCTGGACGAATTCAAGGCCTTTCTCCCGGGCGTTCCGGCTGAGCCGCCCAAGGGCGCAAATTTCTATCCTGAAGACATGACCCGACAGGGTTTCGAGAGCTGGGTCGCAGCGTTGTCGCAAGAAGAGCGGGAGCAGGCCGAGGGCTTTTTCACCGTCATCCGATGGAAAGACGAGCCCGGTTCGAGAACTCACAGCCAACTTGTGGCGATCCCATTCAGCGAACAATACAAAAGTGACCTTACCCAGGCTGCGAAGCTGCTGAAAGAAGCAGCCAGTCTCAGCGGCAATCCGACCCTGAAGAATTTTCTGAACCTGCGGGCGGAAGCGTTGCTCTCGAACGATTACTACGCCAGCGACCTCGCCTGGATGGATTTGGACGCACCCATTGATATCACCATTGGCCCTTACGAAACCTACAACGACAAGCTTTTTGGCTACAAGGCAGCCTTCGAAGCTTATGTGAGCTTGAGGAACGACGAAGAAAGCGCGAAGTTCTCCGCTCTCAGCGCGCACCTGCAGGAGATCGAAGACAATCTCCCCCTGGATCCTCAATATCGCAACCCCAAACTGGGAACGGCTGCGCCGATTCGCGTCGTGGACCAGATTCTCTCCGCCGGTGACGGCAACCACGGAGTCGCGACCGCCGCCTACAATCTACCGAACGACGAGCGGGTGGTACAGCAGAAGGGCAGCAAGCGGGTCATGCTGAAGAATGTGCAGGAGGCCAAATTTCGCAGCGTGCTGCTGCCCATTGCCCGCCGAATGCTTTCTTCGTCGGCGCGGCTCGATGTGAACTTCGAATCGTTCTTTACCCATATCGTGGCTCATGAACTGATGCATGGGCTGGGCCCGCACCAAATTAAAGTGGACGGGCGGGATACGACGGTGAGGAATGAACTCAAAGAGGTCTATAGCCCGGTCGAGGAAGCCAAGGCCGATATCACCGGTCTGTATGCACTCCAGTACATGATGGACCACGCAACAGAAATGAAATTGTCCGGCGTGTTGAAGTCCGATGACGCGGCCCAGCGGCAGTTGTACACCACTTACATGGCTTCCATGTTCCGCAGCCTCCGCTTTGGATTGAGCGACGCCCATGGCAAGGGCATGGCGATCCAGCTCAACTACCTCATGGATAGAGAGGCATTTGCCCAGCAGGCCGACGGAACTTTTGCCCTGGATTTGGGAAAGTTCAAGCTCGCCGTGCGCGAGCTGGATCACGACCTGCTCACCTTTGAAGCGCGAGGCGACTACGCCGGCGCGACGAAACTGCTGAACGAAATGGGAGTCCTGCGCCCGCAATTGAAAAAAGCCTTCGGGCGGCTGGACGGGATCCCGACCGACATTGAACCGATCTTCGTTACCGCCGATGAGCTGGCGCCGGAGAAACCCGAGCTGCGGGCGCCAGTGCCGAGGGAGAAGAGGTCAGGACGCGCTTCTGCGGCAAAACGGCCATGAGACCGAAAATTATGCCGATGGCGTGAAATAACGGCGGGACCGGGCGCGTCCTCATTTCGAGCTACCTTGGTTCACCGGCTTTGGCACTCGTCGCCCGAACCAAGGCCAGAGCGGTTACGTCATTGTGAATGGGAGGCTTCCGCATGAACTGCTGCACGCCGTCGATGGCGGTGACGCAGAGCTCTTTTGCGGTCTCGCCCACTCCCAGTTGCAGGCCGTCCTTTACCCGTTCGAGTCCGAATTCCTCGCGCTTGCGCTTGCCCTCCAACAATCCACGCGAAACCAGCAGCAGCGCGGCGCCGGGAGGCAATGCCACCAGGGCTGCATCGCACGTGGCATGAGAAAAAAGTCCCAGGGGCAGGCCCGTGGCCTTGAGCTCAGTGATGCCGCCGGGGTCCCGGAGCAGGCCCGACGTATGTCCGGCATTGAAATAACAGATGGTGCCTAGATCCTCGTTGTAACAGCCGGCGAATGCCGGACAAGATCGGATGCCGCCCTCCGCCGTCATAATGGCCCGGTTAAGATCGAGGCAGAGCTCGGCCATGGCATCTGCTTCATTGACGTCTTCCGAAGTGAACAGCTCAGGCGAGCGGGTGCGAAAGGTGCGTTGGGCTGCGGAAACAACGGCACCGTTTTCTTCCACCCGCCCGGCTATATCCAACAAGCCAAATAACACTCGGGTTGGACCAACCCGAACGAAATCGTAGTGGTCGCCGCCCTGCCGCTCGCCGTAATAGGCAGCCGCCAGCTCAGCTTGGCGGAGCTCCGGAACTGCGGCCTGTACGGGCTCCGCCGGAGCCGGGGAAGACTTTCCGTGGTGGAAAAGGAAGCGCACGTAACAATTGATCGGCGAAGTTAGCACAGCAGGCGGGCGCGGGGCAAACTAAAGCGATCAGCCGGCGAGGCGCCCCTGCGAAACCGGCTGAAGGTCCGCCCTCACGAATTCTTACGCCAGGTCAAATAACAGGACTTCAGCCTCGCTTGCACTCTTCACGATCAGGCGCTGTTCTTTGCTGACGGCTGCGCCGTCGCCCTGGTTCAAACTCTTGCCGTTCAGCTCCACACCGCCTTTGGCGACCTGCAGCCAGCCGTAGCGGCCTTCGCCCAGGTCGTATCTCACTTCCTGCCCAGGTTCGAGCCAGGAAACATACAGCTTGGCGTCCTGATGGATGGTAACCGAGCCGTCTTGGCCATCCGGGCTTGCGATCAGGCGGAACTTTCCCCGTTTTTCGGCTTCCGGAAAGGATTTCTGTTCATACTCCGGTTTGTGACCGCTCCGGTCTGGCAGGATCCAGATTTGCAGCAGATGAGCGACCTCAGTGTCCGACGCATTGGCTTCGCTGTGCCTGACTCCCGTACCCGCGCTCATGCGCTGCCCATCACCGGGTCGGATGATGGATCCGTTCCCCAAGCTGTCCTTGTGCTCCAAAGCGCCCTCCATCAGGTAGGTGATGATTTCCATGTCGCGGTGCGGATGCATGGGAAAGCCATGACCTCCCTGCACCCAGTCCTCGTTGATCACGCGCAGAGAGCGGAATCCGGTGAAGCGCGGGTCGTGATACGTATCAAAGGAAAACGTGTGGTGAGTGTTGAG
>Ga0193733_1000398_pt1 | contig 14709 bp, 12 predicted proteins | sample U1s2metaG_FD_145076 | JGI IMG/M metagenome (GOLD analysis project Ga0193733, IMG submission 145076) | Soil microbial communities from a riparian zone of the East river system, Colorado, United States - U1s2 | ecosystem: Environmental > Terrestrial > Soil > Riparian zone | place: USA: East River...
CGTGACGTTGAACATCTTCTGATACAGCGATAGCGTGTCGCGATCCATGGGCTCGGCCGCGAGCCGCGCATCCACCAGATCGCTCTCCAGATAGCGCACGCCCTGGCGGAGCCAGCTCTTGTAGGGATGGCGGGTCTTGAGGATCTGATCGATGTCCGCCGAGGCGAGCAGGGTGCCGGTGTGCAGGTCGAGCGCGATCATGTCGCCGGGACCGAGCTTGCCCTTGCGCACCACGTCCTCGGGCTGGTAGTCCCACACGCCGGTTTCGGAGGCAATGGTGAGAACACGGTTGCGCGTGATGCAGAAGCGCGCGGGGCGCAGGCCGTTGCGATCCAGCGTGCACAGCGCATAGCGGCCGTCGGTCAGCACCACCCCGGCCGGGCCGTCCCACGGCTCCATGTGCACCGAGTAGTACTCGTAGAAGGCGCGCAGATCCGGGTCGAGCGCATCCAGGCCGTGCCAGGCCGGCGGCACCAGCAGGCGCATGGCATGCAACGGATCGAGCCCGCCGATCAGCAGCACCTCGAGCATGTTGTCGAGGCTCTGCGAGTCGGAGCCGCTCATTGATACCAGCGGCAGCGCCTCCTGCAGGGCGGGCAGGAGCGGGGAGCGCAGCAGCGGTCCGCGCGCCGTGGCCCAGTTGCGGTTGCCCTGGATGGTGTTGATCTCGCCGTTGTGAGCGAGGTAGCGATAGGGGTGTGCGAGGCGCCACTGCGGCAGCGTGTTGGTGGAGAAGCGCTGATGGAACACGGCCACCGAGCTCTCCAGGCGTGGATCGGCCAGATCCGGATAGAACTGCGCCAGGTACTGCGGCATCACCATGCCCTTGAAGACGATGGTGCAGGCCGAGAGACTCGGCACGTAGAACACCGGATCCCCGGCCAGGGCTTTCTCGGCCAGGCGGCGCGCCATGAACAGGCGCCGGTTGAACGCTGCCTCATCGATATCCGCGGGCCGGCAGTTCACGAACAGCTGCTCGATGACCGGGCGCGTCTTCAGGGCTTCCGCGCCGCAGGCGGATGGATCAACCGGCACCTGGCGCCAGCCGGCCACCTCCAGTCCCTGCCGCGTCAGCTCGGTGGCGAGCGCCACGCGTGCTGCGCCGGCCTGCTGCGCATCGCGCGACAGAAAAACCAGCCCCGAAGCGAAGCGCGGGCTCAACTCGATGCCGGCCTCCGCGGCCACCGCGCGCAGGAAGGCCTCCGGTTTCTTCAGCAGCAGGCCGCAACCGTCACCGGTCTTGCCATCGGCGGCGATCGCGCCGCGATGCGTGAGGCGATTCAAGGAAGTCATGGCGGTGCGCACCAGCCAGTGACTCGGCGCATCATCCAGGCTCGCGATCAGGCCAAATCCGCAACTGTCGCGTTCGTACGCGTCTTTATGGAGTCCTGAGGGCGGAGCGTGCATGAGGCGGCCTCGTCTTCACTGCAGCGGCAGGTACGCCTGCCCTGCGGACCAGCGGCCGCTGGGCGAGACTTCCGGCAATTCATGCGCTCAGGAGATCCGCAGGACCTTTAGGTCCGCGAATGTCAGTCGAGGCCGGACGGAGGGTGAGGCCGTGCCATCCCGTCGATCACTGTCTTACACCATCACTATGCGTTCGATAATACACGATCCTCAGGGCGGCTCGCGCACCGTGAGCGCGATGTTCACCAGCTGCGTACGGCGCACGACCTGCAGCGTGAGCGCGCTCCCGGGCGGCACGCGGCTCAGGCGCCGGTGCAGCGCATCGACCCCGTCCACCGGCTGATCGTCCACGGCCACGATCAGGTCCCCGGGCTGCAGGTCCGACTCCGCGGCCGGTCCCTGGCTCTCGCGCGACAGCACTTCAACCGCGTGCGCAGCGCTCAGGCCCAGCGCCCGCACCAGTCTCAGATCCAGCGGCCGGTCGCGCGCGCCCACACCGAGCCAGGCGCGGCGCACGCGTCCCTGGGTGAGGATCTCCGTCAGCACCCACTGCGCGGTCGCCGCGGGAATGGCGAAGCCGATGCCCTGCGCCATGGCGATGATCGCGGTGTTGATGCCGGCCACGCGGCCGTGCGCATCCACCAGCGGCCCGCCGGAGTTTCCGGGATTGAGCGCCGCGCTGTGCTGCACGACGCCTTCGATCAGCCGGCCGTGGCGGCTGCGCAGCGAGCGTCCCAGGGCGCTCACGACGCCGGCGGACACGGTCGACTCGAACCCGAATGGATTGCCGACCGCGACGACGAGCTGGCCGGCGCGCAGACGCTGCGTGCCGGCGAGGTGCGCGTACGGCAGCGCCCCGGCCTGCGCGCGCAGCACGGCGAGATCGGTGGCAGGATCGCGGCCGCTGACGACGGCCGGTACGCTGCGACCGTCGACGAACGTGACGCGCGCCTGCTCCACGCGCTGCACGACGTGCTCGTTGGTCAGCAGATAGCCGTCGGGCGTCACGACCACCCCCGAGCCTGCGCCACCGCGCGCCCTCGCAGCTTCCGCGGCGCCTCCCACGTACACGCTGACCACCGCCGGACCCACCTCATCGACCGCGCCCACCACCGCGGCGGAATACGCGTCCAGGGGGTCGGGCGGGGACGAGGGCTCCGGCGGCACGGCATCGAGCATCGCGTAGCCATGGGGACCGGCCGGACAGAACTCAAGGGGTGCCTTGAGGCCGACGCTGCCGATTCCTGCCAGAATCGCGCCAGCTCCATGATCTCGCTCGCCCAAACCGCCATCCTGCTGGCCGCCGCCGTCGTTGCGGTGTCGCTGTTCCGCTTCGCGAGGCTCAGTTCGATCCTCGGCTACGTCGTCGCCGGGCTCGTGATCGGGCCCTGGGGCCTGAACCTCATCGGTGATGTCAGCCGCATCATGCAGGTGTCGGAGTTCGGCATCGTCCTGCTGCTCTTTATCATCGGACTCGAGCTGCAGCCGACGCGGCTGTGGGTCATGCGGCGCATCGTGTTCGGGCTCGGGACCGCGCAGGTAGCGCTGTGCGCCGTGCTGCTCGGCGCCGGGGCCTGGGCCCTGGGCCAGCCGCCCCTCGCGGCAGCCGTCATCGGCTTCGGCCTGTCGCTGTCGTCCACGCCGCTGGTCCTGCAGGTGCTGGCCGAGCGCGGCCAGCTGAAGACCCAGTACGGGCGCGCGGCGTTCGGGATTCTATTGTTCCAGGATCTCGCCGTGCTGCCGGCGCTCGCGCTGCTGCCGCTGCTCGCGCCGCTCCCGGGGAACACCCGCGCCGGCGGCCCCTGGTGGGCGGGACTGCTGACGCTCCTCGCCGTGATCGCGGTGGTCATCGGCGGCGGGCGGCTGCTGTTGCGGCCGGCGCTGCGCATCGTGGCGCGCGTGCGGGTGAGTGAAGTGTTCACCGCCGCGGCGCTCCTCACCGTCATCGCCACCGCGCTCCTGGCCAGCCTCGCGGGCCTGTCGATGGCGCTGGGCGCGTTTCTCGCCGGCGTGCTGCTCGCCGACAGCGAGTTCCGGCACGAGCTCGAGGCCGACCTCGAGCCGTTCAAGGGGCTGCTGCTCGGGCTGTTTTTCGTCGCGGTCGGCATGTCGGCGAATCTGGGGCTGCTGAAGTCCGAGCCACTGACGCTGCTCGCGCTGACCGGCGGATTCCTCCTCATCAAGATCATCGCGGTGAGTGCCTTGGGAAGGCTCGCCGGCCAGCGCGCCGACTCGGCCCGGCGGCTGGGATTCGCGCTGCCGGCGGGCGGGGAATTTGCCTTCGTGCTGTTCACGCTCGCGGCGCGCCAGCGCATCCTGGACGCCGCGACGTCCGATCTGCTCATTCTTGCCGTGACCCTGTCGATGATGTTGGGTCCGTTGCTGCTGATTGCGCACGAGTCCTTCATCAAACACTGGCTCGCTCCGCCGCAGCAACCCTACGACGCCATCGAGGAGCACGACATTCCGGTCATCATCGCCGGCTTCGGGCGCTTCGGTCAGATCGTGGCGCGCATCCTGCGCGTGAAGGGCCTGCCCTTCACCGCGCTCGACAGCAGCCAGACGCACGTGGATTTCGTACGGCGTTTCGGCAACAAGGTCTACTACGGGGACGCCTCAAGGCTGGATCTGCTGCGCGCTGCGGGCGCCGAGAGTGCGCAGATCCTGGTCCTGGCGATCGACGACGTCGACGTCTCGACCCGTACCGCCGTGCTGGCGCGCGAGCAGTTCCCGCACCTCAAGATTTTCGCCCGCGCGCGTAACCGCCAACATGCCTTTGCGCTCATGGACGCGGGCGTGCGGGATGTGATCCGCGACACCTACGGCTCGAGCCTGGAGATGGCGGCCTCGGTCCTGGAGGCACTGGGGGAAACGCCGGCGAAGGCCCGCGAGGCGGTGCGCAGGTTCCGCCAGCACGATGAGGCGACGCTTGCCGCGCAATATCAGGTCAAGGACGATGAGACCAAGTTCCTCGCCACCTCGCGCGAGGCCGCGCAGCAGCTGGAAAGGCTGTTCGAGGCCGACCGGACCAGGCCCGAGTAGGACATGGACGAGGCGCGCAGCGTCCGCGAGTTCTGGTTCGGCAAGCTGCCGCTGTCCGCGGACGGCTTGAATCGCCGCATCCGCTTCTGGTTCGGGGGCGACGCCACGGAGCTGGGCCGACTGCGCGACGAGCACATGCGCGTGCGCTTCGGTGAGCTGCTCGAGCAGGCCGCGAGCGGGGGTCTGGCCAGCTGGGCGGACGGTCCGCGGCGGCGCCTGAGCCTCATCCTTCTGCTCGATCAGTTCCCGCGCAACATGTTCCGCGGTAGCGTGCGCGCCTTCGCCTATGACGCCCAGGCGCTCGCACTCACGCTCTCGGGCATGCAGTCAGCCGCTGACGCCGCGCTCGATGCGGTCGAGCGGATGTTCTTCTACATGCCGTTGCAGCACGCCGAGAGCCGCGAGGTACAGGACGAATCGGTTGCCGCCTACCGGCGACTGCTCACCGAGGCGCCCCAGGAATTGCGCGGACCCTTCGGCGGGGCATCGCGTTCGGCCGAGAATCACCGCGCGATCATCGAGCAGTTCGGCCGCTTTCCTCACCGTAACCGGGTGCTCGGCCGCGCGAACACGCCCGCAGAAGAGGAGTGGCTGCGCAAGGGGGGCGAGCGCTTCGGTCAGTGATCGCTCGCGAGGCGCTCGAGACTGCGGATACGCCGCTCGAGCTCGCGCTGCGCTTCCAGCAGCTCCAGCGCCAGCGCCGCGCCGCTGACATTCACGCCCAGATCGTGTATCAGCCTGCCGACGACGCGCAGGCGCGGTAGCGCCGTGGCCGGAATCTGCCACTGGCCGGGGGGAATTTCGCGCGGCGCAACGACACCGAGCTCGGCGAGCTCCATCACCGCGCCGAGATCAAGCCTGCACAGCTGGCAGATCTCGGTCGCGGCAATCCAGTCACCTTCGCCGAGCACATGAGCTTCGAGCCGATGAGTCTCCCGTACCATGCATCACCTCGACAGGTTCGCGCGCGGATCGAAATTGAGCTTGTTGCGCATTTCCTCATACAACGCCTTTGCCTGCGGTGTGTCCGCGGGCGGCAGCACCACCTTCAGTTGCACGTACTGATCCCCGGCGGGTTGTCCCGGCAGGCCGCGGCCGCGCAGCCGCAGCTTCTGACCGGATTGGGCGCCGGCGGGAATGTGCATCTCGACCGTGCCGCCCAGTGTCGGCACCGTGACCGACGTCCCGAGCGCTGCTTCCCACGGCGCGACCGGGAAGGTGAGCGTCACGTCTCGACCCTCGAGCTGAAACAGCCGGTGCGGCTGGATGTGCACCTCGAGATACAGATCGCCCGCCTGACCTGCGCCGCTTGGCGGTTCGCCCTGGCCCGCGAGCCGGATCAGCTGCCCCTCGGTGACGCCGGCCGGAATGGTGACGCGCACGGTGTGCGTCCGTAACTCCACCGAGCCATCGGGTTTCACTTCGGGGCGCCTGAGCTCGAGCGTGCGCGTCGTGCCGCGGTAGGCCTCCTCCAGATCGATGCCCACGCGCGCGTGATGATCGCCCCCGGCGCCGCGACCGGCCCTCGCGAATGGCGTGCCGCCACCGAACAACGACGAGAAGAAATCGCTGAAGTCCTGATCGTGAAACGTGCCATCCTCCGCCGCACCGGCGCGGCTGCGTCGCGCCCGGCCTGCTCCCCGCGTGGCGCCTCCGGGGCGCCCCGCGCCGCCGGAAAACTCGAAGCCGCTGCCCCAGTCCGGGGGCGGCCGGAACTGCTCGCCGGCTTTCCAGTCGGCGCCGAGCTGGTCGTACGCGGCGCGCTTCTCGGGGTCCTTCAGCACCTCGTATGCCTCCTGCATCTCCTTGAAGCGCGCCTCCGCGTTCGGCTCCTTGCTCACATCGGGGTGGTACTTGCGCGCCAGCCGCCGGTAGGCGGTCTTGATCTGATCCGCGGTGGCGGCTCGCTCCACGCCCAGGACCTTGTAGTAGTCACGGAATTCCATGTTCGCCCTGAGCCGGTTGCTGCGCGGGAAGGGGATTCTAAGCTGCGCACCGCGGCGGTGCGTAAACGCCCGCTCCGGCACCATCGTGATGCACGGCGCCGGTCGCCGGCTCGCGGTGCGCGGGCGCGCTCCTTTCCGGACGGGGCACGGAACTTGCTCTACCCTCCAGATGCGCTTGTCCCGACCCCCGCCCCTGAGAAACCTGCGGGCGTTCTGCGCGGCTGCCCGCCAGGGCAGCTTCAAGTTCGCCGCCGATGAGCTGTGTCTGACACCCTCGGCCGTGAGCCACCAGATGAAGGAGCTCGAGGCGGCCTTGGGTCTGCGCCTGTTCGAGCGCAAGACGCGCTCGCTGGAGCTGACCACCGCCGGTCATCGCCTGCTGGAAGAAGTGGAGCCGCTGCTCGAGGCGCTGGACAGTGCCCTGGCGCAGCTCGCGCGAAGCAACGGCCGGCAGATGCTACGCGTGCGGCTGCCGGCGTTGTTTGCCAGTGAGCTGTTCATTCCGCGCCTGGCGAGTTTCTGTGAGACGCATCCGCTGATCGACGTGCAGCTGGATACGCACGATCCGCGCCCAACCAGCCATCCGGCCACCGCGGATGTCTCCATCCTGCTCAGCGACTCGGCGCCGCCGGGATTGAAGAGCGCGCGGCTGTTCTCCTGTGCGCTCACCGCCGTGTGCGCGCGCGAGCACCTCGCCAGCGTCGCGCGCCTCGGACGCGAGGTGTTCAGCGCGCTGGCGTTGATCGTCGACCGTACCCGGCCGTTTGCGTGGGCCAGCTGGGCCGAGGAGGCGGGCCTCGAGACACCGGAACCGAAGCAGGTAATCGAGCTGGACACGATGTCGGCGGTGGTGCGTGCGGCGGAGCGCGGCCTCGGCATCGCATTGGTGCCCACGCCGTTGTGCGACTCCTGGCTGCGCTCGGGTGCTCTGGTGCGCGTATTTGCGGTGGAGCTCGCTACCCGCGACGCCTACTACCTGGTCAGCCGGCCGAAGGATGCAGACCGGCCGCAGGTCAAGGCGCTCACTCGCTGGGCGCTCGCGCAGTACCAGCGTGGATGAGTCCCCTTTGGCGCCATCTGGAAAAAAAAGGCGCCGCGAGGCGGGGGAAAATCGCATCGCGGCGCGCAGCAGCGAACACGGGGATTTGTTCGCAACTGCACTGGGACGAGCAAGGGCTATGCCAGACCATGAAACTTATATAAAACAGTTAGTTAGAGCTCCATACCCGCCCCTTGCAGGGTGACGTGAATTGTCACTTTGGAGCGAACCGGAGCCAGGATTGGCCCCGCGTCAGCCTAGGCGGCGGTCGGTCAGTGAGGCAGGACCGGCACGCAGGGCTGCGACTGTCCCCTGAGCGAATCGCACAGGGCGCGCGCCTGCGCCTCACCGGCCGCGGGGGCCTGCAGCCGATAGAGCTGCCCTGCCTGCCCCGAGGTGTTGTTGTTGGCCGCCACGATACGCGGTGCCAGACCGCCGAGCTGCGCACCAAAGCGCCCCTGCAGCCGCCGCCATTCGCGGTCCGCGCTCGCTTCGCTCCCGAACGCGCCAAGCTGCACGCTGTACGAAGGGCTACCCGTCCCGGCCGCTGGCTTCGCGGGCTCTGCCCGGATGAGCTGCGCGACCACCGCAGGTTCCGAGGCGCTCTCGCGCACAGCGGGCGGCGCCCTCGCGGTCGCGAGCTGCAACGCGCGCACGCCGGAGGGCCCCTGAGGCGTACCCCCTGGCTGTGCCGGAGTCTGCGGCGCAAGGCGCGGCGCGGATCCAAGGGCGAAGGCCTCGATGCGGATGCGCGCTTCCTCGGACCATTTCCCGCTCGGGTGCTCGGCCAGGAACGCCCGGTAAGCATCGGCGGTGGCGACTGTGCCCGCCTGCGCCCAGTCGCGTTCTTCCGCGAGCTGCGCGAGCCGGACGCGCGCCTGGGCAGCGAGCTCGCTGTCGGGATGCTGTTCGACGAAGCGACCGTATGCCTCGTGGGTGTCGGCCGCTTCCGCGGACCGCCAGTCCTGCTGCTCGCGGCTGCACCCCGCCGCCAGGGTCGCGAGAACCGCGATCAGGGCAACTCTTCCTGCATGGAATGTGATCATCATCGGCATCCTCAGGCGACGGGACGTTACGTATTATGACAGGGAGCACCGGATGACTGAGACATCAAGCGCAGACTGATCGATCAGATCGGTGATTCGCCGACCTTTGTCGCGGAAGGGTCCCGTCTGACCGGCGACCTGGAGACGCCGGGTCCGCTGGTGCTGTGCGGCGTCGTTCGCGGCGATGGCCGCGTCGGCGGCGCGCTGCGCATGGCCGTGACGGCGGAATGGCACGGGGAGATTCACGCGCTCGCGGCCGTGATCGCCGGCAGGATCTCCGGCAAGCTCGTGGTCGAGAACAAGCTCGAGGTTGGCGCTACGGCGGTGATTCGGGCCGACATCGTCGCGCGCAGCATCGCGGTCGCCAAGGGCGCCATCATCGACGGCGTCGTGACCGTGACCAGCGGTGAGCCGGTGGTGCAGTTCGAGGAGAAGCGCGGCGCACGCCGCGGTCGCTAGTATCGATCGCGCAATAGTCAAGTGACCGCTTGACTATACGTCGGGGTCACTCGTGAACTCCGCCCCTCAGCGCGCCGCCTGCGGCAGCTCCCCGCTCATCCCCAACCCCCGGCGCGCGTTCCGATCCGCCGGAGCCGAGCTCGGCCAGGATGCGCCGCTCGAGCCACGACGTCGGACCGGTGAGCTGCTGGAAAAATCCGCAGTGACCGCCGTAACGTGCGACCGTGATCGACAGGGCTGCGGGTCGCGCGAGGCGCGCGAGGCCGCCGATGGGAATGATCGGGTCGTCGAGGGATGTCAGGATGATCGCCGGCACTTCCAGCGGCGCGAGGCGAGCGCCGGTGATGGCGTAGCCGTTCAGGTAGTCCTCCAGGGTCGCAAACTCGGTGTAGCTGCGCACCAGTTCCGCCGTCATGTGGCGCAGATCGCGCGCCCGCGCCAGGTCGCTGAAATCGTAGCTGTCGGGCCAGGCCGCCTGTTTCTTGCGCAGCGAGCGCAGCCACTTGCGCACGAAGTAGCGCTGGTAGCCCGGCAAGCCCCGCTGCAGCGCCGTGAGCGTCTCGCCGGGATCGAGTACCGGTGAGACCGCAATCACCCGCGCGAGGTCGAGCCCGGCCTCACGCGCCTGCGCCGCCACCCGCAGCATGAAATTACCGCCGAGTGAGAAACCCACGAGCTGCAGCGCTGCGCCCGCGAAGCGCTGCTGCAGGGCGCACACCGCGCCGATCACTTCCGGCAGGCGGCAGGAATGGAACAGCTCGCGATTGAGGTGATGCGTGTCGCCGTGATCGCGCAGGTTGAGCCGCATCACCTCGAAGCGCTGCGCGAACAGCCGTTGCGCCAGCGACAGGACGTACAGCGAGTCGGCACTGCCCTCCCAGCCGTGCAGCAGCACCACCGGAGGTCCGCTGGCGTGCGCCGGACTCGACAGGAAGCACTGCAGCCGCACGCCCGCGCCGCAATCGAGCAGCAGCTCGCGCTGCGCAGCCAGCAGCGGCGCGGCAGCGCGCAGGATGCGGCCGCGGCGCCAGGCGGTGCTCGCCAGCATGGACTGCAGGTGAGGGTTGCGTAACCAGCGCGGCGGCCGGAAGTCATCGTCGACGGACTGCAATGTCAGTGCACGCGAATTTCGACGCGGTTATTGGCACTGGCGGCGCGGTTCCAATCCCCCGCGGTGAGTTCGCTGACCACCGGTGGATACGGCACCAGGACGCTGGCGTCGCCCGCGGCCACCTGCACCTGGAGCGCGCCGTGCGTGGAGCTGCGGATGTCACCGATGAGGTTGGCCAGAGCGAGCGGCGTGCGCTGGGTGCTCGAGAGTGCATCGTCTGAAGGGTTACCGACCACGTCACACTTGGAAAACGGCATCTCCTCCGGCGCCAGGGAGTACCCGTCCAGCCCGTTACCGACGAGACAGAAGCGTCCCGCAAACGTCCTGATATCCACGACGCCCGTCACCTTCTGCCGCGCCAGCCGGTAGAGGAGTTTGCCGATGAGCTCGAGTCGCGCCCCGCCGAGCGCGTCGGCCCCGTAGGGTACCGGTACCACCAGCGGCTTGCTGTCGCTCGGGATGACCGTCCCCGCTGCGGGCGCGGCAGACTGCGGCGTGGAAGCCTGCGCCGCTGGCGCGGGCGCCGCCGCGGCTGCGCCGGCCTCCGCCATCGCCGCCAGCGCCTGCGCGTCCTGATGCTCACGCAATTGCGTCAGTTGGATCGTGAGACCGTCGAGTGTTCTCACGGTGCGCCACCACAGCGCGGTGCTCACGAGTGCCATCGCGAGCGCCGCGCACGCGACCCACCACGCCCACGGTGCAGTGGCGGCGCGCGGCGGCGGCGCGCCCGCCTCGGGCAGCGGCGGCAGTGATTCGAGCAGCAGCGCGCGCACCTCCCCGGTGATGCGATCGGTCTGGGTGTCGATGCCGGCTACCAGCGCGCGGCGCAGCTCCGCGAAATGTTCCCGCAGCGCGCTGTCGGTGAGCGGCCTGGACGGCACGGCGGCGCCCGGCTCCGCCGGCACCCCTTCCACGCGCACGTTCAGCGGCGTGAAAGTCGACTGCTCGGAAGAGCGACGGTCGGGAACCAGGTGCAACTGGTACAGCACCTTGGAAACGTCGGTCGGCTTGATCTGCTTCGGCAGCACGCCCACCGCGCCGAGCGCGCGCGCCTGACCCAGGTACAGCTCACCCTCCTGGGAGGTGTACATCAGGATCGGGATGGTGGCGGTGCGCGCATCGTTCTTGATGGCCTGCACGGCCTGAAACCCGTCCATACCCGGCATCAAGTGATCCATGAAGATCACGTCGGGGCGGTTGCTGCTCAAGTACTCGATCGCCGCCTCGGCGCTCTCCGCGCTGTCGACGTCGATGTCGTACTTCTCCAGGGCCCGGGCAAGAAACAGGCGCGCGGACTTCGAATCGTCCACGATCAACGCCCGTTTTGCGCCCATGCTTCGCTCCCAGCGCCGCGCCCCGTATCGAGGAAAGTGTAGCTCAGAACACCCCGCGTTCAACGGGTGTCGCGGAGTGAAGACGACTGTGGGCCGTGCGCAGCTCGCCGTAGAGTTCGGCGAGGCGCCGGGCCATCGCGGCCGATGACCAGTTGCGCGCGTAGGCGCGGCCGCACGCCGCGAGTTCCTCGCGCAGTCCCGCGTCGGTGAGCACGCGCACCACGGCCGCGGCGAATGCTTCCTGTTGCTCGGGCACGATCAGAGCACCGCAGCCGGGTACCAGGATCGAACGCGTGCCGAGCTCCGCGGTCGAGACCACCGGCGCGCCCTGGGCCATGGCCTCGAGCAGCACCAGCCCCTGTGTCTCGGTGCGCGATGCAAACACGAACACATCCGCCGCCGCGTAACAATCGAGCAGCGCCGAGTCGCGCTCCAGGTAGCCGGCAAAGTGCACTTGGGCGTCGAGCCCGAGATTGGCCACCTGTTGGCGCAGCGGTTCGCGCGCCGGACCTTCACCGGCGATCACCAGCAGCGCCTCGGGCACGCGCTTCAGCACCTGGCGGAAGACCTGCACCAGGAAGCCGATGTTCTTCTCGTGTGCGACCCGCCCGATATAGGTGACCAGCGGGCGTTGCGCGTCGATGCCGCCGCGGGCGCGAAACGCGCGACCGTCGCCGGCGCGGAAGCGATCCGCCGCGAGCCCGGTCGGCAGCACGTGGATGGGAGTGGTGACTCCGTAGCCGGTCAACACTTCGCGCATCGGCTCGGAGGGCGCGATCAGGGCCTGCACGGCCGCGCACTGTGAACGCGTGAAGCTGCGCGCCAGCAGCTTAGCGAAGCGCCGCGGCAGCACCGGCAGGTAGTGATGCAGATACTCTTCGAAAAACGTGTGATAGGTCGCGAGGCACGCAACGTTGGCGCGCCGCGCAAAGCGCACCCCGGCGTAGTGGGCGACGAAAGGCGTGTGGATGTGCACCAGATCGAACCCGCTCCCCGGCAGGGCATCGAGCGCGCGCGTCAGGGCGCGCCAGCGCATGCGGCGGTCTTCCGGATCACGCGGCACGCGCGCCGCCGGCACGCGCAGCACGCGTGGCTCATCGGGCGCGGCGTCGGGCGGTACGTCGTAGCGCGGCGCCACCAGATGCGTGTCCACGCCGTGGTTGGCGAGGTCCTGACGAAACGTGCGGATGGAAGTGGAGACGCCGTTGACGCGTGGAAAGTAGACGTCGGAGATGAACAGCACGCGCACGCGCTAGCAGCCGCAATCCCGCACCACGGCAGTTTACCCGACGGACATGCCCAGCTCCGCCAGCGCGGCGCCGATCGCCGCCCCGGCGAGCACATCCGAGGGGTAGTGCAGGCCCAGAACCACGCGCGAGCCGGCAATCAGTGCCGCCAGCGGCAGCAGCACCCATCCCAGCTGCGGAAAGTGCGAACTCGCCTGCCACGCGAACGACACGGCGTGCAGGGTATGACCAGAAGGGAAGCTGTAGCGATCGAGCGGCGCCGCCGCCGGATCGATCGCCGTATGAGTGATGAAGGGCCGCTCGCGCACGAACAAGTGCTTCAGCAGCGTGTACAGCGCGACTCCGAGCGCGCCGGTCAGCGCCATGACGATCGCCGGCCTCACCCCTGCCGCGCCGTACAGCAGCGGCAGCGCCAGAATCAGCGCGTACCAGATGGCGCCATCGCCCAGGCGGCTCGCGATCTGGGAGATCCGGCGTGGCAGGGCGAAGGAGGCGCCGTGGTTCAGCCTGCGGCACAGGCCGTACTCCGCCGCGTCGATACGCGCCATGAACGTGTTGAAACCCGTCGCTTTCATGTGGCCCGTCTTGCCTCCGGTGCATGGCCCATGAGTACAGCCTCGCGTATGCGCACGTCAGTCAAATTGCAGATTTGTGAAAGTTTTGTTGCGCCAATGGGTTAGCGCCCGTCTCACATAACCTTGGCGTCGCCTGGCTTGGCTCCGTCCCGGTCAGGCGAGCCTGGCGAGCGTCGCCGCGACCAGGCGCTGCGCCGAGCCCGGCGCGTGCCCGAAAAACAAAGACGGCTCGGCCAGCTCCAGTTCCAGCAGGCACGGGGCGCCCGCGGCGTCGCGGATCAGATCCACGCGCGCGTACAGCAGTGCGCCGAAGGGCAGCGCCGCCAGCACCCGCTGCGCGACCGCCAGCTCATCGGCCTTAGGCGTGCGCACGGTGATTTCCTCGGGCGCGAACAGCGCGCCGGTTGGCGGCGCCCCGGGCGGCAGCAGCGGACCCTTGCGAACGGCATGGCTGAAGCTCCCGCCGATATGGATCACGGCGGTCTCGCCGTCCCGGTCCACACCCTCGAGATAGGGCTGCAGCAACACGCTGCGCCCGGCGGCGAGCAGCTGGCGCATGTGCGCCAGCACTTCCGCGACGGCGGTGCGCGCGTGGCGGCGCGTGGCGCGCGAGCCGGCGCCCACGGCCGGCTTCACCACCAGCTCTGCGCAGGTCTGGCGCGCGAGAAACTGCCCGAGCACCTGAGCGGGGTCCGCGCCTGCTTCGGCGAAGCTGCTGGCCACCACCGGCAGGCCCGCTCGTGCGAGCTCGAGCAGGTAGTGCTTGTCGGCGTTCCAGCGCACCACGGGCGGCGGATTCAGCAGCGTCGTCAGCGCGGCAACCCGCTCGATCCAGGCGAGAAATTCGCTCAGGCGCTCGGTGTAGTCCCAGGCGGAGCGCAGCAGTGCCGCATCGAAGCGCGCCCAATCGGCCTTAGGCTCGTCCCAGTCGACGATCTCGGCGTCGGCGCCTGCGGCGTTGAACGCCGCCAGCAGCGGGGGCATGTCATCGTCGAGACCGCGCGCGCTGCGCGCGCTCACCAGGGCAACCGTCGTCCTCACTCCCTGATTCCCGCGCCCCGGTTCATCAGCGCGACGGCGACAGCGAACAGCGCCGCCGCCGCGGCCGCCATCAGCGTGAAGGCGATGCCGATATTGACATCCGACACGCCCAGGAAGCCGAAGCGGAACGAGTTCACCATGTGCAGGATGGGGTTGACATAGGACACCTGCTGCGCCCACGGCGGCAGCAGCGTGATGGAGTAAAACACGCCGCCGAAATAGGTGAGCGGTGTCAGTATGAAGGTCGGGATCCAGTTGACCTGGTCGAAGTTCTTGGCGAACAGCGCATTGAGGAACCCGCCGAGTGCGAAGATGACCGAGGTCAGCAGGCCGGCTGCGAGGATCACCAGCGGGTGCTGCACCTGCAGGTGCGTGAACAGCAGCGACACGACGGTCACCGCGACCCCCACCAGCAGCCCCCGCACCACCCCGCCGGTCGCATAACCGGCGACGATCACCCAG
>Ga0193733_1000400_pt1 | contig 14676 bp, 20 predicted proteins | sample U1s2metaG_FD_145076 | JGI IMG/M metagenome (GOLD analysis project Ga0193733, IMG submission 145076) | Soil microbial communities from a riparian zone of the East river system, Colorado, United States - U1s2 | ecosystem: Environmental > Terrestrial > Soil > Riparian zone | place: USA: East River...
TTTCGATCTGGCCAATATTCGCGCCGGTCCGCGGTTCGCCGGCGAGGACGCGCCGATGGGCGGGCGGCTCGGCATTTTGTGTCAGCGGATTTACGGCCGCGCCGATTATCCAGGTTACCTCACCATGGGCGTGCCGGTGCATTACGGCGCCGGTGCATCGGAAGTGGTGCGCGCGCTGGTGGCTGATCCGCGCTCCAAGCACAAGCTCACCAACGAACTGTTGCGTCACGGCGATATCGAACGCGCGCTGGTGGAGTGGCGCAGCATACTTCGCCACATCGTCATTGCGCCCGCCTATTCCTTGTCGCGATGGACGGAACTGAAAGCGGCGGCCAAAGAGCTGGTCGATAAAACGGCTTCGCCGACATCTGCTGTCGATCTTGCGACATTGGCTCCGTTGCAGCAGAGGGCTGGAGGAAGTGACCCGCCTTCGTCCCGCAGTCGCGGGACTACGGTGGCGCCAAGGGCCAGGCAAGCATCATCATCTTTGGCGAAATCCAAGTTTTGATGAACTCTAAGGTTCTTAAAAAAATGCCGTCGTCTCCCCATGCATCATAAGCGGCTTATGATGCGAGCGAAATCAAACGGGAATTCAAAATTCGTTTCGGCGAGGCGCCGAAACCAGCGCGCGAGGCGCGCGCGCTCCCCAGACCCGAGACGTACTCACTCCATATCCGGGTAAGGGCCTTTGCCATCTTCGGCGATGAAGCGGTCGATCCGCGCGGTCACAGAGCACTGCTAAACAGGCTTTGCATCGCGGAGGAGAGCATCCAAATCCAGGGGCCGTGTATCCATCGCGATCGAACCATCGGGATTGTGCGGCCATTCGTCTTTCGGACGATCCCGGTAAAGCTCCAGCCCGTTTTGATCTGGATCGCGGAGGTAAAGCGCTTCACTCACCCCGTGATCACTCGCGCCTTCGAGCGGAATCTTGGCCGCGAGCAGGCGCCGCAGCGCGTCGCCGAGCCTTGCTCGATCGGGATAAAGAATAGCAACGTGAAACAAACCGGTGCTGCCGGGCGGCGGTGGAGAACCGCCGAGACTTTCCCACGTGTTCAGTCCGATGTGATGATGATATCCCCCAGCAGAAATAAACGCTGCTTCTGTCCCCAAGCGTTGCATCAGCTCAAACCCGAGCACGCCGCAATAAAATCCGAGCGAGCGTTCCAGATCAGAAACTTTTAGATGCACGTGACCGATCCGCACTTGTGGGTCAATCGGTCGGAACTCTTTTTCAGATGTGAACATCAAAAATCGTAACGAGAGGCTATCGCCTTCACCTTGGATTCTACCGCGGATCACGCGGATGAAAATGGATCCCTCGGACAAATTCGATCTATCAGTCGACAACTCGACGAACGCTGCCGTGACGTTGAAGATTGAACAGCCATCGCGCGCACTCAGCACGTCCAAGCGCTCGAAGCCAAGCGCTGCGCCGCTCATGCATCATAACCTCCTTCGTCCCGCAGTCGCGGGACTACGGCGCGTCGAAAGCGGCTTATGATCAATGCGTGATCTATCGGCGGTTATTTGATCTCTGTGCCAGTCGGAACTTGACCCTCGATTAGAAATGTCTTCACCAACTCCCCTTCACCGCAAACAATCATTTCGGGTAATCGTTTAAACCACTTGCCATCGGGAACTTCTGGCTCGGTATCGAGCCATCGCGACAGCAAACCTAGCTGCGAAGTGGAGATGTCTCGTTCTCGAACTCGCTTGATCAGATGCGCCATCAGTCGAGGAGGGATGCCCTTGCGCCGTATTCTAGGCATCGCTCACCGACCGTAGAAACCGGCAATAATCTCTTTTTCGAGCCGGTCGGCCTCTTCGCGATCTTTCGTTGCAACCATCCGATCTGCCAACGCAACCAATTCGTCCGGGGATAGCATGCCTTTATTTTTTTGCGACCAAAGCAACGCGCTCAGCACTTCAGCCTTTTGTTTCGAGGGCAATCGCTTAATTTCTTCGATGATTTCGCTCGCAGTCACGATCGACATTATATGGCCGATCAGAAATTGGAGCAACGAGGTGGCGCGGATTACGTTTCGTGCGCGATGTGCAAACAAATAGCCGCAGCACGGTCGTCTCTGATGAGCCTGAGCATCTCACGCCTATATGCCCAAGCTACGATATGCCGATGGTTTTGCGCGAAGCTGGTCGCGGTGGCTACGCAGGACAAAATTCTGGGGCTGTCCAAATTGTCCGAAAGGTAGAGGCACACGACCCCTCTGAAGTCGCGCCCCGGACCGATTCGCCTCAAACCTCAACTGGAGACGGGACGAACTCATGCATCATAAGCGGCTTATGATGCGGCAAAATCGGACTGCGATTTGAATAAAAGTTCGTTTCGGCTAGCAGCCGAAAGTCCGAACCGGACCGGCATTAATAGGCTGGCGGCCCATTCGACTGTGCTCAGGGCAGGCTCTGTGCTCCCCAGTTCTCTGCCGTCACCTCTGCATTTGACGATTTTAGCTGGCAGCCGTACGACAAGCTATGGCGCATAAATGTACTTCGCGTGGTTGTGAGTTTTCTCTTCCGGATACGTATCCTCTGGATAAATGCCCGTGGCATATGGTACCTGGTCGCGGTCCGGTAAAAATTGCAGCGGCACTGGCAGTTGCCGCCGCTGGTTTAGGCGGTGGTTTTGCCTATAAAAAGTACAAGACCTATTTGCACGAGAAGCAGCTGCGTAAGGAACGCAAGCAACGTCGCCAGCGCGATGCGGCCACTTCCGAACAGGAGCAGAAAGCCCGTGCCATTCGTAACGGAGCTGCTCCAAAGTCTCGGAAACAGCCACGCAAACGAAAGAGAACCGCGCCGAAAGCGAAGCCAGCAGAGTAAAGTCGACCTGCCTTCGCACAGCGCTTCGGTATGGCAGGCAATCGGTGATTGGCGGGACACTCCTTCGACTCCGCTCAGGACAGGCTTCGCCGCGCGCAGCCGCGTGCGTTACCTCGGTTTAAGAATCCAATCGCCGCACGAAGGAATTTGCCATTTTCCGTCCACTATCTTGTCCGCGTCGTTAGCGAATGGTTCACGCAGCCATCTGCGGCCGTAGGGCGATTTCACAAATGCTGTAGCCACGGGCCTGTGGCCGGTTCAGCTCGCTGCTTTTCACGGGACCCTGATTCCTCTCTTCAATCTGTGTGAATCGGGACGAAGGGCATCTGCGAAGAAAATCAGAATCAAAGTTCGTTTCGGCGAGGCGCCCCTTCGACTTCGCTCAGGACAGGCTTCACCGGCGCGCGAGGCACGCGCGCTCTCCAGTTCAATCCGAGCAAAAGCCAGCGATCAGTTCGCCGCGGCAGCCTTGGCAAGAGCGCGCTCGTTGCAGGCGGCACGCAAAGCTTTCATCTCAGCGCGCAGCACGACCATCCGCTTAGCAACGCCCTGGTACTTCTTCGTGATTCCTGTGACTGTACGTTTGACCGCGCCCTGGCTGACAAGGCCCTGAAGCTTTTCATACGCACGCAAACGCAGCATCTCTTCGCCGCCACTGGCAGCATTTCGCTCCCGCAGATTGAGGAGCATAATTTCGAACAAGGGCTTGAATTCGAAAGAGGCCTTCGACGAAAGCACAGCGATTAGCTCTTCGGTAATGTTGTCGGGCCCGCGACGTGCGAAAGTGATACCGGATCGTTTAGACATCTAAGACTATAGCACTGATCCGCAAAATAGCGACCGAGGCCACCTGGCCGCAGGGACGAGGCGACTCCACGAGTTCACCTCGAATTCCCAGCGAGTTTTGGGCCGAATCGATTAGATTGAAAATACACAAGATTCTGGAGCGCGAACCAGAAGAGCAAAGATGCAAGACGCGCAACGTTGCTTGTCACTTAGCCGCGCCGTACGTTCGCCCGTGATGCGCATTTGCTGTGTGTCGTTGGCGATCTTCGGTTTAGCAATTATCGGCAGCGCTGGCGCGGACGAGTTCCCGATCAAGAAACTCAGCAGCTTCACGTGGGTGGTTGATTACGAGTCGTTCTGGTCGCCAGATTCGCGACAAATTGTGCTCGTCTCGAGCCGGCATGTCGGAATGAAGGTGCATGTGATGAATGCGGACAGCGCGAGCCACGGCAGTGACATGCGCCAGCTCACGTTCGGCAGTGACGAAGATGACTCGCCGGCGTGGTCACCAGACGGAAAGAAGATCGCATTTGTCTCCATCCGGGCGGGCGTGTCCCAGATTCTTGTGATGAACGCGGACGGCGCAAATGTCCGCCAGCTCACCAACGGCAACGCCGAAAATATTCATCCGACGTGGGCGCCGGACAGTCAGCGCATTTTGTTTAACACCACGAAATTTGCCGGCGCGACCGCGTCGGATGGTCGCGATGTGCCGAGCGACAACAAAGTGGTAGGCGAACAGATCGACAAGAAGATGGACCTGGCGACGGTTCGCATTGACGGGACGGAGCTGAAACGCCTGACGAATGGCGGTGGATACACCTACGCGTCGTTCTCGCCGGATGGGTCGTCGATCTTGCACCGGCGCGTCGACGGCGCGAAGTCGCAGATTTTTATCATGAACGCCGACGGGACGAACGATCACAACATTTCCGGCGAGAGCACACTGGACGGCTGGCCGGCGTGGTCGAACGATGGCAAACGCGTCGTGTTCTCGCGACGGGTAAGTGATCGGTTCCAGCTTTTCGTGATGAATCGCGACGGCAGCGGCGTGATGCAACTCACCGATGCTGCGGGCGAGTTCGTCAACCCGCGCTGGTCGCCGGATGGAACAAAGATCATGTGCGCGCGTCGCCTCGGCGACATGAACGTGGTGATTTTTGCCGCGCCAAAATAGTGCCGCGCCACGAGCTTTCGCTCATTTGCCAGCGCAAAGCTTTTGGAAACGCGGGTCTTTGCGCAGCGGGTCCCAGGCCGGATTGGTCTGAAGACCGCCGCACGTTTCGCCATTGGGTACTTCGAGCAAATGCGGCAGAGCGGCGATGGCTGAATCGATATCGCCAACTTGCGCCTCGACGATCGCCAGTGCGGTCTCTGCATACGGCTTACCTAAAGCGTCACTATCATAATCGTTCATGGCACGGCGCGCCTGCTCCAGTGCCTTCTCCTTTTCGCCAAGGCCTGCATAGGCCCACGCGAGATAGCACGGCAGGCTTCGCGCATCGACAGGAACAACGGAGTCAGGCGTTGGCTTCATCGCCGCTGCAGCACGCGCAAAAGTAGCGCGAGCTTCGTCGTTTTTACCAGCAAATTTCTGGCATAAACCGATCAGCACGACGGTGCGGGGATCGTTCGCAAATTCCGCTGGAGTGTTCTGCTGAATCTGAACGATCGCTTCGTCGAACCGTCTCTCGTAGTAGAGCTGGAACGCTCTCGCGAAGGTAAGGGCTTCGTTCTGGGAATTCGCCGGGGCTTTCGCCAAAATCTCAGCGGCTTCGTTGAGGCGACCCTGCGCTTGGAAGCTGAATGCCTTTGCCGCGAGTGCGGCCTCATTCCCGGGTGAGATTTCCAGGGCGCGATCAACGACCGTCCGCGCTTCGTCGTAACGACGGACAGTCTGGAGTGCGTCGGCAAGAGTTAAAAGGATGCCGATGTTGCGCGGATCCAATTGTGCAGCCGCCTGATAATGTTTTTGCGCAACGTCAGCCTGCCCGAGCCGTCGTTCAAGATGAGCCATCTGCTCTAGCACGAAAGCACTATTCGGCAGACGCCTGAGCGCTTCCTCGTATGACTGGAGCGCGCCTTGGAAATCGCGCAGGACGCGGTAGCGATAAACGCCCTGCGCGAGCCATGCTTCCCCGAGCTCGGGCTGGAGCGACATCGCCCGATCTGCGGCCTCCTTCACCGCGGCACCGCTATTCGTCTGCAGATCAACGCCATTGAAATAGAGATGGCTGCGCGCGACGGCGAGGCGGGCCCATGCCAGCGCGAATTGGGGATCAAGCCGGACCGCCTCGGCATAGAGGTCAGCGGCCCGTTTTGATGTTTCAATGGTTTGGGCGTTGTCGATCGCGATGGCGCGCAAGTAAGCGTCGTAGGCAGCGGCGTTTTGTGTCGGCTTCTCGGCGACGGCTTTCTGCTCCTCTCCGGAAAGCTTCGCATTCAATTGATCGGCGATGGCGCTGGCTACTTCGCCTTCGACACCAAAAACATCATCCAGTTTGCGATTGTAGCTTTCCGCCCAGAGATGTTCGTCCGTTGCGGCGCGGATCAGCTGGACATTGACGTGCACAGCATTGGCAATCTTCTGCACGCTGCCCTCGAGAAAATTCGCCACGCCTAACTGATGGCCGATCTCACGCAAATTGTCGGGCGCGCTCTTGTATTTCTGGGTAGAGGTGCGCGAGATCACTTTGAGCGCGGCAATCTTCGAAAGGCGGGTAAGAATTTCGTCCTGGATGCCGTCGGTAAAGTAAGCATTCGATTTGTCGTCGCTGAGGTTTTGGAACGGCAGGACGGCAATGCTTTTTTCCGAAATCGATGAGGCAGATACGGCGCGGCCCGTTATGTTTCGGAAAGCGGTCCGTGTGGTCAAAAACAGGCTGGTCGCGCCAACGACGATCAACGCACCGATCGCCATTGCCACGATCGAGTACCGGCGGCGATTTCCCACCGTAGCAGACGACGTTGTTCCGGGAACCGCGCTCCGGAGGCATCTTGTCGGAACAGCGGAGTTGCCGATTTGGTCGTTGTAGAAATTTACCACGTGCAAGCGTTCGCCATGTTTTACTTCACATTCGCCGAGGTCATGAAGATACGGGTGCCATTGGTCGTACTGCTCGAGATCTTCGGCGGCGTGCTTCGATACAAGAATGTGACCGGTGTCGCCGCAATCCATGATGCGCTGGGCGATGTTGATCCCGGCGCCGGCAATGTTCGCCTGCTCGTTTAAGTCGGTGACTTCGTTCACAGGGCCACTATGGATGCCCATGCGGACCCGGATCTCAGGATGACGCTTTAGCGCCTTGGCAATTTCCTCGGCGCAAATTACGGGTGCCTCCGGGTTGTTGCGGAAAGCGAGCGCGCCGCCGTCACCGGTCGGCAACCGCAGCAGCTTTCCTTCAGCTTCAGAAGTGCGGAATTGCTCAGTGCCACGCACGATCTCGCGTAACTTCTCAATTTGCGCGCTCTGCTCGTTGATGCGCAGTTTGGAATAGCCCACAATGTCGATGAAAAGAACGTGGGCGATTTCCAATCGGAGTTTCGATTTCTGTTCGGTTCGCATCGGGGGCATGAACTTAGGCGGTTCCGGCGAGGGGCTCTATATTAATTTTGGAAACTCTGCAACAAAGTCGCAACATTGCTGTCGTGACTCTCGCATGAACGGAATTGAAGCTTCGCTACTTCTTCCCGCCGCATCTGACGATTAATTCCTGGTTTTCTGATTGGTTGATCGCGGCCGGCGGGATGGCCGACCGCTGCACGTAGCCATGCGCCTGGCACAAGCGCCTCTACAACTGTTTGAGTTCCTGGTTAACTTCGCTTCGATGCGCGCGACGAAGTTTGAATTTGAGAAACGGTTCTGGATCATCTGCGCGATTTTGATTTTTGTTTATCGACTGATTTCTCGCGAAGAAGGAATCGCTGCTGAAAACTCAAGGTGAATCGTATCGCGCCTATTGCCGGGCGGTTCCCCGTTTCTGGCCCACGCTAAAACCGCGCGTTCCCTCCGAAAATCTCCGGCCCGACTGGGGCCAGGCCTTCGCGGGAGAGAGCTTTGTCTGGATATTTGGGCTGGCCGAATCGCTGGTCGCGATCACGCTGCGGCCACTGGCGGCTCTGATTGTATTTCCGCTGGGATTTCTGGCGCATTTTCTAATCACGCGACAGGTCCAAAAGCGGCTAAGCGCGTTTCGGCCACAGATTTAACATGGATTAACACGGATTTTTCGGAGTGCGGCGATCCCGCAGCCGCGGGGCCGCTTTCAAAGCGCGGACATGTCCGCGCACTCCAAAGGGATGCGCAACTCACTCGCCGCTGCTGGCAGACTTTTTCGTGAGCTCGCCGCGGCGTATCGGCGACTTTTGGCCGCTGTGCGAGCCCGGGGCTTTCCACGCGCGTACGCGCGCGAAGCCATTCTCAACCAAGACAGGTGAATGCATCCATCGTAAGCGGCTTACGATGCAGCACCACGATTTGAACCAAAGTTCGTTTCGACGAGGCGCTGAAAGTCCGAGCCGGGCCGGCATTAACAGGCTGGCGTTTGCTCAGAGTAATTCGGAGAATCGTTCTTTCGTTAGACCAGCTTCGCGGATCAACGCACGCAGCGTTCCTTTGGCCAACTCGCGATGATTTGGAACTGTGAGCCGGCGTCCAGACGAATGTCGCAGAATGATATGACTGCCGGTTTGATGATCGACTGAGTAACCAATTTTGCTGAGAGCTTTGGCAGCGTCTGCACCTGAACAAACAGGGAGACGGCTCACACCGAGACTTCTACGACCGCTTCCGTGATCGGTGCCGGAATCGGCTCACCATGCTTTTTCAAACTTTCAACATACCCCTGAATAGCGTCGCGAATGTTCACCATCGCTTCGTCACGAGTTTTCCCCTGCGAGATGCAGCCGGGCAAAGCTGGGCATTCGGCGACAAACATGCCGTCTTCATCCGGTTCAATCGTGACGCGAAATTTCACGCCGCAAGTCTAGCAATCGCCGGAGCGGTTCGCAACGCGACTCTTTGCGGCCAATCTGCGGATAGAAACAAGTTCGTTTCGGCGAGGCGTCCCTTCGACTTCGCTTAGGACAGGCTTCACCAGCGCGCGAGGCGCGCGCGCTCCCCAGTTCTCCGCTGCTACCAAATCATGATAACTGATGTCGTCGATTTCTGTGTGCCGACCGCTAGTGAGCGAATTCGTCGCGGATGCCTTGATTCGCCAGTTCTACGGCGTTGAATACGAGTTCGCGGGTGAAGAGATTGGCTCCGCAAAAGCTCATCGCTTCAGTCAAGACTCGATTTACCTCCGTCAGCGTCAGTTGCTTCGTCTTTGATATCCAACCGCGGGTTCCGTCTTCATCGCGCTTCGTGAAAAGAAAATCGTGGGGAGCTGATGGAAACAGAATGATTGGCGAATCATCGTCAATAATCGAATGGATGGCGGGCGGTACACTGGCGAAATCGGTATAGAAGCCTTTCGGAATCTCAATCGGTCCCCACTTCGGTGAGACGTATCGAAAAGGGGCGAGGAACTGCCAGTAACTTCTGTCGGTGGCCCAACCTTGTCTCGCCGCCTCGTAGATCGTCACGGCTTGTACCTGGTAAGGTAGTGGGAACCGTTTCTTAAATTCAGTTTCCGAAACGGAAGGCTTGTAGGCCGCAACCGCGCGGGCGCGGCCTGGTGGGACACGCGCTCGAGATATCGCCGTCACGAGATCTACGGGCTCCGATGACGGAATAATGCTGTTCGGAGCTGGCATATCAAAACCAAGTATGACAGACGGCGTCTACTTGCTGCAACTGCCGATCAAACAGGCTTGGCGTCATTTCGCCAGCTGATTGTGTTTGGAGGAGATGCCGTAGAGTTCCATGACGTCGATCTTATCGAGGTGCATTCGCGCTGTGACAATCAAACAGCCAGGCCTCCCCGACCCCCGCTCCTGGGAATGACTACATGCGCCAGTGTCGAAGCACGCGATGGCGGGAAGTGGCTGTGGCGTGGTCACGGGTAGTGACGATCAATTCGCGGCGACGGAGGTTTGCGAGAGCGATTTGGACGGCGCTCTTGGAAAGGCCGGTCGCGTCGGCAAGCATTCGTAAGCTCGCAGCGACCAGTTTCCATTTTTGCCGCGCGGCCTGCCCGTAAAGATACAGATAAACCAGAAAAGCGGCCGGTTGCTGATCGTGCCCGACAATGTCCCGCATTAGAACATCAATTACGTACTCATCGATCGGGATTGTTTGGCGGAATCTGGGCATGGCGCCTCGCGCAGCGAGGCGGCTACAGTATGCGCTATACCGATAAACGGACAGCAGTTTCTGATGAGAATGCCTGTTCGCCTCTGGACGCGAACGCCGCGGCGGAATTACGTTCGCTGCATCATGATCAAGCAAATCAAGTTCGTCAGTATTCCGGTAGCCGATCAGAACCGGGCCCTGGATTTTTACACGGATAAACTCGGGTTCACGATTATCACCGACCAGCCTTTCGACGAGAAACAGCGCTGGATCGAATTGCGCGTGCCGAAAGCAGAGACGCGCGTTGTGTTGTTCACACCCGAAGGCGACGAAAAACGCATCGGATCGTTTATGAATATGTCGTATGCGTGCGATGACATTGACAAGACGTATGCCGAACTGAACAAGCGCGGCGTGGAATTTGAGGGTCCGCCGCAAAAACAACCCTGGGGCACTTACGCGATGTTTAAGGACAGCGAAGGCAATCGGTTCGTTCTTTCATCGGACTGAAAGCCGGCGTGCGGCTTTGTTGGACCGGCGTTGCTCGTGGCGCGTAATTGAAACTTGCTCGTTGCCCAACTTGCTCGTCGCTACCCTGGCGACTTTACCTTCTATGTCGCTGACCCATCAGCTCCATTCGCAGGCGCACTCCAATCGAGTAGACCAGATAGTACGCTATCAATCCGGCAGCGACTGCCACGGAAAGCTGCGTTCCGGAGGCCGCGATCAGCCAATGCTGATCGCCGGAAGGGGGGCTGCCGGAGTGTGTGGCGCGCCACCAGCCATAGACAAAACGTGCTGCGATTGCCAACGTGACAAGAAGTGCGAGCCATCGGCTCGGAGTGTAGAAAAGTCCTTCTGGTTGGCTTTCCCAACGGGTCATCGCTAAACCGACCAAGCCTAGAATGCCTCCAAAAGCCATGCCAATCAGAGCAAACCGAAACGCTGATCCTACCCAAAAGGAGAGCAGCAAGGTGAAGGAGAGAAAGAAAAGGGCCGAGAAGCTGGTGACCCACACATTTAGACTGGCGACCCAGCGCCGCGCCTGCCGTCGAGCAGTGCCGGCGCGGTAGCGAACAGCAAGGGAAAGCAAAACCACGCCGGCTAAGGCGAGCAGAACAAAAACCAGCAGTGCAAGGATAATGAGCGGCACCGCTGATGTTAGCACGAAACGGGTGACGTCGATGCCGGCGCACGTTTCGGGGATGCCGCGCGCCACGGCGATGTCGCCGTTTTAGAGTACTAACTAAATGAGGAGCAACCGACAGACGGCGATCGATTGAAAATGTGTGACTAATCGTGTGTTGGCTTTCGCTGTCGCGGTTACGTTTTCCGTCGTCGCATCCGTTTCGGCGGACGATAACGTGCGCGAGGTGCAGGAAAAATTGCGCGACGGCGGTTTTTACTTCGGCGAGATCGACGGCGCATACAGCAGCCAGCTATCTGCGGCGTTGACGCGTTACCAGATACGTAACGGCCTGCCTATCACTGGTCAGCTCGACGTGGACACGAGCAAAGCGTTGGGCGCGAAGCCGGCGGTGACGACAACCCCAACCGATTCCGAGCAGAGCTCCGACACGTGGCGGCGGTTGCGCAAGGGCGAGCGACAAACAGTGGCGACGACGACTGCGCGGGAGAGATCATCGGCGCGCACGACCGAAACACCAGGAAGCGGGACTGGAACATTGCCGCGAGAATCGTCTCACGGTACGGCGCCAATCGCCTCGGAGAGCATGGAACCGGCGTCAGCGCCGCCGGCTACAGCCCCAGAGACCAGTTCGCCGGCGAACGGCAGGAGGGAACGGCTGCGCGATTACGTCGGCGCGTTTGTGCTGGCCGGGCTGGATCCGCACGTCGGCGCGGAAGCAGATTTCTTCGCGGATCGCGTCCATTACTATGACCAGGGCGTCATGAGTCGCGAAAAAATCCGGGAGGATCTAAAGCGGTACGCGGAGCGCTGGCCGGAACGGCGCTTCTGGCTTGCCGGCGACATCAAGGTCGAGTCGGAGAACGGCAACCAGGTGCGGGTGACGTTTCCGCTCCGGTACGAATTGCGCAACGGAGGGAAACATTCGTCAGGCAAGGTCGATAAAACGCTGGTGTTAGAAACGGCTGGCGACGATCTCGAAATCGTCGCGGTCAATGAACACAAAGCCGATTAGGCGTTGTTTTCCGCAGATTTTTTTACATTCCTGCTTTCCTGATTTAGTTCTTCTTGGTTCTCGCCGCAGCGAGTCTGCGACCTGATTTCCTAATATGGGACGCAATCGGTCCGACAGCAGCTATTCACTTTTTACGATAACGCGCTGATTTTTCGCGAACCGCCGCGCGTCGATCGGAATTTCGCTTCGCCGGATACGCGAATTTTGTTTTCACAGCTGATCCCTTGGATCGCGGACTGATCACACGCGCCTTCGCCACTTCAAAATAATCGAGCACGTCCTCACCTCGATCGAACTTCTCTTCGAGATTCCTAGCAGTTGTAGCCTCACCCGGCGACTTTTTCATACGTGTCGATCTCGAGAGGAGTAGATTTCCTTACACTAATAATCCGAATTGTCGCTCCGCGATAGCTGATAATCGCCGACCAACACTGGGACCCGATCCTGCCGATGACCATGTATCGCTTCTCCAACGCATCCTTGGCAGGGAGCAGAACGTGTCTCGATTTCCAGAGTGCTTGCGCTTCGACAAAGTCAATTCCGTGTTTTGCTTTGTTGCCCTCGCTCTTTCGCGGATCGAATTCGAATTCCACGGCAGGTTTCGTAACGGATTTTCAGCACGAATGCGAAGCTTTGTGCCTACCACGGAATGACTTTGCGATCTCTCCAGAACTTTCCTGTTTCCTTCTGCGGCGCGTCAGCAGCCAACCACACTATCCCGGACGCGCCTTCTGCGACGGAGCGCGTAGCGTTCGAACCGCCCATGTCGGTGCGGACCCAACCCGGACACACCGAATTTATCGCGAACTTCGGTAACGCGGCGGCGAGCTGTACGGTGACGCCGTTGAGTGCTGTCTTCGAAATGCAATAGGCGGGCGCCCAACCGTCGGCGCCATCGGCTAATTGGCCGCCGCCGCTGGAGACATTCACGATGCGCGGCGCGTCGCTCTTTTTCAGGAACGCTACCAACGCCTGCGACACCAGTAGCGCGCCGAGGATGTTCGTTCGCAACGTGGTCTCGAATACCTCCGGCGTGGTCGTGAGGATCTCTTTGTCATTATCGAGCAGAATGCCGGCGTTGTTCACCAGCACGTCGAGGCGATCGCTTGTTCTCGAAAATTCTTCCGCTGCGCGCCGAATACTGTCCGCTTTGGAGATGTCGATCTTCAAAGCGGTGACTGCACCGCGGCGAGTATTTTCGGCGGAGCGTTCCTCTTCAGCTTCCCGGTTCAGCTTCTGTGCCGCAGCCTTGCCAGCCTCTTCGTTCCTGGCGCCGAGAAAAACATGAAAACCTTTGCGCGCCAGGTGCCGTGCAACTTCAAAGCCGATCCCTTTGTTCGCGCCGGTCACGAGCGCGATGCGTTGTTCTTTTGTCATGGCTTACACCCTCACCTCATTCCTCTCCCGAACAAGGGAGAGGCTGGGAAAAGCCTGCGCCCGGTCAAGAGTGCGATCCGTTGTTTATTTGTATGACGAAATATCGCTCAGGAACGTGGGAATGCAGATTGAGACCGATTTGAAACTCGCTCCTTCCTCAAAACTAATCGACGCGATGTTTTGGAGTGCGGCGACATGTCACCGCTTTCAAAGCGCGGACATGTCCGCGCACTCCAAAGCGATGCCCGACTCGCCTGCCGTTGCCGGCTTGGCTTTCTATGTGTCCTGGCTTCTTGCCACGGCGAGTCTGCGACCTGATTTCCATTATCTTGAATCTGTGCGAATCGGGGCGGCGGGCATCTGCGGATGAAATCAAGATCCAAGTCGATTTTCTCCAGCGAGTTTTGTGCTGAATCGATTAAATTGGAGTGAAAATGAGCATGGACACCGACGGGCTGCCGAAGCTCGACAATGTCATCTTTGGTGAAATCCAGGTGCTCCTCGCTGAGAAACGAACTGCGCTGGCTTCCTTGCGCACTGGTATCGCTGTGTTCGCTTTGCCTCTGTCGGTTCTAAGCGCGCTCATCGCGACCTCGCGCTATTACAGCATGGAGAAGGTGATGCCTATGCTGGCGCCGCTGATGCTCCTGAACCTTGGTCTGGTCGTGCTGGGCACCTGGCTGGTCTTCCGTTCGATCCGCCGCATTCATCATTACGAGCACCGGATCAGAGAGCTCAGCGAAAAATATCGGTCAATCGCGCAGTTTATAGAGTAGTGCGAACGAGCCCGCGGTACCGCGCGACCAATAAAAAAAGACCAATCCGCTAGTCACTGGCGAAGTTGTAATGACTGGCATCATCAGTTCGCGCGATCCCGGCCGCGGTGTGCGATTGGATTTCAGCTGCAGCGAAGCGGCTAATCGTCCACAGATTTGCAACTCGCTCGTTTCCCAATTGACTCATGTGCTCCCGCCCATTTGAAACTCGCTCCTTCCCCAACTCGCTCGTTGCTTCCGTCGCAGTTTTGCCTTCTATGTCGCTTTTCCCAAAAGCTCCATTCGACCTCTCGGTTTGCCCATCTATGTCGCTCGCGGCCCCGCGGCTCCATTGTATCTCGGCTGGCTCCCGCAGCGCTCGACCGCTACCTCGCGGCTGCACCGGCCATGTCGCGCTTCCCGAACGCTCCATTCACTCGTCGCTTCACGTTGATCACTCGCACGACCCCGTGCTTGCGCCAGCTACCTAGCTGCGTTGCGTCTACCCGCGCGATTGAAA